>Ga0316209_1000258_pt1 | contig 106433 bp, 84 predicted proteins | sample 6monopyrite_MG_FD_204945 | JGI IMG/M metagenome (GOLD analysis project Ga0316209, IMG submission 204945) | Microbial mat bacterial communities from mineral coupon in-situ incubated in ocean water Damariscotta River, Maine, United States -... | ecosystem: Environmental > Aquatic > Marine >... | reverse complement strand
TAGGCATTATTATTCAGCCACTGACAGCTGATCTGGCCGAAGCCTTTAATATAAAACAGAATCAGGGGATCATTGTTGCAGAAGTGACTAAAGATTCACCTGCCGCTAAATCCGGTCTAGAACAGGGTGATGTCATCATCGAGTTTCGTGGAAAGCCTGTAACGGATGTGGGTATTTTTCGTAATCAGGTTTCACTGATAGCACCAGGCAAGCAGGAAAACCTGACTGTTATACGTAATGGTAAACGACACAACCTCGTGATTAGCGTGGGCACCCGCAGTGATGAAGACGTTATCGCCACGGGCCCGGCTCAAAGTACTGAAGAAATTGGTATTACAGTGCAGACATTGACCGGTGAATTGGCCAGACAATTTAACGCCAAAGCAGGTGAGGGGGTAGTGGTGACCCAGGTCAGGCGTGGCTCACTGGCCGCACAGGCAGGTATAAATACAGGTACGATTATTTTACAGGTTAATCGTAAGTCGGTTAACAGTGCTGCTGAATTCAAAACAGAAATTAACATAGCCAGCAAAAATAAGCGTGTATTGTTATTGATTCGTTCTGGGAATAGTCAGCGCTATGTATTATTAAGCTGGTAAGCCGTTCAATGTATTTTGATGCACTCTTTTATGACCTGTAATGTAATTGATTTAATGTAAAGAATTTAACATGAGCGTTGATGTACTCAATAAATATCAAAAGATTAATATCGATAATTCACGTATTGGTATTGCCCTGGGCAGTGGATCTGCTCGTGGCTGGGCACATATTGGTGCCTTACAGGCTTTAGCCGAGATAGGCATTGAACCTGGTATTGTTGCTGGAAGTTCTATTGGAGCATTAGTTGGCGCTGCCTATGCGAGTAATCAGCTTGATGAAATGGGGGGAATGGTCAAAACCCTTAGCTGGAAAGATATTGTTAGTTACCTTGATATGTCCATAATGGCTGGCGGGCTTATTCAAGGAGAAAAGCTGGCAAAATTTTTCCGTAATCACATGAAAGAAATAGATATTGAATCCTTACCGCGACGCTTTGCTGCAGTCGCTACGGAATTAAGTAGTGGACGTGAAATTTGGTTACAGAATGGAAGTCTTTTAGACGCCGTTCGTGCTTCGGTTGCGCTTCCAGGTTTATTTACACCATTTAAATATAATGATCAATGGCTGGTAGATGGCGGAATAGTCGATCCTGTTCCAGTCTCATTGTGTAGGGCAATGGGTGCGGAAATCGTTATAGCGGTTAGCCTGAACGGTGATATTGTTGGTAAGCATGGTCGCTATAATAATCAGTTAGTTAAGCAAGAAGAAATAAAAGAAAATGAAACTGAATTGTGGGGTAGGATTTCAGATCAACTGGAAAAAACCTTGCGTGAGAAAAAAAATGTTCTGTTATCCCGGTTATTTGGTGATAATTTAACATCTCCAGGTCTGATTGAAGTATTGGCCGGGTCTATTCATATTATGCAGGATCGTATTACTCGTAGTCGTATGGCGGGTGATCCACCCGATATTATACTGTCACCTCGATTATCTCATCTCGGCTTAATGGAGTTTGACCGAGGCGCTATAGCTATTAAAGAGGGCCGAGCCTGTGTTAATCGTATGCGCTCTGAATTTGAGCGATTATTATAAGTATATAATATAAGCTAATTTTATCGACGCACCTATTGATTCAAGTAACAAATCTGTAACTAAGGTGTTAGTTCTTCAAGTTATAGAAAATATTAATGATAAATACTAAAATATTTTATGGTCTTTGTGTTTTTATTTTATTGAAATTTCACTATTTATCCTTATTTTGAAATAATATGGATTTATAGGTTTTTCTTATATTTTCTAAGTATTAATCATGATGACTTTTAAATAAAGGTCATTAAAACGTTGTTTATCTCAGGCGCTGTTTTAGTTTTATTGTAGGTTAAGAAAATGAATAAGTTGGCAAATTTTTCTTCAGGTTATTCAAAGCTATATAACTATAAAAGTAATATGTCAGGCAAACATGTGGAAGGCGATCTTTCTCATGAGTTGTTAACTATTGATCAGGATAAAGCATTATCTGTTGAGGAGATAGAGTTCATTGCAGAAAATGATAAAAATTCTATAAAGTATGAAAAGAGGTACAAGAATAATTTCTATTCATTTTTAATATTTTCGTTAACCCATGAGTTATTTAATGAAGATGAGTCGCATGAATACTGGAAAAACATATGTGAGCATAGAGTTCATCTAAATAATATTCTTGATAGAGATGTAGGCATTACAGTTGCGACTCTTGATTATATGACAAATATACGGGAAAGCATTTCTTGTCCTAAAATTATCAATCAAACTAAATCTACAGTGCTAACTGAAAAAGCAGCCAAAGACGCCCTCACTCATTTATACATGAGAGGTGTTTTTGATGCGGCTTTGAGACGTGAGTTCCATAAAGCATTGAATCATAGTGAGAGCTTAGCACTGGCCTTGATCGATATCGATGATTTTAAATTGATTAATGATACGTACGGTCATCTTGTAGGGGATGAAGTTCTTTCAACCGTGGGAAGTATAATTAATAAAGCAATTCGTAAAAAAGGTATCGCTGCTCGTTATGGTGGTGAAGAAATAGCTATAATTTTTATTGATACAGAAATAGTTGAGGCACATAACATTGTAGAAAGAATTAGGAAGAAGATTGAAAAACATTATAAAGATTCAATTAATTCAACAGTGAGCATTGGTTTGGCAGAAATAAATGAAAGCATTGATAATCCAGAAGATCTAATTCGCCTGGCTGATAGTATGCTTTATAGGGCTAAGGCTACAGGTAAGAATAAAATTGAACAATGAATTTATTTTTTAGAATTAGTATGTTTAAAATCATCTAATATTGCAGATCAAGAAAGTCGATTACTTAATATTTATACTGTATTTGTATTAATTTAAAGCCGGCTCCTGATTTTTCAGGGGCTAGATTATTCAATATTTAGTGTCGGGTTTTTGGCCAAAAGGTTCGCTTTCCTGATAATTCCGTCATTAATAAATCACTAATATAGATCATAAGTGAAATTATACATTCTATTTTAATAGGGGCGACATCCCAAATATCCGATATTTGTGAATATCGGATATTTGATATTACGGGTAATTTAGCTATAATTAGTTCAATATTCTTTGTGCTATGAATAAATAATGAACCCAAAACGATCATCACCTACAGCCATTATTGATAATCTCAACTACATTGAAAACCCTTTCAAGCAGAAACTCTTTACTGCTGATGCTTATACTAAAAATAAAATATCGGGCGCGAATACTGATTTAGAGTTCGTGCTTAAATTTCTTTATAGCTACAATGGCAGCACAGCCACATTTAATAGTTATCGACGTGAACTGGAAAGATTACTTCAATGGGCCTGGAACATTGAGAAGACATCATTATTAAACCTTAAGCGTGAACATATTGAAGACTTCATTCGTTTTTGTTTCAATCCGCCAAAAGCATGGATCGGTTTAAAAAATGTAGCGCGTTTCAAAAACAAAAGTGGTGAGCGAACACCCAATGATGAATGGCGGCCCTTTGTTGTCACATTATCAAAGACGGAACACAGCAAAAATAAGAAAGCAGATACAAGTCAGTATTGCCCATCACAAGCAGCTATTAAAGGCACGTTTACAGCGTTATCTTCTTTTTATGAATACTTGATACAGGAAAATCTTGTTGAATCAAATCCTGTTGCTTTAATCAAACAGAAAAGTAAATTCATCCGCAAAGATCAGCTAAAACCCATTGTGAGACGCATCAGCACACTACAGTGGGATTATGTGTTGGAAACAGCTGAGTTAATGGCCTGTGAGCAACCTGAAGAACATGAGCGTACATTATTCATTATGAACTGTTTGTTTGCTATGTACCTTCGCATATCAGAACTGGTAGCTGATGAGCGTTCTATACCAGTGATGAGTGACTTCAGAAAAGATCATGACAATAACTGGTGGTTTGATGTAACCGGCAAAGGCAATAAAAATCGTTCAATAACTGTGTGCGACGATATGCTTAAAGCACTTAAACGATATCGTAAATATTTAGGTTTATCGCAACTGCCTGTATCAGGTGAGCTGACACCACTCATTGTTAAATCATTAGGTAAAGGCTCTATCACAAGCACCAGGCACATAAGGCTTATTGTTCAGCAATGTTTTGATATGGCTTATAAACGAATGAAAGAAGATGGTCTTAAGAATGATGCTATTGAACTTAAAACTGCCACTGTTCACTGGTTGAGGCATACCGGCATATCAGAAGATGTTAAGTTCCGTCCCCGTGAACATGTTCGTGATGATGCTGGACATGCCAGTATGGCCACTACAGACCGTTATATTGACTCTGATCTACGTGAAAGGCATGAATCTGGGCGTAAGAAGCGTATAAAAGAGATATATTAAGTTTATTAAAAAATGACCAATTTTATCTCTTTAAATATCATTCGGTTAGATATCAAAGTGTGGCATTTACTGCTTTATATTGTTGGAGACCCTTAATATAAGTATGACCTGACCTGGCAGCCAAATCGATGTTATTTTACTATTTAACATAATATACATTATGCATAGTTAATAATGCAACCTATAGCTGCAAAACAACAATGGTATGATCGACCCAATATACAAGCCACTCATAACTTCACCTGCTGCTAACTTTTAAAGTTAGAGTATTTGATGTATTAAAATATTATCTTATCGGAATATTTTCTGACCAGTTACCCTCAGGAAGAAACTCAGCTTCTTCCTGAGCCTCATCTGCTTCACTGGTATTTCCTATAGCATTTAGTATTTTACTTTTTAACAACCATGACTCCCGTGAACCAGAAGCAAGGGCTAATGAGTTTTCAATAAATGACAATGCGATTCTATCTTTGCCCGTTATATAGCTAATCAATGCCATATTATGATAGGCCTTATGATAGCTGGGATCTAATTCAATGGCAGATAAAAAGTGATCAGCTGCCTCATAATATTTCATGCGCTGTGCAAATATCACCCCCAGATCATCGTGAGCCTCGGCATTCTGTGAATCAAGTTGAATTGCTTTTTGTAGATCTTTTCTGGCTTTGTTTTTATTACCAAGCCATAAATAACGAACGCCTCGCTTAGTGTAAGCGAATGAGCTATCGGGTTTTCTTTTTATGTAAATATCAAGATCATCAATACTTTCCTCCAGCCAACCTGCTCTTGCAAGTGCAAGGCCTCGCCCAAGATAAGCCTCGTTTAATTTATCATCTAATTTTAATGCTTTAGAATAATCATCCACTGCCTTATCAAAGTTATTATTAAGAAAAAAAGCATCGGCTCTCTGCAGGTAATACTTAGCCATTAGCGGATTTTCTTTTATTAATTGATTGTGATTCTTTATATAAAGAATCAGCTGCTCCTGATTCTGAAATTCCAAATCCATTGGTGAAGCCCATATGGCATTAGCAATAAGAAAAAATATAATTAAAGTCAATATATAAGTATTTTTAATATTATTCATACCGATACTCATTTTAGTGTTTTTAATGAGACAATAGAAACTGGAATTGCCATGATCAACTGATATTAATTATGATGTTTGTAAAATACTTTTATTCCATAAAATTTTATGTTTTGCCACATTGTTCTCAAATTTATTGGGGAAATACCTCTGTTTTTAAACTGCTATTATACGACTTTAACTTCATTTGAAACTTTATCCCAGCTGCATTGTCACAGAGACTTATCGCTACAATCCTCAGAAGATAGTAAATGAACCCAGTCAAACTCATTAAAAAGACTTTATTAATCATAATGCTAGCTTACACGCCTTTATTACTGGCAACGACAACGGAGTTACCTGATTCTGAACTCACAGGGAGCGACGGCAAAAAGCATCACTTAAAAGATTATCTAACTAAAGGCAAGTGGACAACGATAGTAGTCTGGGGGCCCAAATGCCCTGCATGTATTGGAGAAATGCCTGCTATTCAAAACTTATATGATGACCGTAAAAAAACTAATATTAATGTAATAGGATTGGCAATCGATTTTCCCACTTTTTCATATGCCGACATAAAACAGGTTCAGCAGTTCGAAGAAGATTACTTTATTACTTTTCCTAATTTACTGATTAGTTCAGACATATATTATGAATTAGGTCTGGGCACACTACAGGGCACACCCACTATAGTTCTCGTTAACCCTGAGGGTACTGTCGCTGCGGTGCAACTGGGAGCAATACCTGCGAGCGATATAAAAAACTTTGTAGCCAGACAGGAAGCAGAAATAAGCTTACTTAGTAAGAAATAGTAAATAGAATCACCTGCTTCAGCTTTCAATATCGTTACTACTAAATATTTATCCGAGGTCCCAACGCTCAAATACAGTAAATACAGGTGCGCTCGGCCTAAAAATACAATAAAAATCATAAATATGTGGCATGTTTATTAACATCATTAGATAATCCCCCTTTCCGTTATATCAAGATTTTTATACTGAACGACCCGCTCAATGACAGATACAAACTCCGCGTCTCTATTTTCTGACTTAACCATCCCTGCCCCCGGCTCTACTGACACATATGGCCAGTTATATGGCTGCAGCCAGGCTTTAACTATAGCGACTCTGGCAAACAGAAAAACTGTGCCCATTGTTATAGTCTGCAAAGATATTCAGCAGGCTCAGTTGATTGAGCATGAAATACGCTTTTTCTATCACCACAATGCTTCTATTTTAAATTTACCTGACTGGGAAACCCTGCCCTATGATCTGTTTTCACCTCATCAGGACATCATTTCTGAACGATTAACCACACTTTATAAATTACCTGCTATTAATCCGGGGCAGATATTAATCGCACCTGTGGCAACATTATTGCAACGCTTAAGTCCTAAAACTTATATCCAGCAAAATGTTTTAATTCTCAAAAATAAACAGACTCTGGATATTGATGATTTCAGACGCAAGCTGGAACAAAGCGGTTACAGTCATGTGACGCAGGTTATGGAGCACGGTGAATTCACTATTCGTGGCTCCATTATTGACCTGTTTCCATCGGGTCACAATTTACCTTTTCGCATTGATTTATTCGATGATGAAATTGATAGTATTCGGCGCTTTGATCCTGAATCACAACGCTCATTAGATACCATCGAATCCATTGATATTTTACCTGCACGAGAATTCCCGTTTAATCAGGAAGCCATCAGTCAGTTTCGAAATCGATATCGAGAAATGATTGAAGGCGACCCAACGCGCAGCAGTATTTATCAGGATATCAGCCAGGGAATGATTCCTGCTGGCATTGAATATTATTTGCCATTATTTTTTGATCATACAGACACACTATTTAATTACCTGCCCAAAAATACTCTGTTCTTTGTTGATCATGATTTTGAAGAACAGATCAATCAGTTCTGGGCAGATCTTGAGCACCGCTACGAACAAAGACGACATGATATAGAACGCCCTGTTCTTAATCCGGAAAAATTATATTTAAATATTCAGAACACACTGGAAAATATCCAGCGCTACAGCAGCATTAAAACGCAAAGCTTTAAAGGCGAACATAATGTCACTAATTTATCATTTACTGCCCCGCCTCAATTATTAATACAGTCAAGAACCAAAGATCCGAGTTCTGCGCTAACCCAGTTTCTAAATCAGTTTAACGGTCGAATTCTTTTTGTAGCAGAATCCACTGGTCGTCGGGAAACATTGCTTGAATTACTTCGAGATAAAAATATTTATCCTCATGAATATAATAACTGGAATGAGTTTATTACCAGTAATGAAAAATTAGGTATTTCAGTTTCACCTATAGAAAGAGGTTTAAATTTACAACAACCTCAGCTTTGCATTATTAGTGAGCCACAGATTTATGGCGAACGAGCGCAGCAAAAAAGGCGCCGTGGTGCTCGCACCCGTGATGCCGAAGCGGTTATTGGTAATTTAACTGATTTAAATACCGGCTCACCGGTTGTACACGAAGAACATGGTGTTGGCCGTTATTTAGGCCTGCAAAAATTAACTGTATCGGATATTGAATCAGAATTTCTTGCCATTGAATATGCCGGAGGCGATAAACTTTATGTTCCCGTTGCCTCACTGCATTTAATTAGCCGTTACACCGGCGCTGACGCTGAGCATGCACCCCAGCATAAACTGGGCGGCGAAACCTGGCAGAAAATAAAACGTAAAGCTGCCGAAAAAGTTAACGACGTGGCTGCAGAAATCTTAGACGTACATGCGCGGCGTGCCGCAAAAGCGGGGCATGCTTATCATATTAATCTTGATGAATATGCAAATTTTGCAGCGGCTTTTCCTTTTGAAGAAACAGAAGATCAGCAAAAAGCAATCGACGCTGTATTTGATGATTTATCAAAACCAACTTCAATGGATCGTGTTGTCTGTGGCGATGTAGGCTTCGGTAAAACCGAAGTCGCAATGCGCGCAGCTTTTATTGCAGCTAATACCGGCAAACAGGTTGCCATATTAGTGCCCACCACTTTACTCGCACAACAGCATCTGGAAAACTTCAAAGATCGCTTTGCTGACTGGCCGCTAAAAATAGAAGGCCTTTCACGCTTTAAAAGTAAAAAAGATCAGACCAGTATTTTAGCAGGCCTGAAAGATGGTACTGTCGATATTGTTATCGGCACTCATAAATTATTATCAAAAGATATTAAATTTAAAAATCTGGGTCTGCTAATTATCGATGAAGAACATCGTTTCGGCGTTAAACATAAAGAACAGTTTAAGAACCTTCGTGCAGAAGTTGATATTTTAACTTTAACTGCCACCCCTATACCGCGCACACTCAATATGTCGCTATCAGGTTTACGAGATCTGTCTATTATTGCGTCACCACCGACCCAACGACATGCCATTAAAACATTTATTTCTGAATGGAATGACGCCCAGATTCAGGAGGCCTGTCTGCGTGAAATAAAACGCGGCGGCCAGGTTTATGTTTTACATAACGATGTAAAAAGCATTGAAAAAATGTGTCGTCAGATAGAAGAGCTGGTTCCTGAAGCACGGGTTGAATATGCACATGGCCAGATGAGAGAACGAGAACTGGAACAGGTGATGCTGGATTTTTATCACCAGCGTTTTAATGTACTGGTAAGCACCACAATTATTGAAAGCGGCATTGATGTGCCCACAGCCAATACCATTATTATTAATCGTGCAGATAAATTAGGCCTTGCACAACTGCATCAGATTAGAGGTCGTGTTGGCCGCTCTCATCACCGAGCCTATGCTTACCTGATTACACCGCCTCAGTCTGTGATGACTAAAGACGCTATAAAACGACTTGAAGCCATTGAATCACTCGAAGATCTTGGAGTCGGTTTTACTCTGGCTACCCACGACCTTGAAATTCGTGGCGCAGGTGAATTACTGGGCGAAGGTCAGAGTGGCCAGATACAGGAGATTGGTTTTTCATTATATACAGAGTTATTAGAGCGTGCTGTTAAAGCCTTAAAAGCGGGCGAAATTCCTGACCTGGACAAACCACTTCATCACGGAACTGAAATCAATCTGGGCTTACCTGCCCTGCTACCTGATGACTATGTTTATGATATACATACACGTCTTATACTTTACAAACGCATATCAAACACACAATCAATTACTGAACTGGATGAAATAAGAGTAGAATTAATTGATCGCTTCGGTTTATTGCCGGAAGCAGCAAAAAATCTGTTTACGCTAACCAGATTAAAAATATCATCCATTGATGTGGGCATTAAAAAAATAGACGCGACTGAAAGCACTGTTCGTATTGTATTCTCTAAAAATGCTAGTATTGATCCAGGAAAATTAATTATGCTCATTCAAACTCAATCAGATATTTACAAATTCAACGGCAAGGATACATTGTACATATATAAGCAGATGACCGAATGTGAAGACCGCATTAAAATGATTGAAAGCACTTTACAACAACTTACCTTTGAGGAAGCTGCCTGATGAAGGCTATTTTATTTAGCTGTTTACTTTTTATTTCTAATCTGAGTTTTGCTGAAAATGTTGGCTATGAAGTTGAGCTTATTGTTTTTGAAGACACTTCAGAACTGTATAAAAATTCTGAAAACTGGCCTTTAGAAACAAAGGATAGTAATGAAAATTCAGAACCTGAAAAGACTGAAAACAAGCCAGAAACAGTGGATAAAAATAAAAAAATAGACTTTGTTTTTATCGATAGTGAAAACTATCGCTTAAATAAACAGGCCGAAAAACTTCAGCAAAACTCCAGATATAAAGTGCTGTACCATAAAGCCTGGAAACAACCTGGATTAGATAAAAAATCTGCCGTAGCTGTTTCTATTAACACAGAAAACACAGCAACCGCTGATGATGAAAACCCCACAACTAAACCTGAATCTTTTATAACGGGTGATTTTACTCTTATTATGAGTCGTTATTTGCATGTGGTTAGTAATCTTATCTTATATAAACCTGCAAAACCCATAGCAAATACTGTTAGCAATGTAACTAATGAAAACGAAAATACAGATATAGAGCAGAAAACGACCAATAAAGCTTATGAGCAATACCCACTCATATTCGAAAGAAGAATGCGTAGTAAGGAAATACATTATATTGACCACCCTCTGGGGGGCATGATCGTTTTAGCTACACCTTACAAAATAGAAACTGAAACTAAAGAAGATAAGTCAGCTAAAGGTTACAAAACCCTCTGATATGATTAATAAATATGGTGGGCAATTAATACATGCTACGAAGGATGAATTTGGCTCCATAGAAATCATTGAATTTCAACAAAGCATACGGGGTCTGCATTTTGGAAATAAAACTCAGCAGACAGGTATGTTTTTGTACGACCCTGTTGTATTAATTCATAAATATACTCAGGCCATGTTGACACCACTCTGCTGGCAGGATCCGGGGCAAACACTAATTCTTGGTCTGGGTGCAGGCTCACTTGCCAAATATTTATTACACTTTTACCCCGATATACACATTGATGCTGTAGACCTTAGACCCAAAGTCATTGATATCGCTCAGGAATATTTTAGCCTGCCTGTGCAAAATGAGCGATTCAATATCCACTTCAGCTCAGCAGATGAATTTATAAACAGTCATTTGAAATCAAGATACAACTTTATTTTAATTGATTTATTTCTAACCGCTAATGGAAAAGACATCACAGTCGATATAAGCGATAGCATTGATCAACTGGCTCAGATATTAACGCCAGATGGTTACTTATGCATCAACATTATTGGCAGCGAATACTTAGCTTATTCCGCACTGGAAAAGTTGCGGCAGACCTTTGCATATAATATTCATGTTATTCCTGTTGAATTAAGCAATGTGATATTAATTGCTTCGCATAAAACAGCGGATATTGATGGATTAAAACCCGATTTCACAAGTATGGAAAAGCGTTTAGGACTGCCCCTCAGGCAATATCATAATTTAATAACACCCGCATAATATTTAATCTGGTGGGGTTTTGGGCCGGTAGTAATAGCCAACTTTTGTGACCCAGTATCCATTTTGTTTTTATCCCCCAAACGAAGCATTAAAGTATGAACTGACGCACAGATATCAGACGCTCATTTCCCCATAATCCTTTCCTGAATTAGCCATTTCTGTATTTTTCAATAAATAGACAAAAACAAGCTTACCTTACTTTTTATTGAAGTTATGCTTCAAGGAATACACAAGAATGCATTCTATTAGACTACTTACCAGCATTGTTTCTTACATTCTCGTTATGCTGATATTATCCTCCTGCTCAGGCTCAACCGAGACCAGTAGCAGTGGCTCAACAGGAAATCCCGGTACCAATACAAACATAGTTACATCACCCAGCAATAACCAGAAATCAGTACCTACTAATTTAACCAGTGTATCGGTAATATTTAGCACTGATATAGACCCTAGTTCTGTCTCAATCAGTAATCTGTCTATATCACCTGGCGTTAGTTACAGCATTGACATCTCGAACCTTGCTGCACAGCGTACAATACAGTTTATGCTACAGAGCAGCCTGTCTTCAGACACGGTTTACACCGCTACTCTAACTTCAATCCGCGACACATCCGGCAATACCCTGCCAGCTCAAAGCTGGAATTTCACTACTGCGTTTGTTAATAATCCTGGGGACACCACCTCTCCTACAGCACCGGGTAATATTAGAACCGCAGCGGGCAGCCCTACCAACACCACCGTACAATTATTATGGAATGCCTCTACAGACAACCAGGCTGTAGCTGGCTATCGAGTCTTAAGAAATGGCTCTTTAGTATCTACCACCACATCTACTAGCTACGCAGATACTAATTTGCAGCCTGCAACAAATTATCAATACTCAGTTATTGCCTTTGACGCAGCCAATAACACAGCAACCAGCAGTAACTTGACTGTAAGAACCTTATCTCAGAGCGTCGATACTACTGCCCCCACAGTTAGCTCAGTAACACCTGCTAATAATGCTACAAATGTAGCTCCCAGCCTGAATCAGATTGTGGTTAATTTTGATGAGCCAATGAATGCCAATACGCTTAATAGCTCAACCTTTACCTTAAATAATGGCCTCACGGGCACAGTCAGTGCTGCTAACAGTAACACTCAGGCAGTCTTCACACCAAATACCCCTCTCAGTCGCAGCAGCACCTACACTGCTACAATAAATGGGGCGACAGATGCAGCAGGAAACAATCTTCAGGGTAATAATCAGCAGGTTTACAGCTGGTCTTTTAGTACCTGTGGCAGCACGCCCTCATCTACCTATACTGTGTCTTGGGATGCTGTAGTTGACACTGATTTAACTGGTTATAGGATATACTATGGAAAAACATTTCCGCTTACCAAATCAAATGGCACTTCAATTGATTTAGGAAATGTAACCAGCTGGATAATGAATCCTGTTTCATTGGGTTTCTTACCATGCGACACGGTATATGTTGCTGTTACAGCACTCGGCTCAACTAAAACTGAATCTGCTTTATCAGGCTATACTAGTGAAATCATTGACTAGAACTTCATGTTACTGAAATATTTCAGGCTCTCGGTAAAATGCCTGTATATTTAAATTAGACTGTCTTCAAAGGAATTTTTAAATGCGAAGTTTATATAATATTGTGTATCGACTATTACTAATTTGTGCATTGTCTTTCACTCCCATACTTCTACATGCAGCTACCTATTATGTCGATGTATCTGTCGCTAATAATGATGCTGGAAATGGCTCTCAGGCCAGTCCAAAACAATATATCAGTAGCGGCATTGCTCTTATGTCATCTTCGGGTGGAGATACATTAATAATTGCTCCAGGCACATACTCAGATCCAAACGATGCGATTAATTCAGTCGTGAATGGTAAACCCGGCGCTTATAATGTAATTAAAGCTCAAACCGACGGCACAGTGACTATAAATCGTAATTTAGCACTTACTCGTGTAGGCGCAAGCCAGGCTCAATATGTACAGTTTGAAGGCTTAAAATGGCGAAGTAAAACGAATAAAGCGATTATTGGTCATCATATAAAAATACTCCGATGTGCATTTGAAGGTGGACCTGCATCTGGAAATACTTCAAATTTTAGTATCGGTACTAATAATCAAACCCCTGGCTCAAGAGATATCCTGATTGAAGATACTCAGTTTTATGGAGCAGGTGGCCGTTACGAACTACTGGTCTTTAACTCAGATAGCATTGTATTAAGAAGAATAGTCGTGCGTCATGATCTTGGCTGGTGTTTTGTTGCAAACGCTAACCCCTGCACAGGTAATGGACCTCCAGAAGCAGGCTTAAGTGTTTATAGCTCAAAAAATATACAGGTACAGAATTTTCTTATTATAGATAGTAATCAGCAGTATTTTTACTGGGAAGCGGCTTTCTATATCATAAACAATACAAACAATTTAGATAATGATAATACTGTTGTAGAGGGCTCATTATCTATAAACAATCTAGGTGTTTCATATAAATACGATGGCAGTAAAGCCGTTACCAACTCTGTAATTAGAAACAGCGTGAGTTACGGTGGCAACTACTTTGCAATTGGCCTGGGTGCTCAGGCAGGCAGTGACTCAACCTTAAAGAATTTAACTATTATTGGTAACTCCGGGCATGGCATACAGGTTGGTTACTCAAGTTCAACGTTTAATTTGACCAACTCTGTCCTTGTTGGAAATGGAGGCCGCGGGATAAATTACGATGCCAGTGGCTCCCCCACAAACTGGTCTGAATCCTATAACAACTGTTCAAATAATACTGTTAACGGCTGCCCGGGAACAGGCGACACTGGCTATGATGCATATACTAATGGCCTGCTCTATCCCATTAGAATCGAGTCAGGTTCAACCCTGGATACTGCAGGCGCCTCAGGTTCGACTGTAGGTGCCAATATAACAAATAGACTGGGTGTATCCGGCACGCTTTATGGTGAAACTGGCTATGCCACTGAAACATCACAAAGCTTGTGGCCATGGCCTCAGGAAACCCGAATCAAAAATGACATGTGTAATGAAATCAACACGGGTGTGGCAGATAGAGGCTGGTGTGCAACTAATTTATCATTAACTGACTACATCTGGGGTTTATTAAACAACCCTCTGCCTGGCGGTTTATCACCCATGCCTACACCAGGTAATATTAGATCAACAAAGAATTAGTCTCTTACTTCTTAACCGAGGTGCCCTGCTCAGGCAGAACACCTCGGGCTTGTTGTCTCGCTAGAACTGAAAATATATAAACGGTGACAGTCCCGTAGGGCTAAATAAAACAATAAGCAATACAAGCACACATAAAGCCGTGAAGCCTCTGTAGTTTTCTAACGTAAACACTCTCTCTCGTATGCGCTCATTGTGAGGCACTAATTGCCAGATAAGAAATAGTGGCACAATGAAATAGAAGCTAATATGTATCCACCTAATTCCAGAACCGTTAGTTAATATCTGATGAAATATATTGTATGTATCATCAAAAGTATTAGCTCTGAACAGAATCCAGGTAACACACACAAAAATATATGTCAGTGTTATTGATAGAAACTGGTGAGCAAGCACAGTTAGTTTCTTATCAGTAAAAGCCTGCTCTGGCCTGTCATTAATATCTACACCAATCATGGAAAGATAGATTTTATGCAGGCTTAGAGCCACTCCATGCAGCACACCCCAGATAACAAAATTCATACTGGCTCCATGCCATAAGCCACCCAAAGTCATTGTTGTGAAAATATTGATGTGTGTTCTGTAGTTTCCTTTTCTATTGCCACCGAGTGAAATATATAAATAATCTCTCAGCCATCGAGATAAAGTCAAATGCCACCTGCGCCAGAACTCTGTAATATTTCTTGATTTATATGGATAGTTAAAGTTCTTTGGAAAATTAAAGCCTAATATTAGCCCTATACCAATTGCCATATCTGAATATCCCGAGAAATCGAAATAAATTTGCATTGAATAAGCCATAGTGGCAAAAACAAGCGTTAAAGAATCAAACATCTCTGGCTTTGTAAAAACAGAATCAACATATATAGAAAGACTATCTGCTAACAGACTTTTTTTAGTGAATCCAATAATAAAATAAACAATGCCTAATTTAAAATTAGAGAACGTTAGCTTTATCTTATTATTTAACTGGGGCAAAAACTCCGCAGCTCTGACAATTGGCCCTGCGACTAATTGTGGAAAAAAAACAACAAATAAAGAAAAATCCAGCAACCCTGAAGGTTTAATTTTTCCTCGATATATATCAATTGTGTAGCTTAATGTCTGAAAAGTATAAAATGAGATACCAAGCGGTAAAATAATATCCATTGAAGACAAAGGGTTTGCCTCCAGTGAAAATGCCGTATTTAATGAGTCTATAAAAAAATTATAGTATTTAAACGCACCTAATATGCCAAGACTGGAAACGATACTTATAGTCAGGTAAGTTTTCTGTAACTTTTTATTTCCACCATTACTATCTATTAATCGCCCTATCACATAGCTAATAAATGTATTAATAAATATCAATGATAGAAATCGCCAGTCCCAATAGCCATAAAAATAATAACTGGCCACCAGAAGCAATAATTTCTTACTGGACTCTTCCCTGTTTTCAATGATTTTTAGAGAAGCCAGTATTATAATAAAAAATATAACGAAATCGATGCTAGAAAAAATCATAGTTAATTCAAATATCCCATATTTTTCAACCTGATCAACAGGCTCTTTGCAGCAACACTGTGGCCATATTCATTGAGATGCCCGGAACCCGGCTTACTATTCGAAAAACCGTTTAATAACTGCTTATTTTTTATATAGTAATTTTTAAATTCTTCAGACAGGTCAATAAATCCTGCGTTTGAATCTTTAGTTGCACGATCAATTATATTTTTAACTTTAGTATTATGTTCAGTTGAACCAAATAATATCGCAGGATCAGGCAAGTAAAGCACAACCACATTACCTTTTATACGCTTTAAAATATAAGCCAGTCTTTTTTGGTATTCCTCATCTGAAGCTTGCGCCTTTTCGGACTTTCCTGTTTTATGCCCAGATGAAAATAAATCATTAAATCGATCAAGTGTTTTAATAATTAAATACTTGTATCGCCTTAATAAATAATATGCTAAAGCTGAATTATTAATAATACCTCGAACAGCTTCTTTCTTTTTGTCTCCATCAGATACATTAAGTGTGTAGCGCTCTATTTTATTATCCTGTGTATATTCAATAACAATATTGTCGCCATATAAATCGCTTAATGTATGCGAGCCAAGTTGAAGGATGGTAAGTTCAGGTCTGTATTGATCAAAATATCGATTAGATACTATTGGGTAATGTAATGGCAAAAATGAATCACGAGCCAGTTTTATAATATCAATCTTCTCTGATTCAAGAGCTTTCTCCATTAATGAAGTATAACAAAGAGTATGATTAACCTGAAAAGCCTCTGTATAAGAATCGCCTATAACAAAAATTTTTCTATTAAAACCATCATTTGGGTCATCATCATTAAAGCCAATTTTATTAAATGTAACAAAGTTATATCCCTCTAGACTTTCAATCATCTGGCTTCCAGGAATATTGGTATAACCTAGTTCATCATCATATTGCTGACTGGAAGGCTTGCTAATAAATAGTCGCAATAACACTTCAGTAAGAACGAGCAGCACAACAATAATTATGAGTAAGTTTCGAATTTTCATGATGAAATCTGGCAATTTTCCCTGTATGTGCGTTTTTCCAAATTATATCAATAGTACAATACATTAGACATACTTATAAAAGCTCAGACATATTACTCTTCAGTACAGCCATTTGCCTGGTGGACTAGTATAATTCTATATTTAGAATATGATTATTTAAAGTGTAAATTCAGCATAATTAAAATGGCATAAAGTAGATGCATGCAGGGTCTATTTTTCACTGGTTATTACCACATTAGTGAGCATATCGCTAGCAGCATGTAGCGGAAGTAGAAATAATGGAAGTTCAATAACTAAACTTAAAGGAACCACGTGTGGAGAAGACATCTATACAATTACCCGGGAATGTTCAGCTACAAATCATGACATACCCCAAACTGGATTTAAAATTTATTATAGCAATACTGCCAACCTTTTCAGAATTAACGCCCTGGGTCACATAACCTTAGGCAGATGCTTCTTACCTGCTTCTTTCAGACTATCCGACTATAATTGTTCTAATATTTACATTGGCATAACAGTTACAGGCTATCAGTCTGAATCAGCCATGTCTAAAGTTATTAATTTAACTAGCTCCATCTAAGTGCATTTGTGGCTTATATATTAATGAGAAGCAGCTTATGAGCCTGAGACACAGCATCACTCTAAATTACACCCTTATATACACTCAGTATCTCCTCATTTCTGCCAATAACTGTTAATATTAGCTGCATATTTAAGAGAGCTCATTTTGAACTGACTGGTAAGAGTGAACAATTATTGCTCATGCTATAAAACATAGAGCTTCCAGTACTCAGATAAAATGGATAACACAATTTATATTGTATGGAGATATCATCATTACTATGCTCAATATAGTACGCATTCTACTCATTATTTCAGGCATTTTATTTATATTATTTTCTTTATTTATGCCAGCTTCTGAAATTACCCTGTATTTATGGCCAAGTAGAACTGGCGATCTGGCTTTTATAGAAAAACAGAAATCTATTCTATATCTGGTAACTGCTTTTTCAATGGCTATTGGAATACTATTGTTAGTAGCAACAATATTCTTAAAATCTCTAATACGGTTTTACTATAATTTCATTTCATTTATTGACAGGATTGATTATAGAAAATGGATCTTTACTGTGATTACCATAGGCATTGCATTACGTATAATATGGATTATTCTGGTACCCACTATCCCTTCCAGTGATCCTGCTGAATATCTCAGCCTTGGAAAAGAGTTAGCTAACACCTATACATATACTTCAGAGTATAGAGCAGTCGGATACCCATTTTTTCTATCTGTGATTTTCAAGCTATTTGGAAGCAATGAAATTATTGGCTTATTAGCCAACCTGATATTAAATATAACCATAATACTTCTATCTATGTTCCTGGTCGTGCGACTCACCGAGTCAGTACTTGCTGCCAAAATCGTCTCCCTGATCATGATCACCTTCCCTGACTTTATTGCAAGCAGTGCTGTTTTTGCAGTCGAGCCTCTTTTTACTACACTACTATTACTTGGCCTGATAATTATTACAGAAAAAAAATGCAAGCAGCTTAAATATAGTATTCTAGTTGGCGCGTTGTTCTCTATTGCTGCTTTTGTAAAACCTTTATTTGTTGCCGCATTTGTAATACCTCCAGTTATAATGGCTGTTATGAAGTACAGTCCAAAAGAAATAATCAGGTCATCATTGATTATTGTAATTACTATGCTGGTTATTATTTCACCATGGACAATAAGAAACTACAAAGTCATGGATGAGTTTGTGCCTATAGCACCATTGGCGGGAACCAATTTATATATGGGAAATAATCCGAACGCAACGGGGGGCTATTATCATTATGATCATAGCCTTGTTGAAAACATTGAAACAAGAGCAAAAAAAGATAAAGCTCTGGTCAAAGCAGCAGTGTCATACATTATAGAAAATCCGGTAAAGTTCTTATCCATGATACCTTACAAGCTATACCTCACATACTACAGGGATTCATCAATGATTCACTGGGCATTTAATGAAATCAGTAAACCACTCCCTGGATATATCAAGCCCGTATTAACCATACTCAATGAAATTATTTACCATATAATGTTAGTGATGGCATTGCTCTATGCATTTTTAGTCATTCGACAACATAAATTTAAGCAGCCCCTTTTTCTTTCCAGCATTATAGTTATTGGCTATCTTTCTGCTTTCCCTGCTGTTTTCATTGGAATACCGAGACTTCATTATCCAATGATACCCATGATTTTTATTTTTGCATCGTTATTGATTAGTGAAAACTATATGAATCATAGAAAAAAGATCACATCGACTGATTTAGAGACTAATAAATGAATTATAAAAATAAACTTTTTGTAGATCTTGATGGAACACTTTTAAATTCTGACCTGCTATATGAATCATTCTTTTCTTTATTAAAAAATAATTTTCTTTATTTATTTTTAATTCCATTCTGGTTACTAAAAGGCAAAGCCAACCTTAAAAATAAAATATCTGAAAGAACAGATATAGATCCCTCTCTACTACCATACAATACTGAATTCCTTAATTACATAAAAGAAGAAAAAAAATATGGTCGAGAATTAATATTAGCAACCGCATCTAACACCAAATTTGCAAATGCAATTTCTGAACATTTAGGTATTTTTTCTTCAGTTATTTCAAGTGATAAAGAAATAAATATGTCTGGAGCAAACAAGCTTTCTGCTATAAAAGCCATGACAGAAGGCAAGGCTTTTAGTTATGCAGGAAATGACGCTATCGATCTGACGATTTTCAAAGACGCAGAAAGCGCTATTCTTGTAAACCCCACAGCCACGCTAACTAGAAAAACCAAAAAACTAACAGCTATCGAAAAAACCTTTAGTTCTGACAGAAACATACTGAAAGCCTGCATTAAAGCAATGCGACTCCATCAATGGGTTAAAAATATACTGATATTTGTTCCTCTATTTATGGCACAACTGTGGAATCAAACTGATAATATTTTACTAACAATAGCCGCATTTTTTATGTTTGGCTTAACCGCATCGAGTGTATATCTGCTAAATGACATGCTTGACCTTGAAGCAGATCGCCGTCACCCTAGAAAAAAGAACAGACCTTTTGCTAGTGGCCAACTTTCTCTAGGTATTGGAATATTTCTCACCATACTCATCCCACTAATTACGTTGCCAATATCCTATTTTATTTCAATAAATTTCTTTATTATAATCCTTATCTATCTTGCACTTACTCTTGCTTATTCTTTTATTCTTAAAGCTTATGTATTAATAGACGCTATTGTATTAGCAAGCTTATATACTATTAGAGTTATTGCTGGTGCTGCTGTTATAAAAATAATGCCATCATTCTGGCTACTGGCTTTTTCAATGTTTATATTTATCAGTCTTGCATTAATTAAACGATGCTCTGAACTTTATACATTAAAAAGCATGGATAAAAACCACTCTGAAGGCAGAGATTATGAAGTCAATGATATTCCAGTTTTACAATCTATGGGATTAGCTAGCGGCTTCACATCAGTATTAGTAATAGCATTATTTATTAATAGCCCAGAAGTAATAGTACGTTACAGCCATCCACAAATACTTTGGCTCCTATGTCCCGCCCTGCTTTACTGGATTAGTCGAGTATGGCTAAAAACTCAACGTGGAGAGATGCATGATGACCCAATTGTTTTTTCAATAAAGGATAGAGGTAGCCAATTTACAGCAGCTGCAATGCTACTGATTCTACTTGTATCTATCTAAGTTTCTTTAATAATAAAGATACTCTTACTGATGCATTCACTATAAACTCAATTTCTTGAATATAAATTCAGGAATTGATTTAATAATAAACATTATTAATTTCCAGAATGATGGCAGATAAACATCATTTTTTCCTTTATCAATAGCCTTTATAACTCCACTGGCAATATCTTCAGGCTTTGCCCATAACAAGCCTTTATCGAACTCTGAGGTCATCGGCGTATCCACGAAACCAGGTTTGATTGTAATAACATCAACACCTTTTTTAGATAAACGATTACGCAAACCTTGCATAAAGATAGAAACCGCACCTTTTGCTGTGCCATATACATAGTTTGACTGTCGCCCTCTATCACCTGCAACTGAACTTATAGTGACAATAGAACCATGTCCCTGTTGTTCAAGAAAATTAGCTACATATGTCAATATATGTATTGTGCTGATCATATTTGTATTAAGCTCTTTTAAGCATAAAGTAAAATCTTTCTCGCAGGCTTGCTGATCAGGCAAAGTACCGTGAGCGATCAATACAATATCAATACCCTGCATAGAATCTATTGCGTCAGCAAGTATTGATTCCGTCAATTCATTATCATTAACATCAAATTTTTTATACTGGACAGAAGATGCACCTCGAATTTTCAGATCTTTTGCCAGCGTATCCAGACGTTGTGTATTCCTTGCAAGCAAGTATAGCTGCTCTTTATTGCCTGCAAATAATCTACAGGTAGCTTCTGCTATAGCAGAAGTTGCACCAATAATTAATATTTTTTTCATCTATTTAAATTCCAAGACGTTCTGATTGTAAGGAGTTGAAAGTTCCGCTCGCATGATACTTTTCTCTAACTTCCATAAAGGCCATCCATTCAGGGTATGATTTTTTAAAAGCAGTCTCATGGAGACGAACATCTTTTGTTAAATAAATCCGCCCTCCATAGTCCAGTACAATTTTATCAAGCTCATCAAGAAAATGAAATAATTGTTTGTCGATTTTAAAATCCAGAGCAAGCGTATAACCTTTCAACGGGAAAGATAAATAATTTTTATTACTTTCACCAAATGCTTTTAACACTGCTAAAAATGAACCCCGTTTGGACGCTGAAATTCTATTTAAAATATCAGTCATCCCCTGCTTTCCTGCTTCCCTTGGAATAACAAATTGATATTGAGTAAAACCTTTTTTCCCATAAAGTCTATTCCAGTCAAGAATAGAATCCAGTGGGTAAAAAAATGGCTCGTAGTGAACCTGGTGTTTAATCATCGATTGACGAATACGATGATAATAAAGCGTATTAAAAGCGGTAACTGAATAGCGATTAAGGAGAGATGATGGCATATCTACAGGTATCGATAATTTTTTCTTATCCGACATTTTAAAGCCACCATTCTGGCTATGCTCTCCTAGCATAAGTAATGAGCGACCCAGTTTTTTCCCACTTGATAAACAATCTATCCAGGCGACTGAATAGGTACTGCTATCATATTCATCAAAAAGCTCTAAAGCATGGTCAATATTCGATGCTTTAATAATGGTCTCATCAATATAACTACTATTTACTGATTTGAGAAAAATTTCAGCCTCAAGTATTAGGCCTGTTAAGCCCATGCCACCACAGGTCGCATAAAATAATTCTTTGTTCTCATTATGCGAGCAATTGACAATATTACCATCGGCCAGCAGAAGACTTATAGATTTAACATAAGCACTAAAACAACCATCATTATGATGATTTTTACCATGAACATCACTGGCAATTGCACCGCCGATGCTAATATATCGTGTACCAGGGGTAACATTCAGAAACCAGCCACGTGGAAGAAATATTTTTATTAAATCATCGAGTGTGACACCTGACTGGCAACGAACGACACCTGTTTTTTCATTAAACTCAAGAATATGATTCAAATAAGAACTACTTAATACATGGGAAGCTAAAGCACTGTCTCCATAGCTACGCCCCATTCCACGAGGAATTATTTTTTTGTGTTTTCCTGAATAAATTTGTTGCGATGCATTTTCATTTGTAATCGGCGTTATAAGATGACTTTCAATTACCGGGTAGCGACCCCATCCACTTATTAACATTTAGATGTCATTCCTTCTAAAAACAAACCGTTTATCCAGATGATATTTAATCCAGTAACCAATAGCTAAACCCAGAACTCCTCCCAGGTATCTCATTTCTTTTGTGTTGAAAATATAATCAAAGCTAAACTCTAGTCCCCAGAATATTATCGTCGTCAATAATCCCATAATTGTATATAACAGAAATGTATGCGAGTCATGTTTTAAGTTATCTACTTTAAACTTAAATATATATTTTTTATCCAGAAGATATTTAACAATGAGTCCTACACATGTTCCTGCTAACACAGAAATAAACACACTATATATATCATTATATAAACGTATTGAAATTTCCTGACTCAGAATATTAGCAATAGTAGATATTATAGCAAAAATCACATACAGGGTAAGTACCTGCATATTTCCTCCAATCATCCAGTAATTTGATCTATATAGATCAAACCACTATAAACTAAAATGCTACCTAAACCTGCAATAATGGCTTATTCATAGAATATTTTTTAGAGAGCCTATAGTCTTCATAGACCCATTACTCCAAATGTGTTTTAATCATTATCAGGAATATTATGTCATTCTGAAACTGATAATAGTGCGTTATACATCGGAATTGTGATGAATAATAAATTATGACATTGACATTTACAAGGAAGCTCTTAAGTAAGCACCTCCTGGCAATAAAATCAAGAATATTGAGAAAACCGAAGACAAAAATTCAATATTCTTATTCTATCCTTGATAGGCTAGTATTTTATTTAAATAGCAGCTAAATAAAAATAATGCTTATATAATATACAAAACTAAACTGAATGATATAAATAATAAGATGTGTGGAATTTGCGGTATATATAATTTTGAATCTCAGCATCAGGTAACTGATGAGCAGATCAATAAAATGAACATGATGATGACTCACCGGGGTCCCGATGCTGAAGGAATATTTATTCATAATAATATCGGACTTGGGCATAGGCGTCTAAAAATTATTGATTTAGAAGGCGGTGTTCAGCCTATGTACAGCGAAGATAGAAATATTGCAGTGGTCTTCAATGGTGAAATTTATAATTTTCGAGAAATTAAAAAAAATCTCGAGTCCAGAGGTCACAAATTCAAAACACATTCTGACACTGAAGTTATTATTTATGCGTACCTTGAATATGGCGAAGCTTGCGTTGATCACTTTAGAGGCATGTTTGGTATAGCAATCTATGACAACCGTCATAAACGGTTATTTCTTATCCGTGACAGGCTAGGAATCAAGCCAGTTTATTATTATCAGGATGATAAGCAATTTATTTTTGCATCTGAAATAAAACCTATACTTGAAATTCTAAAGAATAAACCCGGGGTTCATCTACCTGCACTCGATTTTTATATGAGCGTTGGTTATGTCCCAGGAAAAGATACCATGTTCGAAGGTATTCATAAATTAAAGCCTGGTCACACTCTTCTTATTGAGAATAATAATTGTCATTTTAATTCTTACTGGGATCTTGAAAACACACCACCTAAAGATATAGATTTTAAGCAGGCATTAGAAGAATTTGAAGAACTAGCAAGAGAAAGCGTTTCACTGAGACTGATAAGTGATGTTCCTCTGGGTGCTTTTCTGAGTGGAGGCCTTGACTCCAGTGCCATCGTCTCACTAATGACTGAAATTTCAAATGAACCGGTCAAAACATTTTCAGTAGGTTATCGTGATGACCCTGAGTCGAATGAGCTAGGTTATGCAAAAATCATCGCAGATCATTTTAATACCGATCATCATGAATATATTCTCGAACCTATGGATTTTTTTAACTCTATAGATACTTTAATTAGTTACACTGAGGAACCCATTGTAGAAAGTGCAGCTATAGCCTTATATCAATTATCCAAACTTGCAAAAGAACATGTCACTGTTATTTTATCTGGAGAAGGCGGTGATGAAATACTTGCAGGTTATCCACTCCATCAAATCATGCCAAAAATTAATAAAATTCATCAGCTTGCTCGATTTATTCCAAATTCACTGCTAAATACTTTTTCTTCAGGGTCAGAAAAAAAATCAAAATATATAGACTGGATAAACCTCCCACTAAATAAACGTTATCAAAGTATATCGAATGATGTAACCTCCAGCATCAAAAATAATATGTATATGAATGATTATCTTATTCATTCCCATGAACAAACTACAACATATTATGCTGAACTTTTTAATCATATGTCAGCAGGCTCTGATTTAAGAAAAATGACTTATACAGACATTAAGTCCTGGTTGCCTGATGACCTACTGGTAAAAGCTGATAAAATGACAATGGCAACCTCCCTGGAGCTACGAGTACCATTACTAGATCATAAACTCGTTGAATACACGAGTTTATTACCAGATAAATTTAGACTAAATGGGAACCAGGGAAAATATCTGTTGAAAAAATTCATGGAAAAGCATATACCTCATGAAATTATTTACAGAAAGAAAAAAGGTTTCCCTGTTCCTATTGCTAACTGGTTTAGAAGCACACTCTATGAACAAACTAGAGAAATATTACTTGATAAAACCTCACTAGATCGAGGTTATTTTAAGCCTGAATATATTGAAAACATTCTGACTCAGCATAAAAAAGGGACTGAAGATTTAAGTCGGAGAATTTTTTCCTTGCTCAATCTAGAATTGTGGCATCAAAAATATATAGATAAATAAGTAATGAATCTATTATTAGTAACTAATTTATTTCCAACACCAAACGATCCTGAAAGAGGAGTTTTCACTCTTCAACTAATAAAACGTCTCAATAAAATTTGTAACGTTACTGTTGTATGCCCTCTCCCATATTTTCCTCGACTTTCTTTACTAAAAAGATTTAAAAAATATTATCAATTTTCACTTATACCTGATGAATATCATATTGATAATATAAAAGTTTATTCTCCGAAATACCTGTTAATCCCTAAATTATCAGAATCAAAACATGCATTTTTAATGTCACTTAGCCTTAAGCGCCACATAAAAAATCTACATGATAAAATAAAATTTGACGTTATTAATTCGCAATGGCTATACCCTGACAGTTGTGCAGTTGATCTCGCCATTCAAAAACTGGGTTTACCTCATGTACCAACTGGTTTGGGCTGTGATGTAAATCAGGATCTTTATGACAAGGAAAAAAAATACCAGATTAAAAAAATGCTTGATTCTGCTAATGCAATAACTGTTGTCTCAAAAAGCTTGAAAAATGAACTCATTGAATCTGGTTTTCCCGAGAAAAAGATATCAGTTATTCCAAATGGGGTTGATATTAAGCAGTTTAACCCTCTGAATAGAGAAGCCTGCAGGCAGGATCTTAATATTGGTTTAAAAACACCGATAATATTATATGTCGGTCGATTAAGTCATGAAAAATGCATTACATCACTAATTTCTTCAGCCTCTAACCTCATAAATAAAAAGTATTTATTTCAATTATACATCGTGGGTGATGGCCCTATGATGGAAGAATTAAAAAACCAGGCAAGCTCATTAAACATAGCCGAGTATGTACATTTTACTGGAAAAGTTGAGCACGATGAAATAAGTAAATGGATGGGGGCATGTGATTATTTTTGCCTCCCCAGTTTACGTGAGGGCTGCCCTAATGTCGTACTTGAAGCCTTAGGGTGTGGGCGACCAGTTATAGCAAGTCACGTTGGTGCCATTCCAGATGTAATAAACACTAATACAGGTATGCTATTTGAACCCAATAATGTTAATAGCATAACATCTACTCTGGAAAAAGCCTTTAAAGTAGACTGGGATGCAGAATTAATTTCTGATTCTGTCAAAAAACTATCCTGGGAACATGCAGCAGAAAATTACTTTAATGTATTCAAATCTACTCTCGATTAAATATATTTAAAGCCCCTTGCACTGAATATTGTTTCTATGAAAATTCTCCATAATTTCAGGTAAAATATCCAGAGTCAGTTGATAGTCATCATGAAATAGCAGTATATCTCCATCAGCTAGTTTACTTATATCAACTGTTTTAATTACCTGATCTTTTGTATCAAAAGAATCTCTGCTATCAAGTGACCACATAACTATTTTCCAGCCTGTTAGTATTAAGTACAGGAAAGATAACACCGTTAAATCGCCATATGCTGGTCTGAAAAGATTAATATTTATTCCTGCTTTACTGGCAAGCACTTTACCTATTGAAAGCTCATCCCTAATAGTTTTTAGTGATATTTTTTTGTAACTACTATGCGAATAGGAATGATAGCCTATTGAATGCCCTTGATCGACAACACTTTTAACTATTTCAGGAAACCTTTCCATTTCACTGCCTGTCATAAAAAAAGTGGCTTTAGCATTAGTCTTTTCAAGGATATTTAAAATTTTTGGAGTGTTTTCTGGATGAGGGCCATCATCAAAAGTAATATAAATAGCCCCTTTCTTCCCTCGATTTATTATGTGATCTGGAAGTGTGCTATATATTAAGTTTTTAAGAAAATCATTCATAATGCATTAGTGACTAATTTACCTGAACTTTCTATAATATGTTCTGCATTCTGTAACCAGGTATGATGACTCATGAGAATATTATACGCATTATCTGCTATCTCATCACGCTGTCTTTTATTTTCTATTAAATCATTTATCTGATTTTCAAGCTGCTCCATATTTAGTGTATCAAATAATTTTGCTGTTTCATTATCCTGAAGTACATCAGTAATAGGCAGCAACTTAGGGGCTACAACAGGAATTTTAAGCCCCATAAATTCAAACATAACCACAGGTGAACCAAATTCATTAGAATGAGTGATAACAGCAATATCAAGAAGAGATAGATACTGATGAACTTTATCTCGCATCACTGCCCCAGTAAGTATGACATCCTGCAAACCATATTCATCAACTTTTTTTCTAACTTGCTCTAGCACAGCTCCATCACCAATTAATACAAGCGCAAGATTGTCATGCCTGGCTTTGAGGCTTTGATATACATCAACCAATAGATCCAGTCTGTCCCAGTCATCAAACCACCCAGCGAAACCAATTACAATTTTGTTCTCTAGTTTATACTTATGCCTTAGCTTTCCAGAATCTTTAATACCAGAAAATTTTTCAGGGTCTATAGCATTCGGTATTACACTTATAACAGACTCTTCAATTTTTTGATTTATAATCATATTTTTTAAATATGAAGATACAGTATGTATAGATGTACATCTATTAAATAAATACCGCTCAAAAACACTACACAGTCCTGGAAAAGATTGTTTACGTGCCCTGTTACTAATACCACTAACTTCATTAGCTTCTAAAATTAAAGGGATATTATATTTCCTGGCTTTAATCGCACCAGAAATCATATAAAATGCATATCTCTCATAAATAATATCATATTGTTTTTTAGATAAAGCTGAATCAAGTCTAAATGAAGATGGAATATTATAAAATATTTCAATTAATTCAAATAAAAAATTAGGGATGCTTTTACTGATGAATTTCCATATGGAATTTACACCTTTTGTATCAACCTTAGATTTATCTATAGGTGCATTTCCAGCATCTTTCATAGGATCAATCCCAGGAGGAGATAAAACTGTAACTGTATGACCTAACTCTTCGAGTGATTTAACGATGCTAGAAATATGTACACCTTCTGCACCGCGACCTTGCGTACGATGGTGATAAAGTATATTTAAAGACTTATTAGGCATTTATTTATTACATTCCTGATAAAGTTGTCGATATTTCTCTAATACCACATTTTCATGGAATTTTTTTAGAAAGCATTGATGTGCATTATGACTCATTCGAGTTAGTTTAGTAAAATCAGTAACAAGATTTATAATAGCAGCACACATGGCATTTGAATCTCCTTTTTTAACCAATAGACCTGTTACTTCGTCTTCAACTGTGTCAGGAATCCCTCCAACATTCGTAGAGATCGTAGGCATACCTATGCTCATAGCCTCCAGCAAAGCAATAGATATACCCTCATATTCAGATGACAGAACAAATATATGATGCTGCGAAAGTAGTTCAGCAATATCTGTTCTAAAACCAAGAAAAGATATATTGTTATTTAAATCAGAATTTTCGACATATTCAGAAAGAACATCATATTCTGGGCCATCACCAACAATAGTCAATGTGACATCAAATCCTTTACTAATTACACATTTTACTGCATCAATCATAACTTTATGATTTTTTACAACTGCAAGCCGCCCAACGGTGATGAGTTTGATTGTTGATACTGAATCCAGATTATATTCCTTCGGGTTATGTCCTTCAATGCCATTATGTATTATCTGAAGTACGTTTTTTCTTATATGGATTTCATTTTCAATATATTGTTTAATCGAATCTGAGACAGGAACAATTTTATATGTTTTGTGTGAAGCAATATTTTCCAGAAGATGTCTGAAATATTTTTTTATTTTTGAAATAATAGAATTTGAATATGGTATGTAATTCCCATGAACAGTATGTATTAATTTACTCTTCCTTGATAAAATAGATGCGAACACCGCCTCTAAATATACCCCCCAGTCATGAGTATGAAGAATATCAATATTTTTAGATTTAATAATTTTAGAAAGTTTAAATGGAATCGAAAGATCATTGCCTTCTTTTCCATATAAGCAGATAACTTTAACTCTGGAATCCAATTGATCGCAGAGCTCTCCAGAGCGCTTAGTAACACAAATTGTAATATTGTAGTCATGGCATAATTTATTCGCCAGATGCACGACAACTTTTTCGGCACCTCCGAATTCTAAAGACTCAATAACATGTAAAATATTTAACATATTGACATTAACTAGTCGTCAGTAGATATTTGTTTAATCTTTTCATACATTTCCCAGGCAGTTACATAGTAAAGTGAGTATCCTTTTCTATCTCTAAATTTCTCTTCCAGAGCAGACCACAGAATATCGAAACCATTTAATTCAAAAAACATCTCAACATTCTGGCTTTCTAATCCATGAGTATGTAATTTTATAAAAATATCATTATCAGCATTAACAATACTTACATGACATTTTTCCCATAATTTAACACGTTCTTCTGTAGGAGGAGCATCTGCGGACAGTTCTCCTGATTCAATCCTGGGAATCAAGCCAAATTTTCTATTTTTCCAGTTTAATGTCAATGGCCCCTGGATTAATAATAATTCATCACTCTTTGGCCAGTCACCTACTTTTACATCTTTACCTGTATTATGTGATTTACATTTGCCATCATCATGTGTGAAATAAATACTATTAATCGTCTTTGTTTGTGTATCGCTGGGTGCAGATGGCATAGTCATGTCATACATACACCCTGTTTTTAATAGTATATTTATCTCATTATCCACACCACACCATTTTCCATCTGGACGCGAGTTATCTAAAGCCCAGTTGCCATGAATAAAACCATATATAATATTACCATCACTATCTTTTCTAAGTAGGTTATGCTTTTTATAAAGCAATTCTTTAAAGTCAGTGAGTGTTTTTTCAAGATTTTCAGCAGTATCATTATCATGATGCAAATGGATATCAACATCACCAAGGTTCTGGTCACACAACAATTTCAATTTATTAAGTATATCTTCATCATATTCTTCACACGGATAAAAATAGCTATGTTTAGGCATATTGCCTGCTGAGTCTTTATGTTTTTCTGCAACTTTAGGATACTTTTTACACCAATCCTCCACGCGCTTATTAGCCACTTCTTTATCAACAGATCCAAAATACGGCTCATAATGATCAGCCAGACAGAAATATACATTCCGATGACTTGATATCTTTTTCTTTTTAATGCATTCATAAATATATGAAAGAATCCACAGTTCCATATTTCGTGATTTTAATATCAAAAAAATAGAAATAAAAAATATTATAAAAATAGTAAAAACCACAACTAGATAATATTCCATATACAATAACTCTCAAAAAATAAATTTATAGACTGTTAACGCTTAGCTTTTTTCCAGTTAACGGCATAATCATTAGAAATATATTTAACAAAACCAGAAAATAATGCGATATTCATAACGGTAAAATACATCGGCACATATGACCATGTTTTTATTTTATTGGTTTTTCTAATCAGCCATCCATAGAGAGATAGCATATAGAACACTACTTGTAGTGCTAAAAACAACAAGTACAGCCCATTTCCAGACAATAAAATACTTACCAAGAGCGTCAGTAACATTAAGTGAGGGGTTATCCATCGCAACATTTTATGTGATAAAAAACCAAATGCAAACCAGGTCCTTGGTGGAAATAAATACTTTCTTTCATGGGATAGAGTCTGAAATCCACCTGCAGTCATACGTATTTTAACATTCATATCATCTATTAAATCTTTTGATGCTTGCTCGTATGATTTAGCCTGAGGCTCATAAATCATTCTATGGCCTGATTTTATTATATCGAATGTAATAGCAGCATCGTCATTAATTAAAAAAGATTCGATAGGTTTGAATAATTTTTTTCTAACAGAAACAATTTCACCATCTGCAGCAGTAATTGATCCAAGCGAACTTTCTGCCCGTTTAATCATTGATTCATAGCGCCAATAAAGACCATCTCCAACAGATGCTTCTCTAGAATCACTCTCGTAAATATGTTTAGCCCCTGTTACTGCACCTATCTTATTATCACTAAAATGTTTTACCAGATTTATAATGGCATCTTGAGAAAAGTCATTATTTGCATCAGAAAAAACCAGTATTTCACCACTTGAAATAGAAATTGCTCGATTGAGAGCTGAACTTTTTCCTGCTCTTACAGGATCATGAAGCCCAATAACACCTTTATCTTTAAATGATAATACAATATCTGAAGTACTGTCATTAGAGCCATCAGAGACAACAATAATCTCAAGTTTATCTACAGGATAATTGAGCCTCAGCGTGTTCTCCAGTTTATTTTTTATGACGGCTTCTTCATTATAAGCCGCAATAATAAAACTCACATGTGGATGTGCAGTAAGGTCTGTTTCTGGCATGCTGTGATTATCAGTAATTATTTTAGATAACACGATAATAACAGCCGGATAAATTATATAATTATATACAATAAGAAACACAGACATAAATAATATAAATTTTAATATATTTTCCATATTTTTCTCAAAAAACTGTTTATCTGTAAAGCATAAAGAACAACTGGATTGCAACATATACAAATGCAATTATGGCAATAATAACTTTTAGTGTGGTCTTATACTCCTGAGAAGAAACTGTATATGTATCATTAAACTGATTAGCTGAAGAAGTAAGTAATGCAAAAGCTATGTATGGTATCTCATGATCTGCTGATAGAAAAAAAAGGCTCACACCAATCCCTGTTATCATTAGAAATGATGTTTGTATATTTCTACTAATAAGACTATTTTCATCAACTGTTGGTAAATTTATACGTATTTTCTTAATTACAACAAACCACATAGCCATGAAGAAAAAGAATCCAAAAAAACCAGTTTCTGCTAGTACATTTAAATATATATTATGTGCCGTTTTCTTAATTCTATTATTATTTGGAAAACGACTTGAGCCAACACCAAATATAGGATTATGCTTAAACATCTGAAGCCCCTGGTGATACAACTCTACACGTTCAGGTGTAGACGAACTTCCTAACCCTCTGCCTGGATCGTCTGGTTTCAATACCAGAACTAATACCACTAGAATCAAGGCGCCCGGTAAAAATATTTTAAGCCTGATTTTAGTTTTGATATAAAAAAAGAAGGCCAGAGCAGCCATAAACCCAAGAAAACCACCTCTTGAATGAGTCATAAAAAAAGCTGTGCCAATCCATGCTGTAGTGGACAAATAAAATATCTGTTTAATTTTACTTTTTTCTCTATATAAAAAACCGAGTGATATAGAAAAAATAAATAACAATAAAAGTCCCGTAGTATTTGTCCCTCCAAACGAACCAAGCCACTGTATGGCACCACGCCAGTTTAGTGTTTGTTCAGTTACCCCTATCCCAGCACCAACGCCTTTTCCAGTTAACATAAGATTTATTGCAAAATAAGAGACAATACTTCCACTAACGATTATGTAAAACATCGTTTTACGTATTTTTGATGGCTCGTCATTTGCCACAACTAGCATTAAATAACCAATATAAAATTTTATATATTTGTAGGCAATGACACTAAATGCATAACTAAAACTATCCCCATTAGCTAACACACTTATTATAGATATAACTATAAAAGCAGCAAAAAATCGCGACGGAGCCGAATATAGAACTGTAAAAAATTTCTCACTTTTAGTTAATAATATTAATGTTAGAGTAGTTACTAATGTTAATTCCTGGACAGGCACACCTTCGAACATCCTGATCCATTCGGAAGGCTGTAAAATCACGAAAACTACATATACAATGGTTAGAGTATGTATCAATTTTAAATCAACATGATATTAGTATTAAATATATAATATTACTGAACCGCATTAAAATATTTTTGACCGATAACGATTAATCGCTTCTGTCACTATTATTTTTTCCTGACGATTCAGGCTAAATATATAAATAGAGATGGTATAAATGATCATCCCGATAAGCAAATGAGTCGAAAATTTCAGCCATGTATCTATATCACCTACAATAATATCAGCGGAATATAGATAGACTATAAAGGGAAGGCAGGCGAATATCACATTAATTTGTGATTTAAGAAATGAATAAAACAGGTTAAATTTAACTTTTTCTGAAACTATAAGCGGCAATATAATACCTCTTATAATTGCTTTAGGAATAGCGATTCCAACAGCTATTCCCATTAGACCGTAATATACTCCACCAATATAACAAACTGGAAGAATAATCAAAACTTCAATAATATTAATATACATGAGATAGATGTGATCACCCATGCCATAGAGATATGAATTTAATGCTTCAGTTGGAGCAACAAACAGCCCTGATACTGCCAAAACCACCATTATACGATAACTATCAGCATAGCCTTCTCCCACCCAGAGATTAATAAAATCATCACCCTGAATTATTAAGTACACAAACATAGGAAAAACCACAATGCAGGAAATTTTATAAGTTGAATTTAAAAGCTTTATAAGCATTTCTTTATTATTTTTTGCATCTAATTCACTTATTGCAGGCGCTATGACTTTTGTCGTAACGTTTAGAAACATAGTCGCATATTTTATGAGCCTACTCCCTATCACATAATGAGTAATTACTGAAATCGGCAAAATAATACCTACAATAACAGAATCCATATAACTCATAAATATAGCCAGTGCTGCAATTATAAAACTGGATGAATTATATTTTATAATGATATTTAAAATATTCTTAGATGGTTTTTTTGTAATAGGCAGATTTTTCAGTGGAGAAATTTTTCGCGCATAAAAAATTGTAACAATAAAACCTATAATTGTTATTGAAAAATGTGCGGCCGCAACCGTATATAAATCCTCAAAATATGGTAGAAAGATAAATATAAGTATCGCTCTAATTAATATAACAGCTATCTCTATCCCAGCATTAATCTCATATCGCTGATAACCTGATATTACGCCACCATAAGCAGTACCCATTAAAGAAAAGACTGATTGTATCCCTGCAAACAGAATTAAAATCTGAAAAACAAGCAGGTATTCACTTTCTTTAAGGAATATACCTGGAAGCAAATAAGAAACAAGAAGTGCTGTGATAAGTATTGCTCCAGATAAATATATATAAATATGTAGCGTTGCTGCCATATATTCACGCATACTGGAAAAATCACCTTTCGCTTCATATTTAGCAACATGTTTATTTATAGAAGGGCGAAAACCCAACTTAAATAAGCCGAGGTACCCTGTAAGGGCATTAATAAGAACCCATATGCCATACGCTGAATCACCTAAATGCCCTATAACAAATGGCATTAACATAAAAGCTGTAATTGCTTCAACAGAAAATGCAGCCGTATTTGAAACTGAGTTTTTTAAAATTTTATCAAATATATTCATATCATTTTAGTATAGTATTTTTAACATTTTCTAAAATATTACCAAAGTCTTTTCCAAAAGCTTCTTTACGATTAATATTCATGTTAATTTCAAGCCTATATGCAATAAACATGACAATACACATTAATCTCAAAGGCGGATTCAGATCATTTGTAATACTAAGTGAATCACAATAGGAATCGACACAAGAATTTTCTAAACCATTTATTTCATTATCCAAAATAATTTTCTGCATAGCATCTATAATATTAGTTTTGTTTTTCTTTTTATATACACTGCATATAAAGAACATAAGATCGACAAGAGGAAGCCCCGATGATTTAGAATACTCCCAATCAATTACACCTGTAATCAAACCATTTTCAATCATAATATTATCAACGGAGTAATCCCCATGACTTAAAACCAAATTTAGTTTCTTTTTCCATAGTGTTTTTTTGAAATGTTTTTCAATAAGGTCAAATATAGAAGAATATTTATCTGGAAAAAGATCACGCGCATCAGTTACGGGACGAACAATCATGTCATTATAAAGCTCATCGACCAGTAATTTTTCAGAAGATGTTTCTGTATGAATCGAAATTAATATATCAGTCGCCTGTCGACAAATCTTATTCCTCGAATTATTATTATTTATTTCTTTCTCTGTTATATTTTTACCCTTAAAGCATTCCTCTACAGAACAAAGGTATTTACCATGATTAATCTCTTGATATAAGGAAGGCGCAACAGTTATATGCTTTTCTTCTAATAAATTTAAAGCAAAGTTATTAGATAATAATCTCTTTTTACCTAAACTATCCGAAGTTATTCTCAGCATATACTTATTATTTAACTCATTTACTGCCAACAAAGCCCCATTAGGCTTTATAAAATAGATGTTTTCAATAAAATATTTTTTCTTATGAAAAACTTTAGAACAAATAAAATCAAATTCTGAATCTTCGATACTCAAATTTGTAGCGACAATATATTCATTCTTAAAGCGCATATACAAATCATACAAAACATACTTAAATCTACCAAAATATTTCATTTTCATGTTTTGACTCACCATCTTGTATGGATCTCTACTAGAGCCCTCAATATGGTAAGTCATCATATTGTCATTACTCAAAGCACTAAGCTTAGATAATATCCTTGAAAAGCCATGGCGGCATATATAATAGTAATAACATGATTTTCTTACACTAACTAATTCCATGAAATACTCTTTAATAAAAACATCATTTAAGTCATTGTATGAAATTATTACTGTGGAAGCCCAGTCCACATCTTCAACACCAGGAAAATTTTGCATGAGAATATGCTGTACATTTTTATTCTCAACTCTATTTTCTACTATATATTTTGTATCCTCATCTAAATAAAGCGCATAGACATTTTCAACCACTTGTGAAAGCGCGATCACATTAGCGCCTATGCCTGTTTCTATTACTATTGCATTTTTTATTTTTTTATTATCAACTAATCCCACCCATGCAGTATGGCGAAGCGATAGTTCATTTGATAAAAACTCAAGCTTCTCCCCACTTAGTCTGGTAAAAAGCAAATTAAGCGCACCCATTAAATCATGGGTAGCAATATCATGAGCAAATACACGCCTATCATTTTTATCTAGTCCAAATAAATTCATACAACAGGCCTAATAACCAGTAAATAACTCTGGCCAGGATAACATTGATTTAAACATAGAATTGGATGTATAGCGCTCTACGTGTATACGTTTCAATTCAAAACGATTTAGGGATTTGAAGTAATTGTTTCCTGGTACATATGATACTCCAAATTTATATTTGGCATTCTTTACTTCTTGTATCACACAATCATTATATGCAAATGACATGCCTACAGGGTAAGCAATAGTAGATATTTTCTGATCAAGTTTATTCTCAAGCATTTCTTTTGATCCAGTAATTTCATTTCGTAGTTCATCATTCTTTAAGGTTGATAGAACAGGATGATTAATAGTGTGCGAGCCTATTTCCATATTAGACTTACTCATTTCCAGAACTTGTTCCCAGGACATCGGCAACGACAATGGATCATTTAAATTACGTGATGGGTAATTATTTTCGATAGACTCTACTAGCTCAATTCTTTTATTATTAGGGCATTTTTTTAAAGCTTCAATAATAGAATAAATCTGCTCTATTCGCACTTCTTCTACTGAAGACAGTATTAAATCTATATTTAAATATTTGATAGTTACGTGTAAATTAGCTTGCCCTATAAATGATCGGAAAACCTGATTAAACCAGAAGTTTTTCTTTGTATCTATATATCCAGTAGAGACAAAGAACGTTGCAGGCACGTTATATTTTTTTAATATAGGGTATGCCTTGGTATAGTTATCCGTAAACCCATCATCAAATGTTACAATTACAGGCCTCTTTGGTTTTTTAACTTCTTTATTTAATATTCTTTCCAGGTAATCAAAATTAATTAAATCATAAGTATTTTTCAGATAATTCATTTGCCAGTCAAATTGTTCTTCAGTCGCACTAATTAGATCAATATCATTATCATTACAATCTTCAAGATTACAAACCCTGTGGTATGCCAGTATTCTCAAATCCTCAACAAACATCCCTCTAGTCATATTAATTAATTCATTCAGATGAAATAATCCTATGGTTTTTGAAAAATTTACTTTGTTTAAAATAATCGACATTATGTGATATTTAATAGTAAAACTATCATTATTCCTCGTACCAGAGATGTTCAACTATATTTGCATTCTCTTTTTTAAGTTTATTGATATATTTGTCATATGTTTTTCTGTAGGTAGAAATATCTTTTTCTAAAAGATTATCTTTCCAGTCCAGCCTCTCTTTGATCTCATCAATACCGGAAGTTCTCATTACATTACCAATAATATGGTGCTCGGATGCCTGAAAATTATCTAATGAGCTATATTCTATATTCAACAGTTCACATATACTGCGAACGCTGCCTACTGTATCCTCACAAAATCCTGAATATGGGACGTCAATTTTTTTCACAGATTTCATATTATTCAAACATCTATTAATAGTAATTTGCTCAATAAACCATCTTGTACATGCGTCTTCAAAAGTTATTGGATTAGCATCTAATGTTTTAGATGCTTTGAAAAAAGAATATGCACCAGCTATCCCATTTTTATAAAGATAAATCGCAGATGTTTCATATTTACTAGAAAGATATTTCAGTCTGTATGGGTTCTTATTCGCATCGAGAAATACACTGCCTCCCTGTAGCTTGATAACATTTTTCATAAAAATATCATTTCTATGATAAACCTCATCTATTCTTTTTCTATACCCAGAAACATGATTAAGAATCTTATCTCTAATTGATTCTATTATTGTTGAGTTAAAAAATGGGATTTTTTGCGTAAGATAACGATTTATTCTTTCATTATTAGAAACATAGAACATAAGATCCATCTCATCTAGTTCAAAACCCATGCCTTCATCATTAATGTTTTTTTTCAAAGACAGAAAAAAAACGCATTCGCGTAATTTGGAACCACATGAACACATATAATCTTTATCAAATTTAATGCTATCCATGATGTCAAATTCACTAATCGTAGCAATAGATGGATTACTATTTAACACAAATGATAATAGTGTAGACCCCGAATATGACGATGATGTTATATATGCTAGTTTCATAAAATATATTTTTATTAGTTAGTGACTTCTTTATCCAAAAGATTTAAATCGCCCAAAACTTCAGATACTGTAGTAAATTTAAAATCTCTAAGTAGTTTTTCTAATCTATTTCTACAACGACCAATATTGTTGTAATGTCTGAATTTAGTTGACCTTTTAATTCCTCTAATTCTAGGTTGCTCGTTGTCTATTTCCCAGGGATGTATATAAAAAATAAATTCTTTCTTATCGTTATTTAATTTCTTTAACATGTATTTAGTGAATAAATACGGATACAATCTAAAATACCCACCGCCAGAAATTGGCAAGTTGAACAGCCTGTTTTTATAAACAGATATAGGGAATTCAACTATTTTATTGTTTTTCTCAGTTGTTAAAACATGAGGCTCTGGTCTAATGTCACGTATCCCATACCTGTCGTGTAATATAGGAAAAATACTTGAATCATATTTAAATCCAAGTTCGCATAAAATATCAAGCGCCCATAAAGATTTATTTGTAATTGAATATGTAGCTGCCCTGTAACCATTCACTGGTTGCTGAGAAATATCTTCAAGCAATAATTTCGACTCAGTTGTCTCCTGTTTAAATACATTATAATCTTGCTTATAAATTAACTGATGAGACATACCATGAGAAGCAATTTCATGCCCCATGTCAGATATTCTTCTTATTAAATTCGGGTAGCGTCGAGCAATCCAGCCAAGAACAAAAAATGTACCCTTAACATCCGCTTCATCCAGCAACTCCAGTATGGAGTCAGTGTTTTTTTCGACCCTACATGAAAATTTATCCCAGGTTGCTCTATCAATAACCTGACTAAAAGCCTCTACCTGAAAATAATCTTCTACATCGACAGTAAATGCATTTGTAGTGCTCATAAAGTCATATCCCTGTGATTATAACTCTGTATGTATAGCTCATAATTTATGATATTTATCTTCATCAATTAAGTATTCTTATTCTCTAACGTATCAGCAATCCTTTTCAGCTGTCTTGATATTTCCACTAGGGCTCTTGATGCAATAGGCCCATATGCACCCTGTAACAAATCTCGCGCATCAGCAATACTGTCCACGCCATGATCCTGTGAATCATCATCATAAAGATGATCAGTTTGTGTATATTTTGTTATTTTATTTTTTTCATGACGTTCATCATATTTTTGCCATTGCAATTCCTTAATCGCACCATTAAATTCATCTTTATCGACTAGCTTATGGTTGTCTGCATATGCACATGTTAAAGAAGTATCGCAAATTGTATTAATTAGCCGTGGTATTCCCCCGCTATATTGGTACATTGCTGAAAAAGTTTCTTCTGAAAATAATGCGGTGCTAATTCCTGCAATCTTAAGCCTATGTTCAACATATTCTTTAGTTTCATCCTCGGTCAATGCCCTGACGTGATAACGCAAACTAACTCGCTGTAGTAATTGCTCCATATCTGGTGCTTCTAATTTTTGATTTAATTCAGGCTGACCAACTAGAATCACATGTAATATTTTTTCTTTTTGAGTTTCGACACTAGATAACATAGTTACTTCTTCTAAAACTCTCTTACTAAGATTCTGTGCATCATCTATTATTAAAAGAACCTGTTTATTATTTAAATAACTCTCAACCAGAAACTGATTTAACATATTTAGCAGCTCTACTTTCTTGGCGCTAAATGGATTTAAACCAAATTCAACAAGAATAGCCTGTAACAACTCTACCTCGTCTAATTGAGTTTGAAATATTTTTGCTACGATAATATTTTCATCTAATTCAAGTAAAAGTTTTTTTATTAGAGTTGTCTTTCCAGAGCCGATTTCACCTGTAATAACCACAAATCCTTCTCTATTAAATATTGCATACTCCATATATGCTTTTGCTCTTGAGTGAGCAGAACTCATAAAGAGATATTCAGTATCAGGTGTTATTCTGAAGGGATAGTCTTTTAAACCAAAATAATCGATATACATTTTTATTCACCTAATCACGAAGAATAAACTAAAGAAATGAAAATACGAAAATCTTCGTAATCTCTTATCTGAATATTACTTGTGTTTTCTTCTAATTCCATTCGAAAATTAACGCTTATATTTCGTCGGGCATTATAGTTATACATAATTCGATACAGATAATTGTCATCTTCTCGTTCCGGAAGTATATTTTCAAAAATATAATTTATATATGTTGCGTCAACTGAAAAGCTAGATCCTCTCACTAAATTCCATGTGGTATTAATCGAAACTCCTTTCAAGTCTAGATCCCTCAATGGCTGAGTTAAATAATCGCTGGTTGTTTTATAACTGTCGAACCTAAAATTCCCTGATGACAATGTCTTATTGTATGTAAATCTTAATGTTTTATTAACATATATACCCGAACTAGCATTATTGAGTGTAGTAGAAATACTATTCGTTGTTAAACTTTGTAAGTTAGAGCTGGTATCTGCAAGGGACTTATCAAATTCAAATCTAATACTTGAAGTTCTTGTACGCTCATTTTGTAACGATACTCTGTATCTTGGTAAATCACTATCCGACAGTTGATTGTATAGTATTCTGGTAAGACCAGCATCAACCTCAAGAGTATTAGATCCTTTAACAAAAGACGCATTAAGAAAAACATCGTTTCTATCAAAATTAGAATTAACTGTAGTGTCATCAAAACGCACAGCTGTATACACATTATTAAGCGACAGAGTCGATGTGGAATTCAGCTGATATAGCCACTGAAGTGTAGAAACACTGCGAGTATTATCTATATTAATTCCCTGATAACTATAGTCTTCAAGGCGCGCCTGTACATTTATGTTATTTACTGAATTCAAGCGAAAATAATAATTTGGCCCCGATGAAAAAGAGTTAGCATTGATCTGGTTAGACGGTGAATTTGGCAAAAGATAGTTTATTTTAGTTTGAGAGTATGTATCTGTTGTAAACCATTCAAACTGTCCAGGACTGAATATCCATAATAAATTACTAAATAAAGTCCCTATATTTCGATCTTGCGTAAGATTTTTCTGATAATCAGTAGCTGTTACTTCAGCATTTATATCAGCGACATACTTTGGTGCTATTTCTGATAAATTGAATGTCCCTGTGATTGATTTTGAAAACTCATTTGAAGTAGGATTTTGAATTCGATTAATATTCTCATAAGTCGCTAAATCAAGTGAGACAGAATAATCCACCTCTGCAGCCTGTAAAGTAATTGGGAGAAAAACAAAAACTAAATTAAATACCCACTGTCGTCCATACATAGTAGTAAACCAGATCCAGTTATGTCTTCGACCAGTTGCTTCCAAACCCGGGTAATTTTGGAATTTTATTAAAAACAACGCCCATCAATTTATCTTTACCGATTGCATCTGTTGCTTCCTTGATTTTATTTACCGTTGATTTTCCATAAGGCACAACAAGAACTACAAAGTCACATAATTCAATTAATATTCTAGTGTCTGCTGAATCGACTATAGGTGGCGAGTTAATAAAAATATAACGATCTGTGTAGCGCGACAACAGGTTCGACATTAAATCTCTCATTCTTAGCGAGGTAAAATATTCAGTAGCTGTTTCCCTTGATTCTCCTGCTGGAATCATTCGCAGTCTCTTAATGCCGGTGGAATGCAATATCGACTCAATATCAATATCATCATTTTCAAGGTAATCAGTTAGACCCTTTTTTGAATCAAAATCCAGTATTGAATCAAATTGTGGATTATTTAGATTACAATCAATTAGAAGTGACGTCTTACTTTCATCAAACGAAAATGCTGTAGCTAAATTTAAGGCCGTCGTTGCACTATCAATATCCCGATCACAGGATGTGAGCATTGCAATAAAATTTCTTCCCTTATTTTTTTGAATTAATTTTGTGCGTAAATCACGATAAGTATTAGCTGTTTTATTATCATTCATTTCTGAATGTATGATTTTCAATTCAGAGAACTCATTACTTTCGTATAGTCCTTTCTCTTTCATCAGGGCAATTTCTTTTGCTGATGACTCTCGGCGAACGACTTCGCCAGCATTGCTATCAGGTGATTCAGTTACAGCCAGATCTCTGATAGCGGATTGCCTCAATTCATTTTTATTAGTTGAAACAACTGATAATTCAGATCTATTATTGCCACGAGATAGCTTTGCTTTTTTCAGGGCTTCTTCAATTTTACTCATTACAAATGTCCCTTATATTTTAACCAGCCAACATACATATAAATAACACTCACCATCAGCACTCCTATTATGAGTAAAACCCCATTGACTCTTGCTTTACGGTCTTCGCTGTAACTGCTCAGGGTATTAATATCAGCGAGCACTGGTATATTTAACTCTTCCGAAATTATTTTAGAAAATCTTACTCTTGGATCAATCTGAATCATTATATAAATCAGGCCTAATGGAGCAGCAATTCCAAACAAAATACCTGCAAACGCAAAATGAATAAATCGAATACCGGTTGGTATGAGTGGGATTTTAGCAGGCTCCTGAATTTTAAAGGTAAGCCCTTCCTGTTCCTGGTCAAGATTTCTGGATACACGAGCATTTTCAAGCCGTCTAAGTAAGTCCTGATAAATACCCTGATTAACTTCATAGTCACGAGTTAATTTTGACAATGTTGCTTCACCGCCATGTATACGTCTGGCACGTTTATACTCATTAGCCAGTATTTTTTCCGTTTCGGCAATACGAGCCCTCAATGTTGCGATTTGAGTTTCAGTTTGCGATGACTCGCCTCTGAGTTGCTGATACAGAGGGTTAAGGATGATTGCATCATCTACATATGTGCTTCCTGTTTTTCTAGCTTTATTTTTAGCCTCAATCTGGTTTCGAATTTCTCTGGACATTGATTCTTTTAAGTCACTAATCTGGTGTTTTAATTTCACAATATCAGGGTATGTATCCTGGTAATCCAGTCGAAGAGATTCAAGCCTGGCTTGCAGATCAGCGATCTTACTTCGATATTGACCTTCTTTAGATTGACTAATAGTAATAGCTGCCTCACCGGATAACTGAGCTTTAAGTGAGTTTTTTCTGATCATGGTTTCACGTAGCTCTAAACGTGTTTGCTCTATACTTCTTTTAAGACTACTAATTCTTGCTGACACTTCATCCTGTAAACCTGGTCTTGCATCAGGGTTATTTGATCGAAACTCACGCAATGAGTCTTCCACTTTAGTTAATTTACTTAAATATTGCTGAACCTGTTTTTCAATAAAATTGAAAGCAGCTTTACTTTCTTCAAGTTTTGCGCGCTCACCTTCATAAATAAATAAGTCTGCCATTCTCTTTGCAGTTATATATGCACGCATAGGCTTATCGTCACGATATTCTATTTTAAGCAAATTATCGCCCAGCCCGCTGACTATCATTTTTTCCTTAATTTCTTCCTTCATCTTTTCTTTTTCAACTTCAGAAGGGTTTGTTTTAAGCCAGCCAGCATCCTTTAAGATTTCATTCATTATTTTCTCGCCAGAAATAATTTCAATGGCGTTACCTGCATGATCAGCAGTTTCTGTTGCAACTGCTGTACCAATCATAAGGGGCTGAATAATATTGCTTGAATCAATTTGAATTATTGCAAATGATGTATAACGTTTTGGCCATATTGAACCTACCGCCAGGAAGGTTAAACTAATAAAAACAAATGCAGTAAAAATTGCATTACGATGAGCATAACATTCACCTAATAATGCTTTTAAAATTTCTTCGAAGGGTATTCGCATAAGAATTAAATCCTCAACTATTAAAACAATCGTTCAGGAACGGTGAGGATATCCCCAGGTCTTAATTGAATATTTGTTTCTAATTCCCCTTTATAGAGAATATCACCCAGATAAATACTTATAACTCTTACTTTGCCTGCAATTTTTCTGAATAATTTCGTGCTGTCTGGTTCTGCAAAATCATTTACACCACCGGCTGCAAGTATAGCGTCAAGCACTGTCATTCCCTGACGATAATTAAGAGAACTTTGTGTATTAACAGCACCGGTGACTCTTAAGCGAGTCAGGTAAGCATGACTCTGTAAGTCGGTAACCATAAGCGTAACATTAGGGTCACGAACAAAATTTTTCAGCTTTTTACGAATGGCTTCAGCAACCTCTTCTGGCGTATAACCAGCAGCTCTAACATCGCCAATAAGAGGCATAGAGATTTTACCATCTGGGCGCACGGGGCCAGTTACAGATAATTCGGGATTACGCCATACATTAATTTGAATTGTGTCATCTACACCAATTCTATATTCCTTGATTGTTTCAGACACATTGTATTTTTTAAGCATTTGTGAATCGGCACTTATATATAGATCTGAGGCACAGCCAGTGGCCAGCACAGAATAAATAATTAAAACAATTGCCAATCTAAAATTTACCATTTGTTTCTCCTGAGAAACTCTCCATTTGAATTTATTCATAAACAAGATATATGGTCTCCTCATTTATGCTCTATTCTGGCTACAAACTCACCAGAATATTAGCACTGGCATTTTACGATTTATTGCATCACAAATCTACAATTTTTGAATAAAAATCAGTAACTTCCAGTCAAAATATTGCAGAATTACTCACTTCTGGAGAGTGTTTTTAAATCCCATCTAAAAACTCACCCGTTTGGGTGAATTCTGCCAACTATTCTGCTGGACATTACTTCAATCAGGAAAAAATCTTATAAAGCACAGTTAAAATCTCAATAGTTAAATCTGGCAATCTTAAGAGCATATCAAGGAGCATAAGGTCTGTAGATTTTTATCTGCATACCCCAGCCAGACATATTTAGGCACAGCCACACATGTAAAGTTGAAATATCTAAGAATCAGTTGCTGGTAGGATATTTATCCGGTCTAGGTTAGAATTCAAGCTTAAGTTATGCAAACAAGGCCACCCACTTCTCATGAAACAAGAGTATTCTTTTGAAGATTGCTATAAAATTTTAAAAAGCAATACTGATTGCAGCTGGAATACATTGCGTAAAGCTTACAGACTCCAGATTCAGCAGTGGCATCCCGACCGCTTTAAAGATAACTCAAATGAAAAAAATAAAGCGGAAGAAAAAATAAAAAGATTAAACAAGGCCTATCAACAACTCTCAAAGTATTACCGAAAAAATGGCGCATTGCCTAGAATAGAACAGGCCAGAGCCAGACCTAAGCCAAGACCTGAAACCACAGATCAAAATTCAGCTCAAAGAAAGCCTCAGCCCACTCCCTTTACTAAATCTCAAAAAACCAGAAAACCAGAAAAAAACAAAGCTCCATCAAAAACTATTATTTTTGCCAGCATAGCTGTAATTATCGCTAGTTATTCAACTCTGGACTTCTCAACTGAAGACAACCTAGTAAAACCTGAACATCAAAACCTGCAATCTGCTCAGCACAACACAACATCACATCAACAAAAGCATGCTGATCACAATAAACAGGCCGGCCAGAAACCCGCTGATGATGCCAACACCAATATCGACGAGGAAAAAATCGAAGAAAAAAGAATTACGCGTAAGCAATTCACATATGGCTCAAGCATCGGCGATGTCATTATGATACAGGGAACACCTACAAAAGTTGCAGGAGACATCTGGTTTTATGGAGACTCAAAAGTATATTTTCGAAATGGTGTTGTACTACGCTGGGAAAGAAAACTGGGTTCCCCTCTTCAGGTGGGCATAAGCATCAAAAAACCTGAGCAAAAAAAATATGGGGCAGGCAGCGCAATTATTCATTGATAATTACTCACTACAAAATATTTTTTTATCTTGCCCCTTTGCCAAAAAGCACTACCTGTACAGTCTGAAACAGGATGGCCATATCAAGAAACAAACTGTAGTTTTTTATGTAATACAAATCAAACTGCAATTTATTTCTTGTATCTTCATCGGTATCGCCATATGGATAACATATCTGCGCCCAACCAGTAATACCTGGTTTAACCGTATGTCTAAGTGCATAGTGCGGAATAGACTGTTCATAACCAAGTACAAATTCGGGTCTTTCTGGCCTTGGGCCAACAAAACTCATATCACCTTTTAACACATTAATAAGTTGTGGCAGCTCATCAATTCGTGTCATTCGAATAAACGCACCAATCATCGTAATACGCGAATCATTTTTCTTTGCAAACTGCGCGCCGTCTTTTTCAGCGTCAACTTTCATACTCCTGAATTTAAGCACGTAAAATGGCGTATCGCATAAACCAATCCTTACCTGCCGATAAAAAACAGGATCACGGCCAAAACTACTTAGCCAGATAACAATTGAAGTTATAATCATAACAGGGCTAACAATAATTAATAAAATCAAGCTGGCCAGTACATCAAAAAATAATTTCCCACTTCCTGGTGAAACCGCCTTAGTAAATCCAGATGAAAAAATCATTACGCTGGGATGCAACACATTCAATTCTATATGACCTGTTACTCTCTCAAGAAAATGCACCACATCACGTACAAAAATCCCTTTCATTTTACATTCGAGCAGCCCCGACAATGGAAAGCCCTGCCTTCTATCATCCATTGCTAGTACAATTTCATCTATATCATTATCCTCAGCAAGATCGAGCAGTGTGGTTTCAACTTTTAATACAAGATCGTCATCTATTTTTGGAGGAATAGTATCAATAGATACATAACCAATAATTTCCTGGCCACGTTTAACTGCATTACGGCTAAGGTCGCTTATTATTTTTGCTTTTTCTCCCGTACCCAAAACCATGATTCGTCTTTTAAAAATACGGTGATTATCAAGTTTTTGATACAGTGTTCGAGTAAAGAGAATACCGAAAAACGCAGCCAGTAAAGTAAAGGCAAAAATACCGCGACCTAATACCAGTTCAGGATAGATATAGTAAATCAGAGCACTTCCAATGACGCCTATGCAAAAACTCAGAAAAATACGTATCATCAGACCCGCGAAATCATCGACTACATTTCGCGTATGCAGCCCCATAGATGTCATAGAGAGCCACATAATGACGCTAAACAATAAAGCTTTTGGACCCAGCGGCTCAAGCAGCAGCTTATTGGCAGGACTACTGTCAATGTAGCGTATCTCTACACCCACATAGACAGACATATAGAGAACTATGAATTCAAGAATGATCAACCAGACGATTGAGGTTGGAATATAGTGCCTGAAAATCCTTAGCATGCTTCTTTAATATCCATTAACTATTTGTTATGTATAGTATTTTTATGTGTTTTTATAATCATTTTCTTATTCTTGATATAAACACGAACTCGCTATTATAACCAGTTATTCCTGATAGAACCAACTTTTACACTACCCACTCTGCCGCCACATCTGTAAATGCAAAACCAGATGCACTTAAATGACTACTATTACTGTAGTTTCGTATGTAATTAAATTTACCAGAGCACAAAATGACTGGTGTTAGAAATAATATGTGGACTGATATATTGTTTTTGCCATCACATGCATAGTTAGATGGCTGGACTAATGCTAATGATAAATGTTAGAAATAATTCACGCCGGAATTTTCTCGCAATATTTATTGACGTATAGAGCCGAATTCCCCATAATTCACGCCCTCAGCAGATACGCGCCTGTAGCTCAGCTGGATAGAGTACTCGGCTACGAACCGAGCGGTCGGAGGTTCGAATCCTTCCAGGCGCGCCATAAACAGAAAAAGCCATCTATTCGGATGGCTTTTTTATGCTCGCTATAAAACACGGTTTTTATAGCTTAAATGCAGGATCTTAATCTTTCTTTGTTCACTTTTTAAACACTTCCAGTCATACAATTTTATAAATTTATTCTCTGTTTTTTTAAATCTAATTCAGTATCAATATCCAGAAGCACTCCTGAGTCCTCAGTTTCAATATAAGTTATGCTATCTAAATGGCTTTTAATTATTGTCTGGGCACCTGTATCCCCAGTTTTTTCTGCCAGTAAATCCTGGAAAGTTTTACCAAAAGCAACGGGGTGCCCTGACCTGCCATTAAATCGTGGCACGACAATATTACCATCTCGATTTAACGCATCTAATACCATCTTATAAGTATGGTTTTTTATAAATGGCATATCAGCAAGACAAAACATCCAGCCGTTTGCATCAGGTGTGGCTCTAACAGCAAGTGAGATACTTGAGCCTATTCCGGAATTAAATTCAGTTCTGTTTATGACACATTTTATTCCGTATTTAATGGCTGCTTTCTGCAATGAAGTATTATTTTCACTAATAATAATTAAAACATTTTGTACAACTGATTTAAGCGACAATGCTGATTTAATTGCCATTGGTAAACCATCAATACACTCCAGTGTCTTATCAGCACCAAACCTGCGACTGCAACCTGCAGCCAGCACAACACCCTGAACATTTTCTGTAATATTCATAAATCAGTAAGGGAACAATTAGTGGTTTTTAGTTTATTTCTTAAATTTATTAGCTCCGCAAATATAGAAACTGAGATTTCGGCTGGCATCCTGCTGCTGATATTCAGGCCTACAGGAGCATGAAGTTTAGCAATTGAACCTTTACTTAAGCCCAGTTCTTTTAATCGTTTTTTTCTTTCCAGATTATTTTTTTCTGAACCTATAGCGCCAACATAAAATAAATCTAAATCCAGTGCTGCCATTAAAGCCATATCATCTAATTTTGGATCATGACTTAATGATAAAACGATTGAATAAAAATTTGTTGCATAATGTCTAACCGCATCATCTGGCATAAGTGATGTAATCTCGCAATCTTCATCAGTCCAGTTGGGGCGATATGATTCTCTTGGCTCACAAATAACAATTCTATATCCAAGCATTTTTCCAATGGCAGCAACATATGATGAAAGATCACTGGATCCAATAATAAGAACACACCATGCAGAGCCAAAATTTTTTTTCAATGATTTTCCATCATAAGAAAATTCAATATTTTTACCTGTGTTTATTTCTAGCGAGGAAGCACCATCATTTATAATTAACGTTCTACTAATAGTCTCTCCTTTTACAAGGCTGTTATAAATAATATTTAACTGTTTTGAATCTGTTATTTTCTCAGCAACTATCTCTAATATACTTCCACAGGGAATACGTACATGTTCATTCTCGTCATCATCACTTCCATATACTAGCCTGGTTATTTTTTTATCATCAAAAAATCCATTTTGTAATTTATGTTGAAGATCATCTTCAATACACCCACCTGATACAGAGCCTGTCATAATGCCATTTTGTGAAAGCATCATCAGAGAACCCGGCGGCCTTGGTGAAGACCCCCATGTGCGAGCCACTATGCAGAAAATTATGTATTCATCATTATTCAGAAGATCGATTGATCTTTGAATAATTTGCTTATCTTCATATTCAGTTGCGTTCATAGGTAGACAGAGTGCCGTTAATAAAGGTTATAACAATAAATATTTAACATGATAAAGCGCGATATTCCAGACAGCCAGAGTTCAACTATCTTTTACACTGGAAACAGGCTTGTGTTTCTAAAATTACTTCATATAATGAATTATTAAATAAACATAAAAATTAACGCCGAGCATCGAGCAATTATTCTTTAGTTATAAAAGGCTGATGCAGTCTCACAGAGAATAACATAACATTCTTTGAATATATGTCATAGAATGAGTTGATGAACTGATACGCCAAACACAGGCACAGGTGCATTTATTATGCAAACCCGTAAATCATATACATTTCTGATAAACAACAAAGAGTACACACTCGAATTGCCTTCTGATATTCCATTGTTATGGATACTTCGAGATCATATAAAACTAACAGGCACCAAATATGGCTGTGGCACAGGTCAATGCGGCGCATGTACCGTTCTTATAAATAATAAAGCTGTACTTTCCTGCCAGCTCTCAGCAGATCAGATCAATGGCCAGAATATAACAACTATCGAAGGACTATCCGAACAGGGATTACACTCAGTTCAACAGGCATGGGTTGATGATAATGTCCCTCAATGCGGCTATTGTCAGTCCGGGCAGATAATGACAGCTGTATCACTGCTTATGCAAAATCCTGCACCAGATAATAATGAAGTAGACAGAGCCATGTCTAAAGTTCTTTGCCGATGCGGAACCTACACCCGGGTGAAAAAAACAATCACACGACTCATGCACACAGCCTCGATTGATAAAATATGAATAAGATCAATAGAAGAGATTTCATAAAACTGTCTATAGGCAGTAGCAGTATTTTTATACTGGGCATCAATCCTGGCGGTGCAAAAACAGCGGTTGCAAACCCTGCTGTTATTGATGATTCTTTTTCACCAAATGTATGGTTAAAAATTGATAGCACTAATAACTGCACTATAACAATACCCGAGACTGAATTAGGCCAGGGAATTTATACAGGCATAGCCTCACTGGTTGCAGACGAACTTGACCTGGACTGGTCACAGGTAAAAATAGAACGTGCCGATTCATCATCTGCTTATGGCTTTCAGGCAACGGGAGGCAGCACCAGCATTAGAAGTGGCTGGCTTAAATTTCGTGAAGCCGGCGCAATTGCACGACACATATTCATTGAAGCGGCTGCCAGAAAATGGAATGTAAAAACATCCGCCTGTCTTACTGAATCTGGCACAGTTTATATAGCAGGCGAAGAAAAACGATTGAAATATTCAGAATTAATTGCCGAAGCTAATCAGATAAAACTACCAGAAAATATAACGCTGAAGAATCCGGAACAGTTTAAAATAATAGGAAAGAACATTCCTCGTATTGATTTCTCAGAAAAAGTAACGGGGAAAGCAGTATTTGGAATCGATATTCAATTACCCGATATGCTTATTGCTACCACTGTCCACCCTCCTGTGTTTGGTGCAAAGATCGGTAAAATTAATGATCAAAAAGCCAGAAACATATCGGGTCTGGTTAAAATATTTAAAATTGACAACGCCGTTGCGGTTATTGCAAAAGATTACTGGAGTGCAAGTAAGGCTGCAAAAGCTCTACAAATTGAATGGATTGAAAGTGGCGAACTAATTAATGATGAATCAATTGCGGAGCTGTTGCAGCAAACATCAGCCAGTGATGGGGCTATTACGCAGGAAACAGGTGATATCAATGCTTCATATAATGGAAGCAAAGTAATAGCTGAATACTCCGTCCCGCTTCAGGCTCACGCTACCATGGAGCCGATGAACTGCACCGTTCATATTCATAATGGCATGTGCGAAATATGGGCACCGACTCAATCTCCCAGCGCTGCAAAAGAAACCGCTGAACATTATTATTATAATTTTGCTGATCGTGCATTAAAGAAAATTAAATCCTTATTAGATGATAATAGTCAAAACGATATTCTCGTACACACCACCTATACCGGCGGCGGATTTGGCAGAAGATTAAAGCAGGACTTTGTTGCTGAGGCAGTACAGATTGCCACGCAGTTTTCACAGCCAGTAAAACTAATCTGGAGCCGCGAAGAAGATATGCAGCATGATCGCTATCGCCCCATGGCCTTGTGCAAACTCGAAGCTGGACTTGATGAAAAAGGCTACCCGGTTACTTTTTTACATCATATTACATCACCATCTATTCGTGAATCTCTGCAACCGGGTTTTATCAAAAGAAAAAAAGGCATCGACTCATCTGCTGTTGAAGGGGCATCCTATTTACCTTATGAAATTGAAAACCATAAAGTCGTTTATCATTACACTAAATTACCGGTTCCATTAGGCTACTGGCGCTCAGTTGGTTATTCAATTAATATTTATCACACTGAATCATTTATTGATGAGCTGGCTCACAAAGCCGGTATTGATTCATATAAATATCGAGCAAAACTTTTACAATTCAATCCCAGATTATTAACAACACTTGAGGCTGTTGCTAAATTATCAAACTGGAAGCAGGATAAAAGTGCATACTATGGCATTGCCTGTTACTCGGCATACGGCAGTCATGTGTCACAAGTTGCAAAAATAATAAAACAGGATAACGGAATAAAGCTGGCACATATTTACTGCGTTGTTGATTGTGGTCTTTATGTAAATCCAGATATTATTAAAGCACAGCTTGAGGGTGCAATAATATTTGGCATGAGTTCATTATTCAGCGAAATAAATATAACCGCAGGTCGAGTGCAGCAGAGTAACTTTCATGATTTTCCTGTTATGCGCTATCAGCAGGCACCTGAAATTAGCTGCGATATTATTCAAAGCTCTGAAGACCCGGGCGGTATAGGTGAGCTTGGTGTTCCACCTGCTATACCTGCAATTATTAACGCTCTATTTGCCGCCACTGGCAAACGAGTTCGGCATTTACCTCTTGATCCTGCTACTTTTATATAACAACCGATAACTCTACTGAAAACTTCCCGGCAACCAGCAGCAAAGATTTAAAGGCATATTGTCTGACCAGGCTCGGGCAATACAGCTTTCACTGGAAAAATCACTTGTCCAGCCTCAGCCCCACTTATAGAATGACTGCTGGAAATTAGTAGATAAGCAAATAACCATAAGTACATTGCTGTAATTAAAGGGAGTAGTTGTAAAAATGTCCACCAAAGCCGTTAATTGTAATCTGATAGGTAGCAGGTCCCTGCTACTACACTGCGCTAATTCATTAATTAATAATGATATTTCTATTAATGGCGTACTCACAGATGACTCTGATGTAAAAAAGTGGATGGCTTCTCAGAATATTCCCTGCTTTGATCTAAACCAGACAGAAAAGCTTATTGAACTGGGTCAGGTAGATTATGTGTTTAGTATTTCACATCTGGCCATAACTCCCGGCAGCATCACTAATTTAGCTCGTCAGCATGCTATTAATGTTCACGATGGATTACTGCCTCATTTTGCCGGCCCTAATGCCACCACCCGCGCTATTCACGAACAACATAAAGAACACGCTATTTGCTGGCACGAAATGACCGGAGATATAGCCTGCGGTGGGGTTTTTCTCAGTCAAAACTTCGATCTGGATCAGGATGAAACCGCCTTTACCCTGAATGCCAAATGCTATGACGCAGCTATGGCCTCCTTTGATGAACTGGTTCAGCAAATACAGCAAGGCACTCTGACCGCTCATGCTCATGGCGCACCGGACAATATAGCCAACGCCCTGCATTATCGCCCCACCAACGCAGCCTGCCTCGATTTCAAACAAAGCAGCGCCCATCTCGAAGCATTAGTGCGGGGCATTAACTTCGAATCTTATGCCAATAATATTGGTCTGATGCGTCTGTACACTCCAGAGACCGATTATTTTGTGCGCCGCTGTGAAGTCTCTAATACAGCTTCCAGCCAGCCGCCGGGCACACTCGTCTCCACTGAACCGATGCTGGAAATTGCCACCAAAGATCAGCAGCTTCGCATTCTGGAGCTCATTGATGCTGCGAGTAATCCGGTGAGCGCTGAACAGTTCGTATCACAAACCGGCATTAAGCAGAGTGATCTGCTGCCTGAGATAGAAACAGAAGTTGCCAGCAAGATTGATGATATAAATCGCAAAGCGGCAAAAGCTGAAAACTACTGGTTAGAACGCCTTAACCAGCTGGAGCCTGTAGAAATACCTTATGCCAAAACTCGCTCCACTGATCCGAAAGCCATTTCTCGCACAACCCAGACACAGGCATTACCCGCCAGCCTTAATGAAAACGACTTTATCCACAGCCTGGCTCTATACCTCTCGCGCATTAGTAAAAAAAACTGCTTTGATATTGCCTATATCAATCATGTCGAAAGCCAGACGCAGTACGATCATTTCTTTGAATCCTGTCTACCCCTGCGCCTTCAGTTAAATGATGAATTAAGTGTTGCCGATAGTCGCCAACTGTTTCTGCAGCAACTGGAACAGTTTCAGCATAAAACAGGGTATAACACCGACCTGCCATTGCGTCAGCCATCCTGGTCAGAGCAGCTAGACAAACATCACGCCCGCTCACTGGATGTAGCATTATTAATAGGCAAGGCACAGATTCATGACCCGGTAGTCGCAGACATATCGGCCTCTCTCATACTGCAACTGGATAATGGCCAGTGCCACTGGCACTACGATAGCAGCGCTTACAGCGACACCAGCATTAATCGCATGATGGCACAGCTTGAAATCATGCTGGATGATATGCAGAAGAATGACAGCGCGCAGGTCTCTTCTCTTTCTCTGATTCCTGAAAGTGAACTGCAACGACTACTAAGCAGCTGGAATGAAACAGAACTTGGTTATGATAAAAAACTGTGTGTGCACCAGTTGTTTGAACAGCAGGTCGATAAAACACCGGATGCCATTGCCCTCACCTACCTTGATGAACACCTGACTTACAGACAGCTTAATCAACAGTCTAATCGGCTGGCTCATTATCTGATTAGCCAGGGCGTAACCGCAGATACCATGGTCGGCGTATTGTGCCAGCGCTCACCCCATATGCTGATTTCTCTGCTGGCCATACTGAAAGCAGGAGGCGCATACCTGCCACTCGACCCGGAATACCCTCTCGATCGTCTCAGTTATATGATGGAAGACTGCCGGGTAAAACTGGTGTTATCCGAAGCCGAACAACGTGCTTTTTTATCCGGTCGCAGCGTCGCAGGTTCTGAGCTTGCCGTACTTTATCTGGATGAAAATCCTCAGGTATTAAATAAACAGCCATACACAAATCCTGCAGTCGAAATCAATTCTTCAGATTTGAGTTACATTATTTACACATCCGGTTCTACGGGCAAACCCAAAGGGGTAATGGTTGAGCATCGCAATGTGGTGAATTTTATTTTTGCCATGGATCAAATTCTCAAACACGATACAGATAAACCGGGAGTGTGGCTGGCAGAAACCAGTATCTCTTTTGATATTTCAGTACTCGAATTATTCTGGACACTGGCTCGTGGTTTTCAAATTATTCTACACACCGATGCCGATCGTAAATCCGCGCGCAAAGCTCATACCCGTTATCCAAATCAGGATATCGATTTCAGTTTATTTTACTGGAATATTTCTAATGAAGAATCAGAACAGGCGCCCGATAAATATCGCCTGTTAATGGAATCGGCACAGTTTGGCGATAAAAATAATTTCAAAGCCGTGTGGATGCCCGAGCGTCACTTTCATGCTTTTGGTGGACTGTTTCCCAATCCTGCTATCACCGCCGCCGCGGTTGCCAGTGTGACTGAAAATATTCATTTGCGCGCTGGCAGTTGTGTTATTCCTCTGCACAGCCCCATTCGCATTGCCGAAGAATGGGCGGTGGTGGATAATATTTCTGGCGGTCGAGTCGGCATGGCGGTTGCACCTGGTTGGCAGCCACAGGATTTTGTAATCAAACCTGAAAACCACAAAAATGCCAAACAGATTATGTTTGATAATATCAAAGTGGTGAAAAAACTCTGGCGTGGCGAAGCCGTAGAATTTGAAAGCCCCACCGGTCCTGTGCCGATAAAAACTTTACCGCGCCCACTGCAAAAAGAATTATCCGTATGGATCACCACCGCCGGCAATCCTGAAACCTATGCTCAGGCCGCCCGTGATGGTGATCATGTTTTAACTCACCTGCTGGGTCAAACAACGGAAGAGCTCGGTGAAAAAATAGCGGTTTATCGACAGATCTGGAAAGAGTGCAATCACCCGGGCGAAGGACTGGTTACGGTTATGCTGCATTCACTGGTTGGCCCCGATGATGCACAGATAAAAGAACTCGCCCGTGAACCCATGAAGCGTTATTTAAAAACGGCAGTGGGTCTGGTAAAAGCGGCGGCCTGGCACTTCCCTGCGTTTAAAGATATATCCGATGTTACTAACAAAGACATGGACAGTTATTTCAATTCTTTAACTGAACAGGATCTGGATGACCTGCTTGATTTTGCTTTCGAACGTTACTTCGAACACTCCGGTCTGTTTGGCAGCGTTGAAAAATGTATCGACATGGTCGATAGCTTAAAAGAAATCGGCGTAGATGAAGTAGCCGCCCTGATTGATTTCGGACTGGAAACCGATACCGCACTGGATCACTTAAGTCACCTCAATCAACTGCGAAGCTTTTGTCAGAAACAGACTGAAACCCAGACAGATAAACAGCCACAATCAGATCAGTCTATCCCTGCTTTATTAGAACGTTACAAAGTTACTCACTTTCAGTGCACACCTACTCGTGCAGCCATGTTAACGGCAGACCCTGCAGCCAGCGTATGTATGAAAAGAATTGATTGCATGATGGTGGGCGGCGAAGCTTTCCCGGTGCCACTGGCAAATGACCTGCAGCAATTAGTATCAGGCCAGTTAATTAATATGTATGGTCCAACGGAATGCACCATCTGGTCATCAACTTATGAGATCACTGAACAACGGGATAAAGTTTCCATTGGCCGCCCCATTGGCAATACACAGTTTTATATAGTAGATGAAAAGTTACGCCCGGTACCTGAAGGCGTTGCCGGCGAATTACTTATTGCAGGTGATGGTGTTGTGCGTGGTTATTTTGAACGTCCCGAATTAAATGAAGAACGTTTTATTCCCGATCCTTACAGCAAAGAACCCGATGCACATATGTATCGCACAGGCGATCTGGTTCGATACCGCAATGATGGTTTAGTTGATTACCTGGGTCGCATGGATAACCAGGTTAAAATATTTGGTTATCGAATTGAACTGGGTGAAATCGAAGCACAGATTTTACAGTACCACGATATTTATGAAGCCGCCGTTATTCTCTACAGCCAGTCTGCCAATGATAAACGACTGGTGGCTTATATCAGCACCAAAGCCGGTGCCACTCTGGATTTAGATTCTCTTAAAACATTTGTGCAGAAAGATTTACCCCACTTTATGCGCCCGGCAATTTATATACAGCTGGATAAACTGCCGCTAACACCTAATGGAAAAATAGATCGCAATGCCCTGCCAGAACCTGACCAGCAAAATCGTCAGGCAAAACAGGCTGAATATGTGCAGCCGGAAAATGATTTACAGAAAACCATTGCCGATATCTGGCAAAGTACACTGGGCATTCATGACATTGGCATGAGTGATAATTTCTTTGATCTTGGCGGCCACTCTTTACTGGTGATTGAAGTGCTGGGCAAGCTTCGTGAAGTAATTGAGAAACCCATTAAAATGACAGACATGTTCCGTTTTCCAACGATTGCACAACTGAGTGATTTTCTCGCTGCAGAAGATGAAGATCCCAATGTAAAACTGGCGAGTTCCAAAGATCGTGCTGCTGCACGTAAAAATGCCGTAGGCCGAAGAAGAAGAAATAAAAAATAAGTTCCACCCCATAAAACAGACTGAAATAAAAAATAAAGCAATGAGTTTATATTAAATGAGTAACAAGGATCTGGACTATGCCGAAACCGACATCGCTATTATTGGCATGGCGGCTCGTTTCCCCGGTGCAAATAATATTGACGAGTACTGGGAAAATTTAAAAAACAGTATTGAGTCTTATAAAGAATACAGCGAAGAAGAACTGATCGCCAATGGCGTGCCTGAATCTTTAGTACGCAATCCCAATTACGTTAAGTTGGGTCGCCCGCTGGATAATATGGAAATGTTTGACGCGGCTTTTTTTGGCTTTAGCCCAAAAGATGCGTCTATTATGGATCCACAGCATCGTCATTTTTTAGAAGTATCGTGGGAAGCGCTGGAACACGCAGGCTACGATGCAGAACAATACGAAGGTTCTATCGGTATGTTTGGCGGCTCAGGTCATAACGCCTATATGCCGTATAATCTTTTCAGCAATCCTGAACTGATGCAACAGGTTGGTTTTTTTCTAATTCGGCACACCGCCAACGATAAAGATTTTCTTACCACCCGCGCATCTTATTGCATGAATCTACGCGGCCCCAGTGTTAATGTACAAACCGCCTGCTCCACTTCTCTTGTTGCCATGCACCTGGCCACGCAGTCTCTGTTAAATGGTGAGTGTGATATGGCACTGGCCGGTGGCTGCACAATTGAAATGCCCCATCATCAGGGTTACCTCTATACCAGTGGTGAAATTTTATCCCCCGATGGTCATTGCCGTGCCTTTGATGTTAAATCAGCGGGCACTATTTTTGGTTCGGGCGTGGGACAAATTGTTTTAAAACGCATGGAAGATGCCATCAATGATGGCGATACTATTCACGCTGTTATAAAAGGCTCGGCAATTAATAATGATGGCTCCAGTAAAATTGGTTATCTGGCACCCAGTGTCGATGGTCAGGCCGCAGCGATCACTGAAGCTCTGGAAATTTCTGAAGTGGATGCCGAGAGTATCAGTTATATCGAAACCCACGGCACCGGCACACCCGTCGGTGACCCCATCGAAGTCACTGCCCTGACCCAGGCATTTCAAACCGCCACTGATAAAAAAGAATTTTGCGCCCTGGGTTCAGTGAAAACAAATATTGGGCATTTAGATACCGCCGCCGGTGTCGCCGGCGTGATTAAAATTGCACTGGCGATGAAAAATGAACTGCTGCCCGCCAGTTTACATTTTGAAAAAGCCAATCCTGCGTTTGAATTTGAAACCACACCTTTTTATGTCAATGCAAAACCAATGCCCTGGAAAGCTAATGGCACACCACTCCGCGCAGCCATTAATTCATTAGGTGTGGGCGGCACAAATGCCCACGCTATTTTAGAACAGGCTCCGGTATTTGCCCCCAGTGAAAATCATCACCATGAATTAATCTGCCTCAGCGCTCGCACTCAGGCCGCACTGGATCAGGTTACCCACAGACTGCATGATTATTTACAGGCTAATCAACAAATATCTCTTGCTGATGTAGCCTGCACTTTACGCGCAGGACGCAAAGCACAGGTCATACGCCGAGTAGTTGCGGTATCTTCAATGGAAGATGCGCTGCATGCGTTGAGCGGTGACGATGTTAAACGCATGCTTACGCAAAAATCATCGGATAAAAAACAGGCGCTGTATTTTATGTTTACCGGTCAGGGCGCACAGTATGTCAATATGTGCAAACACCTGTATCAAAATGAATCTGTATTTAAAGATGCATTAAATAACTGTGCTAATAAATTAAAATCCCACACAGAATTAAATATTCTCGACATACTTTACCCGGAAAAAGAAGGCATCGAAAAAGCACAACAATTAATTAATCAGACTCAATACACTCAACCCATTTTATTTTCCATAGAATACGCCATGGCAAAACAGTTAATGCACTGGGGCATTCAGGCCGATGCAATGATTGGTCACAGCATTGGTGAATATGTTGCTGCCTGTTTAAGCGGTTTATTTAATCTTGATGACGCACTAAAATTAGTCGCGGCACGGGGACGCCTGATGCAATCTCTGCCTGAAGGCAGTATGTTAGTTGTGCCCGTAGATGAAAATGATATAACAGATTTTTTACAACAGGATGCTGCAAAAAACATTGATCTGGCCGCGATTAATGCTCCCGGCCTGTGTGTTGTATCCGGCCCTGATAATGCACTGGATAAATTTCAGCAATATCTTACTGATAAAGATATTGAAACCACCAGACTGCACACTTCACACGCTTTTCATTCGACCATGATGGAACCCATTCTCGATGAATTTAAAACGCTATTTAATGACATTCAGTTTGGTAAAATAACAACTCCTTTTATTTCCAATAGCAGCGGTGACTGGATTGAATCCGGGGATGCCCAGTCTGCTGACTACTGGGCCAGTCACCTACGCAATCCTGTTTACTTCGCCCGTGGTCTGCAACGTTTAATGCAAACTGAAGACGCTGTTTTTATGGAATGCGGCCCGGGTCAGACTCTTACCACTTTTGCCCGCGCTAATGATAAAAAAACAAAAAAACATGTTCTGATACAAAATATTCCCCATGTAAAACAGAATCAGTGCAGCCATCAAAGTGCATTACTTGCATTAGGCCAATGCTGGGCTGCTGGCAGCTTAAAAGACTGGGATGCATTTCATAAAGATTATTATGGTCGCCGCATTCCATTACCCACCTACCCGTTTGAACATCAACGCTGCTGGATTGAACCTGGCAATGAAAGCTATCAGGCAGCGGGGCAGGACAAAAGCTTAAGCAAGCTGCCTTTTAATGAATGGTTCTGGCTGCCTGGCTGGAAAAGTAAAAATTATCAGCCCACTACTGAACATTCAGAATTATTGAAAAGCCGTATTCTTTTCATTCATAATGATCATCCATTTAATCAGCAATGTTTAAATTTTTATCAACAGCTATTAGGTGAATCATCTGTAGTTGAAGTGCATTTGGCCAGAGATTTTTCTCAACTCAATGCACAGAGTTTTAATTTTGATGCCGGCAATACGCAACAATGTCAGCAGTTATTTAAAGCTCTAAAACAGAATAATTTTGAACCCAGTCATATTATTCATGGCCTGAATATTGGCGACAGTAAAAACGAAAATATATACACAGGCTTTGATCAACTACTGGTACTGGCACAGTTTCTATCCAGTCATGGTGCTGACAACACTACATATCTAAGCGTACTGAGTGATGGCATGCAACAACTGGGAAATGAAAAATTAAGCCATCCCATAAAGGCCAGTTTATTAGGCCCGATTAAAACCATGACTCAGGAAATTCCCACTGTTTTCTGCAGTAGTTATGATATAGATATTGACAGCCTCAGCGATTGGGAAACCAGCGACTGCGTACAGCAACTCTGCCTGGACTGTTTACAGAATCAGCATGATGAAGAAATAGCCTATCGAGGCAATAATCGTTTTATTCGCCAGTACACAGCTCTGGATCAGAATGCTCTGGCCGATATTAAAAACATTACTGACAATGAACACACTATTAAACAGGGTGGCACTTATTTAATCACTGGTGGCATTGGCGGCATCGGTGAAACTTTAAGTCATTATCTGCATGAAAAATATCAGGCGAAAATTATTTTACTCAACCGCAGTGCTTTGCCAGATCCGCAACAATGGCAATACTATACTGAAGAACATAATGACAATATAGCGCAGCGTCTAAAAACCATTATGACATTAAAAGCAGACGGTGCCTCAATTGACTGCTTTAACGCAGATGTCACTAAACTTGATACATTGCAGACAGCCATTGAAGATATATTAAAGAATCACTCTATTGATGGTATTTTTCACACAGCAGGCATAGTCAATGATAATTTACTGGCGCTAAAAAATATTAATGACAGTCATCAGGTACTGGCACCTAAAATTGAAGGATTATTAAATCTCGATAACGCACTGGCCAGTCACAAACCTGATTTCATCTGTCTGTTCTCATCAACCAGCGCCATTCTCGGTGTATCCGGCCAGGTTGATTACACCGCAGCCAATGCGTTTATGGATGCCTACGCACGATACAAACGACAACAGGATGGAACTCGAGTTGTATCCATTAACTGGGGAGCCTGGGCTGACGTTGGCATGGCGGTGGCTTTTGCTCGTTCAAGAGGCATCGGTAGTCGAGAAGAAATTGAACATTATTTTTATACCAGTAAAGAATCACGCAATGGTGTTGATCAAACTTATGCGGTTACAGTCAGTGCAAAAACTCACTGGATTATCGACCAGCATCGAGCCCGAAATAATACGGCTTTAGTACCGGGCACGGCTTATCTTGAAATTGCTCGCAGTGCATTTGATATTCACGATGAAAACGCTGCAGTAGAATTGCGAGATGTATTCTTTATGTTGCCCTTCACTATCGAAGGCGATGAATCAAAAGAATTACAGACCCATTTAACGCCATCAAAAAACGGCGTGGATTTCACTATACAAAGTGAATTTGATGAAGAGAATGTTAAAGGCAGCATACATAAAATAGAAACGCCTCCCCCTGCACCACTTAATATTGAAGCCATTATTGAACGTTGCAATAAAAGCTTTGAAGACAGGCGCGGCATAGCGGAACATCATCATTTAATATTTGGCGAACGCTGGCGTTGCCTTAACAGTGTCCACTTTGGTAAAAAAGAAGTGCTGGTTACAATTGAAGTAGCAGATGAATATCTGAATGAGCTGAATAATTATAAACTGCACCCAGCCGTACTGGATATGGCAACCGGTGCGGGTCAGACACTCAATCACGATTACAATCCAGAGAAAGATTTATATATTCCAATTTCTTATTCTCGAATTCAGATTTATGGTGCTATGCAAAAAAACATGTATAGCCACATTCTGTATTCAGCGGATGATGGTCAGGGCAGTCAGACTTCAATTTTTAATGTGCAGATCTGTGATAGCGAAGGCAATGTACTTATCAATATTGAAAACTTTGTTATGAAACGAATCGATGCCTCGGTGTTATCAGGATTAAAATCTGTACGACCTGCGGATGGAAACACAACTGACCAGCAATCACCCAGTGATCAGTTTTTTGAACTGACAATGAATAATGGCTTTAGCTCAGCAGAAGGCATGCAGGCTCTGGACTTTGCCATTAACCAACTGCGTCAACCTCAGTTAGTTGTAAGCCCATTAAAGTTTGATGATTATTGCCAACTAGCAAAAAATCTTCGTAATATTGATGAGCTTGATGAAGAGGAAGATTTCGAAGGTCTGGATCGCCCCAGCTTAAGCAGCGATTATATTCCTGCTGAATCTCAGTTACAGAAAGATATTTCTCTAATATGGATGAAAGCCCTGGGAATAAATGATATTGGTATAGAAGATGACTTCTTTGAACTGGGCGGTCACTCTTTATTACTCACTCAGGTTGTTTCACGGCTAAAGAAAAAACTGGCTATGGAATTGCCGATGACAGAACTGTTTGAATCTCCCACCATTAGTCACTGGGCCGGTGTTCTTGAAAGCAATGATCATTCAACAGAAGCCATGCTGCCGCCTATTGAAATAATAGCCCGAGAAAAATATACGCGCCGTACAGCCGATATTTTTGATGTCGCATAGCAGGAACAGATATTAAATGAGTAATCCTCAACAGAAAAAACCGGCAGTTACTAATAGCTTTGATCTTGATAGTGAAGAAGTTTATGTTTTTCCTACAACTTATCCGCAGCAACAGATATGGTTTTTATGTCAACTGGACCCGGAAAGTGCGGCCTATAATATTCCCTTCGCCTATGATGTAGATGGCGCATTTAATATTACAGCACTAACCGATAGCATTAATGAAATCATACGTCGGCATGAAATATTTCGCACTACTTATACTGAATCAGATGATCTGCCTGTACAAGTTGTATTTCCGGAATTATTTATTGAGATTCCAGTTATAACCGATTTGAAAGATGCAGGCAGCATCGATAAATACATAAAGAACTTTTCACAAAAACCTTTTAATCTACAGCTGGATCCATTAATCCGTGCAGAAATGATTAAGCTGGATGAACAGAAACATATTCTGTTATTAAACTTTCATCACATTATGCTGGATCATTTATCCATAGTTCAGTTTGCAGACGAACTGGATACTATCTACAGCGCCTACTGCGAAAATAAAAACTCACCTCTGGTAGAACCAGATATACATTATGCCGATTACGCTATCTGGCAGACACAATATCAGAATCATGATTACTTCACTGAAAAACTCGAATTCTGGAAGCAGTCACTAAGCGATAAAGCAGACTACCTGGATTTACCTAAAGATCATCCCCGTAAGATAGATGATAATATGCAGGGCGCTGAATATCATTTACATTTTCCCAGTAAATTAAACGACCAGCTTAAACAGCTTTCCAAACAGCAAAGCGTGTCCATGTTTATCACTATGCTTGCAGGATTTTCAATTATCTGCCAGCGCTATGCCCGTCAGGATGAAATTGCAATCGGCACACCTTTTGCCAATCGCAGTCATCAACCTGAACTTGAAAAAGTAATGGGATGTTTTATTAACACGCTACCGTTGATGGCCGATCTTTCAGGTGACCCCAGTTTTAATGAAGTACTTAAACGTTTACGCAAAGTAGTATTCGGTGCCAGTGGTCAACAGGACATGCCTTTCGAACGCATAGTTGAAGCCCTGCAACCCAAACGTGATCCAGGCTACAACCCTGTATTTCAGGTCGGCTTTACTTTTCAGGAAGCGCCGATGGAAATCAACTTACCCGGCTGCTCTCTCAAATCACGTTACCTGCACAATGAAACAACCAAGTTCGATATTCTTGCCTGGCTATGGGATGCCGAAGATGGAATTCATGGCTTGCTTGAATACAACACCGCGTTGTATGAAAAAGAAACACTGCAACGTTTCTGTCATCATTATGAACAGCTGTTACAACAGGCAGCAAAACAACCAGACACACCTGTAAGCCAGCTGATAATAACAGACAAAGAAGAACAGCTGCAGTTAATTCAGCAATGGAATAAAACTGAACAAATATATGATGACCAGACTGAAACTATCCACCAGTGCTTTATGTTGCAGGCTCAAACCCATGCAGATAAAACAGCGATTATTTTTGAACAGAAAAAATTAACTTATGCAGAACTTGATCAGAAAAGTAATCAGCTTGCTCATTATTTACTGAGTAGAGGTCTTACAGGTAATGCACTGGTCGGTATAAGTTTACACCGCTCAGAACAGATGTTGATAGCAACACTGGCCGTATTAAAAGCAGCAGCCTGTTATATTCCGCTGGATCCAGAATACCCAAAAGACCGTCTGCATTATATGCTGGAAGATTCACAGGCTGAATTTCTTATAACTGATTCTAATATTGCAACGGCCCTCTCATTTCCTGAATCACTCACTACGATTTTTATTGATCAGGATAAACAGGCAATAGACAAACAGAGCAACGAATCAGTTAATATTGAATATTCACCTCAGCATCTGGCTTATATTATTTATACTTCAGGCTCAACAGGTAAACCCAAAGGTGTCATGATTTCACATCAGGCCGCCTGTAATTTTTTACACAGCATGGCAGACAAACCCGGCATAGCAGAAAATGATCGCTTACTTGCTGTTACCACCCTGTCTTTTGACATCGCAGTGCTGGAACTTTATTTGCCTCTTATCAGTGGCGCCACCACCGTTATTGCCAGCCGCGAACAGTCAATGGATGGCGATGAACTGGAAGACCTGATCGACGATCATGATATTACTTTAATGCAGGCCACTCCCGCTACCTGGCGATTATTAATGAGTGTTAACTGGAAAGGCAACACTCAACTTAAAGCTCTCTGTGGTGGCGAAGCTCTGCCAGCAGATTTACAACAGAGCCTGGTACCCAAAGTAAAATCTCTTTGGAATATGTATGGCCCAACTGAAACAACAGTCTGGTCATGTTGTCAGCTCATAGAAAAATCAGACAGTGATATTTTAATTGGTGAACCCATTGCTAACACTCAATGCTATGTAGTTGATGACAACCAGCAACTCACTCCGCTGGGTGTTCCCGGCGAACTTTTTATTGGCGGCAAAGGTCTGGCCAGAGGTTATCTGAATCGAGAAGAGCTAACGCAGGAACGATTTGTTCCCAATCCTTTTAGTGATGATAATGATAGCCGTCTTTACCGCACGGGCGATCTGGTTAAACGACGAAGTGATGGCTCACTTGAATATATTCAACGCATTGATAATCAGATAAAACTGCGTGGCTATCGTATTGAACTGGGTGAAATTCAGAGTGTTTTATCTAATCTTGATAGCATTAAAGATTCACTGGTATGTTTAAAAGAACAGAGAGCTGGAGACCCTCGTCTTATTGCCTACATTGTTTTACAGGATGGGCAACAACTCACAGCAACTGAAATACGTGATGGCCTGCGCCAGACTCTGCCAGACTATATGCTACCCCAGCATTTTGTTGAGCTTGATAAAATACCACTGACCCCAAATGGAAAAATTGATAATAAAGCTCTACCTTCTCCTTTTACCAGCGGAACCCAGGATGAAGATAAAACATCACCACGAAATTCAGCCGAGCAACAGCTGGCAGAAATATGGGCTGACGCGCTAAATATGCCCGTCGAAAATATAGGTGTTTTTGATAACTTCTTTGATATAGGTGGCCATTCTTTATTGTCAATGAGTGTAATCTCTAAAATACGTGATATCAGCGGCACAAAACTAAACCCCAGGGTTATGCTATTAAGCTCCCTCGAACATATCGCACCACAATGCGACTTTGAAGAAAAAATAAATAATGAACAGGCCTCATCTAATAAAGAAGAAAAAGAGCAGAAAAAATCTTCGAAAAAAGGTTTCTTCAAAAAAATATTTAGACAAAATTAACTGATTAAGTAAATAATTATGACCCCACTTTTTTTTGGCACTTCAGATAAACCATTGTTTGGCGTATATCATCCGCCAACTTCTGATCAGTATAAATCCAGTTGTTGCCTTATCTGTAACCCTGTTGGGCATGAATATAATAAATCACATAATGCATTACACAGCCTGGCAAACAGACTAAGCAAAGCTGGTTTTGCCGTGCTGAGATTCGATTACTATGGCACCGGTGACTCATCAGGAGAAAGTGATGCAGGAAACTGCGATCAGTGGCTACACGATATAGACATTGCAGCACAGGAACTTCGTGATATGTCGGGAGAGCAAAAAATAAATATTATAGGATTGCGCGCAGGGGCTTTGCTTTGCGCTCACTATGCCGAGAGCCAGCGCATTGATCAACTGCTACTATGGGATCCAGTTATAGATGGCAATCAATATATAGATCAGCTTACTGTTATGCAAAAAGACATGCTGATCGATGCTGATCGTTTTGATTATCCCATTAGTATAAAAACTAAAAATGAGTTTTTAGGCTCACCCTATTCAACTGAACTACAGAAACAACTAAGAGATTTATCCATCAATTCACTTAAAAAAATCAAGGCTCATACTGTACATATATTCACATCCAGCCAGACCGAACTTGATTCATTAGAAAAAATATTTAGTGAAAAATCAAAACGGGTAAGCAGCCATAAAACTGAAGAACATGAAGACTGGAATGATATCCTCCGAATCGAAGACATTCTATTATCCAGCAAAAGCATCCAGACTATCTGCGATGCAATGAGTAATAACAATGAATAAAGTTTGCATATTTGGAGCGCAGTCAAATCTGGTAGGCATTTATTCTCACGCCGATGACAGCAATGCAGACAAACCTGTTATATTAATTCTAAATGCAGGACTGGTGCATCGTCCCGGCCCTTTCCGTATTAATACCGAACTTACACAGCATCTTAATAAAAATGGCTATGATGTATTTCGCTTTGATTTATCAGGCATTGGCGACAGTGACAAACCAGCACAGGATAGCCGCACTTACGAACAGCGCAATATAGATGATATTGGCGAAGCCATTCAATATCTTGATGAGCAACAAAAAGATAGAAAAATTATTATTATAGGGCTGTGCACAGGCGCCGATCACGCACACAAAGCAGCTGTCAGTTTCCCACAGATTTCTGGCACAGTATTACTTGATGGTTATGGCTACCCCACAAATAAATTTATTCGAAGTCGCTATCTTCCAGTGCTCTTCAATCCTTTAAGACTTATACGAGCCATTTTCAATAAAATTATTGATAAATTTTCACCAGACAACAATGATGATGAAAGCTACTTCTGGATACTACCCGACAGAAACGACTACATCGATGATTTAAATGCGCTGCATACTCGTGGAGTTAAACAACTTTACATATTCTCGGGTGGTGTGAGAGACTATTATGACTATGAAGAACAGTTTGCCGATGGCTTCTCCGATTATAACTTTGTAAATGATATAGAAGTCCACCATATTAAATCAACTGATCATACTTATATTATTTTAGCAGAACGCAAGCAACTCTTTGACAGAATATCTCACTGGCTTGATAAAATGTTTTAATTTATAAATATTTTTATAAACAGCACCCCTCCAGAAAAATTTAATTTATTGCCCCACTATTTAGCATGTGATTTAATAATTAGATACACAGCTAAAACAGAAACAAAAAAAAGGATCACCCATGTGTGGTTTGGCAGGAATATTGAGATTACAAAATGGTAGAAAGCCAGAACAAGCTGAGCTTACTGCCATGATAAAACAACTACAACATCGTGGCCCTGACGACTATGGATTTTACAGCGATGAAAATATAGGTCTTGCCCATGCACGTCTGAGCATTATTGACCTTGAAGGCGGGCATCAACCGATTCATGATGGCGAGAAAAATATATGGGTAGTATTTAATGGTGAAATATTTAACTATATCGAACTACGCCAGGACCTGATTAAAGACGGAGTCAAATTTTATACCCATTCTGACACAGAAGTCATTGTCCACCTCTATAGGAAATATGGTCTGGATTTCGTTAATCATCTCAATGGTCAGTTTGCTATTGCTCTATGGGATAAAACAAAAAACAGACTGATGCTGATAAGAGATCGAGTCGGCATTGCACCTTTATTTTATTACAAAGAAGATAATCGTTTTTACTTTGCGTCTGAAATAAAATCCATTATACCCTGCATGCAGAATAGTCCAAGCTTAAATCATCATGCTCTTGATCAATTATTAACATTCTGGTCACCAGTATCACCTAATACATTATTTGAAAATGTATATGAAGTTCGCCCTGGTGAAATTACACTAATAGAAAATGAAAATATATCTCATCACTGTTACTGGGAATGGGAATTCCCTGAGGATAAAAAAGAAAATTATTTACCCGGAAGTGAAACAGAACTAGCAGAAGAATTACACGACAAAATGGTCGAAGCCACAAAAATACGCCTGCGCTCTGACGTACCTGTAGCAGCCTATTTATCAGGGGGACTGGATTCATCTGCTCTTGTTTCCATTATCCATCATCACGGCAAAGTTCCATTAAGAACTTTTTCCATTGGTTTTAAAGATAAAAAACTGGATGAGTCAAGCTATCAGCAACAACTCATCAAACATCTGGGAGCCAACCACAGCAGCATCACCTGCTCAAATAAAGACATATCTAATAACTTTGAAAAAACGATCTGGCACACTGAGTCAACCATCTTAAGAACAGCACCAACACCTATGATGCTTTTATCTGGCCTGGTGAATAAAAACCAGTACAAAGTTGTATTAACAGGTGAAGGCGCCGATGAAGTATTTGGTGGTTATGATATTTTCAAAGAAGGAAAGATCAGACAGTTCTGGGCAAAAAATCCTGACTCGAATATACGGCCTTTATTATTAAAACGTTTATACCCATACCTTGATATTACAAAATCAAATTCAAGAGCTTATTTAGAAGCTTTTTTTGGTATCGACCTGGATAGACCAGATGCGGCATATTTTGCCCATATGCCACGCTGGGATACCACTTCTAAAGCCAAAGCATTTTATGCTGAAGAATTTAAAGCCTCATTAAAAGACAATGCAATTGATAACATTCAGCTATCCCTTCATAAAAACATACAGAAATGGCATCCATTCAACCGTTCACAATACATTGAAGCAAGATCATTAATGGCAAAATATTTGCTCTGCTCCCAGGGAGACAGAATGCTAATGGCCAACTCTGTAGAAGGTCGATTTCCTTTCCTTGACCATAATATCATTGAATTCGCAAATAAATTGCATCCAAAACTAAAAATGAAAGCACTTAATGAGAAATATCTTTTAAAAATGTCAATGAAACGCTATTTACCAGATGATATTATCAATCGTCATAAGCAACCTTATCGTGCACCAGATATACCGGCATTCTTTCATCATAATAAACCTGATTATATAAATGATTTACTCTCAGAACAGAGCATCAAAGAAGCGGGTTACTTTGACGCAAAAAAGACAGGAATTTTACTGAAAAAAATAAACGCTGGAAAAGCAACTGGATATAAAGACAATATGACTCTAATGGCCATTTTGTCTACACAGATGTGGCACCACCTGTTTATAAAAGATTTTAAAAATTACATTCGTTAAAAATAATAGAGGTTAATATGAGTTTCGAAAAAAAACTAAGAGGATTTATTCTAGAAAACTACTTATTTACTGATGATGAATCCCAACTAACTAATAGTGACTCATTTCTTGAGTCAGGAATTATCGACTCAACCGGAATATTAGAACTTATTTTCTTTCTTGAAGAAGCGTTTGGTGTAAAAGTTGAAGATGAGGAAATGATACCAGAAAATCTGGATTCAGTAGAAAATGTTGTTAAATATATAGAATCAAAAATTTGAAACAACTTCGGCCTGCCAAATGAAAAAAATAACACCTCAAAGACTTCTTCATGACGGTCTATTTTTATCGACTCAAAAAGAAGCAGATAAAAATTCAATAATTGCAGAAGGAAAACCATACACATATAAAAATCTTGTTGATACAGTTTTAAGATTATCGAACGGCATGATTAAAAATGGATTTCAACGAGGTGACCGTTGCGTGATTTACATGGATAACACTTGGGCCTGCATCGTATCAATTTATGCGACATTAATTGTTGGTGGTGTTTTTGTAGTAGTAAACCCACAAACAAAAAAAGAAAAACTTGAATATATTTTAAATGATTGTGCGTCAAGTATTTTAATAACGGACTCTCATCTTTACAATGTATTTTCTGAAGTTATTGACAATATCAAAACTTTGAAATGCGTTATTTCATCAGGTGATATGACGAAAATCGACAGGCCAGATATAAAAGCCTTTAACGAAATCATCAGTGAGTCAGGTGCTTCAAGACCTGATACCACAATTATAGCCAGTGACTTATCCGCATTAATCTATACATCAGGCAGCACTGGCAACCCAAAAGGAGTTATGCACACTCATTTATCTATGCGGTTTGCATTAGATAGTCTGATAGAGTATTTACGTCTGTCACATGATGACAGGATTCTTGTTGTTTTACCCCTGGCATTTGATTATGGGCTATATCAGCTATTAATGAGTATCCAGCTAGGTGCTACACTTATTCTTGAAAGATCCTTTACATACCCCGCACAAATATTTAAAAGAATAGAAGAAACATCTGCCACTGTATTCCCTGCTGTTCCTACTATTTTTTCAATGATGCTTTCTATGCATGCCAGAAAACCGATTTCATTCCCCTCTATTACCCGTGTAACAAATACAGCTGCTGCTTTACCCCCAGATTATATTGCCTCTTTAAAAGAAATCTTCCCATCAGCTCTTATATATAAGATGTATGGACTAACAGAATGTAAACGTGTCAGTTATTTAGAACCTGAAGAATTAAAAAATAAACCAGACTCTGTAGGAAAGGCAATCCCTGGAACCGAAGTATTTATTCTTGATAAACAGGGAAATAAAGCCCCCCCTGGTAAAACAGGAATCTTACATGTAAGAGGGCCTCACATTATGCTAGGTTACTGGAATCAGAAAAATCTTAGCAACGAAGTTCTTATTAGCGGAGAGCTTCCCGGAGAAAAAATACTATGCACTAATGACTGGTTTAAAATGGACGAAGATGGCGATCTTTATTTTCAAGGAAGAAGTGATGACATAATTAAAACAAGAGGCGAAAAAGTTAGCCCTATAGAAATCGAGAATATTATTCACGGCATCAAAGGTGTAAAAGAAACAGCAATAATAGGTATCGATGATGATATTCTTGGTCAGGCAATAAAATGCTTTGTAGTTATAGAGGACGACTCTGATTTAACAATAGTAAAAATAAAAAAAATATGCGTTAGTAGATTAGAAAACTTTATGGTACCAAAATATTTTGAAATTGTTACAGAGCTAAAAAAGACAAATACAGGGAAAATAAGTAAAAAGGATATATAACAATGAAGAATGAACTTTTTAATACGTACTTAAAAAAACTAGAAAACCATCTCTCTATACTGGAAGATAAAAATGAAGAAACAGAATATAACACATTAAAAGCATTATGGATGACTGCATCAGGAAATCCTGTTTCAGCACTAAAATCCGAAGAATGTGAATTACCAGACTTATCTGATTCCAATATAAAAAAACTTGAAGATCTAATCAGTAGACGCATAAAAGGCATACCACTAGCACATCTTACTCAAAGACAGTCATTTATGGGCATGGAAATGCTTGCTGGATCAGAGGCATTAATACCCAGAAAAGAAACGGAAATACTTGGATATACAGCTATAAAAATTCTGAAAAATTTAGGCCCTGAAGAACTATGTATTATTGATGTATGCACAGGAGCAGGAAATATCGCGCTTGCCATAGCCAATTCATTAATAAACACAAAAATCCATGCCGCGGATATTTCTAGCGATGCAATAAAACTTGCTAATAAAAATTCTATCTTTCTTGACCTTTCATCACAGGTAACTTTTTATTCTGGTGATTTATTAGAGCCGTTTGAAAACATTAAACTACACAATAAAGCCAATCTATTAACATGCAACCCACCATATATATCAACATCCAAAGTATCAGAAATGCCCGATGAAATTTCATCATTCGAGCCCGACCTTGCCTTTGATGGCGGCGTATTTGGCATCAATCTTATAAGAAGATTAATTACTGATGCTGAAAAATTCCTCTGCGATGATGGATACCTTGTTTTTGAGGTAGGGCTTGGTCAGGGAAATATAATAAAAAAGCAGGTAGAAAAATCAAACCTCTACAAAAACATTAAAACAGTCAATGACAACTTGGGCAACCCAAGAGTTATTGTGGCACAAAAGAATAAGGAGTCATTATGAGTATTTCTCTAGAGAAAGCTTTAAATATTAACCCTGAAACTGAAGTAGAGAAAATTTGCGCCGAAATACGTAATTTATTACGCACAAAATTAAAAAAACGTGGCCTTATTATTGCTATTTCAGGTGGCGTAGATAGCGGAGTCAGTGCTGCGCTTTGCGTTAAAGCATTAGGAAAAAATAAAGTATTCGGATTACTTTTACCAGAAACCGACTCATCATCAGAAAGCCTTACCAGAGGAAAAGCTCTTGCCGAACACCTTGGCATTAAATATGCCACAGAAAACATAGCACCTACACTTGAAGCAATTGGATGCTACAAATGGAGGGATGATGCAATAAAAAATATCTTTCCTGATTATGATGGAACCTGGAAAAACAAGATCACAATAGCAGGTGGTAAAGAAGGAAAATTCAATCACTTTTATCTTGTTGTAGAAACACCCGATGGAGAGATACAGAAAAAAAGAATGGATTTAAAAGAGTATCTTCAGATAGTAGCTGCCACTAATTATAAACAACGAATAAGAAAGACTATCGAATATTTTCATGCCGACAGATTAAATTACGCCGTTATAGGAACACCGAACAGACTGGAATTTGATCAGGGATTTTTTGTAAAAAACGGGGATGGCTCAGCTGATATAAAACCCATTTCTCATTTATACAAAACACAGGTATATGCACTTGCAAAGCACCTGGAAATACCAGAGGAAATAGCAACCGCCACACCAACAACAGATACATACAGCATGGAACAGGGGCAGGATGAATTTTATTTTGCCTTACCATACCAAAAAATGGATATTGCATTATGGGCGCTTAATCATAATATATCAGAAAGCGAACTGGCATCATATCTAAAAATAACCAAAGAACAGGCAAATTATATTTATAATGATATTCAGAACAAGCGAGTTACTACACATTATTTACACGCCAAGCCTTACCTGGTTACCTCAGGCCCAGAGGAGCAACTAAAAGAAGCATTAAAAAAATAGAAATATAAAAAATATTGCCAAACAATAAACCCATAAAAATGATTCTGGATAACCATGTCTAAAAGTAATAATTTTTTTTCGAGACTATATAAGTGCTATAAAAAATCCGGCATTACCGGAGTTCTGTATCAGATTTCTGAAAATGAATATTTACCGAATAATCTATTTCATTTCTCCAAATCTAATTTATATATATACAAAGGAAGCAATAAAAGAACTTTTGATTACAAAGAAAAAATTGATAAGTATGATTTTTGTTTGGCATCAAAAGATGATATCGAAGCCCTACTAGACATGTCCGGGAAAAGAAATAACCATTACGAATCATCTAAAATCAGATTATCTAAATTCTTTGACGATGGAAATTCATGTTATACGGTCAGAGACAATAAAAATATAATTGCATATGTCATGCTACATAGAAAATCTTACACCTTAACAGGAGATGATTATACATTTATTAATTTAAATATTTCATTAAGTGGTAATATCTTATTTTTTGGCTATGGATTTATAAGTAAAAAATATAGAATGAGAGGATTATTGCCGTATATGCTGAATTATGCGATGACAGAAAACGATGGCTCAATATTTATTACTGAAATTTCTGAACTCAATTTCCACTCACATAATTCCCACATAAGACTTGGTTTTAAGCCCATATACAGCATTATCGCCTTTTGCGCCCTCACAAAAAAAACGCTTAGCTGGAAATTAATCGGGGGAAAACCCGCATCTATATCAAGGAAATCAGACTTATGCCTGTGCAGGGATAAATCTAATGATAGTATATATATCAGAAACAACTCAGACACTACCCCTCCCTATTGATTATTAGCTTCGCCTAAGTGACGTAATATTCTAACGCCTTTAAAAATCAGCATAAAATGCTTATAAAATACAATGAAAAACTTAGTTATCGTGTAATAACTGACATTAATGACCTCAAAAAATTTATTGAGTCAAACTCAGTTAATTTAAGTGATTTTGATACTTCGTCAGTTTTTTTATCCGAAGAATTTATAATGGCCTGGGTAGAACATTATAAAACATACATTCATGACCTTGCCTTTATTATTTACAATAAAGACAATACTGTAATTGGAATATCACCTTTATATATAAAAAAATCAGGGCATCTGGAACTTCGATTCTTATGTACTGGAGAAAATGAAGAAGATGAAATATCTTCTGAATACCTTGATTTTATAATCAATGAAGAACACAAAGACGACATTCTTTTAATGTTTGTAGATTATCTAATACGGAATTCAAATAAATGGAAAAACCTTGTTGTTAATAGTTACACCCCACATTCTTTTATAAATAAGAACCTTATACCTTATTTAGAAAAAAATAAATATTCTATTTTTACAGAAAATATCGGATCCAGGTATTACCTGGACTTACCTGATTCTAATGAAGACTTTTATAAATCTAAAAAAGGATCATTTTATAATGGCCTTAAAAGAAAACACAGGAAACTTCTTAAATCAGAAGACATTAAATATGAAATTATCAGTGATTCTACGCATTTAGATAAATATTTTAACGCATTAAAGGACCTGCATAATCAACGATGGAAACGCTCTAATGTTAGAGGCGTATTTGAAAGTGATGTTTTTTTTAATTTCCATAAATCTATATCTCATAAACTACTTACCAAAAACTACCTTTTTCTTTTTATTATGAGTGACAATGAAGATGTTATTTCTATTTTATATGGGTATATTTTTAAAAACGTTTTGCATTTCTACCAATCAGGCTACACAACACCAAAATACCAGAATCTTTCTATTGGCGCTGTAAGTCATATAATGGCTATTGAATACGCTATAAGTAAAAACTTATCAACTTATGACTTTATGCTGGGTTCTTCAGATTCATATAAAAACCAGTATAAATGCAGAAAAGAAAATATATATCAATCTGAAATCTATAAACCTGGAATATATGGAAAATTAAAACTCTTGATTAGAAAAATTCATGACCCTGGGTAGAAAACTCTAAATATTTCAAAAAACCAGAATCAGTTAAAAATATTTTCACCAAAACCTCTTTCTCCGCCATAAAAAAACCACCCTTTTTTGGGTGAAAGCTATATCTTATGGATTTATGGCAGTCTTATTAATAGGTGTTTATTTGAACCAGGGATTATTCGGCACGTCGTGTGCCTCACCTCGGCAACTGCTCCTGCGTTGTCCTACCATCCACATCCATGTGGAAGCCTTCGAGGCCATGGTGAAAAAATATCAACATGTTAAAAAACGTTCCCAACGTTTTTTTCGAACAAGGGTTCTCGTCATAGCCTCTTTCTCCGCCATAAAAAAAGCCACCCTTTTTTGGGTGGCTTTATTTATGGCGGAGAAAGAGGGATTCGAACCCTCGATAGGATTTAAAGCCTATACTCCCTTAGCAGGGGAGCGCCTTCAGCCGCTCGGCCATTTCTCCAGATTTAATAAACTTATTTCTTTTAACTATACGAGTCAGGGAGCGCCTTACTCCGGGCTCCTGCCCTTCGCCCTTCGGGCCATGATGATAAAAAAACATCATCATGTTCAAATTGTTCCATACAATTTAGTCAGCCGCTCGGCCATTTCTCCAAATTTAAAAACTTCCTTTTAGTGCTTTTCCCTAACAGAAACCGCCGCAGAATCTGCGGCGGTTTCAAGGTGCGTAAATATACCGTTGATCAGGCTCTGGGTAAAGCCCAATTTGATAATTACTCAGCTGGCTGGACGTTTCCTGACCCTTCCTGCTCTCTCTTAATTCGATCGTAAATTTCTTCACGATGAACTGAGATTTCTTTTGGTGCATTAATGCCGATACGAACCTGGTTGCCTTTCACACCCAGTACCGTAACTGTCACGTCATCACCAATCATTAACGTTTCGCCAACGCGGCGAGTTAAAATTAACATAATGTCCTACTCCGTTGTTCAATCACCAAGTGGATCCTAGAGTCCTTGTGTCCTCTTCTCACCAGATTTAAGTTTAACATAATTACAGCTGTTCGCACCCGGATAATAGTTACAGTTAATGCAGATCAATTATTTTTAATATCAACCAGATTTCCGTCATTTTCCAGGCCGAATGCGCTGTGCAAAGTTCGTACACCCAGTTCCAGATATTTCTCATCCACCACCACCGAAATCTTAATTTCAGAAGTGGAGATCATTCTTATATTGATGCTTTCCTTAGCCAGAGCTGCAAACATTGTGCTGGCAATACCGGCGTGTGAGCGCATGCCCACACCGACCAGCGACAGTTTAACTATGCTGTTATCACCATAAACTTTTCTTGCTCCGAGGTCTTCACCCGTTTCGGTGAGTGACTTCAATGCTTTCTCATAATCATTGCGATGCACTGTAAAAGTAAAGTCAGTGGTGCCGTCTTCGCCTACGTTCTGTACGATCATATCAATTTCGATATTGGCTTTGGTTACCGAACCCAGAATATCTGAGGCTACACCGGGTTTATCCGGCACACCTGAAATAGTCAGCTGGGCTTCATCCCGGTTAAATGCGATTCCAGAAATCACCGCCTGTTCCATTTCATCATCCTCAGTTGTTATTAAAGTACCTATGCCCTCGCCCTCTTCAAATGATGAAAGAACACGCAGGGGAACATTGTATTTGCCCGCAAATTCGACCGAGCGAATCTGCAGCACCTTTGAGCCTAAACTTGCCATTTCCAGCATTTCTTCAAAGGTAATTCGATCCAGCTTTCGGGCTTTGGGCTCGACCCGTGGATCGGTTGTGTAAACCCCGTCCACATCTGTATATATCTGACATTCATCGGCTTTTAATGCCGCAGCCATAGCCACTGCTGTGGTATCAGAGCCGCCACGGCCAAGAGTGGTGATGCGACCACTTTCATCCACACCCTGAAAACCTGCAACCACGATAACATTGCCATCAGCCAGATCCTGCTGCATATTGCCGCACTTAATATCCTTAATGCGAGCCTTGCCGTGAGCACTGTCAGTGAGCATTTTAATCTGCGAACCGGTATAGGATTTCGCTGGCACACCTTTCTTGTTCAGCGCCATACTGAGCAGAGCAATGGTCACCTGCTCGCCGGTGGATACCAGCACATCCATTTCATGAGCCGGGGGCTGGTCATCAATTTCAGCGGCCAATGCGATCAGCTTATTGGTTTCACCGCTCATGGCAGACACTACCACAACCACCTGATTGCCTTTTTCGCGACTGGCAATAATACGATCCGCCACCGCCTGAATCCGTTCAACGCTGCCTACAGATGTACCGCCATATTTTTGTACTATTAAAGCCATAATATCTTCAAATGTTTAAAGCTGGAAACCCGCTGTGCAGCGGGTTTTGAGGAGTGAATTATGATGAATTACGGGATAAGTTACAAGAGCGCCTGAAACGAAAGATCAAAAGAAAAAACTTACCGCAAATGAACGCTAATATACGCAAATTAATATACAAAGCTTTAGCCTTCTGCAGTGCGCCGTAGGCGCACAAGTCAAACATTCGCGTCTATTTGCGTTCATTTGCGGTAAAAAGCTTTTTTAAATGCTTAAACCTGCCCTGCCACCCAGTCAGCAACAGATGCCAGTGCGGCATCCAGATTCTCTGGCTCACTGCCACCGGCCATCGCCATATCCGGTCTGCCACCACCTTTACCGCCAACCTGTGACGCCACCATATTGACCAGATCACCCGCCTTAAGCTGCTTAGTCTGATCTTTGGTTACACCGGCACACAAGCTCACTTTTTTACCTTCAACAGTGGCCAGCACTATGGCCGCCTTGCCCAGCTTATTTTTCAACTGATCCATAGTGTCGCGCAAAGATTTGCTGTCTACACCTTCTAATTTAATCGCCAGCACTTTTATGTCGCCTACTTCAACCGCATCTGTGGTTAAGTCGCTGCCGGTTTGTGTGGCCATTTTCATTTTTAATTTTGACAGTTCTTTATCCTGGTTTTTTACTTTATCCAGCAACTGTTGTACTTTGCTATCCAGCTCATCGCGATTTCCTTTTAATAAACTCGACAAACGATTTAGCTGTTCATCCTGCTGCTCTGCCCAGTCCACTGCACCAATTCCTGTTACCGCTTCTATTCGACGTACACCGGATGCAATGCCACCTTCTGAAACAATTTTAAAGAAACCAATATCACCAGAGCGCTTAACATGCACGCCACCGCAAAGCTCAATAGAAAAATCACCCATAGAAACTACGCGCACCTGATCGCCATACTTTTCACCAAATAATGCCATCGCGCCTTTTTTCTTCGCTGCATCTATGGCCATTTCTTCGGCTTCTGTTTTATTATTTAAACGAATCTGTTCATTCACCATGCGCTCAATTGTTTTTAATTCTTCTGGCTTCACTGCTTCAACATGGGAAAAATCAAAACGCAAACGTTCATTATTAACCAGCGAACCTTTTTGCTGAACATGCTCGCCCAGCACATCACGTAATGCTGCATGCATTAAATGGGTAGCCGAATGATTGCGTACCGTTGCATCGCGATAATCGGCATCAATTACTGCCTCTAAATTATCACCGACTTTTAATTCACCTTTTGACAGCGAACCGATATGAATAAAAGCCTGACCAGCTTTCTGTGTATCCATAACTTCAAAATGAGCATTATCATTATGCAATAACCCTGTGTCCCCTACCTGTCCACCAGACTCTGCATAGAAAGGGGTTTGCTGCAAAATCACCACCGCTTCATCACCCGCCGCAATAGCATCAACTGGCTGACCTTCTTTATATAAAGCCACTACAGATGACTGATCTTTTTGCTGAGTGTAACCGCTAAACTGAGTAATAGAATCTGAAGTAATGGCATCGTTATAATCCACACCAAATTTGCTGGCAGAACGTGCTCGCTCCTTTTGTGCATTCATTTCTTTTTCATAACCTTCGCGATCAATGGTTAAGCCACGTTCACGGGCAATGTCTGCGGTTAAATCAAAAGGAAAGCCATAAGTGTCATAAAGTTTAAAAACCACATCACCTGCAATCTGTTTGCTGGTAAGATTTTTTATATCCTCTTCCAGCACTTTCATGCCATGACCTAATGTTTCTGCAAAGCGTTCTTCTTCAAGTTTTAGAATATGCTCAACATTTGATTGCGCCGCTTTTAGTTCGGGATAAGCCTCGCCCATTTCATCAACTAAAGTCTGCACCAGTTTATGAAAAAATAATCCATTCTGACCAAGCTTATGACCATGCCTTAATGCACGACGAATAATGCGGCGCAACACGTAACCACGGCCTTCATTAGAGGGCATCACACCATCCACAATCATAAATGAGCACGAGCGAATATGATCGGCAATTACTTTAAGTGAACTATCGGTTAAATCTTTTGCGCCGGTAACATCGGCGGTGGCTTTAATTAAATTTTGAAATAAATCGATATCGTAATTACTGTGACCATTTTGCAAAATAGCCGCCAGTCTTTCTAAACCCATACCGGTATCAACCGAAGGTTTTGGCAGGGGTGTTAACTCGCCGCTTTTATCGCGGTTGTATTGCATAAACACCAGATTCCAGATTTCAATATAACGATCACCATCTTCCTCTGGGGTACCCGGAGGGCCGCCGGGAATATCTTCACCATGATCATAAAAAATTTCGGTACAGGGACCGCAGGGGCCGGTATCTGCCATTGACCAGAAATTATCTTTGGCACCAATGCGACTGAAACGCTCGGTGGACACACCGACTTCTTTTAGCCAGATATCCGCGGCTTCATCGTCTTCATCAAATACCGTCACCCACAGTTTTTCCGCGGGCAGACCCAGTTCTTTGGTTAAAAACTCCCAGCCGTATTGAATCGCATCCCGTTTAAAATAATCACCAAAGCTGAAATTGCCCAACATTTCAAAAAAGGTATGGTGGCGCGCGGTGTAGCCCACATTCTCTAAATCATTGTGTTTACCGCCGGCACGTACACAGCGCTGAGAGCTAACCGCCCGTGTGTAGTTGCGTTTATCCTGGCCCAGGAAAACATCCTTAAACTGCACCATGCCCGCATTGGTAAATAATAAAGTGGGGTCATTGCCCGGCACCAGTGAACTGGATGCCACTACCTGGTGGTCTTTCTGTTGGAAATAATCGAGAAATTTCTGTCTAACTTCAGCTGTCGTCATCATGTTAAATTACATTAATAGTGTTCGTTAACTATATGATTTGTATGATCTCATCAATCATATTCATCCATAGAATTCAGTTTAAAAACCCAGTCTAGTGGAAATCCACGGCTCTGTAGATATTTGGCACGTTTCGCTTTCTCGGCGTAGTCTTCAGCCAGTTCATCGCCGTACTTTTTTTCGTACTGCCGCTTCATCACCACTCGCCACTCAGTATTATTTCGATCAAGGTAGTCTTCGAAAAAATCCCCATCGATGCCTCGCTGCCTGAGTTCCTGAGCAATTCGCACCGGCCCATAACCTTTGCGCCTGCGCATATTAATATAACTTTCAGTAAAACGCTCTTCTGATAACAGATTATTATCCAGCAGGCGCTGAATCGACTGCTCGATTTCAGCTTCGGTAAAAGATTTCTGGGTGAGTTTACGCTTAAGCTCGAGAACAGAATGCTCTCGACGGGATAACAGGCCGATGGCGACTTCGTTGATTGATCTGGTCATAATATTCAATTTAAAACCTCAACGCAGAGGCACGAAAAAAATGAATTAGTGTAGGAGCGTGTCTTTGCCTATATGGATGTAGGTAAGGGGCGTGAGCAGGACGCGGAAGCTTTAGCTCGCGATTTTAGCAACCTGCAAGCATCGCGAGCTAAAGACTCGCTCCTACAAAACATTCTGCGTCAAAGCCTTATTGCTTACTCCGCCAACTCAGCTTCTGGCTCAGCCTCAACAACCGGAGTCTGATCCATATCGGCCACTACAGGCTTGGGCATCAGCTCCTCGCGGATTTTCGCTTCAATCTCATCTGCAATCTGCGGATTCTCCTTTAAAAACGCCCGCACCTTCTCTTTGCCCTGACCTATACGATCACCATTATAGGAATACCAGGCTCCGGCCTTATCCACCAGATTGCATGACACACCCATATCGATCAACTCGCCCTCATGGGAAATACCTTCGCCATATAAGATCTCAAAATTAATCGTCTTAAAGGGAGGCGCCACTTTGTTTTTTACCACTTTCACCTTAGTTTCATTACCCACAATCTCATCGCCTTTCTTGATTGCACCAGTACGACGAATATCTAAACGCACCGAGGCATAGAACTTAAGCGCATTACCGCCGGTGGTGGTTTCAGGGCTACCAAACATCACGCCTATCTTCATCCGTATCTGGTTAATAAAAATCACCAGTGTATTCGAGCGCTTGATATTACCGGTTAGCTTACGCAGAGCTTGCGACATCAGTCGAGCCTGCAAGCCCATATGAGAATCACCCATATCTCCTTCAATCTCAGCCTTGGGCGTTAAGGCCGCCACCGAGTCAATGACAATAATATCCACTGCACTAGAGCGCACCAGCATATCGGTGATTTCCAGCGCCTGCTCACCCGTGTCTGGCTGAGATACCAGCAGGTCATCGATATTCACTCCCAGCTTTTCTGCGTAAGCCGGATCCAGCGCATGCTCCGCATCAATAAAAGCCGCGGTGCCGCCCAGCTTCTGCATCTCTGCCACTGCATGCAATGTTAAGGTTGTTTTACCCGATGACTCAGGGCCGTAGATCTCAACCACCCGGCCTCGTGGCAAACCACCTATACCCAGCGCCACATCCAGCGCAATCGAACCTGTTGAAACCGCTTCAATACCCGCTGTCGCTGCGCCATCACCCATTTTCATTACCGAGCCTTTACCAAACTGCTTCTCAATCTGACCCAGTGCTGCGCTTAGTGCTTTTTTCTTGTTTTCATCCATTTTTCAATCCCCTCGGTTTTGTTCGTTTCATTTTGTTTATAACTTTCACGGCACACTCTGTGCCGTTGATGAATGAAGATTAGGCTATACTTTTATCTATGTCAATATTTTTTATCATCTTTATATTTTATATCTCCTTATAAAATCTATCTAGATGGTAAATAGTTAGATATACTTGATTCAGGTCATATGTCGACAAAAAGTATTGTTGATTATTTTTGTCTGTCATCCCGAGCGAAGCCGGGGGATCTTGCTACCCGGGCAGTAAGATCCCTCGGCTTCGCTCGGGATGACAGGCTTTTGCTTTTGACATACGACATACGACTTTAAAAAACCAAAGAGAAAAAATGTCAGCAAAACTACCCAACGAAATAAAATGGGCCACTCGCCAGAGACTTCAGTTTATTGAAACCACCGCCTATTACACCGGCATTATCAGCCGCAGCGCCCTGGCTCAGGCCTTTGGCATTTCTGATCCTGCCGCCACCAAAGACCTGAAGCTCTACAATGAGCTGGCAACAGGCAATCTCACCTATGAACCCAGTGTGTTTGGATTTGTGCCTAATGCAGAATTCCAGGAGATTTTTGCCGACCTCTCACCGCAAACCGTATTATCAATGTTCGCCAACAATCTAACCGTATCGGGCAACCCATCCGATGATGAACAGGTATATGGCATCCAGGTAGAGACCTTACCTCTGCCCTCCCGCCTGCCTGAAAAACCAGTACTGGCGCAAATAATCCGCGCAATAAAAAGCGGCAGCCAATTACGCATGGATTACCACTCTCTATCCTCAAGAGAAAGCAATGAGCAACGAATCATTGAACCCCACGCATTAATCAATAATGGGCTTAGATGGCATATACGCGCCTACAGTCACGACACCTACGATTTTCGTGACTTTGTGCTTTCAAGAATCAAACAGGCCAGCCTGCTCAGTGAACCCGCAGAATCCAGCCCGGATTACGACGATGACTGGATGGAAATTATCAGCATCAAACTCCAGCCTCATCCAAAACTGAATAAAAAAAACAGGCTGACGCTTAAATATGATTACAATATGGTGAATGACACCATTGAGTTAAATGTAAGGCGCGCACTGGTGGCTTATGTGCTACAAAGAATGTCGGTGGATACCACGGCTGATTACTCATTAAACCCAAATGCTTATCAACTGGTGGTGGTGAATCGGGATGAAATAGAACCGTTTGCTGGCTGGGCTTTTTTGTAACTATATATATGTTAGTATTTTTCTAACTTCTAGCTTAATCAGAGAAATACTTATGAAATTTTTTGTTTTGTTTTTTGTATTCTTATCAACCACTATAACAGGCTGCGCCAGTCACTCCCCCAGATACAACAACGCTTCCAGCCAGAGCAAACAAATGACTTCTCCAGCAATTATTACCAGAACCTTGCCTGACGGTAAAGTCGTCACCGGTAAGCCAATAAAAATAAGTGGAGCGCTTAATAATGTATGGACCGGTTCCTACTACATAGGCGGAAGAAATAAAGCCAATAAAGTTGATGGCGAAGGAGTGACATTTAACGCCACTAAAACAAATTTACTTAACCCATCATTTGACCAACCACTCAGCACCATAGTAGTCGGTCAGTATAAAAATGGAACACCAACAGGCATACATAAAGCATTCAATGTAGTTAATGGCATAGTTCAATATTATGTATATGAAAACGGGAAAGCCACAAAATCATACGGCGAACTCGATGTACTACTTGCATCAGGAGATTTTGAAACCGCTTACAAGATACGAGGAAACAAAGTCTTTGTAGGTGCACATTTACAAAAAAAGAAAGCGGTAAGAGGTATAAGCGTTATCAAAGTTGTTTACAATTCTCCTAGTGACATCGGCGGCCTCAAAATTGGAGACAATATTTTATCTATTAACGGAATTAGCACATCCAGAGACAATGTAGACCAGGTTCTTAAAAAATTAATTAAGCTACCTTTTGGAAAGAAAGCCCAATTCAAAATTTCACGACAGGGAGAGTTAATTAATATTGGCTTCGTTCCAGGAATTATCCCTGAAAATTTTGCAGGAACTAAAAGCACAAAGTTATTACTCTGGAAAAAAACAAAAAAGAATGACAGCACATATGCATATCAAAAATACCTGAACACCATCACTGACAAAACATATCACCCCCAGGCAAGAGCCGCCCTGAAAAAAGTTTTAGCGAGGGAAACATCTGCTCTAAAAAAACAAAAACCACACGGCCTGGCTGGAATAATCACATTCTGTAAACAATACCCTAACTCCGTACTTTTAGGAAAAGAAATACCTACTCTATATAAAAAGATTGAAGGCAGGAAAAACTTTATTACTCAATACTCAAAAATCACCAACGAATGTCTGACAGCAGAAAAATACCAGCCTTCCTATTATCAACTTCTAAACATTGGCCCTACAGGGATGCAAGTTAAAGACGCACTGCTATTAACCAGCTCTGGCACTGGCGCAGAACTAATCGCCACTAAAATAAAATACAGCAATGAAGAGTACAAAGACTTTAAATTCGACGAACTCGCACAGCTTAAAAAATTTGGACTTGATGACTCTATAGTATCTGCCATGCTTGAATCCACGTATAAAAAAGCACAAAAGACAGCAGCAGAATACAAACAACGAGCCGAGCAACTGGCCGCCGAAAATCTACGAATGAAAAATATGGCCGGCAGGCAACAACAGGCAAGCCTCAGAACAACAAGTAAAACAAATGAAAAAAGCATGCCTCTTGAGTGTTTAAAACTTGTCGCTGCATTAAAAGTCTGCGATCAGAGCAGTGGGTTTCTATCCATGGGCTGCAAGGCCATAGCAAGATCCTCCACTGATTGTCCATTATCACTTTAACTGCACTACTTTAATAAGTAGTCATAAATATACTATTGTTACTAAATTCTTCTACAAAGGAAAAATCATGAGCAATGAAATCATAAAAAATCTTGGCCCACTGGCCGCATTAGCCGGAACATGGGAAGGTGATCAGGGCATCGATATATCTCGCATTCAAAGCAAGGAAACAAAAACAAAATTTCGAGAGAAAATTATTTTTGAACCGCTTGGCCCGGTAAAAAATGGCCCTCAGGTTTTGTATGGCCTGCGCTATTCAACCACCGCCTGGCGACTGGGTGAAGACGATGGCTTTCACGAAGAAGTGGGGTACTGGTTATGGGATAAGGATAGAAAACAGGTGCTGCGTTGTTTTATGGTTCCCCGTGGCGTACTGATTAATGCCGGCGGCGATGCCGAAGCGGATAGTAAAAGCTTTCATTTAGAAGCCGAAGTTGGCTCTGAAACCTACGGTATTTTATCTAATAAATATCTGGATGGATCTTATAAAACTAAAAAATATGTTTTAGATGTAACGGTTCATGATGATGGTAGTTTTAGTTATGAAGAAGACACCCAGTTATGGATACCGGTTAATAAGGCTATTTTTCATCACACTGATAAAAACACTTTGAAGAAAGTTTGATATTTATAAGCAGAATAAAATCATACTGGTGATTTTTTGTAGGAGCGAGTCTTTAGCTCGCGATTTTTATAATCTGAAAAATCGCGAGCTAAAGACTCGCTCCTACAGATGTTAGCGCATAACGCTCACGCACCTTATACCGCACGCCACCTTCAATCGGAATTGATTCCACCAGCACAAATTCCTTTGCACACCAGTGAATGGCGTTGATGCTTTCTAATGTTTCAGGCTCAACCAGTTTTCTCATTAAAGTAATATGGGGCGCATAAGGCCTTTGCTCAACTTGATAATTACATTCAGCCAATGAATCGCCTAATATTTTATGCAAAAAACCCAAAGGCTCGGGCTTCTGTTTTAACCCTATCCATAATACTTTGGGTTTATAAAAATAGCCGTAATGATTCAACTCAAGGTTAAAGCTATCTGCTTTTACTGTTTGTGCGACCCGGTGTAAGCAATCCAGTTTTTGCTGATTTACATTACCAATAAAGTGAAGTGTAATATGTAGATTATCAGGGCTAACCATTCGACCCTGTTTTTTATTTATGGATGATTTTTCAAATGCTTCTATTATTTTATTTCTTGTTTTATCTTCTGGCCACAGCGCAAAAAAGACTCGATGCATTTTATTTTGACTGTCTATATCATCTTTCATAAATGTTATGCCAGATGTCGTTGCACACCTCTTAAAGCCTCAGCTACTGCCTCACATCTCACCTGTTCACGATTACCTGAAAATTTATAACGCACACACTCCACCACTTTTCCGGCTATGGCCCAGGCTATCCATACTGTACCCACAGGCTTATCATCACTGCCCCCACCTGAGCCTGCAATACCACTAATGGACACACCCAAATTTGCATTGCATCGATCGAGTAACCCCAGCACCATTTGTTTTACGGTTTGTTCACTCACCGCACCAAAATCTCTTAGAGTTTGTTCAGACACGCCTAATAAATCATGTTTAGCCTGGTTGCTATAAGTGACCAGTGCACACTCGAACCATTGAGAGCTACCGTCTATGTCGGTAATTACTTTTGATACCCAGCCGCCGGTACAGGATTCTGCCGTGGCCAGTCGCATATTTTTTGCAATTAGCTGCTGCCCTGTTTGCTGCGCGAGTTGTTGAAGTTCAGATAACTGCATAAATTGTTTTAACACTTTTTTTTAAAATTTTGAAAACTTTAATTTTCTGTCATCCCGGTATGCTTTTGAGCCGGGATCCAGTGACTTTAAATCATTTAAGTCGCTGGATTCCAGCCAGAAGCATGCTGGAATGACAGAGACTTAACTGTAATGATATTATCACTAAACAAATGAATTCCAAAAAACAAATATGACACTCAAAAATATTCCCACCAATATCATTACCGGTTTTCTCGGCGCAGGCAAAACCACAACGATTCTGCATTTACTGAAACATAAACCCGAAGATGAAACCTGGGCAGTGCTGGTCAATGAATTCGGTAAAATTGGCATTGATGGCCAGATCATCCAGAGTCATGGCGCAATGGTAAAAGAAATCCCCGGCGGTTGCATGTGTTGCGCGGCGGGAGTGAATATGAAAGTCGGTTTAAATGCACTGGTTAAACAGACGCAACCGGATCGCCTGCTGATTGAGCCTACTGGCATTGGCCATCCGCAGCAAATTTTAAAAATTTTACGCGAGCCACCCTATAATGAATTACTGGATATGCGTGCCTGCATTACCCTGATTGATCCCCGGCATTTGCAGGATGGGCGTTATTTAAGCAATGAAAATTTTAATCAGCAAATTGATATCGCCGATATTCTACTGGCCAATAAAACCGATCAGTGCAGCACAGAAGATCGCCAGGCCTTTTATCAGCTGGTCAAAGATCAGAACAAACAGAGCAGCGGCTGGGTTCAACATGGCCATCTGCAGATAGAGCTACTGGATTTACCTCATTCGGGGTCAGATCCCTCAGCGACTCATTATCACCATCATAACGAAGTTGAACCCGCTGCAGAGATAGAACTTAAAGCGGGAGAAACATTTCGACGCCTGGAGAATACTGAAGACGATTTCTTTAGCTGTGGCTGGTTATTTTCTGATCAGATTTTTGATTTTGATAAGTTATTTTCGTTGTTTAATCAGCTCAATATCAGTCGGATTAAAGCTGCGGTGTTAAGCAATCAGAGCGCTGTATTTTTTAACTGCGTGGGTCAGGATATTAGTTTGCATAAGCTGGATACCCTGACTCATAGTCGTATTGAGTTTATTAGCCTGCATTCAATGGGCTGGGATGAAATTGAAGAACGTTTGCTTGATTGCCTGATCGCGAGCTGAAGCTTCCGCGTCCTCGGCAATTGCTCCTGCATTGCCCTACTACCGTACCTCCTGTACATATGCTCACGCCCCTTATCTACATCCATATAGGCAAAGACTCGCTCCTACATAGTTATCAGCGTGCACTTGTAGGAGCGAGTCTTCAGCTCGCGATTCAAACAGCCAAAAACTATATCAAATATCACTTTCGCTAAACCTTCGCAAACAGTAAAATTTACCCCCATGACTACCGCCGCAGCTTCCCCACATACGCCCATGATGCAACAATTTTTACGCATCAAAGCCGACCACCCCGATATTCTACTATTTTACCGCATGGGGGATTTTTACGAGCTGTTTTTCGACGATGCTCGCCAGGCGGCAAAGCTACTCGACATTACTTTAACTTCCCGGGGCAAATCCAATGGTGAAGCCATTCCCATGGCTGGCATCCCCTATCACGCCGCAGACAATTATCTTTCCCGGCTGATTAAAAAAGGTCAGTCGGTGGCCATTTGTGAGCAGGTGGGCGACCCTGCCACCAGCAAAGGTCCGGTAGAACGCAAGGTCATGCGTATTGTCACCCCGGGTACAGTCACCGAAGAAAATCTGCTGGAAGAACGTAAAGATAATTTGCTGATGGCCATTAGTTCGAGCAGCGACAATATTGGCATTGCCGTACTGGATATCACCTCCGGTCGCTTTAGTGTTCAGGAGTTACCCGACTATGAACATCTTCTCACTGAATTAGAGCGACTCAAACCCGCCGAACTTTTAATTTCAGAAGACGATTCTCTGTTTAACCAGTTACAGGCGCAAAATACAGTGCGTCGTCAGCCACCGTGGAATTTTGAACTGGATACCTGCACCCGATTATTAACCGAACAGTTTGGCAGCAAAGATTTAAGCGGTTTTGGTTGCGATGATTTAGTGCAACCCATTATGGCTGCCGGCTGTTTAATGCAATATGTAAATGATACCCAGCGCACTGCCCTGCCCCATATTCAGGGTCTACGAGTTGAACGTTCAGAAGATGCAGTATTACTGGATGCCGCCAGTCGTAAAAATCTTGAACTGGAATTCAATCTTTCCGGCGGCACAGAAAACACACTGGCGTCGGTGATTGATAAAACTTCAACCGCCATGGGTAGCCGTTGTTTGCGTCGCTGGATTAATCGCCCATTGCGAGATCAGAAAATTCTCAGCCAGCGCCACAATACCATCGACAGTTTACTTAATAATCGCAGCTACTTAAATATTCAGGACAGCTTACACAATATCGGTGACATTGAACGCATCCTCACACGAGTGGCAATGAAATCTGCCCGGCCTCGGGATTTATCTACCCTGGGTCATTCACTGGCAGTGCTGCCGGAAATACAGTCGCAGTTAAAAAACCTGTCCGCTGAATTTACTGCAGAGCTGGCAGAAAATATTTCTCAACATCCTGAAACCGTTGCTTTATTACAAAAAGCGATTAAAGAAAACCCGCCGGTTTTAATTCGCGATGGCGGTGTGATTGCAGAAGGTTACAATGCCGAGCTTGATGAGTTACGCAACCTAAGTAAAAACGCCGATCAGTTTTTAGTTGATCTCGAACAGAGAGAAAAACAGCGCACTGGCATTAGCACATTAAAAGTTAGTTATAATCGTGTGCATGGTTTTTATATTGAAATTTCCAAAGCCCAGTCTGAAAAAGCACCCGCCGATTATATTCGTAGACAAACATTAAAATCCGCCGAACGTTTTATTACTCCCGAACTAAAAGAATTTGAAGATAAAGTTTTAAGCGCAAAAGAACGGGCACTGGCAAAAGAAAAAGCCCTGTATGATGATTTACTCGATCAACTACTACTTACTTTAAACCCACTGCAAACCTGTGCCAGTGCTTTATCTGAACTCGATGCCATTAGCTGCTTTGCAGAACGCGCCGACACATTAAATTATAATAAACCAGAATTTCAGAACAAACCGGGCATCTTAATCGAAGCCGGTCGCCACCCTGTGGTTGAACGGGTCAGCGATAACCCTTTCGTGCCCAACGACAGCAAACTTAATGATCAGCAACGCATGTTAATTATTACCGGTCCCAATATGGGCGGTAAGTCTACTTACATGCGGCAGACTGCACTGATTGTTTTAATGGCACATATTGGCTGCTTTGTGCCCGCAACAAAAGCGGTAATCGGCACTATTGATCGCATCTTTACTCGCATCGGTGCATCTGATGATTTAGCTTCAGGGCGTTCAACCTTTATGGTTGAAATGACTGAAGCGGCAAATATTTTAAATAACGCCACAGAAAAAAGTCTGGTACTAATGGATGAAATTGGCCGCGGCACCAGCACCTTCGATGGCCTGTCTTTAGCCTGGGCCTGTGCGGAACACCTGGCAAAAGAAAGTCGATCTTTTACTTTATTTGCCACTCACTATTTTGAACTCACCTCTCTGGTGGATGAAATAAAAACCGTTAGCAATATCCATCTCGATGCTGTTGAGCACGATGACACCATTGTTTTTATGCACGCAGTTAAAAAAGGCCCGGCTAACCAGAGTTATGGATTACAGGTTGCCAAACTGGCCGGTGTACCTGAAAATGTTATTAAAAGTGCGAAAAAGAAATTATTAAAACTGGAGCGCCAGACGGTGGGCGCACATGAACAGTTTATAGAAGAAACCACCGGGCAGATGGAACTATTCAATAGCAACCCTCATCCTATTGTTGAACAGATACAGGAAATTGATGTGGATGACCTGTCTGCCAAACAGGCACTGGATTTAATTTATGAGCTTATTGAAAAAGCCAAAGTTCATTGAAGCACTAATATGCATACTACAGACCCCTTACCCGTCATCTCCGAATACCCATGATCATTTTATGGGTCGGAGATTCAGCGACTTTATTAAATGCTGCAAAGTTACTGGATCTCCGATAAAATCATTTAACAATGACGAGCTTTTACGTTAATGGAAAAGCAGTACCTATGAATATTAAAACTCTGGGCATAATCGCAAAAACCAAAAATGAAGCTGTTATTAAAACAGTGAATACGCTGTATGATTTTTTAATTAAAAAATCATACACAGTTATGCTTGATCAGAGCGCAACAGAACTGGGTATAGATTCAAACGCCATTATTACTGATCGCAATACTCTGGGAAAAGAATGCGACCTCGCCATTGTGGTTGGCGGCGATGGCACCTTTCTAAGTGCAGTACGCTCCCTTGCTGATTTCAATATACCAATAATGGGAATAAATCTGGGACGTCTTGGTTTTCTGGTGGATATTTCTCCCGATAATATGCAGCAGCATCTCGAACAGATTTTAGCTGGTAACTTTGTCGAAGAACAACGCATATTATTACAGGCTCAGGTTATTCGTGATAATAAAATTATTAGCGAAGCGGTGGCACTCAATGATGTCGTCGTGCATATTCGTGATGTGGCACGAATGATTGAATTTAAAACACTCATTAATGACCAGTTTGTTAATCATCAACGAGCTGATGGTTTGGTGGTTTCTACGCCAACAGGTTCCACTGCCTATTCACTATCCAGCGGCGGCCCATTACTGCATGCCAATCTGGATGCCATCGTACTGGTGCCTATTTGCCCGCACACATTATCTAATCGCCCCATCGTAGTGAATGCCGATAGTAAAGTAGAAGTGATTATTGGCGATGGCAGACAGACAACTGCACAGGTCACTTTTGACGGACAGACTACATTTGATGTTAAGCCCGGGGATAAAATATGCATTCAACGCAAACAGAAAAAAGTGTGTTTAATTCATCCTTCTAATTATGATTATTATGAAATCCTGCGAGCTAAACTTCGCTGGAGTGAGCAGTTGTAATTCATGATAACCAAAATACTTCAAACCATGTCATTCCCGCGCAGGCGGGAATCCAGCGACTTAATTATTTTTCTAACACTAGTCACTGGATTCCTGCCTGTGCAGGAATGACGATTAAAAAATATTAGAAACCTGACTGTATAAAAAATGCTAAATCACATTCGAATTCGTAACTTCGCCATTATCGATCATCTCGACCTGGAATTTAATCAGGGTCTCACTGCATTAACCGGTGAAACCGGTGCCGGAAAATCTATTTTACTCGGCGCACTGGGTTTACTGCTGGGTGATCGCGCCGACAGTGATAATGTTCGGGATGGCTCCAGTAAAGCTGAAATCAGTGCCGAGTTTGATATTAGCCAGCTTGAACATATTCGTCACTGGTTAAAACAGAAAGAACTGGAGTCAGAAGACGACTGTTTAATCCGCCGCCGACTTTCAAGTGATGGCCGTTCACGTGCATTTATTAATGGCACCCCGGTTCCCCTGCAGGATATGAGAGAGCTGGGTGAAATGCTGGTGGATATTCATGGTCAGCATGAACACCAGTCTCTGATGAAGCCACAAATGCAACGTCAGTTGCTGGATGATTATGCCAGCCATAAAAATTTATTAAACGAATTAAAAACTGTATTCAAGGACTGGAATAAAACCAGTACGGAACACACACAATTAAAAAATGCTGCCAGTGATCGCAATGATCGTATCGACCTGTTACGTTATCAGGTGCAGGAACTGGATACTCTTGCACTGATTAAAGGCGAATATAAAAATCTGGAAGAAGAACATCAACGTCTGGCTAACTCTGACAAATTAATGGAAACCAGCCAGCATGCATTACATATTCTTTATGATGCCGATGACGCCAATGTCTACTCACAACTTTCACAACAGGCTTCACAGATCGAAGCTTTAAGTGAAATGGATCATAAGCTTTCCCCTGCCAATAATATGTTAAATGAAGCGATGGTTCAGGTTGAAGAAACCGCCAGTCATTTACGTGAATATTTATCGCAACTTGAAAGTGACCCGCAACGTTTTCAGGAAGTGGACAGCCGCATTGCATTAATCCATGACCTGTCTCGAAAACATCATGTTGAAGCCGATCAGTTAACTGAAATACACCAGCAACTTACCGATGAACTTAACAACCTTGATCACGCCGATGAAAATCTACTGGAACTGGAAAAGCAGAGTAAACAGCTGGAACAGAAATATCTCAAACTGGCTACACAGCTAACAAAATCCAGAAGCAAAGCAGCCACAGAATTAAATAAAAAAATATCCTCTGCTATGCAAACCCTGGGCATGCAGGGCGGTGTATTTGAAATCAATATCAATGAAAATAGATCCGGCAGCTTTTCAGCCAGTGGTCTTGATGATATTGAATTCACCGTTAGCGCCAACCCCGGCCAGTCGTGCAAGGCTTTGGCCAAAGTTGCATCCGGTGGTGAACTGGCGCGAATCAGCCTGGCTATACAGATGATGACCGCGCAACAGGGTCGTATTCCTACATTAATTTTTGATGAAGTAGACAGTGGCGTGGGTGGAGGTATTGCTGAAATTGTAGGTCAACACCTGCGTGCACTGGGCGATACTCGTCAGGTTTTTTGCGTGACCCATTTACCCCAGGTTGCATCTCAGGCTCATCATCATATGCAGGTAGCCAAACAGACGGATCAGCAAAAAACCATCACACAGATTAATTCACTAAGTAAAAAACAACGTATTGAAGAAATTTCTCGAATGCTGGGCGGCATTGAAATCACTAAACAAACTCGTGCCCATGCGGAAGAGATGCTGAGTAAATCTCAGGTTTAAAAGCCTTTGTAGGCGCGCCCCATATTGTAATAAAGATGGGTCGCGATTCGAACAGCCTGCAAGCATCGCGACCTGAAGGTCACTCCTACACCCATCGCTCTTTTATTAACTTGCTAAAAACTTATTGAACCTTATAATGAAGTTGAACGACTTAAAGATCGATAATAAATAGTATCAAACACGTATCTATCCAGGAAGGATTTTACTCGAGCTTTATATATCCTTGCTTTTTCTGGTTAAGTTAAAATATAAACATGTGATAAGCAGTAGTAAGAAAATAACTATATCGTCATATTGTTATAAATGAGAAAAGACCATGGATACATTGCTCCATCAAAGGACAGAACCTACCTCATTATTATTTTCTTTATTAAGAAAAACAAATAATATCCGGGGTCGAATACTCTTTGTAGTCTGCATCATATTTATTTTTATCATTAGCATTCAAAACACATGGGCCGAATCAGATCTGTTAGGCGCACTTTATTTAAAGCAATGCGTATATTCAGCTGACTGCATAATAGATAACGAGTCATCACTGCTTATAAAATGCTGCTCTAAAGAACTCGACTACTGCGTTGTTTGCCCGAAGGATCAGACCACCAAGTGCTCTATATATCATGATATTAATACGCTCGAAAACTTACCATCTGTTATAAACAAAAAAGATGTGGCTAGCGAAGAAAAAACAGCTGAAGATAGCCCATCAATTTTTATTTCAGACTCTAAAAATAAGAACAATTCAGAAATAAATTCTATCAATACAACAGCTCACTCAACAACTGATAGTCTGGAGCACCAGCCCCACCCCCACCCCTGAATTAAACCGCCCAGTTAATGGCTTTATCTCCATTTTCCTGCAAGAAATTATTAATTTTTGAAAACGGCTTGCTGCCAAAAAAGCCTCTGTAAGCAGATAAGGGGGATGGATGCACTGAACGAATAATAAGGTGCTGTTTATTATTTACAATGCTGCCTTTTTTCTGTGCATAGGCTCCCCATAATACAAATACTATGGGAGATGTCTGCTCATTTAATAATTCAATAATACGGTCTGTAAATAACTCCCATCCCTGCCCCTGATGAGAATTAGCACAGCCTGCCTCTACCGTTAACACACTGTTTAATAATAATACACCCTGCTCTGCCCATGACTGCAAATTTCCATTTTTATTTACAATACCTAAATCATCTTCCAGTTCTTTATAAATATTAATTAAAGATTTTGGGATGGGTTTAACTTCAGGCTCAACTGAAAAACATAAACCGTGTGCATGGCCTGGTGTGGGATATGGATCCTGACCTAAAATAACTACTTTGACCTTATCCAGATCGACTGTATTTAAAGCATTAAACCAGAGAGCTGAATGAGGTAGAATATTTTTTTTCTGATCTTTTCTGTGTTGCAAAAACTGTTTGAGTTTCTGCATATAATCTTTTTCAAATTCTGGTTGTAGATGTTCTTTCCATAAAGGCTGTTGTAATCCAACAGTTAATTTTTGATTCATAATATTTTTAATATGGTTTGGGTTTGAAGATCAAAAGACTAACGCAAATGAACGCAAATAAAAACAAAAACCGCAAATGAACGCAATAATTAATTGTTAGGCAAACCTCCGACTATGCCGGGGTGGCTCACATAAATTTGGCTGATACGACAGTATTCGTTTGTTTTTTAGAACGTAGTTAAAGCTACGTGCTTTAAGTGTGTGATTTTTTAAAATTCATTGTCATCCCGAGCGCAGCCAAGGTGCCTACATGGATGTAGGTAATAGAGTAACGCAGGAGCGGTTACCGAAGATCTTACTACCCGGGCATTCAAGATCCCTCGGCTGCGCTCGGGATGACAGGGAAAACTGAGATGACAGGAAAAGTTGGGGCAAGAATTAGATATTGTTATGCACTAGCGCCCTGGCCGCAATGAAAGCCCTTTGAGGGCGTAACCTAATAAGCTCCCAGCTTTGCCGAGAGTAATTTAACAGGATGGGTCAAACGTAACTGATTTAGCCTACGAACATAAAAAATGCCTGCTATTAAGCAGGCATTTTAATTTCAAACAAATGGTTATTAAATCAGATTAGATTTAACCTTTATCAGGCTGACCATATTGTTCCAGCTTTGCAAGCAGTGCTGATTTATCTTTTGCCTGAGTAAATAGCTGGTCATAATTAACCTGCATCCACGATGCAAATGCCTTGCTGTCTTTTTCACCCATAATTTGCGCCAGCGCTTCAATGTTTTCACCACCACCGGTTGCGGCATCTTTACGGATTGCATTGTAACGTTTATCAATAAACTGATTCATAGTGATATCAGGAGTAGCGGCATCCAGGGTTGAGCTGGTGCTGGATAGAAAATCTGTAACTGTACAGGCTGACATAGCTGTAACCATGCCTGCTAAAAATAGCGCTTTGATTGTATGTTTCATAAGTTTTATCTCTGCTTCGATTTATTTAATCAGAATTAAATATTGCCCTTTGGCCAGAAAGATTCACTCCCCAAAGCCGCTGGAATATTTGATTACTATATTAATAGAACAATATTTTGTTTTTTTCTGTGATTTATAGTTATTTTCTGATTTTTCTACATTTTAATTAATGCAGAACCCCAGGTAAAACCGCCACCAAAAGCTTCCAGTAATATAGTTTCACCTGCTTTAATACGGCCATCTCGTACTGCTGTATCCAGTGCCAGTGGCACAGATGCCGCGGAGGTATTGCCATGTTTATGCACAGTAACCACCACCTGCTCGGCTGACATACGTAATTTTTTAGCGGTGCCATTAATAATGCGAATATTGGCCTGATGGGGCACCAGCCAGTCGATATCTGATTTGGACATATTATTCGCAGCCAGGGTTTCATCCACTATGCGCCCCAGGGTATTCACTGCCATTTTGAATACTTCATTACCTTTCATGGTGATATGCGCTTCATTGGCTTTCAATTTATCAAGGCCGTGTGACACACCAAATGGCACGCTCAAAAGATGCTCATAACTGCCATCTGCATGCAAATGAGTGGATAAGACCCCTGCTTCTTCAGAGGTTTCTAATATCACTGCCCCCGCTCCATCGCCAAACAACACGCAGGTTGTGCGATCATTCCAGTCTAGTATTCGTGAACAGGTTTCAGCACCGATTACCAGCGCACACTTTGCACTGCCGGCTTTAATAAAATTATCTGCCGTGGCCAGAGCATAAACAAAACCGGTACACACTGCCTGCACATCAAATGCCGCGCAGCCGTGAATATCCAGTTTTGCCTGCACTAAACAGGCAGTGCTTGGAAACACCTGATCCGGTGTGGTGGTGGCAACAATAATCAGGTCTATGTCGTCTTTGGTTTTGCCTGCCGCTTTCATTGCTTTAATTGCAGCTTGCTCGGCCAAATCGCTGGTGTACTGCCCATCTGCCGCAACATGACGCTGCTCAATGCCGGTGCGCTCGCGAATCCACTCATCGGTAGTATCCACAAACTTTTCCATGTCCTTATTGGTCATGATGGTTTCAGGCAGGTAGCTGCCTGTTCCGGTTATGCGTGAATGCGTCAAGTGGCTTCCTTCTCTAAAATATGTTCAAGGTGCGAGCCGATTTTCTGGGGCACATCTTTTTCTACTTCGATCATGGCTATTTTAATGGCCTGAGCAAAAGCAAATTCATCAGCACCGCCGTGGCTCTTAATCGCAATGCCTCTTAATCCTAACAGACTGGCGCCATTATAGACGCGAGAATCCACTCGTTTTTTAAATGCATTCAGCACCGGCATCGCGGCCAGAGCCGCCAGTCTGGTGAATATATTGCGGCTGAATTCTTCTTTCATATATTGGGTGATCATTTTCGCCAGGCCTTCGGATGTTTTCAGGGATATATTACCCACAAAACCATCGCAGACCACCACATCGACTGTGCCTTTATAGATGTCATCACCTTCGACAAAGCCGACATAATTTAAATCACTGTTTTGCAGCAAAGCATCGGCTTCTTTAACCTGAGCATTGCCTTTCATATCTTCGGAGCCAACATTAAGCAGACCCACTGTTGCACTGGTTTTATTATCCACCGCCTCAGTAGACATAGCGCCCATCACCGCGAACTGATACAGCATATCTGCGCTGCAATCCAGATTAGCGCCCAGATCCAGCATATGAGTGTGGCCGGTCATGGATGGCAAGGTTTTCATAATCGCCGGGCGATCAATGCCAGGCAGAGTCTTCAGCACAAATTTGGCGGTGGCCATTAAAGCACCTGTATTACCCGCACTGACAATGGCATCGGCTTTACCTTCATGCACCAGATTAATGGCCACTCTTAAAGATGAGTCTTTTTTCTTACGCAGAGCCAGCGCTGGCGCTTCATCCATAGCCACCACTTCAGAAGCATGCTGAATCTGCAGGTGTTCGGATAAAACGAGATTATGCTGGGTGATTTGCTGTTTGATCTCATCCTGCAAACCCACAAGAATCAATCTTGCACTGGGCTTTTCTTTAAGGATGCGTGCAGCCGCAGGAACAATGACTTCTGGACCGAAGTCACCACCCATGGCATCAAGAGCAATAATAGGCTGATTTTTCATCGATAAAACAAAACGGGCGGATGAAAAATCATCCGCCCGTTTTAATCACCTGAAACAGGTTTATTCGCTGTCGCCAGCAGGCAGTACTATTTTACGACCACGAAAGTAACCATCAGGGCTAACATGATGACGTAAGTGAGTTTCACCTGTAGTTGAATCAACAGATAAAGTTGAACCTGTCAGTGAGTCGTGTGAGCGTCTCATGCCACGTCTTGAACGAGTTTTACGGCTTTTTTGTACAGCCATGATAGTTCTCCAATAATCAATAACTTATGTAAAATACTTAAAGTAAATCTTTCAGTTGAGAAAAGGGGTTTTCCCTTTCCTCTTCCTGTTGATTCACTTCTTCCTGTTGCCGTTGTTTCTGCTGTTGCAGATAGTCGGAACAGTCGTGTTCATGCATTGCCACCAGGGGCATTGCCAACAGTAATTCTTCTTCCAGCATATGTGGAATATTCTCACTGTCGCCTTCAATCAGGTAAGGTTCATAACCCTCTGGTATGCCTTCGGCCTGAGCCTCTTTGCATATCAGTCCTAATTTGAAATCTATATTCAGTGACAGATCCATAGGCTGTATACACCTTTGACATGTCACCTTAAGCTCTGCCGATATATTTCCATCTATTAAACGTAGATGGCCAAGTTTGCGAAACTTTAACTCAGCCTGCAGATCCCCGTCATTTTCCAGTAGCAGCTCAGAGAATCTCTCCAGCTTTGCTACCGGCCATGTACCCTGAATTTCAGCACCAAATTTGGCCTTTTGAATAACATCCAGATGCTCAGGTAATATCGACTGCATAATAACCGCGCAATGGTATATGTTTTATTCTGGCCTGTCAAAAGAATTGCCTTATATTTCAATCGTTTCCGCCAGAGATTATAGATAAGTCAGAGCGCAGCCATATTCGCCTTGAATCGGTCGAGGTTAAGAGTAATATGTGCTCTGTTTTCATCAACTTAGCACAATTATTTAGCGCAATTATATAGTGAATAAAGCTGTGAAATTAGTCCTTGCCTCCACCTCTCCATTTCGTAGGGAGTTACTCGATAAACTCAATCTACCCTATGAAACCGATTCACCGGATATAGATGAAAGCCCTCTGCCGGGAGAATCCATCGAAAGCATGGTGCTGCGCCTGGCAGAAGGCAAAGCCCGCGCCGTGGCCGAACGTCACCCGAATAGCCTTATTATTGGCTCAGACCAGAGTGCGGTATTAAATGGCCAGCAACTGACCAAACCCGGCGGTTACGATAAGGCCTTTGCTCAGTTAAAGGCTGCCTGTGGACAGAAAATCGTATTTCAAACCAGCCTGTGTTTACTTAATACTCAGACCAGCCAGATTCAGTCTGCTCTTGTGCCCTACACCGTAGTATTTAAACAACTCAACGATGAGCAGATTAAATATTATTTAGAACAGGAAGAACCTTATAACTGTGCCGGCAGTTTTAAATCCGAGGCTCTGGGCATTGCACTGTTCGAACGTTTTGAAGGCGAAGACCCCAATGCCCTCATTGGCCTGCCACTGATCAAACTGGTGGAAATGCTTAATAAAGAAAACATGCCGCCAATTTAACTAATCTTAAGCTAAACTCCATTGAATAATTAAAAAAGTAACTCGAATGGAAAATCAAAAACACCCACTCTGGCAAAATCTGTTTCGACCCCAGGGCGAAAGAGTCACCCAGGTCACATCCATGTGGATGGAGACTCCGCTGTTTGAAAAAATCCCCGTAAAAATATGTCGCGAACTGGTTAAAGAAATGCACCCACGGCAATACAAAGTCGGGGAAAAAATATTTAACAGTGGCGACATAGGCACCAGCATTGTTTTAATTCGCTCCGGCGGAGTTGAAATAAAAGCCGGGGAAAAATTATTAGCCGAATTACAGGCCGGTGATTTTTTTGGTGAAGTGGCGTTAATTATTGATGAACCCCGCACCGCCGATGCACTGGCCACAGAAGATTCAGAACTGATTTTTTTCCTGCGCTCAGATCTTGAAGAATGGATACAACGCTCCCCCAGTAATGGCGCACAGTTTATGTTAAACATTGCCAAGGTGCTGGCTGCGCGACTCAGACATACCAATATACTTTTATCACTGCAGAGCAAAGATTAAATGATACAGAACATCATTAATAATTCTTACGCTCGTACTTTATTTTTATTTAGTATTATTATTTTTGTTATTTCAATGCTGGCCATGCTACTGGCACCACTGCTTATTCCCATAATTATTTCATTTGCACTTTATGCTCTGCTCGAACCTTTTACCAGCATCATTGAGCGCAAAGGTTTATCACGCACCGCATCATCACTTACCGTTTTATTACTGCTGGTACTGGCCGCCGCATTAAGTATGTCATTACTTATGCCACATTTATCGACTCAGTTATCACAGCTGCAAACTCAACTGCCGGTGGTATGGAAAACATTAATGCAACTTGCAAATAATGTGAGTGGCTTTTTAACCCATAGCATTGGTCTTGATGCTGAAGCCAGCAATATAACTAAACCCTTACTGAATAATGCCAATGAATGGGGGAAAACAGCATTAATAGAAGGCTCAAATATTTTAATCAGCTTTACCGTTTTAATGGTATTGGTGCCCATATTTACTTTCTTTTTAATTCGAGACTACCGACACTTTAGAAATTTTATGCTGGACAAATTACCCAATAACAGTTTTGAACTGGGCTGGCTAATTTATCATCGTGTTGCTCATCAGTTACAGGAATACATTCGCGGCATTATGATTCAGTCTGGCATTATGAGCATAATGGCAACCATTGGTTTTTATTTAATCGGAATGGATTCACCCATATTATTAGGCATAGTTGCCGGCATTTTAAATTTAATTCCTTATGTCGGCCCATTGCTTGCTATGGCATTACCTGCATTACTGGCACTGGGACATGTGCCACTTGATCTCTGGCTGGTGGGCGCATCCATCGGTGTGATTCTCGCTGCTCAGTTAATTGATAATGTCATTGTTATTCCATCTGTTATTGCCAATGCAGTAGACCTGCATCCTGTGATTGTTATTATTGGTATTATTGTTTTCGGCAATCTATTTGGTTTTGTCGGTATGGTGGTAGCTATTCCTGTTATATCGACCGGCAATATGATTTTTCGAGGATTATTGCAGGGAATCAAGGGTCGAGCTGTTAATAATACCGCCTGATAATAACTGTCTACTGTTAATCAAAAGCGGAAGCTTAAAAGAAAAAGCAGTTTATTCGCGTGCATTTGCGGACAAACTGCTTTTGACCTTAAGCTTCCGCCACAGGACATAAACAACCATTCATTTTTATCCTAGTTCTTCTGCTCCAGTGTAAGCATGCTTCCTTCTTTTTTAACCTTAAGCTTATCCATAAAACTCATCCCCAGTAAAACTTCCGTTGGATGCGTTCCATCCACAACCATGGCCGGAACATTTTTCTGTTTTATTTTTCCCACACTGACAGACTTTAATGTTATCGCCCAGGATTTCACTACACCCGATGCAGTCGTGGCATATGTTTCCTTGCCATTCATACGATAAAGAATACCTAATCGTTTTGCATCCACTGAACTCATGGCAACAGAAGATGCACCTGTATCCACAAGAAATCTAACTGAATGACCATTAATACTACCGTAAGTTAAATACATGCCCCGGTCATTTGCCATCAACTGTTCTTTAACTGTTTCAACTTTTTTATAAACTGTGCTCACGGTATTGCCAAGACCGTATTTTCTCTGTTTTCCTTCTACTTCGAGCACAGTAAAATGACTGTCTGCTGAAATTACTTTTACCCCTTCAGGTGAAGTCTGACCCACCGCTAAAATATGCCGCTGACCATCTATCATTAATACAGCCTTGCCAGAAAATAGCCCCTGCACTTCAAGCTGCTTAACTGCATAAGAAGCAGGTATTAAACAGATATATAAAAATAAAATTTTAAGGAGCATAAAAATTAGATCCAGTTAAAATATAAAATAATGTGCATAATAGCCAGCGCAAAAAAACCAGCCAGAACATCGTCAATCATAATGCCAAAGCCGCCGTGAACTTTTTTATCCAGCCAGGAAATCGGCCAGGGCTTTATAATATCGAATAAACGAAATAGTAAAAAACCTGCCAGCATCCATTGCCATGAAAACGGAATGGCAATCATGGTTATAAAATAACCGGCAAATTCATCAATAACAATGCCGGGATGATCGTGAACCTTTAATGCATCGCTGGTGTACTGGCAAATAAAAACACCCGCAACCGTTACTATTGAAATAAACAACAGATAATTAAACAGACTTAAATCTTTACACAAAATATAAACAGGTATAGCTGCCAGAGTGCCAAACGTACCCGGTGCTTTTGGCATTAAACCCGAGCCAAAACCCAGCGCCAGAAAATGTATGGGATTTTTTAGAAACTGAACCGGTATCTTTTTATTAGATTTCATAAAAAGTGATTATAGCCAATGGCTTCAGGTTTAAATGTATTTCCATTTGAATCAATAAATTCAAGCCCTTCTCCTTTTTTAATTTTTCCTATTGCTGTTAATTTAATATTCAACTGTGAGGCCAGCGCATTTAATTTCTGCTGTTGCGAAGCGGCAATAGTAAAGCACAGTTCATAATCATCGCCGGAAGTGAGTATCTGATTAAAATCCACCTGTCCTGCATAATATGATTTCACTTCATCAGACAAAGGCAATGCATCCAGCTCTACACTGGCTGCACACTTACTTGCATCAAGTATATGCTGTAAATCTGCTGCCAGCCCATCAGAAATATCAATCGCACAACAACTCATATCTGTTAGCGCCAGACCCAGTTCAATTCGCGGCACGGGGCAATTCAGTTTTTGCACACAGTCGGTCAATGATTCTGTGGCATCTAATTTATCTAAAACGGATAACAGCCCCAGACCCGCATCACCCAAAGTACCGGATACATATATAAGATCACCTTCCTTAGCCTGACTTCGCATTAAAAAATTATCAACATCAACAAACCCCATTACCTGAATCGTAATGGATAAACTTCCTCGCGTGGTATCACCACCAATCAACTGAACATTATGGATTTTTGCCAGTTTCGCAAAACCGCTACAGAAACGCTCCAGCCATTGATGATCTGGCTCAGGCAGGGTTAATGCCAGACTCACCCAGGCTGGCTTCGCCCCCATAGCCGCCAGATCACTGAGATTCACCGCCAGTGCCTTATAAGCAATATCCTCAGCCGAAGTGCTGACTGGAAAATGCACACCCGCAATTAAAGTGTCGGTAGAAACCGCCAGCCTTTTACCTTCGGGCACCTGCATAATCGCGCAGTCATCGCCTATGCCCAGAACCACATCTTTCCTGCTGGCCGTCAATTGTTTAAAATAGCGATTAATTAAATTAAATTCAGACATACATCAAATTTCATTAGTGATCGAAGCATTTTAATGCAGTATGATATATTCACAACATATAATGATTATTCAGGAAGAGACTCATGATAAAAATGAAAATATTCGCAACATTTATTGCCCTTAGCTTGCCCGCACTTTCCTTCGCTGCCAGCATGATAGAAAGCAGCGATGGTCGTGGCACCATCACCCGAATTTACATGAAAGGCGATAAAGCCAGAATCGAAATGCCAGGCAACCAGGGCTACTCGGTGATGAATATACGCAAAAAAACCATGTACGTAGTATTGCACCCCCAGAGGGCTGTGATGAATATGAGCGAATATATGCAGGGCGGCAGCAATAATGCCCAGCAATCCGGTGGCACATATGTCGACAGCTTCCTTCAGACCAAAGGCCTGGGTCCCAGAATTGCTGGCTATGAAACCGAAGAGCAGGAAATCTATGCCAATAACCAGTATTGCGGCAGCGTGTTTGTTTCTGTGCAGGCCATGAATGATCTTAACCTCAGACCTTTTGCCAAAGCTCTCGAAAGCATGGGGCAGCAAATCCAGCAAAGCGTCACAGGAATCACAGGCATGCAAATGAATCAGATGCTGAGCACCTGCGATCAGGCAGAAAAAACCCTGCTGGATCAACTAGTCAATATCGGCTTTCCACTGAAATCCATCGATAAAAACAGACGAACAGAAAGTGTCGTAACCCGCCTGATTCGCAACACCAAACTACCCGCCCAGGCCTTTGTCGTACCCAAACAATATCGAGTCGTTACTCCTGCACAAATGATGCAGGAAGCAATGCAGAATATGCGACGCCCGCCCACCTACAATCAACATCGAGATTATGACAGGCACAATGATGGTCGTCATAATCGCCGTTACGACCCACGATATAATCCCACACCTCACGACGTCATTGATAGCCTGCCACACGAAGCAAAAGAAATAATAAGAGATAGATTGCTGAATCCTGGCCGTCATTAAAATAAAAACATTAACAGGTAAAAAAGCCTGATAAAAAAAGAGATAGAACATGGACGTTCGAAAAACACTTCATCCAGGAGATATGGGTACAAAACACCTGCTCGAAAAATACGGTGAACAACTCGTCTGCGTGCGATACCGCATAGACAACTACAATAAAAAACGCTTCACCACAGTAGAATTAATTATAGATGAAAAACCCTGTATAAATTTAAAACCTCTGGTTCATGTATGGGTAAAAATAGATTTTAATGAAACCGAGCTTAGAAAAAAGATAATAGCCCAGGGCGCAAAATGGCTTAAAGATAAAAAAGTTTGGCAAATGCACTATGCAATAGCACAAAAACTGCATTTAAAGAAAAGGATTGTTAGAAAATTTATAAATACAAATGACCAGGTTTAGGCATGCATACCTATATTTGGATATTTATGGTTACATATAGACAGAATGTCTAAATATAGGCATTCTGTCTATATCACTGTTATGTTTAAGAAATAAAAAATATGAATAAAGAAAATGAAATAATATATACATTTTGTTGGTTCGATGAAGAGCAATGGGAATTATTGTCAAAGTTAGACCCGAAAGGCACTGACGATTCTTATTCGCAATGGAGAAACAATGCAAATAATGCAATCAGTGACCTAAAAGATAACGGCCAAAACGTAAAGAAAATATCAATAAAAACATTAGAACTAGAAAAATGGTGTAAAGAAAGAAATCTTGAACCAAATGGAAAATCAAGATCTGAGTATGCATCATTTTTAGCACAGGCAAGAAATGAAAAAACATAACAAGGCAGTCAAGCACGCGCAAAAAACGCGCTTGGACAAGCCAAACCGCGGCTTGCCACTTACTTAGGCGTTGAGGCTGTAGAAAAACCCTATAAAAATAAAATATTTGTTATAATGACTCAACATAAAAGGAGTCATATATAAATGCCAAATTTTATTCCTCATGATTACAATCAGAATTCTATGGTTGT
>Ga0316209_1000257_pt1 | contig 106593 bp, 84 predicted proteins | sample 6monopyrite_MG_FD_204945 | JGI IMG/M metagenome (GOLD analysis project Ga0316209, IMG submission 204945) | Microbial mat bacterial communities from mineral coupon in-situ incubated in ocean water Damariscotta River, Maine, United States -... | ecosystem: Environmental > Aquatic > Marine >... | reverse complement strand
CAATTCATAACTGGAAACAAGCACTAAATCGTTTTATGATTGAGTTTGAGGAGCAGGTTGCTCCTCATCTTTAAACCGGACAGTTACACAGATGGTTTTACAGGCTCTATGTCTGGTTTATATATCTCCCTTTGTAGATCTGTTATGGTATAGCTCATAAATTCAAACTTTTACTTCAAAAAAATAGCTAATTAAATTATGATTATTCTAGCCCGATTTTTCCATTTACGCTTTACTTTCGTACTGCTATTACTTTTCTCATTAATTGTTTCGCTAACGGCTATTGCCGAATCTACCACAGCCGATACTGAGCGAAATGATTTCCCTTTAACCTACAAAGCTATATTAATTTCGGAGCAAGGCGATAGTAAATTAGCCGTTAAAAAGCTTCTAGAGGCGGCCAATGCTGGCGAAGCGAAGGCGCAGTTTATGATGTACAATATTTATACTCAAGGATTTTTTGGCGTCGAGCGAAATATCAAAACTGCAAAAGGCTGGTTAGAAAAATCCGCTGCGCAAAATTATCATCATTCTCAGTACGAACTAGGTCGAATACTTTACACAAGAGATACCAAACGATCGCTGAATTTGTTGATTCTTTCTGCTGCACAAGGCAACGAAAACGCGCAAACTTTTTATACTATGTACTCTACGGTTAATGGCCGAACACCCACTCAGTATGAGTTTGATAGAGCTTCCATATGGGCAGAAAAAGGCAATGTTTATGTTATGGATTGGCTAGCAACTGCTTACTATGTTGGAAAATTAACTAAAAAAAATTATCCATTAGCGGCAAAATGGTTTAAACGAGCAGCAAAAAAAGGAAATGTTCACTCCCAGTCTTCACTCGGTATCATGTTTGATATGGGCTTTGCTATGGAGCGAGATACGCAACAAGCCAAGTATTGGCTAAACAAAGCTATTGACACCAAGTATCAACCTGCGATCAATTATATGGCGGCAATAACTGCCAGAGAAAAACGGCAAACCAATTGGGCTGGTAGCGACGAGATAGAACCTTTTATTACCTTATCCACTGGTGCTAATAAATCGGTGGTGTTTATGGTTATTTCTCTTCGTTGTAAATCCTGCATTCAAATGTTGGTTGACTATTCTAAACTGTTAAGACAGAGTATTGATCAAAGAAAAATAGCGGTTCGGATCATTGACGCGTCTTATACTCATGGCGTGTCAGAAGCTACAGCGGTTACTCAGTGTTTGATAACAAAAGATAATCATAGGGATTATTTTATTGGCTTAACTAAGTATGCCGAGCTTGTATTAGCGCAAAGCGTTGCAAATAACGATGTTCGACTCGGCGAGTTATCGATTAAACAAGCATTAGTAGAATTTAAGAAAATCTACGCCAAACAACTGAACGGTTGTGATCAACAAAAAATTAAAGCCTCAGAAGAAAAAGCCAAAGAAGCCAGAAAATTTATTCGAGATCTTGATTGGATTAAAGGTTTCCCCACTTTTTATTTTCGAAAAAAATCTTACGGACATAATGATTTAAAAGCTTTTGAAAAAACACTCAAAAGTTTGTAGTTTCCAGATTCACGTTAGAAGATTGGTATGCTAGCTTTATTTGGAGAAATAAAGGATGAAACGAATGACATTGTATAGATTAGCAAAAGGATGTATTAGCGCAATGCTTCTTTCAATTGTGCTAAATTCTAGTTCCGTTTCTACTGCAAACAGTGACAATCCAGATACATCTTCATGGTTAAAAGAAAAGACTAGAACTTTAGAAGAAGGACATTTAGCGAAGCTAAAAGAAGTACAAAAAATTTCGAAAATAGCGAATTTCGTTAGCGATGGTTGTAGCGGCTATCAATCTACGAGTTGGAGGGTTTTAGCGGACAAACTTCCAGATTTCGAAAAAGAATTTGGAGATAAACCGCCATGGGAAGAATGTTGTGTGAGTCATGATAAAGCTTACTGGCGAGGCGAGGTGGACTCCGGCTTTAAAAAACGAAAACAGGCAGACCAATCGTTAAGGCAGTGTGTCGCTGCCACCGGCGCCCAACTCGCACCTGAATGGAGTAACAAGTATTCAATTAGCAAAGCACAAGTCGAGAATATGTTTTCTGTTACTGCGAGGTTAATGTACGAGGCTGTCCGCATTGGCGGAATGCCATGCTCCGGTTTACCATGGCGCTGGGGTTATGGATGGCCGCAATGTGGTTTGGGAATTAATAAATAAAATGCGCTTTCTTGCATTGTTGGTATTGGTTTTAGTTGGCGGACTGCCGAAAGCAGCTGAAAAAAGCTATTTACCACCATCGGGTCAAATCCTTGAACCATTTCCTGTTCGATACACAGCAACCGTCGAGTACAAAATATTCAAGTATCGGGGTGTCGAAGTTCTAATTTCTCCAGAGGTAAATAGAGACGCATTGCTAAAATTAAAAATGATAAAGCGTATGACGGAACAAATTGAATCGATTCATAATATTCTACCCCTAAGAGAATTAAAATCACTAAAACCGATCCGTATTTGGGTTGAGCTAAATGCACGCAGGTTGGGATATGCCGAGTATCACGCGTATCAAGATTGGCTTCGTGAAAATAAATATACCCGTTATCAATGAAGATGCAGGATTCAGCAAGGCTAGAAACAGCCAGATTTGAGGCGAGAAATTTTAGGGCTAGTCATTCTAGCGCAAAATTTCTCAACAAAGAAGATGGTTGTTTATAGCCTTGCCCTACGGGTGCTCAGCTAGAAAACTTGACCGGCATTGCCACTCTTGATAAGGACTAGTCATTGCCTTCGAGTGGCGCTTTGTCCAAGCTTCCTAGCTGAACACTGAAACCTGCATCTTCATTGATAACGGGTATATAATCCCGACAAGTATAAAGGTATCGAAATTTCTAATTTATCCAATTATCTAAAATGGAGTAGTGGCGATCCGCTGATAAGTTCGGTATTAGTCCACGAGCTTGCACATGCTTATTATCATACACTTTCCATTCAAGACAAAGCCGCAGTAAAAGCTATTTATCTTAAGGCTAAACAAAATAAACTTTACCGAAATGTCTTTCGTTTAGGAACCACTAGCCATGGAAAACCGATTCGAATTAGTCACGCGTGGGCACTAAAAGACGAGTGGGAATACTTTTCTGAATTAACCGAATCAATCTTTGCTAAAAACGATTATTTTCCGCATACACCCAAAGAACTGGAAAAATATGATCCAAAAGGTTATAGCGTTGTGAAAGCTTTATGGGATTAGTGCTAGCTTTGATGCTGCGACAAGAATATATTTTTGTTAGATTGATATTTTTATTGAATATTACTAACCATTCAATCTCTTCTTGCTGATAGGTGAACTATCTGGCCGGTTTAAAGTCACAGTCATTCCATAAAGAACGATAAAGCACACTCAATGAAAAAATATCTTATTCCTTTTTTATTCGCCAACGCGCTATTTATGGTGGATCTCTTCGCACAAGAAGTAACGCCGTCCACCGAACTAGTAAAAATTAAAATAAAGACCAGTAAAACCCTTGGTTTATACGAGTTTACCCGCGGCCTAACTGGGACTTATCCAACTTCACAAACCTTAATGGAATCGTTTCAAAAAAGCCGGTATGCCAACAAAGAGGCAGGGTCAGTTCTCGAAAAGTTAAGGGCCGTCAAGTTCGACTATCGATATCAAATAACCGAGCAAGTGAAACTTAGAAACAACCATCGTTCGGTTGAAGATCGTTTGGTTATGGCTGCTGCCAATTCAAAAGATTTACAACAATTTAAAACTAAGACCGTTGGTATATTGCCAAATCAAGATCATCGAGTTTTATTTTCGACCCTTACTTACTTCGAACCGATTTATGATTCAATTATTTGGAAGCCCAGCCAGTCGTATCTAAGAAAGAACCTAAAAGATCTAAAACAACGGGCAACACAACTCAATATTGAAGAATACTTCGAACAGGCACTCAATTTTTATCATGCAGAGTGGGACCGAACAATCCCATTTGAGATTGTGGTATCTCCCATTCCATCTAAACGCGGACATGCGATGGCCACACCCAAAGGAAATATCTTATCGATGTTGTTTATTGAAGGTATGGATGTCGATACTCAACTATCTATAGCCTTTCATGAGCTTTCGCACATCCTTTTTGAAAATCAACCGCTAGATTTTCAAAGAGAGTTAGAACACGGATTTTTAGAACTCAAATCGCCGTACAAAATACATGCTTACCAACTCGTAGACGAAGCGCTAGCAACCGCGGTTGGCAACGGCTGGTTTTACAAAATGATTTTCGGAAAAATAGACCCAGAAGACTGGTACAGTTCACCGTATATTAACCAACAAGCGAAATCAATTTTTCCTCTGGTTGAAAAATATATAGAAAACGGCAAACCAATTGATATTTTGTTTGTAGATAAATATGTCGAGCAATATGGCGATAACTTCCCCAACTCCCATTTAAAAGTCGACAACATACTCGCTAATACTGAAATTTTATGTGCTGAAGCTTATTGCAGCCAAGATATGATAGCCTCGGTTTTCTTCGAGAAATTGAAATTTCTACGTAGTTTTAATACACTTTCTCCTCTAAATTCAAAAGACAAACAAAAAGAGTTGACCCAATCTGTTAATACCCAGCTAGTTCTAATCAAAGAAATAGGCCAACTCGAATTATTGGTTTCAATATTGCCTTGGTTAAAGGAAATAGAAAAGCCGGTAACGGATAAATTTATTTTGACCCACTTAAACGACAATGGCGTTATGCAAATTGTTATATTGATGGAAAATAAGTCAGATCTTGGGCCGGCGGTTACAGCGCTGCGTGATAGAGAAATTTTGAGCAAAGATACAGGTTTGATTCAGTATTTCGAATAAGTCGTTTATCTTCTATCGACATTTAGAATGTTGGCGAGACGATAGCTCCTACAGAAGTGATTCAGTTACAGTATTGTTTTCAAGGCGCCTCCCTGCCGCGAGAGGGGCCAAAAGATTCATACCGATTCGGAAACCCGTTTCAAATTAATGTTATTCAATCAGGATTCAGTGAGCTAGATAAAAGGTGTAATCATTCTGATTCTAGGTACCATCGGTAACTTTATGTTTGGTGCCTAGTCTTTACTGATTAGCCTATACCGCAATTAATTGGGAGTAATATTATGAGTAATATCAAACTAACCTATTTCGACTTTTCCGATGGACGAGGAGAACCCGCGCGTCTTGCATTACATCTCGGCGGAATTGAATTTGAAGATTTTCGTTTTCCAATTAATGAATTTTCAGTTGTTCGAGATACGACGCCACTTAAACAGGTTCCGACTCTAACGGTGGATGGAAAACAGATCACTCAAAGTAATGCCATTAATCGTTATGTTGGAAAGCTAGCTGGACTTTATCCGGACGACAATATGCAGGCCTTGTTGTGCGATGAGATCATGGAAGCATTAGAAGATGTGACTCAAAAGTTAGTGGTGACTTTTAGTCTGTCTGGCGAAGAGCAGAAAAACGCTCGCCAAGCCTTGGTAGACGGACCATTAACCCAATACCTCCATTGGATTGAAGCTCGATTGCAAGAGCAGGGCGGCGAGTTTTTCGTCGAAAACCGACTGACTATGGCCGATCTAAAAGTGCTTGTATGGATACGTTCACTTAATTCGGGACATTTGGACCATATCCCGACGACTTTAGTGGAACAAGTCGCTCCAAAACTACAACAGCATCATAACCGTCTAATCGATATTCCAGCAATCGCAAAACACTATTCATAATCTTAGACAAACTTAGCGAAGCAATTTTTATCCGTGGGCCGTATGGCTTGACGGATAGTCGGGTTTCAAAAAAGTATTTACCCGTAGAAGCGTTGGCCTTATCAGGGAGAGATATAAAACCGACTAACCGACTAAGAGAATAGTCTATCTGCGACCTGTAATATCACCTTTTAGACATATTCGCTAACATCTGCAAACAGTCTTATTGAAAGAAATTTGGCACAATCAGAGTCAATTCAGTAGGTCCTTTGTTAATTAATAAGGATTTTAAGTTAAATACGACACAGGACTCAGCTCATTTGCGAAAATTAAAAAACAGTATTGTTCTCTTCAGCAGCTTGTTTATTTTTGCATGCGATCATCCTGCACAAAACCAAACTCAAAAAATGGAAAGTAATAACCTAACCGATATTACTTCGCAAGCCATCGCCCATCCTGACCGACCGACACTCGATTTGAATCGAGACCCAACCCGAGTCCCACAAAAAGTCCTTCGTTATTTTGACGTTAGACCCGGTGATAAAATAGCCGAACTGTTGGCCGCCGACGGTTATTACACCGAACTGTTTTCACGCTGCGTTGGGGACAAAGGGGTGGTGTATATGCAAAATAATCAAAAATTTTATGACTTCCAAACCGATAAGTCGGTGATCGCTAGACTGTCGGAAAATCGGTTGCCCAATGTATTACGATGGGACAAAGAACTGACTAATTTAGAATTTGAGGAAAATAGCCTCGATAAAATATTTATGATTCTAGTTTTGCACGATTTTTATTGGATGGAAAAAGATGTTGATCGAGTGATAGAACAGGCATTTCGGTCACTAAAACCGGGTGGGGTTCTTGGTATTATTGACCATGCGGCAGCCGCTGGAACGGGCAATCAGCACGCGACTGATATGCAAGGTATTCACCGTATTGATGCCAATTTCGTCAAGAAAACGATGCTAAAGAACGGATTTTTCTTCGATGGTAAAAGTAACGTACTTAGTCAAGCTAACGATGACCGCAGTAAAGCATTTTTCCATCCGAGTTTAAAGGGCAAACCAACCGATCGCTTTATGATGCGATTTAAAAAACCGGAAGCTCCGTAAGTGATGGATTGTGTTAAAGCACAGCAACGTAAAGAACGATCGAAATGGCTTTTGAATGAACCCATTAGTCAGGTTCTTTTACGTCTAAGCGCTCCGATGTTTCCGGCAATTATCGCTATCATGGCACTGGATTTATACGACGCTTTGCTGGTTTCAAGACTCGGTACGGAATCGCTTGCCGGGCTAAGTTTTACCATCCCAATAACCAGCTCCTTATTTGCCTTAGCCATTGGTTTGTCGATAGGGACCGCTTCAATTTTAAGCCGTTCGTTAGGAAAGGGCGAACATCATAAGACAAAGAGAATTACTACCGATAGTTTGCTGATTACTAGCTTTTTTGGTATCGCCATTGGCATTATAGGTTGGATGACGATTAAACCGCTTTTTATTTTGCTTGGCGTCAACTACGCACTTATTCCAGAGTCATTTCATCTTGGACCTAAACCAGACATTCTGCCGTTAGTTACCGAATATATGCAATGGCGTTACTTAGGTTTTGTATTTATGCTGGTTCCAATCATGTGTAATAGCGTGATGCGGGCAACTGGCGCGAGTTTATTTGCTGGCCGTTTGATGTTTTATTGGGCGGCCTTTACAGCACTCATCGATAGCTATTTAATGTTAGTCGTGGACGGAACACCCAGTTTAGCAAGTATTGGTTTAGGACATTTTATAGCGGATATTTGTTTTTCTTTTGTCGGAGTGATTTTTTTACTCAAACACGAAAAACTGATTGAATTAAAACCGCCGAGAATGACGGAATTGTATAGCAGTTGCCGAGAAATTGTTCGGGTCGGACTACCCGCGGCGGGGATGAGTTTGTTGGTTCCAATTGCGCTAGTCATAGTTACCAGTTGGGTCGCTTTTTATGGTCGAGAACCCATCGCAGCTTTTGGGGTTGTTTTGCGTATAGAAAGTTTAGCGTTATTTGTGCCGATGGTTTTATCAACAACCTTGCCGATATTTGTGGGTCAAAATTTTGCCGCAGGTTGTATAACGCGAACATGGGACGCGATAAAAATATGTATACAGATTACGCTAATTTCACAATTAGTCATCTACTTGTTGCTATTGCTTTCTGCTGATTGGTTGGCTAGCTTATTCAGTGATTCATTGGCCGTAAAAACAATGATAACCGATCTACTTTGGTATTTGCCCTTTAGTTACTTAGGGCTTGGGGTTGTCATACTGGCAATTTCAACGCTGAATGCAATGCACTTAGCAAAGTCCGCTTTATTACTCAATGGATTAAGAATGTTTGGTCTGTTTGTTCCCGCAGCCTATTTTGGAATTTATTGGGGTGGTTTGAACGGGCTTTTTGTTGGCGTTACATCAGCCAATCTTTTAATCGGCTTAGTTGCCTTTTTATGGCTGCGAAATCTATTCAAAGCTAAGCCCACATCCGGTGTATGCACCAATGAAAATCAATCATTGGTTTGACTTTTATATTGACTTTGAGGAAACAAAAATGAAATTAAAATCACTTTTAAGTATAAGTTTGGTTGCACTGGTGGCATCGTCTGCATCATTCGCCCATTCATTAACCGACTATGAGGCTCAATACAAAAAAGCGCTTGAACAGGCTTCTCGTCCAGCGGAAGATCGTAAACGCGATGCTGGCAGAAAACCCCAACAAGTCATGCAATTTGTTGGCGTCAAACCGGGTATGAAAGTGTTAGATTTAATTGCCTCCGGTGGGTATTATACTGAAGTGCTTGCGCACCGTGTGGGAAAGAATGGCGAAGTACTAGCTCATAACAATAAATTTATGCGTGAAGTGATGGAAGGGCGTTTTAACAAAGAACTTGATTCTAGGCTCGAAAAAAATCGCTTGCCCAATGTGAAACGCTTTGACAAAGAGTTTGGAGAATTTAATCTCGAAAACGAAATTGACGTTGCTACCATGGTTTTAAATTATCACGATGTATATGGATTCCCTGCAGAAAAACGTCAGGCCATGTTAAATGAAATAAAGAAAGCACTCAAGCCAGGTGGTATTTTTATGGTAATTGATGCTCAAGCAAACCCAGGAAAACATAATCCTAAATTACATCGTTTGAATAGCCAAATTGCCAAGGATGACATTTTAAAAATAGGGTTTAAATTAGTCGAAGAGTCGGCGATACTGGCCAACCCGAAAGATGATCACAGCAAGGTTGTTTTTGATCCCAGTATCCGAGGCAAAACTGATCGCTATTTACTTAAGTTTGTAAAGTAAACGGACGATTAGGAGAATTGTTGGTTGAATAAATTTACATCAACCCAAAAGAAAAGGTGGTTATCGCGGTACATAGCGCAAGAAACGAAGCCAGCAATCAATCACAATGGGCGATTCAAAATGCGTTTTATACAGCGATCGTTAATGCGCTAAAATAAACTCTTGCTAGCATTTTTCGGGGAGTTTGAACGAGTTAAGCGCCGTTAATCCCCACCATTTTTTAGGATTATCATAATCGCCTTTTCGTACTTCGAAATGTAAATGAATGGCTTGAGCCGCACCGCCAGTTTCACCCATCTGTCCTAAAACCTGACCACGTTTTACCTTTGAATTAATGCTAATTTTGCTCGATACAGACTTGAGATGTGCATAACTACTATAAACGCCGTTGCCATGGTCAATGATAATCCAATTGCCATAATCTTGAATTCTAAATACTTTGTTTATGACGGTGCCTTTTGCTGCGGCTATTACCGTACCGGCAGGTTTACTTTGATAATCCAAACCATCATGCTGGCGGCCATGTCTAAAGCCAAAACCCGACGAAAGGCAAGCGTTTGGGGCAGGGGCCACTAATATTTCGACATCGTTCACACAGGCGACCGCAGAAAGTCTCTGAACTTTTCGATCGATCGAAGGCGGCGCATTTGATACCGACATCGGGCAAATGTTTAGCTTGAGGTTGACTTGTGTTGGAGGCAGTTTCGGTGTTTTCGATTCAACAGGCGAGCGAGTAGATGAGCAAGAAACTAATAGAATAGTGCTTACAAAAAACGCGGTTTTTAATATATTAGATACGACAAGGGTGATTTTTAGTTGATTTATTATCATCGCAATTTCTCCTTTTCAGTGCGTACTACATTGATCCATTATGTGTCATCATTGAGTATCTCAGAGAACTTGGAATTTATCAATTGGTAGCGGACTATTCGGGCTCAACCGAACGCGGGAGCAACGAAGCTGCGCTTTGTTTAAATTTAAGATAGAATGCTATGGAATGAGTGAATTATTTCGAAGGCAAGCCTAATGGTCATGTCGATGATAAAGCGCTTTTACTATCAAACTTTGTCCACAATACGAATTCTGGTGGTTAAAGAAATAATTGATAATAGTCAATCTAAGGAAATTGAATGGCCGCAGACAAAAACGAAACCGTAACCGCAACCGCAACCTCTAGTCCATGGGGAGGTAAAGAAAAGGCAGATTGGTTAACAAAACAATCAATCAAACGATCGTACCTTGAGCAAGTGGTATCGAAAATCGATTCTCTTAAAGACGATTTTGAAGTTATACAATATGGTTCACTTTCTTACGATCCCGAACGCTATCCTCTTTTTATTATCAAAACCAAAAAATGGAATAAAAATCATAAAACGGTTTTAGTTACTGGCGGGGTACACGGGTACGAAACCAGTGGGGTTCACGGTGCTATTCGTTTTGCAAAAGACAAAGCTCAAAATTACGCGACTCATTTTAATCTTATTGTGGCTCCGTGCATAAGCCCTTGGGGATATGAAACGATCAATCGTTGGAATCCGAACGCTATTGATCCTAACCGGTCTTTTTATATTGGTACGCCGGCGGAAGAGTCTGCGGCGATAATGAAAAAAATAACGGAGCTCGGCTGCGAAATATTCGCCCACATCGACTTGCATGAAACGACCGATACCGACAACACAGAATTTATGCCTGCTTTGGCAAAAAGAGATGCGACAAAATTAACTTTATGGCAGATACCTGATGGTTTTTATTTGGTTGGCGATAGTGAAAACCCGGTTGCAGAATTTCAACGTGCAATGATTGAGTCGGTTCAAAAAGTAACTCATATCGCCTTAGCTGATGATGAGGGTAAAATTATCGGTGAGGATCTTTCTCAGCATGGGGTTATTAATTATCCTGGAAAGAAACTCGGTCTCTGTTCAGGCTTTACTAATAGTCAATTTGTGACAACAACAGAAGTGTACCCGGATAGCGCTAAAGTGACCGAGGAAGATTGTGTTAATGCGCAAGTTGCTGCGGTGGAGGGTGGCCTCGATTATTTAATCGCTCACCTGTAAAATGACAATTCGGGCAAAATGTAATCTTCGAATCTTAGAAAGGCTCTTATTCAGAATCTCAAAAGAATCTCAAAAGATGACTCAACCGTTAAAATCGATTATCCTGAACGACTAACAAAAATAAACTTCTTATTTATAAGGTATAACAATGGCTCACCCAACTCCAAAAAGAATCGAGAAGATTGAACAGTTGCTAACCGCAAGCCAATACGATGCGGTGATTATTGTTTCTCCGAAGACAGAATTTAGTGGCTGTAGTGTAATAGATACAGCGTTAAAGCAAGCTAAAAAAATTGATAAACGAGTTGGAAAAGAACACCTGTTGATCCATTGCGAGGCGGTTTCAGGAAGCCGATTGATTCTAGCTGCCTGTGGTCCGCTCGACAAGGACTATGACGACGTAAGAAATTTTTCCGACGCTGCAAAGGCTGGCATAAAAATCGCTAAAGAATCCGGTGCGATTAATCCAGCGATAATTGTCGCCAATGTACCTTCGTCAGAAGACTTCCAATACGCTTTGCAAGCGGCTTATTTTGGGGCTTGTCAAAGTCTTTGGCAACCATTGGAAGCACGTGAAAATTTATCAGGCGAAGTATTGGAACCGATTCAATCGATCGGATTATTTGACCCAGATAACCGTTTAAATTTGGAATATTTATCAGCAACCGAGACTGGACGCAGACTGGCCCGTGATTTATGCGGTACTGAGCCCGAACGAATGGCGCCAATTGGATTTGCTAACTACTGTGTTGATAGCTTCGATAATAGTGATGTGAAGATCAATGTAATATCTGATCGAGAGCGGTTAGCTCGTGAATTTCCAGTCTTTGACGCTGTTGCAAGGGCTTCTTACTCGGTTGCTCGCCACCACCCGCGAATAATCGAGCTAGAGTACCAAGGAAAGGGACCGATTAAGAAAACACTCATGTTGGTGGGCAAGGCCGTGACATACGATACCGGCGGCGCTGATATAAAAACCGGCGGTCATATGGCCGGAATGAGCCGAGATAAAGGCGGCGGCGCGGCAGTGGCAGGATTTATGAAAACCCTCGCGGAACTAAAACCTGAAGGACTCAAAGTGGTCGCTAAAATCGCGGCGGTTCGAAATTCGATTGGCGCCGAAGCTTATGTTGCCGATGAAATCATCACAGGTCATTCCGGTAAACGGATTAGAATAGGCAATACCGATGCCGAAGGGCGATTGGCTATGGTCGATTCTTTATCCCATTTTCGCGCGCAGGCCAAAGACGAAATAAATCCCGAATTATTCACCGTTGCCACGCTAACTGGCCACGCACTACTTGCTGTTGGGCCTTATACCATTTTAGTCGCCAACGGAACGGCAAGCAAAAAAGGCATTGATGCTGCAATTGCCAATGCCGGTGAATTGTGGGGAGATGGTTGCCAGCTAAGTCGCTCGCGCCGAGAAGATTGGGAAATTATTCGTTCGCGAAGCAAAGCAGATGATGTACTTTCTTCCAACAATGGTCCATCGGTTTCGGTGCCGCGTGGTCATCAATTTCCAATGGCATTCTTATCTTTAGCGTCCGGCTTGGACGAGCACTCAAAAAGTAGTGAAAAGCCGATTGCCTACGTGCATATCGATATCGCAGGAAGTGCGGTGGAAGGATTGGATTGGCAGCATGGCAAACCGACTGCTTCACCCATTTTGGCGCTGGCGGCAAGTTATCTAAATAATTAAAGAGAGTCCATTCTAAGTCAAATTCATCACGGAAATACAATGTTAGAAACACAGAAACTTTTTCGCGACAACGCCTATTTGAAAAACTGTAATGCTACTGTTTTAGCCGTTAATGATCGTAATGGAATTATTTTAGATAGAACGGTTTTTTATCCAACTGGCGGTGGCCAACCGGGCGATGTAGGAATAATAGAAGGCCACGGTAAAATCGTAAAAATTGCGACAACCGTTAAAGATCGTGATAGCGGTGAAATCATTCATGTCGCCTCTGACAGTCAGGTATTGTTTGAAGTTGGTGATACAGTTAGTCTGTCGATTGATTGGCAACTTCGCTATCAAAAAATGCGAATGCATACCGCGCTTCATTTATTGTGCGCGGTGGTGCCCTGTGGCGTCACTGGCGGACAAATTGGTGATGTTAAAAGTCGTCTTGATTTTGATATTGGTGACACTACATTAGACAAAGGGCAAATAACCTTGGCTATTAACGAATTAGTGAAGGCCAATCACGCGGTTTCAACTGAGTGGATAACGGATTTAGAGTTGAGTCAAAATCCCGAATTGGTGAGAACTATGTCGGTTCAACCGCCAAAGGGGGCTGGTAAAATAAGATTGTTAAGAATTGGAGAGTCTGTCGACCTACAACCTTGCGGTGGGACTCATGTTAAAACCACTGGAGAAATTGGCGGTATTCGAGTTTCAAAGATTGAAAACAAAGGAAAAAGAAATCGCCGAGTTAATATTGTTTTTGACGATTAATTAACGGCTTAATATAAAAACATTGAAAGTTTAAGCCTCCTACATTTGATACTCAAATTGATTTCAACTTTCATCCGAAAGAGTTGCAAACAAGTTGTACTCGGCCTGATAACGGTCAACAAAATCTTGACTATTGGATTTCTCAATCGCTTTTTTCATCGCTTTTTGTGCGGAACGATAGTTTCCTCGAGAGAATTGCGCTCTTGCGATACCGGCGTAACCTTCATGTAAATAATTTGCGATTTTATTCGCTTTCTTAAAGTAATAAATGGCCGTGGCATAGTTTTTCTGTTCGATTTCTTTATTGCCAAGATCAACCCATTTATAGGGATTAGGATCTTTGTATTTTTTTAGTCGGCTGGATAGGTAAGACGCCTCGGCTTTGCGATTTTGAATATCTAAAAGACGTCGATAATTACTTAACAATTCGAAATTGTCGCCGCCGTGTTTTAATCCATACAAATATAACTCTTCTGCGTTTTCAACGAAGCCCGCTCGATCATGTATAAGTGCCAGCATGTTGATTGTCTGCGGATCGATCTTGTTAAGCGAAAGCGAGTGACGTAAATACCAATAGGCTAATTGGTCTTGGTCTTTGGTTAATGCTTCAGCCGCTTTATTATTAAAATACATTGAATAGAATTCGATAGGTGCGACACCTCTTAATCGATGAGTTCCATTAGAGGGAAAATAATCGATTCGAATATAGCCACTCCAGACATATTGGCTATCGTTTTTTTCCGATGGAGGCGAATTATAAAGCAAGGTTCTGACATGTTGAGATATTAGTACAAAATCTCCAGTTTTCCGATAGATGGGCTGTGTAGCAACTAGCTCATAACTGACAGCAACATTCACTAGATCCGCCAAAGTTTTAGTTACAATCGCTAGCGTTAGACAATTTCCATGTTTTTGTTCGATAGCTTCTCTTGCAGAAAGGGTGTCAGAATAAAAATTAAAATCAGCTAAGTTTTCTTTTAAATATTTGGAGATTCGTTTATTGGGCAGCAGTTTTCGATAGGCTCGGCTGTTAAATTTCTCCAGAAATTGCATTTCTTGTTGGGCATTTAGAGAATAAATATTTTCGGCTAATGCCTGAAAATTAGGTTGAGCGGGATAAAGTTCTGCACGCAGTGGCGGTTCGGGCCAAGAATTCGAATAATCGGCGGGTGTTCCTGAATTTAGATGAGCACAAGAAACTAGAAACAAGCTAAAAAGTAGCAACAATAAACGCATAATTAGACACCTAATGGAGACAACTTATAAGATTAGACGCACTAAAAAGTAAAATCGTCGCAATTTTTATCCAATTCTTTTCTAAATAATAGAATATTATTAAAAGAATTCATTAAATAAGGTTTAGTTCTAAACAAGTTTCGCTTAATCGCTTTCTATTTTGCATATTTCCAATCAAGCAGAACAATGTTCTAGGTTGTCGCATTTCGACTATAATGGAATATAGTCATATAGGTCCTACTTTAATTGGTAGCTAATGAAATTAGATCACATTATTCGAAAGGCAACCATGGCACTTAGTCAACTGCTCGTTACCAAATTGGAATTCATTCTCTTCAAAAGAAAATCACTACTTTTTTGTCTATTAAGCTGTTTATCCATGTCGTTATTTGTTTCGCCAAATAGAGTAGCCGCACAAGGTAACCTGCGTTTCGAACGTGTTTCACAGGAACAAGGCTTGTCTCACGGAATGGTACTAAGCACTCTTCAAGATCGAGATGGTTTCCTGTGGTTTGCAACAGCTGATGGCCTGAATCGATATGACGGTTATCGTTTTAAGGTCTTTAAGCATGACCCGGATGATCCCGATTCTCTATCGGATAGTCATGTTCAAACTTTATTTGAAGATAGTCGCGGCATTCTTTGGATTGGAACGCGCAAGGGCCTAAATCGGTTCGAACGAGCCACTGAGACATTTATAAGGTATGAAAATGATCCTCAAGATCCCCAGAGTATTAGTGATTTTGACGTGATGTCTATTACAGAAGATAGGCACGGCGAACTTTGGATTGGTACATTAGGAGGGGGTCTAAACCGCTTTAATCGAGAACAAAGTACGTTTACTCATTATCGTCATGATGCTAATAATAAACAAAGCCTGAGCGACAATGAGGTGTATGTTGTCTTCGAAGATCACTTAGGTGAACTATGGATTGGTACTCGCAAAGGTGGCTTAAGCCGTTTCGACCGTGTAAATAAAAACTTTCAACATTTCCAACATGATCCCGACAATATTAGCAGTATTAGCGATAATAGAGTCTACACTTTGCTGGAAGATCGTGATGGCAACTTATGGGTAGGAACCAGGGGTGGCGGTTTAAACCGTTTCAATCGAGATTACGAAACCTTTGCACACTTTCGATTTGAGCCTGAAAATTCTGATAGTCTGAGCAGTGACCGGGTTCTTTCATTGTTTGAAGATCGAGATGGTATCCTCTGGATTGGCACTAAAGAGGGGGGCTTGAATCGATACGATAAAACCAATCAACACTTTGTTCGCTATTTAAACCACCCAGCCGATCCTTATAGTTTGAGCCAAAATGCCATATTCTCTATCTTTCAGGACCAATCGGGAATTCTTTGGATTGGAACTTTTGGCGATGGTTTAAATAAGTTGAATCCTGATTTCGCGAAGTTTGGCCACAATCGTCGCGATCCAGGAACGCCAAACAGTTTAAACGACAATCATGTTTTACGCTTGTATCAAGACAAGGATGACAATATTTGGATAGGTACAAGAGAAGGGGGCCTTAATCGCTTCGACAAAAGCACCGGAATTTATACAAATTATCGCCATAATCCAGCCGATCCCAACAGTGTTAGCGATAATACGATCTATGGTATTTACCAAGATAGCGCTGGAATTCTATGGATAGGTACCGATCACGGGGGTCTTAATCGTTTCGATAGCGAGAAAGGAATTTTTACACAATATTTTCATAATTCACAAGATCCTAACAGTATTAGTGGAAACGAGTGGGTTTCTGCAATTATTGAAGATACTGAAGGCAGTCTTTGGATTGGCACTCGAAATGGACTCAACCGATTCGATACTCGTCGCGGGACATTTAAGCGTTATCTACATTCATCGGAAGATCCCGAGAGTATTAGCGATAACTCAATTGCTACCTTGTATAAGGACAAAGCAGGAACGCTTTGGATCGGAACAAGAAACGGAGGACTTAATCGTTTTAATTCGACCGACGAAACATTTTCTCGTTACCAACATGATCCCGCAAATGCTAATAGCTTAAGCCACGATACTATTTACACGATTAGTGAGGACCAATCCGGAATATTGTGGATTGGAACCTTTGGCGGTGGCTTAAATAAATTCGATCAAGAAAATAACGTTTTTATTGATTACCGTGAGAAAAATGGTCTACCGGATGACCATATATTGGGTATCCTAAATGATCAACAAGGGCATCTTTGGATCAGTACATATAAGGGGTTATCACGATTCGACCCTAAAAAGGAGATATTCAAGAACTACCAAGTCTCAGATGGTTTGCAAAGTAACCAATTTAATCTTAGTGCCTATGAAAAGACTCGAGATGGACAGTTACTGTTCGGCGGTGTTAATGGCTTTAACGTTTTTTATTCTGAGCAAATAAAAGAAGATCTTACTGCTCCTGAAATTGTCATAACGGATTTTTTATTGTTCAATCGAAGCGTAGCAATCCAACGGAAGAATAAAAAGTCTCCATTGAAAAAGTCTATTAATCAGACTGATTCACTTACTCTATCGCACCAAGATTCGGTATTCTCGTTTGAATTCGCAGCTTTGCACTTTGCCAATCCTACGAGCAATCAATATGCCTATAAGTTAGAAGGCTTCAATAAAGATTGGATCCATACTGGAGCGGACAGGCGTTTCGCTACTTACACGAATTTGCCTTCTGGTGATTATAAATTTCAAGTGAAAGGAAGTAACAAGGATGGAGTATGGAATGACAAAGGAAGAAGTATCCAGTTGACTATTTTACCTGCGCCGTGGCGTACTTGGTGGGCCTACTTAATCTATTTGTTGATATTTGGCAGCGCAGTAGGTTTCGTATTTGTAGAACGATATCGACGAGCTTCAATCCGCATAGAAGCGGCTAAACAAATAGAAGATAGTGAGGAACGTTTGTCTTTGGCCTTGTGGGGCAGTCGAGAACAGCTTTGGGATTGGGACGTTGAATTGGGCCTGATTCATCGACGTAATATTTTAGAAGAGTTTAATTTACCAAAAATCCAAAAGCGCAAAACCGTGGATGATTTCGCCGAATTGATGCATCAAAATGATCAAAAAAGATACACTGAAAAACTTCAGCAACATTTGCTTGGCGAGAGTGAACATTTCGAAGCGGCCTATCGACTAAAAAACAATCAAGGCGAGTGGACTTGGGTTATGGATAAAGGTCGAGTAGTTTCACGAACGGTTGATGGTGAGGTCATTCGCATGTCCGGTGTGATGCTTAATGTTCATGAACTATATGAACTCAATGAAAATTTAGAACAGATGGTTGCCAGTAGAACCATTGAACTACAAAACTCTCTTGATCAGCTTAAAAAAGCACAAGACCAATTGGTGCAATCAGAAAAAATGGCCGCTTTAGGTGATTTGGTAGCCGGTGTCGCTCATGAAGTGAATACACCGCTAGGGATTTGCGTTACAGCGATCAGTTTGCAAATTGAAACTTTAGAAAAGTTAGAAAAACGTTACACGAGTGGCGAAATACGAACATCCGATCTAGAAGATTATCTCGAACGTTCGAAGGAGCAAATGGTTCTGGTAGAAAGGAATATTCAACGTTCTTCAAACCTCATTAAGGGATTTAAACAAGTCGCGGTCGATCAAACCTATGAAATCATTACTAAGTTTGAGTTTTACCAATATTTACAAACAGTGGTTAGCAGTATCTCTCCCAAGCTAAGAGCGACTAACCATTCTATTCGAGTCGATGTACCTAAAACGATCAAATTGGTTGCCTACCCTGGTGTATGGGCACAAATTGTCACCAACTTAATTGATAATTCACTAATGCACGGCCTTTCTTGTGATGATACAGGATTAATTTCCATAGAGGCTGAGGAAAAAGGCAATTCGCTTCGATTTTATTATCGAGACAACGGTAAAGGTATGTCAGAAAGCCAAGTCAAACGAGTATTCGATCCATTTTACACCACTAAGCGCGGCGAAGGGGGCAGCGGGTTAGGGATGCATATTGTCTATAATTTGGTCACCCAAAAATTGAATGGACAAATCGAATGTATGAGCGTGATGGGGGAAGGAGTCACATTTATGATTGACGTACCGCTGAGCCTTATGCCAAAAGAAATGAATAAGCAAGAAAGTTAACTGGAAATTTAGTTTGGCGTGTTTTTTGAAACAGCGCGAATTAACCATTTTTGGATGATTTTATTAATTACCTTTTGGCTTGTGGGTTTTGTCACAAAGTCATTCATACCGCATTCAAGACATTTTTGTTCATCTTCTGGCAGGATGCCAGCGGTCATGGCGATGATCGGTAAATCTTTGAATTTATCCTGTTTTCTAAGTAATTTAGTGGAGGTATAACCATCCATCACGGGCATATTACAATCCATTAGAATTAAATCGAAGTGCTTTTTTTCTATGAGGTTTATAGCTTCTTCACCATTTCCACTAACGTCTATTTGGTAACCTAAATTGGTTAATATTTTAGCTGTTACCATTTGATTGATTTCATTGTCTTCAACCACCAAAATACAATAATCAGCGGGCGTAATCTGTTTAGTAGATTGCTCGTTATGTTTTTCGTTTTCTAAATGTTGGTAGGCGTTTTCAGAGCCTACATCGATTGTCAGCTCGAAACGAAATACTGAACCTTTATCGACTACACTGGAAACACTAATATCGCCACCCATTTGACGGGCGATCTGTCTCGATATTGTCAGTCCTAACCCCGTTCCACCATATACACGACTAGTCGATTTTTCGGCCTGGGTAAAAGGTTGAAAAAGTTTTTTCTGTTTTTGTTTGTCGATGCCAATACCGCTATCGATCACTTCAAAAATTAATTCGACCTGCTGATTTTTTAGATCTCGATAAGAAATTTTCAAATTTATCGATCCGCGCTCGGTAAACTTAATAGCATTGCCAATAAAATTGATTAGAACCTGCTTTATCCTAACCGCATCACCCTTTAAGAATATTGGAACACCTTTTTGAACAGAAACTTTAAAAGCTAGATCTTTAGCGGTAATTTTAAGTTTAAAAATGTGTTCAACATCAAGAATGAGTTCAGTCAAACTGAAGTCTATTTTTTCTAATTCAAGATGACCAGATTTACTCTTTGAAAATTCCAGTATTTTATTGATCAAGGCCAGCAGAACTTTTCCAGAGGCATTTATGGCATTAACGTTGTTTTCTTGCTCCTGGGTCAACTCCGATTCAAGTAATAATTCAGCACTTCCTATCACACCATACATCGGTGTCCTAATTTCGTGACTCATATGCGCTAGGAATTCAAACCTGGCTTGAGAAGATTTCATTGCTTCAACGGCTATCTTCCGTTCGGAATTTACCGCCATAATATTCTTGTAAGATCGTAAACCAACGGTAATTGCGCTTCTCAAACGGGTGGTTGTCACTTCACTTTTAAGCAGGTAATCATTAATATCATATTTTTCTACGACCTCACTTTCGGGCGCTAATCCGGGTTGACCGGTACGCAGTACAATTCTAGTACTACTATCGTTTAAGTCGTTTCGAATATAGTTAACCAAATCTAGGCCATCTGCTCCTTTCATTACCACGTCAAGTAAGATCAATGAGAAACCATTGTTTTCCGATAACAGTGATATAGCTTCCTTTGCAGAATAGGCGCTAACTAAGTCGATTTTTAGACCATCGAAGGTAAAGTCTGCTAGAGCAAATCGGGTAATCGAATGAACATCCTCTTCATCGTCAGCGATTAGAATTCGCCAAACAGAAGAGTTAGTGGTTTTGCAAAGGGGCTGATGTTTATCCGAGGTCGATTCTTGCTTAAATATCAATTTGTCGTCAGCAGAATTTTGATTATCAGTTAGACTGGCATTTATTTTCAGAGCTCTGTTTTGTTGATTCATAACGCCGGCCAACCAATTTCGAATAGATACTGGTTAATTATAGCACTTCACAAGAAAGTCGTTGCATTGATTGGTGGACTTTTAGAATCGTTAACTAGTGATGAATAATGAGCACTGTCGATGATTTCAGGGGATTAAAAGAGATATTGGCTTAGCCAGTATCACAAGCGGTTTAAAGCCGATTTTAAGGTTCGTTTATTCTTCTAATTGAATTGTATATAAACATAAAAAAAGGCAAATCCGCGAGGACTTGCCTTTTTATCAAACTTTAGAAATCGTCAGCTAGCGTTTGCCCGCTGAAAAAGCACTTTTAATTAAAGAGCTACGATGTTCTCAGCTTGAGGGCCTTTTTGACCTTGAGTTACTGTGAACTCAACTTTTTGGCCTTCAGCTAAAGTTTTGAAACCGTCGCCTTGAATTGCTGAGAAATGTGCAAAAACGTCTGCGCCATTTTCTTGCTCAATGAAACCAAAACCTTTAGATTCGTTGAACCACTTAACTGTACCAGTTGTAGTAGACATAATAATATCCTGAAATAAATAAAAAAATTTGCCTTTTAGGGCATGAATAGCGTGAAAAATACTAGACTTTAGAAACCACAGGACGAAGAATTAAAAATAAAACAGCGAAATGGAGATTACATACAAAAGACTTTCTTTCTAGCTGGGCGGCAATTTATAGGATTGCCGTTCTAAAGTCAAATGATTTAGTAAAAATAAGGCCTTACGAGCAATTACGGTGCCATAAAGTTGGTTATTTTGGCAATTTAAAAGAACAAGGAGTGAGAATTGTTGCAATTACAGCAAAAATCGATTTATTGCCCTTATTGTGGTGAGTCGATTGATATTTTGATTGATTCAAGTGAGCATACTCACAGTTACATCGAAGATTGTCAGGTTTGTTGCCGGCCAATTGAGTTTGCTATCACGCATTGCGACAATGATGAGATAATGGTTTCTGTGAAAACAGACAATGACTAGTTTGTTACACCTAGATTAAATATGCGCGGCTGGATTGCGGTCTTTGTACCTCACTATAAAAAATAACTGTAACGAAAGAGCGATGGATAAATCCTTAAACAAAGATCAATCTAACGCCAAAGAGGTCGAAGGCCGCATCTATGTGTATTCTTTTTCTAGCGATTAATCAACATCCGCAATATCCGCTACTGATTTGCGCTAATCGCGATGAGTTTTATCAAAGGCCAACACAGCAGGCTCATTTTTGGCGAAGTGATCCTTCGATACTCGCCGGCAAAGATCAACAAGCTGGCGGTAGCTGGTTAGGCGTCAATAAGCAAAAGTACTTTGCGGCTATTACCAATATTCGAACCGGCGATAGACCATCTGAGGAAAAACGTTCCCGCGGCGAATTGGTAACACTGGCTCTTAGTCAAAATTCGCCAATCAATTTTCAGTGGTTAAAAAAACATAGCGATGCTTATAATCCGTTTAACTTGGTTTACGGTGATTTGGAGGATCTTGTTTGTTATTGCAGTACTAATAAAACTCAAATCTCACTAAAAGATGGTTTTCATGCAGTATCGAACGGCATGCTTGATGACGTTTGGCCGAAAATGGCAAAAGGAGAACAGCAATTAGAGGCCTTGGTGAAATCGAGTGAAAAAATAGACTCTGAGCGGCTATTTTCTATTTTAAAGAATAGAGAACAAGCCAGTTCCCATTTGTTACCAAAAACTGGCGTACCAGACGAGTGGGAACAGCTGCTATCCTCAATTTTTATTAAAAGTAGAGACTATGGAACTCGCTCGAGTTGTGTCATGATGTTGAGCGAAAGCCGTTCTCTTGAGTTCTTCGAACAATCCTATAATAAGAATGCTTTAGCTGCCGGCTTTCAACATTTTGTTCTTTAATTTGCCCCTTAATTTCTCAACGGAGTAAACGTCAATCCAATGGAAAAATTTTCGAATATTTATTTGCGAGCTGTAGAACGAAAAGGTGGTAAAAAAGCATTAAAATCGTTAATACAAAAACCAGCGACCAATAAACAATTGATAAAGTTTGCTGATAGAGATTATTTAGCGGCAATGACCAAGAAAGTATTTCAGTCCGGTTTTATTTGGCGAGTGGTAGAAAATAAATGGAGTGGATTTGAAGAAGTTTTTTGGGGGTTTTCTCCCGAAAAGTTACAGTTAGCCAGCGACGAGCAAATTGAACGTATGGCGCAAGATAAACGTATTATTCGTAACTATATCAAAGTGAAGTCAGTTAGAGAGAACGCCTATTTCGTGAAGGACGTTTCAGACAAACTTGGTTCTTTCGGACAATTTATCGCTGATTGGCCGGTAGAGGAAATTACATTGTTATGGCTTGATTTGAAAAAGAAAGGATGTCGCTTAGGGGGTAATACCGGTCCTTATTTTTTACGAGCGATGGGCAAAGATACTTTTTTACTTACTCGTGATATTGTCGCTTATTTAATGGGACAAGGAGTCATTGAACGGCAACCGAATTCACAACGAGATTTAAGAATTGTACAAACGATTTTTAACGATTGGCAACAGCAAAGTACTCTGAGCATGACCGAAATCAGCAAGGTGTTAGCTTACAGTTTTGGCGAGAATTTAGAATCCTTCCAGTAGGTAATATTAGAATAAAACAAGCAGAAACTTTGTTTTAGAAAAATCAGTTAAATTATAGCGATCTACTCCATTCCTTGGCTTACCACCAAGGTATAATCCGATAACCTTCCGATTGAAGCTCGGTTAGCATGGTCATTGCCGACAACGCCATGCGGACCTCTTTGCTCAAATCTTTTGTTTTTACTTTTTGATAATAGGCGCTTTGTCCACATTGATAAAATTTAACACCTTTGGCATGTAATTTCTGAATAAGATCGAGGCTTGGGTTGTCTTCCAAATAGCGTTGCTGATAGGCCTTGTTAGTTAATCCAGCTTTTGTAGCCTCGCCGTGTAATACCACCGCGATATCGATATTTTCCAGTTTGACACCATGCATCACGTGCATATTAATGAATCGAGCGACGCTTTCGATGTTTTTATTGAGTTGTCCTTCGGATTCTGGCCCCGTTGATATATCGAATAGCACTTTGTAATGAAAATTTTCTTTTAGTGGTACATTTAGATCGGTAATGTGGTAGACCGCTCCGTAGTCCGTGAAAACGGGGGATTTAGTCGCTGGCGCCCCACTGGCCACTGCGCAATATATAAGCGGTAAAATGAGCCATAGGCGGTTAATCCCCAATCGGGTTCTATCTAGAAATTGAAAATTCATCTGAAACTGTATACTCATAAAGTATTTTGCTCTTGTGATATTTGTTTGAACTATGAATCACTATTAAGTTACCGGTTATTGTCGCTTAAAGGAAGAAAAACATGATAGTTTTATTTGATCATCGCAGAACTTCAATTGAACAAAATTTGTACACCCTAAAACGCTTTGATATCAATTAGTTAGCTTGTAAGCTACAAATGTAGTAAAAATAGCCGTATTTCTACCTTGTGACTAGCAAATTTATTCTTATTATCTTATGATTACACCTTAATAATAAAACTTTACCAATTAAATTGGCTATAGATGACCTGAGAGAGGAGATCAAATGAAAAGGCTTGCAATTGCTGTCATTCATGGGTTGGGTAGTGAAGAAGAATTCTATTCTGTTGAGTTAAAACACCGAATTACCGAAGAATATGTCAATGGTGCCGAAGGGCGACTAGAAGACGACCTTTTATTCTTTGAGATTTACTGGGCTGATTTAGTGAAAGATGAGCTAGAAGCTTTTCGTACCAAATCGAACTACAAGGGTGATTTGGCCTATCAAAACCTTCGTCAAATTATGACTGATACTCAGGCGTTGGCGCTTTTATATACGCCAGGTACTGAAATTTATGAAGCAATTAACAACCGCATTAAGGATGGCATGAGAAAATTCGCTTCTCACCGACGCGTTATACCAGAAGAAACGCCATTAGTGCTACTTGCGCATTCTTATGGCGGCGTAATGATGAGCCACTTTATTCGTTCGATGCGAGCATGTGACTCAGAGCTGAGTAATTTTGAAACAATGAAAACATTAGCGGGCTATATTACTTTTGGCAATCCACAGGGTATTTACGCGATGAATGCTCTGGATTCCGAATTGGGACATTCGTGCAAAATTACCGGCGAAGCATTACCGGCCGATCTAGCTAAAAGAGCTCGCTGGTATAATTTCTATGATAAAGACGACATTGTGGCATACCCGCTTAAAGGTCTTTCGGATGAATTTAACGCTAATGTTGATGGTGATTTCGAAATTAATGTCGGAAGCGCGGCGACATCTTGGAATCCAGCTTGTCACACCGGATATTGGGAAGATAAAGATTTTTATAAGCCGGTTGCTGAGTTTATAGGTGAGTTACGAGCGCCACATTCTTTCTGGAAATAATTCGCTCGAAAATTTGCGATCATATCCGATTCGAACAAATACAATAGTTTGCTTGAATTGGGTTAAAAAGCCTGCTCACTGCAGGCTTTTGACGTTTTGAGACCTTCTTATCTAGTGACTTTGTCTATTTTAGAAATAGTATGAATAATAAATCATCAAAGATCCCCATCAATCAAGCGTTTCAAACTCGCGATGCCGGTCGATTATTTAGTTTGCAGAAAAACATTGCTCGGCGCCAGAAAAATAGACAGGCTACTGACCAGCTTGAACAAAAACTTGCTCATTTAATCAAACAATCGGCGGCTAAATGCGCGTCGATTCGCAGTCAGCTACCTAATTTTAAATTCGACCATGATTTGCCGATTGTAGAAAAAAAGGAAACGATAGCCGAACTGCTAGAAAATAATCAAGTATTGATCGTTGCTGGGGAAACAGGCTGTGGAAAAACTACCCAACTACCTAAAATTTGTTTACAAGCCGGTTTCGGCGTTCGAGGAAAAATTGCACATACACAACCACGACGGGTCGCGGCAACCAGCGTAGCAGCAAGGATCGCTAGCGAAGTAGCAACACCTTTAGGTGATACCGTTGGTTACTCGGTTAGATTTAACGATAAAACCAGCGCAAAAACGCGCATAAAATTGATGACTGACGGTATATTGTTATCCGAATTTCAATCGGATCCGATGTTAAGTGAATACGAAGTTATTATTATTGACGAGGCGCATGAGCGAAGTTTAAATATCGATTTTTTATTGGGCTTTTTAAAGCAGCTTCTAAGAAAACGTAGTGATCTTAAAGTTATTGTGACATCGGCTACTATCGATCCGCAAAGTTTTTCCACTTATTTCGATAATGCGCCCATCGTTTTAGTCGAGGGTCGTACTTTTCCGGTATCGGTTATTTATCAACCCATCGAAGCGCTAGAAAATCTCTCCTCAGTCGATCCTATTCTAAACGGTGTGCAACATGCTATCGATAGTTGCGTGGCTGAATCCACCGGCGATATCCTTATTTTTTCCCACGGTGAAGGAGAAATTAAAAGTATCACCAATTATTTAAGAAAATCCTTGATGAGTGAGATGCAAATCTTACCTCTATACGCTCGATTATCCATAAAAGAACAACAAGCGATTTTTAAACCAAGTAATAAACGTAAAATAGTGATAGCAACCAATGTGGCTGAAACTTCTCTAACGATACCGAATATCGTTTTTGTGATCGATATTGGCACTGCTCGAATTAGTCGCTATAGCCAACGAAACAAAATTCAACAGTTACCTATAGAGAAAATTTCCAAAGCAAGTGCGGAACAAAGGAAAGGCCGTTGCGGGAGAATTTGTCCCGGTATATGCATACGCCTGTATTCTAACGATGATTATGATAACCGTGATGAGTTTACTCTTGCTGAAATTAAGCGCACTAATTTGGCTTCAGTGGTATTGCGTTTAAAAAATATGCAGGTGAAAGATGTTGAAGAATTTCCGTTTATTGAAATGCCTGAGGCGAAACAATGGAAAAACGCATTTAACTTATTATTTGAATTGAAAGCGACAGACAGTCAAAACCAAATTACTACCGTTGGCAAGCGCATGGCAGGTCTACCAATCGATCCACAGCTTGCACGAATATTGCTAAATGAGAAATCACAAGCGATTAATGAAATGCTCATTGTTACCAGCTTTTTGAGTGTGCGCGATGTTCGTATGCGCCCCCAAGAACAAACGCAAAAAGCCGATGCTTGCCACAGTCAGTTTCGTGATAGTCAATCGGATATACTGACGATAATTAAATTATGGCAAGAATTACTACAGGCAAAATCAGAAAGGTCTTCTAACCAGTTTCGCAAATGGTGTGTTGAAAATTATTTGAATTTTGTCACTTGGTTGGAATGGCGTAACGTCTTCAGGCAATTAAAAGAAAACGTTGAATCTTTGGGAGTTCAGCTCAATTCACAACCGGCAAGCGCTGATCAAGTGCATCAGTCTTTGGTTTGCGGATTTATTAGTCATCTATTATTAAAGACACAAGAAAAGCACTTTCAAGGCGCACGAGGTTTGAAGGTATGGATCCATCCATCATCGGTTTTATTTAAAAATAGTCCCAGCTGGATGTTAGCCACTGAGCTGGTTGAAACAGGGAAACTGTTCGCCAGAAATGTTATTCCGATTAAAGTGGAATGGGTAGAGCAGATAGCATCACACCTTACTAAAACAAATTACCAAGATATTCATTGGCGCAAGAAAAAGGGGCAGGCGGCTTGTTTTTTTAATCAAACAATTTTCGGACTGCCGCTGGTCAATCGTCGTCTGATTGATTACAGTCAAATTGATCGTCCTGTCGCTCGTCAGTTATTTCTGCAGGAAGGTTTGGCAAGTGATTGTTGTGCTATGGAATTTCCGTTTTTGTCGAGCAATAGAAAAACACTAATAAGATTGGAAGAAGAGGAAAGTAAGCGCAGAGTTAACGACATCCGCATCGATAGAGATGTACTAGCGACTCTATATGCAGAAAAAATTCCCGACTCAATCGTTACTATCAATGCCTTGAATAAATGGCTAAAAAAAGATTGGAAAAAAAGAAACGGCGAACTCAGTTTTACTCAACAATTGCTCAGCCAATGTTCAATTGACGAAACAGAGCAATACCCTAACTTTATTCTCGTTCGAGGTGTCGAGTTACAACTGACTTATAGTTTTGCCCCTGGAGAAAAACAAGACGGTGTTTGCGTGGTGGTTCCAGAAGAAATGCTGGATCAATTTAATCAATCAGATTTCGAATGGTTAGTGCCGGGACTTTTGGAAGATAAACTATTGGCAGTGCTTAAAAAACTGGACAAGCCGAATAGAAAATTGTTAATTCCATTATCCGCAAGCGCAAAGTCATTGGCTGAATCGATTTCATTACTAGACTACCCGAATTTACCATTTAAAAAAACAGTGGCATCAACACTAAATAGATTGCATGATTTACGACTTAGCGAATCTGATATTTCGGTTGACGAATTACCGTTACATTTAACGATGAAATTTTCAACATCGAAAATACCGGGCAAAAAAAAATCTCGAACAATGTTTGCAAAGTTAAACGATTTACTGAATCATTCGTCGCTCCAAGATAAACAGGGGCAACAGAAAAAAAATCAATCTTCACTATCGAATCACTTTATCCAGAATTCATCGCAAAAACTTTATACATGGCCCAACGAGGAAATTGAACTAGAAGTTATCAATAAGACTCAAGGAAAAACGATTCGACAAATTGTTGGTTTAAAGGATAAAAAAACACACGTTGAATTGCTGCGATTCTCTAGTTTACTGAGCGCGAAAGAATCTCACAGAAGAGGCGTAGCGAGATTAATAACGTTAGATCACTTAAAGTTAGTTAAAGAGATACAAAACGGTTGGCCGGATCGAAATAAACTCGAATATTTAAATCTCAGGTTTGGTGGTTTTAAAACCCTAGTAGAGTGGTTTTCTTTTATGGCGGCGTTAATTGAAATAAAACAATTTGAAAATAGCCAGTTAGCTAATGGTCATGTTGCTAATATCGAGCACTATCAATCAATCTCCCGAGTTTTCGGACAAACAGCTAGGGCATTTATTAGTAAAAGTCTGACGCAAGTGGTGTCATTATTACAAACAATTAACGATATCTACGCTAGTTTATCCAATTTAGAAAGCGAGACCTATATTGAATCAGTAGATGATATTAGGCAGCAAATTGATTCGTTGTGGTCGCGTGAACAAATTCTAGAGACAGGTGATCAACTTTTGCTCGACTATACTCGATATTTTTCAGCGATAAAATCACGTATCAAGCGGATTAATGAAAATTATCCTAAGGAGCAATTGGCGGTTGAGCAATGGATTGAATGGTATGATTGGTGGCAAGATATAGAGTCTGAAATCGATAAAAAGCCTAATCAAAAAGGTGAACTGAAAGCTGAATATGATGCACTTTATTGGATGCTGCAAGAATATCGAATCAGTCTTTTTTCTACCAATGTAAAAACACGAGGCAAAATTTCGGCAAAACGACTGCAGAAGGCCTTCGAAAAAATGGAGCAATCCATAGCGCGTTTGGTGTAGCTAAGATAGTGACTATTTCAGTTTCAAATTAAAAACAGAACATTTGACTGCTTTTCAACGGATAAACGTCTCTTATTTGTTGGTGTTGATAGTCTATTTAAACCAACGAAAACCAAGATACCTGCTAAAATTAAACTAGTTAGATGTTACAAAGGGTAGGCTGCTCCCGAAAATGCTTATTCTAGGTTTAATTAGCAATAAAATAGGGACTCGAAACGCTAAACTATGCGATCTTTGGTATTATTTTTTTTAACTATCCTAATGTTCCTCCTGTCGGACGCGCTTTATGCTCTCGATCCTGAAAGAGATCTCGAACAATACAACGTCAATGAGTGGGGGGTCGATCAGCAACTTCCACAAATTAGTGTAACCGCTCTCGCTCAAGACTCGAAAGGCTATATTTGGGTGGGTACTCAAAGTGGCGTTGCTCGATTTAATGGCAAAGATTTTGTTGCTTTTGACCGGTCGAATACACAAGCGTTAGAGAGCAATATTATAACGGATCTATTGGTAGATAATGACAGTAACCTGTGGATATTAACGGCCTCTGGACTAACCCTGCGAAATAGTACGGGCTTTATTTCGCTTAAATCACCGAACAAACAAGTGATTAAACCGAGCCAATTAATCCGTTTCTCAAAAAAAATTATATTTTCTTCCGCCAGTGGTTTATTCGAAGTTAAGCAACAAACGATTCAGCCTTACGTGGTTCAATCTGAAAGTTATGCGTTAGAGGTGTTTCAGAAGAACTTAATTGTGGGGGGACGAGGGCAAATAACAATTGTTTCTGGTCTAACCGCATCAGTGAAACGACTTCCAACAAAGTTTGATAAAGCGATTGTTAAGGATATACAGGCTGTAGGAGAAACGCTTTGGTTGGCGACCACTAAGGGGCTTTTGTTTTACCGAGACAATCAATTTGAACAGTTATCCGGATTTGTTCCTTTAATCAATGAATCGACCAATGCGCTGTATTTAGATGAGAACGGTCTATTATGGGTGGCAACGGATATTGCTACTTATCGATTGGCTAATGGTATTTTGCATAACAATCAAGAAAAGGCCAGTTTCCCCAGGGTTTCGACATTTATGTTGGATAAAGACGGTACGCTTTGGCTTGGCACAAGTGATAGAGGACTTTTTCAATTATGGAATAGTTGGTCAGTACGTTTTGCTGATTACCACGGTATCAACGAAAGTCTTATATGGAGTGTGGCAGGTAGTCAATTATCTGATTTTGTGGTGGGCTCCGATAGCGGTATTTATAAATATCAAGGCAACCGATTTTATTCGTTTATTTCAAAATATCAGTTACCAAACGCGTCGGTTTATACATTGTTTATTGACCGAGACAAGAGTTTGTGGGCAGGTACAAAGGGCGGTATCGCTCATTTCGATCCATTGGGAAACCGACTAAAGAACGACTTGTTCGGTGCGCTAGATGGCCTTCAAATTAACGCAATCTATCGAGATAGCATTGATCGACTATGGGTTTTAACAGAGCAAGGAGCTTATTATCGAGAGAATAATCAGCTAATCAATGTCGCAAAAACAACCGCATTCGAGGCTGAAAGTTTTCGTGCAATAGCGGAAGTTGACCAAAATATTTATCTTGGCTCTCAAACGGGATTGTTGCAATTTGGAGCAGATAACAAGCTTAAGGCGATTGACGATGATCGGCTAAAGACATTCATCACAGTATTAGAAAATTATAAAGGTCGGTTATTGGTTGGTACCTACAGTGAAGGGTTATTTATTAACGATGCCAATGATTGGAAAAACCTTAGTAAGAGTAACGGGTTGCTATTTAACGACTCGTTTAGTATCAGCCAGCTCGACGGTGCATTGTGGATATCTGGCTTCGATGGTGTTTATCGTATTTTCTTTACCAGACTCGATCAATTCATAAACGGACAATCGGATCAAATTATCAGTGACCCCATTCTTAAAGATAGCGGTTACGTAGCTGGCAGCCAAAAAGCCTATTGTTGCAACGGCGCTGGACATGCCAAAGCGGCGGTTGTTGAGGGTGATCTTTGGTTTCCTACTCGAAATGGTGTTCTAAAATTAGAGCCCGACAAAGTTGTAAAAAATCAAACAATGGTTGAAACGGTGGTCGAAAATGTATCAAACCCCAAAGGTGAATTCGATTTATATTTCTACCTGGAGTCAACAGCAGGTCATGATCACATTGCATTTGATGAAAAAGATATTACTTTTAAGTATATCGGGTTAACTAGTTTTGATGAAGGATTAGTTAAATACCGTTATCGCTTAGTTGGTTATTCGCCGAAATGGATAGAAAACGGTGTTAAACGTACCGTATCCTACACTAATCTACCAAGCGGTGATTATATCTTCGAAGTGGTGGCAAGCAATAGTAACGGCTTGTGGTCAAACAAACCGACTCAATTAGCCTTCAGTATCAACCCACTTTATTACGAGACATTTTTTTTCAAAATCGTTCTGTTTTTCCTAGGTTTGGCAGTTCTTTATGGAATGTATCGATTAGTCATTTACAGAAATCGAGTCAAAGTCGCTTTTTTAAGAGCGCAGGTTTCAAAGAAAACCAAGGCGTTGCGAATTTCTAATCAAAAGCTGGAAGAAGCTAATGATAAATTGTCGGTATATTCTTTTACCGATCCATTGACGGGAGCTCATAACCGGCGATATTTTGTTAAGCAAATCGTGAGTGATATTTCACATTATGTGCGTATTTCTAAAAAAGCAAATGAAGAGGAAAACCTCATTTTGTTGATTGCAGATATCGATTTCTTTAAGGATATTAACGATCAATATGGTCACAATGCTGGCGACGAAATACTGAAACAAGTGGTTGATTCTCTTAGAAATAACATTCGGGACGGTGACTATCTGATCCGATGGGGAGGGGAAGAGTTCCTGCTTGTTTTAAGACCCGATCACGTCGCGGGTATCGAAGATATGTGTAATCGGCTACTCTCTAGAGTGAATAAGCAAGACTATTGGGTTAACGAATCAGAAAAAATTCATCTAAGCCTGTCTTTGGGGTTTTGTTTTTATCCTTTAGTTAAGCAAGTCATTAATAACTGGTCATGGGAAGATGCCTTAGATTTTGCAGATAAAGCACTCTATCAGGCTAAATCGAATGGTAGAAACCAATGGGTGGGCTATCAAATGCTACCCAGTACGCTCGATAATTTTAGTCCGTCATCAAAATCCGAAATGACTTTAGATGACTTTCAAAAGTTTTCAGGCAATAACGGTTAAGCGCTCGCTTTGGTCTTTTGTTGTTGACAAGCGTTAAATTGACCGACCTTTCACTTATCTATCTACTTTCCTTTAAAATTAAGTCAGAAACTTATTTACAAACCTTGTCAAAGAGCCTAAAGTACTAATTATACAAATAGTGCTCATAGGTCGAAGATCGGTAAATCCCTAATTCGATAAAACAAGAGCCTACCGCATATGGAGATTAAAATTCGATGACTAAAGAACTTACCCAACGGCAACAGGAAGTTTTAGAAGCGTTAACCGGTTACGTTCAAGACTACGGTATCGCGCCCTCACACGTGGAGCTGGCTGAATTAATAGGCGTGAAATCCTCGAAAGCTGCAGCGGATCATCTCAAGGCGCTGGAAAGAAAGAACGTCATCGAAATTTATCCCGATAAACCACGTGGTATCCGAATATTAAATCTGCAAGACGAGTATGAAATACCTCTAGTCGGTTCAGTTGCTGCGGGCCTTCCCATTGAAGCCATCGAAAATGTTGAAAGCTATATCACCATTCCTGAGGTGCTTAAGCGGAAAAAGCCAACTTTTTTGTTGAGAGTTCGTGGCGATAGTATGATTGATGCTGGGATCTTAGATGGCGATCTAATCGCAGTACGAAAGTCGCAAACCGCTAATATCGGGCAAATTGTGGTAGCTAGAATCGATGATGAAGTCACAGTAAAACGACTAGAAAAACAAGGAGCGAATGCGGTACTACAACCAGCCAACGATCATTATGAACCGATTATTCTACCTGCCGAAGATCTTGCTATTGAAGGTTTATTTGTAGGTTTAATCCGAGCATAGAATCGAATCCACTCAAAAAACTTGTTATATTAGAAACGACTTACACCAAAGATATTTAGTTGGTAATCTTGTTGCAATGTTTCATTGATAGGGTAGGCTAAATCGATATGGATGACCGTGTCATTCGTTAGTTTTGTCGGTGAAATCCTTAGTCCAAAGCCAACACTTTGGAGTGATTCTCGATTTTTTGGTGAAAATGCAGACGCGCCAACAGAAACGCTGCCTATATCATAAAATGCGACGGCCGCGACGTCAAAAACGTCTAAATAGCGAGCAATGTTGAACCACCGTTTTTCGATGTTGATGCTCGAATACGAATCTATCAATAAATGTCCAAAAGGAAAGCCTCGAATAGGAAATTCTTCATCCATAAGGATGTAATTTTCTGGCTTAGGATTATCGTTATATGAAAATTGTAATTGGAAATTCCAGCTTTCAAAATATTTTGGCTGAAAAAGATTAAGTTGAATCAATCCTTCTAAGTGATTTTCATCAAGATAATTGTTAAAAAAATAGCCCCCATAGTTAATGTCGGTTTGTAACAGAGTATAGGAATCGAAAATAAAATTCTGCTGGTAGGTTAAGCCTAAGGTGTGGCCTAGTTGGCCTGAGATTTTATCGTAAGAAACTCCTAGGTCAAGCGATATTGTCGGGCCTTGATTATAGTCTTCTGTTTGGCTCATATGGCGTACGTTTTTAACTTCTATAAAATCAACATTAAATAATTTGTATTGCATTCCAAATGTTGTGATATTCCGGTTTAAATTGGAAAGGTTTAAATAGTTTGCATTATCTTTAAGAAGGTAGAGAGACCGACGTTTTTGTTGGAAGCCAAATTCGCCATCGTTACCGTATCCAAAATAAATCTTTCCTTTTTTTAATTCATAAGGGTCCGAAAGTATCACTTCAGAATTGTTATACAGCTGCAGATCGCCTTGAAATCTATCATAAGTTAATCCAAACGATTTTTCTGAGTCAAATTCGTAGAATGGTTTTTCGATCCTAACGTCCGTTTCCTTACCGTCGCTGTTGTCAGAATACAACCCACTAAATGAATAATGCTGAGAACCGAAGTTCGGGTTAATATATTCCAATATTTTTTGATCGCGTAACTTTTCCTTTTTGAATTCAAACTTAAGTCTAGTGCCGCTGCCAAAGAGATTATTATGGACTAGTCCAATTGCTGACTTGTTAGTACTGCTGCGTCTGCTAAAGGAAAGCTTCGGTTTAAAGGGAAAGGTATCATAAAAGGTAATAATAACATCTTGTTTGCAGTCGTTAGTCTCTTTAATTTCGTATGAAGCATCCCATATGAATTTTGCTTCCCGCAATTTTCTTACGGACTCCTTAATCCTTTCTTCATCGAGCGGTTCGCCTTTTCTAAAAGTTAAATATTGATCAATTGTTGTCGATTTTGTCGGTTGATAGATAAAGGAAAACCATTTCGACTGCATATAGTTTTCTACAATTTTATGCGGTTGCTTTACGATATAAGTGACTTCGCCGATTATACGATCTTTAGCCCCACAGATGTTTTCAGCTTTAAGCTCAGTCGACAAAATAGTTAAATTAAAATAAATGAAAACGATTGAGTAAAATCTAATCATGCTATCAATACCTCGTCAAGCTATATACTCGTTATCAATGAATCCTGCATCTTTATTGATAACGGGTATATAATCGACTATGAAATCTGCTATCGTCTTTATGATAGGTCAATTTTTAAGACTTAGATTAATCTTGTTGAGTCCAAAAAATACGTTAAACGCAACAAAATAGACCAGCGAAATGACTATTGCTAATAACACCGCAATAATGTCTTCTATCTTTCCGTAAACAGTGAAAAAATAGATAAAATATTCGTTAATAGAAAGTCCTAATAGCGATGAAGCTGTTACAGATAATACTGATAGCTGCTCGTTGCTAGCGCGAAGATAGTATTTCTTGTAGAGCACCAAAATGACTATCACGGTCCCTGAATATATAAAAACGTTAGAGACCAAAAGATTCAATTCTAAGAAGTGGACAAAAAACCAAATGCCTAACAAATAGGCTGCGAGAACCGTTAAACATATAGATAGCGTGCATATCTTTTTTACTAACACAGACATAGATTAAGAGCCTAGTGGGTTGGTGACTTGGTTTTGATAATCAGCATAAGACAATTAGCTTAAGGCTTGCTTAAATTGTCAAAAAAGTCTCTGGCGAGCTTTTCTTAAGTGAATCTTAAGGAATTCTTAAGAACCTTCTGCTAACCTTTAAAAGTAGGAATACCTATTAACCATTAGCGACAGAAACTTAATCTATACATCCATGAAGATACTGATTGTCGAAGATTCTATCAATCTTAGAAAAAATATTGCCTTAGGATTGTTGAAGCTCAATTTCGTTGTAGATTCTGCTGAAAACGGAGAACAAGCATTAGCGTTCTTACGTGCCTACGAATATGATGTCGTTTTGCTTGATATCATGCTTCCAAAACTATCCGGTTTGGAAGTCCTTAAACGGCTACGCGACGACCGAAATAAGACAGGCGTAATTATGCTAACCGCTCGTGATGATATATCTGATCGAGTAAAAGGGTTGGAAATGGGAGCCGATGATTACCTATGCAAACCCTTTGCGTTTCAGGAATTGGTTGCTCGTATTAATACAATCGCAAGGCGTAATACCTCAGCCGATCAATTTTTATTGACCTTCGATAATTTATTACTTGATTTCGGTTTAAAGGAAGTCAGTATCGATGGAAAGGTCATCATATTCACACCAACCGAATACGCCATAGTTGAATATTTGGCTCTAAATGCCGGAATTGTGGTCAGTTTCCAAATGTTAGAAGACAAATTAAGAAATAGCGATGGTTGCATGACCCGCAATGCACTGGAAGTTAATATTTCGAATATCCGTAAAAAGCTTAAACATTTCAAATTGCTTGATTTTATTAAAACTAAGCGCGGCAGCGGCTATTTCATAGACAAGCTCAATGCTTAACTCCATAAAAGCTAATACATTGCTTTCAAGTATCTCAGGCATATTTCTAGTGCTACTAGTGGTTGTGATTTTGGCTAACAAATTTATTACAACTTGGTTTTTAGGAGAATTCGATCAGACAATCATTGCAAAAGTGAGACTGATGCAAACCCTAATAGAGTACGATCATGACGGATTAGAATTCGAATTCGCAGATGAGTTTATGGGGGAATATTCTAGAGAAAATCATCCTGAATATTTTCAAATCTGGACGGAAGGGAAGGAAACCTTGGAAAAAGCTAAGTCGTTGGCAAGCGCAGACTTGAAATATATAGAAACTTCCTTAGAAGTACCAATTGTATCCGACCTGCGATTACCCGATGGAAGGGCCGGACGTATAGTATATATTCGATTTATTGCTCAAAATGCGCAGGATGAAGAAGATATTAGTGAGGGCGTTCGGATTATTTCAGAATCAGAGTTGCCTATTGTTAGTATCGCGATTGCTAAGGAAAGGGCGGCGCTTGATCAAGTCATTTTTTCCGCTAATGTTATTATGTTCTGTGGTCTTCTATTGGTACTTCTGTTATCGAGCTTTACTATCTTCCTGTCTGTTAGAAAGGGGTTAAAACCATTAGATCAATTGAGAGAAGAGATAAAGTCTCTCAATTATCAGAAAAAGGGTGAAAAAATTTCGATCGAAAATGTACCAAAAGAACTTTCCTTGTTAATAAAAATGTTTAACCGAATGATCAAAGATGTGCAACATAATTTTGAGCGGGAGCAACAATTTTCATCAGATATTGCGCATGAATTGCGAACGCCACTTGCAGAAATTCGAACGATTGCCGAAGTCGCTCTTATCGGAAACGCTAGAGATATAAATGAACCGTTAGCCGGTTCTATGGAAGATATAATATTAGTAAACAAACAAATGGAACATTTAGTCAACCAATTATTACTTCTAGCTAGAAAGGAGATTTTGGTCGACGAATTAGAATTTAGTGAAGTTAATATCAGCCAATTAGTCGATAAATGTTTGGAAAAGGAGAAAGACATAACGTTAGAAAAGAAACTAAGTATAACCAAGAGTGTTGCACTAACTGCGGTGCTAAAAACATCGCTCGTTGAAATAACTCAAATCGTTTGCAATATTGTGAGCAATTCTATTCATCATTCAGCCAAGAATACCGATATCAATATTGTTTATAAGACCAATGGCGAACAATTCATATTGACTGTTGAAAATGATCGGGGATTACTGGAGCAATCTGATCTAGTTAAACTGGACAGGAGATTATGGGTAAAAGATAGTGCTCGTAGCAATGGTAGCCGTTCGGGAATTGGGTTAGCATTAGTCAAGAATTATTGTCTTTCATTGAACTATAAAATTGGCGTACGAATTAAAGGTGATCGATTCCAAACCACTGTTAGCGGAAAAGAGCATTGAACAAGGTGGCTCTACTTTCATTTTTAGAAATAACAAGAATCCTCCTCTTGTTGGTAGTATTTTTACCATTTGTCGAGATCTCTACTGCTGAAAATAGGTTAGAACTCCACACAAAGCCCATTGAATTCTCTGGTTTTGTCGTCACAGAGCCTTATTCCAAAACTCCGGTTAATTACGTATCTCTCTCGATAGATAGTTGCAGTGACGGCATCTTGGTCGAATTTGAGATCAAAAACTACCAGCCTAATGAGAGCGCGCAGATCACTGCTAGAGATGCCGATATTTTGGATGACTACGTCGAAATAATATTTGATTTTAGTGGCGATGCAAATAGTGCCTATGGTTTTCGTGTTTCAGCCAATGGTTCTATCAATGATTTCTCTATTGATAGAGATTCCAGAGAAAATAGAGACTGGGATGGCATTTGGCAACCGAAAATTAGTTTTGACGATGGAGAATGGATTGTGCAATTGTTAATTCCTTGGTCCACAACACTCTATCAAGTCAAAGAAAATAATGAACAAAAAATTGAATCTAAAGTAACTGAGTTGAAGTTTTATGCGGCTGTTTGGAATCAAAAAAGTCGAACAAAAATTGCATTGCCTGCCATTAGTCAAATTAGAACAAAGTTTATGACGAATTTTCAAACAGTTACTTTAGAATATCAATCAGCTTCGGAGTTTTTTATCGAACCTTATTTGACTTATGATTATGAATTGATGTCGAATACGACTGAACAACGTACTGGATTAACGCTCGTTTGGAAAGACCCATCGAAGGCTATATCCTATGCCTACCTGCCGGACTTTGGCCAGGTCGAATCGAACGAATTAGTTTTGAACCTATCGGCCATAGAGACTTTTTTTAGCGAAAAACGTCGTTTTTTTCTCGATGAAGCAGAATTGTATGATATTAGAGGACCCGAAAATTTAAGGATATTTCATAGTACGAGGATCGGATCATTTTCCGGACCCAATGATGAAGTGTTAAACATAAAACATGCTTTAAAATATTCTCAGTTGTTTGAGAATTTGGAATTGGGGTATATCTATAGCAAAGAAGAGGGCGGGGCTACAAATTCAGGGCGTCAATTTGAAGTTGTTCGCGGTCGATTCTCCAAAAATGAGCAAAACATAGGTTTGCTTCTAACCCAGACGCAAAATGTATTTGCTAACCGCAAAAGCGATGTTTATACCGCCGACTTCAACCTAGAATTGGAAGGGGCATTTAGAATGTTTGGTTTTTTTTCAGCTAGCAAGATTATCATAGCAGAAGAACGAGATAAAAAGGGCAATGCAGGATTCTTAGGGATTAGTTGGGATTGGAATGATAATTGGTCAAACGAATTGAGTATCATTGACTACGGTGAAGATTACGATCTGTCAGATGCTGGATTCGTCGCTCGGAATGATCGGTTGCAATTTGAATTTGAAACAAGTTTTGAAATTACTAAATATAGCCTTAGTCAATTTTTTGAATCATCGGAACATGTTGTTGGTATTGAGGTGGTTAGGAATCAAACCGGTTTGTCGTTAGGAGAGAAAATAGCATTTGAAAACGAGTGGGTTTTGGTCGATAAACAAAAAATCATCCTTGAAATCGAGCTTGTAAGTGATTTCTTAGACGATAACTTCACTCGAGGAAATAACCTAGTTGCATTGCCCGCATCCAGTTTCTTTGAGCTCGAATATGAAAATACCCCAAACAGCGAATGGTTGTTTAGTCTAGACGCAAAAAGCGGTTCAGAAGGAATCGATGGGAGTTTTCATGGGTTAGGAGGGAGTTTAAGCTATAGTTTGTTTAAAAATACCAGTTTGACCATCGGCCTCGATCGAATCGAATTCGATAGCTATCTAATTTGGGATGAAGGAAATGATCTAGTTGAATATCAGGCATCTGAAACAGAGTTTGAAATCTCAATTAATACTCGCATTGGAAACTCCCAAAGCGTAGACCTAAAACTAGAAAGTGTTGCACTAAAAGCCAATGCGCTGCGGGTTTTGAACGCTACACAAAATGGAGAACTTTTTGATAGTGGTGCGCAAGCCGAAGATCTTTCGATTGGTGAACTTGCGATGTCGATTCGTTATCGATATCAGCCTAATCAACACTTGAATTGGTATTTGGTTTATTCTCGTGGCGGTGAAAACGAACTCAGTGCCGTCTCGCAAACCTCTCATCGATTAATTCGTCAAGCATATTTGAATGCCGATGTCTCCCGCCTATTTACAAAAATCGAATATCGTTTTTAGCACTTACCGATAATCTACGATGGTTAAATTCTATTCGCTCTTAAGTTACTCTTAAGTTATTAGAGATATTATTAATCATCAAGATTACGAAAGCTATTTTTCTGATAATCGTCATCACCTTGGTAGGCTAAATGAATATACCTTTAACTTCCGAATTGTTCGTTAGGATAAGTCGACGAAAAACAAATACGGAATCCATCTACGGAAATCGGCTAAATGTTTTAGTCGCTGTGGTTTTCGCGCTAGTGATTAATTCAGGTATTTGGCGAATATACTTACAGAATAATGAAATTACGTCTTTTTCGAACGTTGTACAAATGCTCAGTTTTTTTCTATTTCTTTTCTTCATCATATTGGCCTTGTTCTCCATTTTTAATTTCCCTGTTATCCAAAAGACCTTCCTTTCATTGGTAATACTTATCAGCGTTCCTGCTATGTATTTTATCTTATGCCACGGCGTACAATACGATCAAACGATGTTACACAATATTTTAGAAACAGATTTCAACGAGACAATCGAGTTACTAACGATGTCCTTTATAATCGTTTTCGTTCTTTTGGCTGTTTTTCCAATCCTAACTATTATTAATGCGAAGGTATGTTATCGAAAATTTTTAAAACAATTAATGGGTAATATTTCTTCATTTTTAATATTTGTGGTGCTTGCTTTATTGAGTATTTATAGCCACTATGCGCAACTAAGCTCTTTCGTTAGAAATAATAATATCCAGCTCAGTAATTCGTTGTTACCTATCGCACCTGTACGAGCATTGTATAAGAATTTGGTCGCTGTCAAGAGCGAAATGAACATCGAAAAGAATATTTTAGATCCGAATGCTAAAACAGCAGCGTTTTCTGCTGTAGAAGATCGGAAACCTTTCGTATTAGTCGTTGTGGTAGGTGAAACAGCCAGAGAGAAAAGTTTTAGCTTAAAAGATGTTGGTATGACGGGCCAAAGGGAAAATCTTATTGGTCGTCAAAATACATTGTATTTTGACAATTTCTGGTCTTGCGGTACCAATACCGCATTATCTGTTCCGTGTATGTTCTCGTTATATTCGCAAAAGGACTATCAACGAAGTATGAATCGCGAATTTGAAAATGTAGCAGAATTGAGTAAGCGGGTTGGTTATGATGTTAGTTGGAGAAATAACAATAGTGGATGTAAAGGGATATGCAATCAATTAACTCGTAATCCAATTTCTAAACAAGATTCAAAAGAATTTTTACACGATGGCGAATACTACGACGAGGTGTTAGTTGCTGATTTAGCTAAGAACATCCAATTGAAGAAAACCGATCAGATTTTGTTTCTTCATCAGATGGGAAGTCATGGACCCGCGTATTTTAAAAGAGTCCCACCAGAAAATAAAATGCTTCAACCCGCATGCGAGTCAGCGGATTTTGCGCGCTGTACTAGAACCGAAATCATCAATGCCTATAATAATAGTGTGCTTTATACCAAACTAACTTTAAATAAAGCCATCGACCAATTAAAATCACTCGATGGCGACTATGATACGATGTTAATTTATTTATCAGATCACGGGGAGTCAACCGGAGAGAACGGGTTTTATTTGCACGGCGTACCTTATTTCATGGCCCCAGAGGAACAAACCCATATTCCGGCTCTAATGTGGATATCCGAGGGAGCCGTCAAGCAAAAGGGCATCAATTTTGAATGTGTGCAAGCGAAGCAAAATTCTCGTTTATCACATGATAATTTTTCTCATACATTGATGGCAATTTTGGATATCGAATCCCAATACTTAGATAAAGAACTTGATATCTTTGACGGATGCAGAAATTTACCGATTTGAACTTTCTTTTCGTTTGACGCCTATGATTAATCTAAGTAAAAGTAAATATTTAATATTGAAGTCTTTTAGAAGCCCGTTTATTCGCTGCAAAGGGTGATAATCCCTTTAATATCGGCTAAAATGGCGCCAATTTTAGCCAGTAAGAATATCTTGCAATGAAGTTTGTCATCAAAGTCTTTCCAGAAATTATCGTTAAGAGCCGACCGGTTCGTAAACAGTTTATTTCCCAGTTACGTAAAAATCTTAAAAAGGTTTTAGGGAAGATTGTAGAAGAACCAAAATTGATTGGCACTTGGGATGTGATTGAGCTTGATATTGATCAGTCTGAGGACCATTTGGAATCGCTGGTGATCGATCGTTTGCAATCGATCCCTGGAGTTGAATTCTTTCTAAAAGTCAACGAGCACACATTTGAGACGATTGATGATATCGCCGAAGTCGTCATTGCCGAGTACGCAAAGCAAGTTAAAGAAAAAACCTTTTGTATACGTGTTAAACGCTCCGGAAAGCACATCTTTAATTCGATTGCTGTAGAACGTCAAGCTGGAGGCGCGTTATTGCACAATAGTGAAGCGGCGGGGGTCAAACTGAAAAATCCAGAGGTTACCGTTCAACTAGAAATTCGTGGCGAGAAATTATTGACCGTTGTTGAGCGATTCCAAGGGCTTGGCGGATTCCCCATGGGCCAACAAGAGTCTTGCGTTAGTTTGATTTCCGGTGGATTTGATTCTTCAGTCGCCAGTTATTTGATGATGAAGCGGGGTATTCGAACCCATTTTTGCTTTTTCAACTTGGGCGGCGTCGCCCATGAAGTCGGGGTGAAGCAGGTCTCTCATTATCTCTGGGAAAAATATTCAGCTTCCCATCGTATATTGTTTATCACTATTCCTTTCGAGCAAGTGGTTTTCGAAATACTGACAAAGATCGATCATAGCCAGATGGGGGTGGTGCTTAAACGAATGATGTTAAGGGTCGCAGACCAAGTAGCCACCGAATTTAATGCACCAGCACTGGTGACCGGTGAAGCTGTGGGCCAAGTCTCCAGTCAAACCTTAACTAATTTGTCGGTTATCGACGAAGTTTGTGAGCATTTAGTGATGCGCCCGTTAGTGGTAATGGACAAACCGGATATCATTGAGTTATCGAGAAAAATCGGTACCGAAGAATTTGCCGCGGTGATGCCAGAATATTGTGGTGTTATTTCCAATAAGCCGACTACTCGGGCAAAATTGGATAAAATAAAGAACGAAGAATCCCGTTTTAACTTCGATATTTTACAAAAAGCTTTTGATGACCGAAAAGTTGAAAATATTGACGAGATATACAATAGCTCAATCAATATCGAAGCCATTGAAGTTGTCTCATTACCTAAAAAAGAGGAGGTAATTTTAGACATTCGACATCCTCATGAGCTCGCTCTCAAACCGCTTGAACTAACTGCGAATACGGTTAAGATGATTCCATTTTTTAAGTTACAGTCGGAAGCCCAAACAAAACTCGAGAAATCGGTCGACTATTTACTTTACTGCGACAAAGGTATTATGAGCCAGCTTCAAGCTGAAGAGCTAAAAATCAAAGGATTTAAAGTCAAAGTCTACCAACCCAATTAGCCCCATGAAACTGAACTGATACTAGAGATCCATTAACAGTTGATTGGTTTTCCAGTGGAATTCTCATGTAGTCCGTCTCCGTTAGTATCCTTTGAGAAACGAATGCGACCGGCTTTGGTTAAAAATAATCCACGAGCATTATCAGCTTTGTTGTCATAGCAGAGTTCGAAACTACCATTTTGATGATTGGTAATGCCGGTTTCTAACCATTGCAAAGACTTTCTAGCACCAAATGCCCGCCAACTTAAGCGCGATCTCTCATCTTCAGAATAAAATTGATACAGCAAGGTATCACCTGCATCGTATTGACGGTCACCATTTTTGTCGACAAAAGAGATATAGCCAGTTGACCAGTCTGAGGAACAGAGCAAACTACGATTAACCGGACAGATAGTGACCTTAACGTTTTCAGTAACAGCCGTAGTGCGAGACAGCTGTAATGTTTGGGTGAGCCGCTGCACATTGACGGAAACCTTTCTCCGATCTAAAAAATCATCAAAACTTGGTACCACTAAACCCATAAGTATCGAAACGATCGAAATAGTTATTAATAATTCTATCAGTGTAAAGGCTGATAATGATTTATACATGACGAGATTCCTTGTTGTTGTTAACTCTTCCTAAGAGGCATCTATTCTGCTTGTACAAAGGTTTGTTTAATACCCGATATATCCCAAGTTGGAATAAGACAATTCTGCGATCTGTTGAAGAAAGTGGCTTCTTTGGTTGTAAGATATTGACTATTTCAACTGTGAGCCGTCCGTCAGAGAATAGACTTAGCTAGCTAGGAACAAACGACAAAATAATCAATTTTCGCTAAATTAGTTTGCTTACGCCATATTTGCGTCAGCAGTGAGCACTTTTTAAGTTTAAAACGTCAAAAATATGTCGTTTGCTAAATTCTGAGAAGCTTCTCTGATATAAGTCACTGTAAAATAGGAAGAAATATCTAACAGTCGCTTTGGTACAACATTTGCAACATCAGCAGGAAAAGGGCCATTGGTTTAGATTTAAATCACTCGATGAGCAACCCGCTTGCTATTTAGCTTTCAAAGATTTGTTTTGTGCAAAGCGGTTAAAGATTGTCCATAATTATTGGTGAGTAATTTAATCCAAACTAACCCAAAGAAAGGTGGAAATTGAAATGGCTGAAGATGACCAAGATTTAGAGCTGGATCTAGACGATTCAGAAGATAGCGATGAGGGTGGTGGTGGCAGTAAAAAGCTAATTATCATAATCGCAGTCGCTGTTTTGTTATTAGGTGGCGGTGCGGCGGCATTTTTCATGATGGGGGATGATAGTAGTGATCCCGAAGCTGACGAAGTGGTCGATGGAGAAGTGGTCGTAGAAAAAGGACCTGCCATCTATATTGGCGTGCCTAACGCGATTACCGCTAATTTACCAGGTGCGAAAAAGAGTCGTACGGTACAAATCAAAATGAACTTTTTGGTTCGTAGTGAAGAAGCGAAAAACAATGTTAAACAACATATGCCGCAACTTAAAAACGATATATTAATGTTAGTGAGTCAAAAAAATGCAGACGACTTAAAATTGCCTGAAGGACGACATAAGCTACAGCAAGAAGCGCTACAGACAGTACAAAAGACCTTAACTGGTTTGGTAGACGACCCTACTGTAGAAAAAGTATTGTTCGTTAGTTTTGTCATGCAGTAGTTAAATTTAGTCGGTAATCATTATTAAAGAGAAACTATGTCTGATTTATTAAGCCAAGATGAAATCGATGCGCTGTTACACGGCGTCGATGATGGTGACGTCGAGGTAGAAGAGGAGTCTCTTGATCCCGGCGAAGCGAGAAATTACGATTTTTCTTCTCAAGATCGGATCGTTCGAGGAAGAATGCCATCTTTGGAAATGGTAAACGAACGATTTGCCCGGCATATGCGCATAAGCCTTTTTAATATGATGCGGCGTAGTGCAGAAATTTCGGTTAACGGTATTCAAATGATTAAGTTCAGCGAATACATTCATAGTCTTTTTGTCCCCACAAGTTTAAATATGGTTCGTATTAGACCGCTTCGGGGCACGGCGTTGTTTACCTTAGAAGCCAAATTAGTCTTTATTTTGGTGGACAATTTCTTTGGTGGCGATGGGCGTTTCCATACCAAAATTGAAGGACGAGAGTTCACTCCCACTGAAAGACGTATCATTCAATTGTTATTGGACCAAGCATTTATCGACTTGAAAGAAGCTTGGGCGCCGGTAATGAAAGTCGATTTTGAATATATGGATTCAGAGGTTAATCCTGCGCTGGCGACTATTGTCAGTCCAAGTGAAGTGGTTTGTGTCTGTAGTTTCAATATTGAACTCGATGGCGGCGGCGGAAATTTTCATGTCACCATGCCATATTCGATGTTAGAACCCATTCGAGAAAAATTAGATGCCGGTATTCAAAGTGATCGAGATGAGGGTGACGACCGTTGGACCGATGCACTTAAAGAAGAGATATTAACCGCGGAGGTTGAATTAACAACCTCTTTGGGCGAATCGGAAGTGAGCTTGAAAGACGTGCTGGAATTTAAAGAAGGCGATATTATTCCCTTCGAAATGCCGGAGCACGTTGTGGTTAAAGCGCATGAAATGCCCTGTTTTAGAGCCAATTATGGTAAGTCGAACAATTTTGTAGCCGTAAAAATTATCGAAGAGATTTCCCGTGAACACATCATGCGATCAATGCTAGAGGACTAATCAATGACTGACGAAAACGACACAACTGAAGATACCGGTGACGATTGGGCTGACGCCATGAATGAGCAGGAAGAATCGGAGGCTGCCGCAAAAGTTGACCCTGAAAATTTAACTGAAAGTTCGGCAGCTGAAGGCACCATAGAAAATGAAAAATTGGATGTCATTTTAGATATTCCTGTTTCATTATCTATGGAGGTTGGGCGCACTCAAATTCCTATTCGAAATCTGTTGCAATTGACGCAAGGTTCGGTGGTAGAACTGGATCGTCTAGCGGGTGAACCGCTTGATGTGATGGTCAATGGAACGATGATTGCGCATGGTGAAGTGGTAGTCATTAACGAAAAATACGGAATTCGCTTAACCGACGTTATGAGTCCACACGAACGGATCCAAAAACTGAAATAAAAAGAGAAGTGAATGATGACAATTCAACGAGCTTTTAGATCATTTGTTTTCTTTTTTATAGTTTACTTCTCTTTTATATCGGCGAGTTTCGCCATTGATAAAAACAACCTTCAAACACCGGCAGAAAGCTTAATGCCGATGTTGTTCGGGCTGGTGATCATACTGGCTCTTATTTTTCTTCTTGCCTTTTTATTTCGTAAATTTTCAAATTTTGGGCTGTCCGGAAAAAATATTCAGATTATCGAAACTCAAATGATCGGTAACAAAGAAAAATTAATGATCATTCAGGTTCAAAAACAGCAGTTCTTAATTGGCGTAACTGGGCAAACGATCAGTCAGTTAGGTGAATTGGAACAGTTGGTCGATAGCGGCACGCAATTCGCGGCTACGGAGAAAAAAAGCCATTCGTTTAGTAATATATTTAACCAGTTATTAAAGCCGGTTGAAAAAAACAAATTGGAACAAAATAAAGCCAGTCGGAAAATCACAACGGAAAACGCCGCATGAAAATATTTCGACGTTTCAATTTGCTGGTCATTTTCGTACTTTTACAACCATTTGTCGGCCAGGTTGTTTCGGCACAGACCGGCATTCCGATATTGTCGGTAGAAACCAATCAATCGGGTAATCAAGAATATAGTGTAACATTGCAAGTTCTCGGTCTGATGACCTTGCTCACCTTTATTCCAGCAATCGTTATGATGATGACTTCGTTCATTCGAGTAACCGTAGTTTTTGCCATATTAAGACAGGCGCTCGGCATGCAGCAGACACCTTCCAATCAAATACTAATTGGACTTAGTTTGTTTTTAAGTTTTTTCATCATGTCGCCAGTGATTGATCAAGTGAACAATAATGCTGTTCAACCTTATTTAGAAGAAACGTTAACGGCGACACAGGCACTCGAGCAGGCACAAAAACCCTTCGCAGAATTTATGCATGGGCAAATTAGGGAGTCAGACTTAATTCTGTTTATGGATTTATCAGGCACTGAAGAACTGCAAGAGGGAGAGATGCCACCATTCAAAGTGCTGGTGCCTTCGTTTATTATCAGTGAACTAAAAACCGCGTTTCAAATTGGTTTTTTATTATTTATTCCCTTTTTAATTATCGACTTGGTAATCGCTAGTATCTTAATGGCAATGGGTATGATGATGTTGTCACCGCTCATTATTTCTCTACCCTTCAAAATAATGTTATTTGTACTGATTGATGGATGGGCTTTGGTTGTCGGTACACTTGCCAATAGTTTTACTTAGCTAGCTTAGTTTGCTTAGTGGCAGTTTTCGTGAAAAATCACAAAGGATCAAAATTACTTGCGAATTCAGGAAAGGATTTCTTTATCGTGATATTTAATGATTTTAGGAGAAAATTCTAATGTCCCCAGAAGTCGTAGTCGAAGTTTTTAGAGGCGCACTTTATATTATCATTATGCTGGTGGCAGCAATCGTCGTACCGGGATTAATCGTTGGGTTATTGGTAGCTATTTTTCAAGCGGCAACCAGTATTAATGAACAAACCCTTTCTTTTCTTCCGAGACTTTTAGTTACGCTAACAGCAATGATATTTCTTGCCAATTGGATCTTTGCAACATTGATTGGTTTTACCACCGAACTCTATTTGTCGATACCCGAGCTGATCGGCTAGTTTGCATGCTAATCAATGCAGAACAAATTCTGACCACGATGGCCTTATATATTTTGCCATTTGCGCGTTTGTCGGGTTTTTTAATGACCCTAAGCGTGATCGGCTCACGCAATATTTCACCGCGCTTTCGAATGCTATTAGCTCTTTCAATTACGGTTATTGTTGTGCCGGTTATTCCAGTGAGTGATCCGGTCGAGTTGTTTTCAGCAAAGGCTTTTGTATTAATTATTGAGCAGACATTAATCGGTATCGCACTCGGGTTCGTTTCTCGGCTAATGCTCGAAACCTTCGTGATTGGCTCACAAATTATCGCCATGCAATCGGGCTTAGGTTTTGCTTCTCTGGTTGATCCAGCCAATGGCAATAGTGTACCAGCATTAGGGCAGTTTTTTTTAATGCTGACTACGTTACTATTTATTTCAGTTGATGGCCATTTAGTGATGATCCGGTTGGTCGTTGAAAGTTTTACTTCCTTTCCGATAGGTTCGTCTCAAAATATAAGTGAAATGTTTTATCAGTTAGTTGCGTGGGGGAAATGGATGTTTGCTGCGGCCTTAATTATGGCAATCGTTTCTATCGCATCGCTGTTAATCGTGAATATTGCTTTTGGTGTCATGACGCGAGCTGCACCCCAAATCAATGTATTTGCAGTCGGATTTCCACTTACCATGGTGACCGGTCTTATTTTAGTTTGGTTGACTCTATCCTTTTTTCTACCCCATTTCGATCGACAATTATCAAGAGCCAATAGTTTGGTTTGCGATATGATACAACTGGAATGTTAACCAATGAGTGTGCTACTGATAGGGTGTAACAATGGCTGATAAAAGTGCTGGAGAACGCGAAGAAGCAGCAACACCAAAACGGTTAAAAGAAGCCCGAGAAAAAGGCCAGCTAGCTCGTTCGAAAGAGTTGACGACTGCCTTACTTTTGATGGTAGCTGCAACAGCACTTTACAGTTTTTCTTCTTCAGTTGGTTCAAAAATCGCCTTGCTTGCGCAAAAAGCTTTTACCCCCGATAGACGTTATATTTTTAATCCAAAACAGATGTCTAGCGCATTGGCCGAGCTTTTTGGAGAAGCCGTGTTTGCTGTAGCGCCTTTTTTTATTGTACTTTTCGTGATCGGGTTATTTTCGCCAATGGTATTGGGTGGTATGTCCTTTAGTACAAAAACGTTGGCGCCTAAGGCGAATCGCATGTCCGTTGGCAAAGGACTGAAACGCATGTTTGGCACCCATGCGTTAATTGAACTAATAAAGGCTTTGGCTAAAATATCGGTCGTCTTTATCGTCGGGTATTTTGTTATGCGAAGCGCATTTCCAACTTTAATCGAATTGGGCAATGGAAACGTAGAATCAGGGATCGCCCGTGCAATGGATATTGTTTCTCGCAGTTTTTTCTTATTATCATTTTCTCTATTAATTATTGCTTTAATCGATGTGCCATACCAAATTTGGAATCATGCCAAAGAGCTAAAGATGTCAAAGCAAGAAGTGAAAGATGAATACAAAGAGACTGAAGGACGACCAGAAGTTAAAGGTAAAATTAGGCAAAAACAAAGAGAGATTTCTCAACAAAGAATGATGGAAGCGGTTCCAGAAGCGGATGTTGTGGTGACTAATCCTGAGCATTATTCAGTGGCTCTAAAATACGATGTGATGAAGTCGAGCGCGCCAATAGTAGTCGCAAAAGGCGTCGACCTAATGGCGATGCAAATTAGAAAAGTGGCGCTAGCCAACGATGTTCATATTTTGCCGATGCCGGCATTAGCGCGAGCTCTTTACCATACCACCGAAATTGACCAAGAGATTCCACAGGGACTTTACATGTCGGTCGCACAAATATTGGCGTTCGTTTTTCAGCTTAAAACCTACAACGAAGGGAAGGGGCCGAGGCCTGATGAGCTATCTGAAATCGAAATTCCTGATGGTTTTAACTACTAGATGTTGCCTTATTCTAACCATTTGGCGCAATTGGGCAACTTCCTTAAAAAATCGACCAATCTGAACTATACTAGATTAAATCTCTCTTTATTCGCTAGTAACCTAGATAAACACGGATAAGAGCTGCCACACCAGTCGACAATAATAGAAATTATTAATGACATCAATTTACCAATATCGACAAATCTTCTTAGACCTCAGGTATCTGGGCGTAATAACTATTCTTTACGGTTTTCTAGCTATTTCAACGACGAAAGCAGAGCAACTCTTAAACGAAAATTCAGTCTCCACACAAGTAATTGATATCGCGAATGAATTGCCAGATAATCCAGTGGGAAAATTTACCTACTTCTATGAAGATATTGATGCCAGCCTGAATTTTGAGCAAATTAAAAGTTTAAAAGAGAGCCGTTGGCAGCTTTCGGATCGTGATGTTCCTAGTTTTGGTTTTGTTCAGAGTATCATTTGGTTACGAATCGATTTAGAAAACCTTTCGCAAAAACAGAAGGACTTCTTACTAAGTATCGATAATTCGGCCTTAGACGAAATTCGAGTTTTCCTGAAAACTAATACGGATAGTCAGCAGTCATTTGTAATGGGAGACTCTTTTCCGTTCGATCACAGAAAAATTGATCATCGGCACTTTATTATTCCTCTGGAGATGGCTTCCAATAGTACGGCTCGACTGTATATAAGAGTGGCTAACCTTGGCAGTATGCAAATTCCTGTTTTTTTTCGAGACGCAGGGTCATTTGCGATGAAGGAACAATCGCTACTATTAGGTTGGGGAATGTTTTTTGGCATTATGTTAATTATGTCACTCTATAATTTTATCCTATTTTCAGCTACAGGTGATAAATCTTATTTTCTATTTTCTCTGTATATTGTCAGTATGCTTTTCTTTCAATTGTCGCTTTATGGGCTAGGGTTTCAATATGTCTGGCCAGATTTTCAGGGTATTAATCGTTGGATGATTCCAGTAAGCGTTGCTTTTCTTTATGCTTCAGGGTGCGGATTTATGCAGTCTTTTATTCAAATAAAGCAATTTAGTTTATTGCAGCATGTTATTGTTAAAATTATTATGTATACGGCTTTGTTGGGAGCCGTCATTTCACCGTTCATCCCCTATCAATACTCTATGCCTTCGTTGACCTTTGTCGCTGTTCCATTTTCTACCATGGGCGTGATTGTTAGTGCGACGGCCTTGTATAACGGGTTAACTTCCGCACGTTTTTTTCTTTGGTCATGGATAATATTCACTTCTTTCTTATTTATATTGGCCATTAATAAGTTGGGGATTATTCCGCGAAATATTATTTCTGAAAATGGCATTCAATTGGGCAGTGTTCTGTCGGTACTATTTATGTCGGTTGCTCTTGCCGATCGAATTAATTTGGACAAAAAACAAAGAATTGAGGCTAACAAAGAAGCGATGAGGCTAGAAAAGATAGCCAGCAAAGAACATGAGCTTTTCTTGCAATCGGAAATTTCTCGTAAGGAAGAAGAGCTCAAGACTCAGCAAACGATTATTACTGCGCGGGAAGAAGTATTGCTCGCCAAAGCTCAAAATGAAACTAAAAGTGATTTTTTAGCAACAATGAGCCATGAGATCAGAACGCCTTTGCACGGCATTCTTGGAATGTCGGACATGTTATTCGAAAGTAAGCTCGATAATCAACAGCGTGACTATCTTCAAGTAATAAAAAGTTCCGGTAGTTCATTACTCAACATTATAAACGATATTCTAGATTTTTCGAAAATTGAGGCTGGTCGAATGGAGATCGAATATCGAATATTCGATTTGCAAGAAACCTGCAAAGAAACGTTAGACAGTTTTTATCTTTTGGCAAAGGATAAAAAGATGAGTGTTCGCTGTGATATTAGCGATAATATGCCTGAATTCATCAAGAGCGACTCGAATCGATTACAACAAATATTACTTAATTTGATTAGTAATGCGATAAAATTTTCTGATGGCGAAGACGTTAAGCTCCGCACCAGCATTGTTGCGTCGACATCGAATGAAAATACCAATTCTAGCAATCGACCTCAATCCGCAAGTGCTCCTTTGATTAAGTTTGAGGTGATTGATCACGGTATTGGGATTTCCGCCGAACACCAACAAAAACTGTTTAAAAGTTTTTCTCAGGCCGATGGTTCAACGACCAGAAAATATGGAGGAACTGGCTTGGGTTTAAGTATTTGTAAACGTTTAGTGGCTTTAATGGGGGGAACTATCGGGGTGGAAAGTTCAAAAGGGAAAGGTTCAACTTTTTGGTTCACGATTAAATGTGGGGAAATGTCGAGTTCTGAACTTGAGTCCAATATAGGCGCTATAAAAACGGCCAGAATAGTGCCGTCTCAATCATTTGATCGCTTGCAAGGGCTTAAGGTTCTAATTGCTGAAGACAACAAAATAAACCAAATGGTGATCAAGGGTTTAGCCAGCAAACTTGGTTTAATATCAGTCGTTGTAGAAAACGGGCTAATGGCCGTGGAATATGTTCAGGAAAATTATCATCATATCGATTTTGTGTTAATGGATTGTGAAATGCCTATTTTAGATGGTTACGATGCATCCAAACAAATTCGCCAGTGGGAGCAGTCGCAAAATCTCCCGCCACTGATCATTTATGCAGTAACCGCGCATGCCTTAGATGAACACATAAAAATCTCGCAAGAGGCAAAAATGGATGGTCATATCTCTAAACCCGTCAATCTTAAAACGCTCTATCGAGCAATCATCGAAAATGAACGCATAGCACCACTGCTCAAGTAGTAATTTTTCCAGCGATTAATGTGATGTAGCCTCTCTTGTCTGCGCGACGATTTTCAGAACTAAAAACTGGGCGCGATTCTTGCAAAATTCTAACCCACCAGTGGAAACGCTGAGTTTTTGACGCTTTTTTATCAAGCTCAAGCTCAACGTAAGTCAATTTAGTCGAATAATAATAGAAGTCGATATTTATAAAAATGTCCGAAACGCTTACTCAAAATCTGAGCACCAGTAAAATTCCACCATTGGGTACGCCGATCCTTCTGCTGGCCTTATTGGCGATGATGACATTACCCATACCAACTTTTCTTCTCGATATACTATTTACCTTCAATATTTCTCTCGCTCTAGTGGTTGTGTTAGCAACGGTTTATTCCCAAAGACCGTTAGATTTTGCAGTTTTCCCCACCATTTTATTGGTTGCAACGTTAATGCGGTTGGCACTGAATGTGGCCTCAACTCGAGTGGTATTAATGAATGGTCATACAGGAGCTGGAGCAGCCGGTGATGTTATTGAGTCATTTGGCTCAGTAGTGATTGGTGGTAATTACGCAGTAGGGTTGGTGGTCTTTGCAATCTTGGTAATTATCAATTTTGTGGTAGTTACCAAAGGCGCTGGACGAATTTCGGAAGTTAGTGCCCGATTTACTTTGGATGCGATGCCCGGTAAACAAATGGCAATTGACGCAGATTTAAATGCCGGATTATTGACTCAAGAAGAAGCCAAAGAGCGGCGAAGTGAAGTTTCTCAAGAGGCCGACTTTTATGGGTCGATGGATGGTGCTTCGAAATTCGTCCGTGGTGATGCCGTCGCAGGGCTGTTAATTCTATTTATAAATATTATCGGCGGTGTTGCGGTAGGGGTCGGTCAACATGGACTCGATTTTTCAACGGCGATGCAATATTACGCGTTATTAACGATTGGTGACGGTTTGGTTGCTCAAGTCCCGGCGTTGTTGTTGTCGACCTCGGCGGCAATTATGGTGACCCGTCAAAATGCAGCGCATAATATGGGAAAGATGTTGGTCTCTCAATTAATAATGAATCCAAGAGTACTTTACGTTACCGCTTCTGTTTTGTTTGTTATGGGAATAATTCCGGGTATGCCACACATACCTTTTTTGCTTTTATCGGTTGTTTCTGGTGTAGGTGGTTATTTGGTCGAACAAAAACTCGCTAAAAATCAAATTATTGAACAAGAAATCATTGAGCAACAACCCGAACCGGAAAACGTGGTAAAGGAATTGAGTTGGGACGATGTTCCGCCGGTTGACCAAGTGGGTTTAGAGGTCGGTTACCGACTCATTCCGATGGTTGACCCCGCTCAAGATGGAAAATTAATGGGGCGTATCAAAGGGGTTCGTAAAAAAGTTTCACAAGAACTGGGGTTTTTAGTCTCATCGGTGCACATAAGAGACAATTTAGATTTATCACCCAATGCCTATCGGATTGCCATTCAAGGAGCCACTGTTGGTGACGCGGAAGTGTTTCCGGATAAAGAATTAGCAATTAATCCTGGCCAAGTTTTCGGCAAATTGGAAGGCATTGCGTCGAAAGACCCGGCGTTTGGGCTAGAAGCCATCTGGATTGATGTTTCTCAACGGGACAATGCTCAAGCGCTGGGTTATACGGTGGTTGATGCTAGTACGGTCATCGCTACTCATTTAAGTCATCTATTGCAGTCACATGCTGCCGATTTATTCGGCCATGAAGAAGCTGAACAAATGTTAAAGGCACTTGCCAAAACCGCACCTAAGCTTGCCGAAACACTTATTCCGGACGTTGTACCATTAGGCACACTAGTGAAAGTTTTACAAAATTTATTGGTCGAGCAAGTACCGGTTCGCGATCTTAGAACCGTGGCAGAAACTTTGGCAGAGTTTTCTAGCAGGAGTCAAGATCCCGTCATATTAACCGCTGCCGTGCGCGTAGCTCTCAGTCGGCTAATAGTTCAGCATATCAACGGCTTGCAGGACGAAATACCGGTGGTGACTTTAGCTCCTGAATTGGAACAAATTTTGCAGCAGTCCATTACAGGTGGAGGCGAAGAATCAGTCGGTATCGAACCGGGTTTAGCCGATCGAATTCAAACTTCTCTGAAACAAATAGTCGCCCAGCAAGAAGCGGCTGGTCAAGCTGCAATATTGCTAGTCGCGCCCACTTTAAGACCGTCGCTGGCAAAATTTGCGCGATTTGGAATTAAAGGGTTACACGTATTGAGCTATCAGGAAATACCGGACAATAAACAAATTAAAGTGATCGCCAACGTGGGTAATCAATAACAGTTTTCTATAGAGAATACGCTGATGAAAATAAGACGATTTTACAGTAAAAATATGCGAACGGCGCTTCGACAAGTTACCGAAGAATTTGGTGAAGACGCGGCGATCTTGTCGAGCCAAAAAACTGCCAGCGGCGTCGAAGTGATTGCCGCGCTAGACTACGATGAAGATTTATTGCCGTCAAAACTGGCGTCAATGGAAGCCGAGGAGTCAAAACGAAAAAGTGATATCAGCTACCAACAAAATCTTGCGATACCAGCAGATAAGCAGATAGAGGTTAACAATAAGCTTATTTCAGCAACCGCCAAAGATAAAGAGCTGATTAGCGAGCAGAATAGTGAGCAGATTAGTGAGCAGTCCTTAGAAGATTCTTCTCTCAACAAGAGCAATCCATTTGAATGGTCGACCGATCCTGGGTTAATTGCCATGAAAGAAGAACTAGGTTTAATGCGCTCGATGATGTCAGAACAATTAAAAGGCATGGGTTGGCAACGATTTGGCGAAAAAGAGCCTACCAAAGCAATGCTAACTCGGCGTTTCGCTAGCTTAGGCGTGAGCCAAGCTATCACTAATCAATTATTACCTTTAGTAAAACCGCAACAAGATGCAGAATGTAGCTGGCAGAATTTGCTAGCGCTTTTGGCTAAATCGATCACTGTTAATTGTCAGGATATTTTAACTCACGGCGGCATTTTTGCTTTTATGGGACCCACCGGTTCAGGTAAAACCTCCAGTATTGCAAAAATAGCGGCGCGTTTTGTCATTAAACATGGAACCGACTCAGTCGCCTTAATTACTACCGACGACTATCGTATTTCGGCGCCTCAACAATTGGCCAATTTTGCCAAACTTCTTGGTATACCGATGACAATCGTTTCTGCTAGTCGCCCGATTGAAATGTTGCTAAACCAATATAAGAACAAAAAACTTGTTTTGATCGATACTGCTGGCATGTCGAAAAACGATATAGCCATTTCAAAACAGCTCGATAGTCTTCAACAAACAGGTAAAAACGTGAAACGGTTTTTGATGTTGCCGGCGACTAATCAATTAGCGGTCTTAAAGCAGTCGGTCGAGTTATTTGCGCGCTATTCTCCGTTTAGCGTGATTATCAGCAAACTTGATGAAGCCGCTAGTTTGGGAGAAGTGCTCAGTTTGGTTATTGAACAAAACTTACCGGTTGCGTTTACCACCGACGGTCAACGTGTACCTGAAGATATTAGACAAGCAAGAAATCATCATCTTGTATCAAAAGCTGTTTGGTTAACCAATAAGTACGGCAGTAATCCCGATGATTGGCAATTAGCTCAAGATCAGCCCCAAGTGAAGTATGCTTAACGTCTATTTTGAGAAAGTTAAAGCAATAATTTGGTAAAACATCAGGTGCTTTTTGGCTATAAATTACCTTATTCACAGGCTCGATTATCGAACGATGAATTTAGTTGACTATTTATTTTATTGAAAGCTGTATTTTCACCAATATAGTCTATGCTTATAAACATATTAGGCATAAAATCTATAATTAAAACAACTCTTTGGGAGTAGCCTGTTTGAGTCAAATGTACAACAACGCACCCGATAAATTGATTAAACCAGTCAAAGTCATCGCAGTAACCGGTGGCAAAGGTGGTGTAGGCAAGAGTAACGTCTCGGTCAACCTTGCTGTCGCACTCTGTCAACTCGGGCACAAAGTGATGTTATTGGATGCCGATTTAGGGCTTGCCAATGTTGATATTATGTTGGGCCTTAAAACTAAAAAGAACCTTGCAGACGTTTTAAATGGCGATTGTGACTTAAAGGACATCGTTATTGATGGGCCTTATGGTTTACAAATTGTACCGGCCTCATCCGGCACCAAAAGCATGGCTGAGCTCTCTTCGGTTCAACATGCCGGTATTATTCAGGCGTTTAGCGATATTGGACAAAATCTAGACTTTCTAATTATTGACACCGCCGCTGGAATTACCGATATGGTGGTCAATTTTGTACAGGCGGCGCAAGATGTATTGGCGGTGGTCTGTGATGAACCTACCTCAATTACCGATGTTTATGCGTTAATGAAAGTGCTCAACCGCGATCACCAAATAGTGAGATTTCATGTTTTGGCGAATATGGTTAATACTAGCCAAGAAGGCCGAGAATTATTTTCCACCTTGAGTGGCGTCTGCAATAAGTTCTTGGATGTTACTTTAAATTATCTCGGCTCTATTCCTTTTGACGATAACGTTAGAAAATCGGTTAAAAAGCAAAAGTCGTTGTTAGACGCTTTTCCTCGGAGTCCCGCGGCAATTGCGATAAAAAGCTTGGCGAAAAAGGTCCAACAATGGCCGTTGCCATCAGATGCTAGTGGCAATATCGAGTTTTTTATGGAAAGATTAGTATCATGAGTCGATTGAGTAGTGCCGTTGCCAAACCTCTGTCGATGAAAACTGAACAAGTTGGCAAAGCTGTCGAGATTTGCTGCATTGTCGTCTTTACGGCGCAATTTGATTAAACAAGGTTGTCGATGTGACCGGAGCAGATAGCTACAAGAAAATACAAGATGACGACTTTGCGGAGCGATATGCACCGTTAGTGAAAAGAATTGCCCATCATTTGATGGCGCGACTACCGTCCAGTGTTCAACTTGAGGATATGTTGCAGGCAGGTATGTTGGGGTTACTAGAGGCGCGCGGTAACTTCGACGCCAACAAAGGGGCGAGCTTTGAAACCTTTGCTGGAATACGCATACGCGGTTCGATGATTGATGAAATTAGACGGGGTGATTGGGTTCCTCGTTCGGTACATAAGAACGCCCGCAGCATTGCCAGTGTCATTAAAGAAATTGAACAGTCGACCGGTCGAGACGCCAGAGATACCGAAGTAGCCGTTAAACTTGGCGTTGAAGTTTCTGAGTATCGACAAATGTTGATGGACGTTAGTAACGGCCACATGATGGATTTTGAAGCAATGGGGGTGACAGAAGATTATTTTTCCCAAGGCCTATCTGAAAGTAGCCAAACACCTTTAGAGCGAATCCAAAAAGAAGATTTTAGAAACTCCCTAGCCAGCGCCATATCATCATTACCAGAACGAGAAAAATTGGTTTTAGCCCTCTACTACGACGAAGAGCTTAATTTGAAAGAAATTGGCGAAGTCATGGGAGTCAGTGAGTCCAGAATCAGCCAAATTAACAGCCAAGCGATGCTTCGACTACAATCTCGACTAAAAGATTGGAAGAAGTCGTAAAACTAGACTAAATTTAGTGTAAGAAACTTAACGTAAATCATTGAAACGTATAAAAAGTAACCGATTTCGCTAAGTGATACCGATTTTCAACAGACTGAACATTCCATACGGAGACTTATCTTGGACAAGAATATGAAAATCTTGGTTGTTGATGACTTTTCTACCATGCGTAGAATCATCAAGAATCTACTAAGAGACCTTGGGTTTACTAACACCCAAGAAGCCGATGACGGCAATACCGCATTACCGATGTTACAAGCGGGTAACTTCGACTTTTTAGTGACTGACTGGAATATGCCTGGAATGCAAGGTATTGATTTGTTGAAAGCCGTCAGAGCTGACGATAAGTTGAAAACGATGCCGGTTCTAATGGTTACCGCCGAATCCAAAAGAGAGCAAATAATAGAAGCTGCCCAAGCGGGAGTTAATGGCTACATTGTCAAACCTTTTACCGCCGCGACACTCGATGAAAAGCTGCAAAAGATATTTGAACGCATCGACGGTTAATTGCACTCTAAAAGGAATTCACCATGAAGAAATTATCAAATAAAGACAAATTAGAACAGACCATCACTCAAACGAGAGATTTGCTGTCACATTTAGAGAATAATGAAATTGAAGACGCGCAAGAGCTAATTGATACCTTGGCTGGCGAAGGTGATGAAGACCTTTTTATCGAAATTGGTAAACTCACTCGTAATTTGCATGAAGCACTCACCAATTTTCAAATGGATTCTAGAATTACAGATATCGCCGCTTCAGAAATTCCCGATGCGAAAGAACGATTAAACTACGTTATCGAAAAAACCGAAGAAGCCGCTAATAAAACCATGGACAAGGTCGAAAGCTGTACCGAGCGCTCTAATAAAATGTCAAACGATGCAGAAGAGCTTTTGGTTGAGTGGAAAAAACTCTACAACCGTGAATTAGAACCGGGAGATTTTAGGAAGTTATGCAAGAAAATCGAAACTCACTTAGAAAAAAATAAAAATGATGCCGATGATCTGCATAGCGAGCTCAATGATGTACTCATGGCTCAAGATTATCAGGACCTCACCGGTCAGGTCATTCGGCAAGTCATCACTTTAGTGCATGATGTTGAAGAAAGCATGGTACACATTATCAAAATGTTTGGCAGCATGGATGGTTACAACAAAGCGAAGGATGAAACATCGGTAAAACAGGGGGTAGAAGGACCTGTTGTAAATGTTGAAAAACGCGATGATGTCGTTACCGGGCAAGATGAAGTTGATGACCTTTTATCTAGCTTAGGCTTTTAAGGGAGTATTAAATGTCATTTGAAGCTGACGAAGAAATACTTCAGGATTTTTTAATTGAAGCCGGTGAAATTTTAGAGGAAATGTCTGAGCAACTGGTTGCATTGGAAAATGATCCTCAAGATATGGATTTGCTCAATGGTATTTTTCGAGGCTTTCATACTGTTAAAGGTGGTGCAGGTTTTTTAAATCTGAAGCCACTGGTTGATATCTGTCATATCACAGAAAACATTTTTGACATATTGCGAAACGGTGATCGGGTCGCAGATGCCGATCTAATGGACAACATTCTTAAATCTCTTGATTTAGTCAACGAAATGTTCGATTCTGTTCGAGCTGGCGAAGAGCCTGAGCCGGCAACGGCTGAATTCTTAGAACATCTTGGAACCTATGCGAGTGCCGCGTCTGAAGATGGGCAGGGTGAAGAAGAGGATTCAGCTGACGTGCAAGATAATAGCGAGCACGCTTCACTAGAAAATGCTGAAAATGAAGATATTAGCGACGATGAATTTGACGCGTTGCTAGACGAATTAAATTCTGCTGAGCAAGCGCCAGCAGAAACTCCTGTCCCAGTCGCAGCCGCCAATGACGATATTAGCGACGATGAATTTGAAGCGCTATTAGATGAATTACACGGAGACGGCCAATTTAAAACCGAAAAATCAACACCGGCTGCACCGGTTAAAAAAGCCGCCGTGCCACCTGCTGGAGCCAATGACGATATTAGCGATGATGAATTCGAAGCTTTATTGGACGAATTGCATGGCAAAGGCGGTAAAATAGAATCGAAAGGACCGCAAAACGAGAAAGAAAGCGTTAAAAGTGATACCCAACCAGCCGCTAAAAAGACCACAAAACCTGCTACCGCCGCAAAAGATGAGGATTTAATTGACGACAGTGAGTTTGAAGCTTTGCTGGATGAACTGCACGGTGCTGGAAAGGGGCCTGCGGTGAAAGAAAGCGCTGATAAAAAGTCAGTGGCTAAACCCGCCGCCAAACCCAAAGCCAAACCAGCCGCTAAAAAAGAAACAGCTAAACCTGCGGCAAAAGAAAAAGTAGCCACTAAACCAATGGCTAAAAAAGAATCCGGCAAAACTGCCAAAAAACCACCTCCAAAAGTAAAAAAAGCCACAGCTGTCGTCACCGAAGCAACGGTGAGAGTCGATACTAAACGTCTTGACGATATTATGAATATGGTTGGCGAATTGGTTCTCGCTAGAAACCGTCTTAAAACCGTTTCTGCAGAAATGGAAAGTAGTGAAGATTTAAGTAAGGCCGTATCTAACCTTGATATCGTTACCGGCGATCTTCAAGGCGCGGTAATGAAAACGCGAATGCAGCCAATCAAAAAAGTGTTTGGCCGTTTCCCTCGAGTGGTGAGAGATTTAGCACGTAGTTTGAAGAAAGAAATTTCCCTTGAAATGATTGGTGAAGATACCGATCTCGATAAAAATTTAGTCGAGGCACTCGCCGATCCGTTGGTGCATTTAGTGAGAAATTCTGTCGATCATGGCATCGAAATGCCAGAAGATCGTGCTAACTCGGGTAAAACTCGCTCTGGAACCATTACACTTTCCGCAGCGCAGGAAGGCGACCATATCATGCTAATCATTCAAGACGATGGTAAAGGTATGGACCCGAATATCTTGCGTGGTATAGCCGTAGATAAAGGTTTGATGGACAAAGAACACGCCGAACGCTTGACTGATAACGAATGTTATAACCTAATTTTTCATGCAGGCTTTTCAACCAAAAAGGAAATCTCAGACATTTCTGGTCGCGGTGTGGGTATGGATGTGGTGAAAACCAAAATAACCCAACTAAATGGCTCGCTTGATATCGAGTCAGAGCTTGGTAAAGGCACCAAAATTTTAATTAAAGTGCCGCTAACCTTAGCAATCCTACCTACCTTAATGGTTAAAATAGGCGAACAAGCCTTTGCATTCCCATTAACGGCGGTAAATGAAATTTTCCATCTCGATTTGACCAAAACTAACACGGTTGACGGACAGTTGATGATTGTTGTGCGAGAAAAAGCGTTACCTTTATTTTTCCTAAATGAAATGTTGGCGCAAAGCTATACCGGCGAAAAACGTGAGCGACAAGGTCACGTGGTACTCGCACAAATCGGTACCCAAGCGGTGGGTTTTGTGGTCGACTCCTTAGTTGGACAAGAGGAAGTCGTTATCAAACCTCTCGGAAAATCGTTACACGGTACCCCGGGCATGGCTGGCGCGACGATTACTAGTGACGGTAAGATTGCACTTATTTTAGATATTCCTAGCTTATTAAAGCATTATGCCGGATAGGCATCCGCTCCGCTCGACCGCCTCAGGTACATTAATATGGCTATAACTGTTCTTATTGTCGATGACTCACAGTTTTTTTGTCGTCGAGTTGGTTCCATTCTCAATAACGCTAGCGATATTAAGGTAATTGGCATTGCTAATAATGGTCAACAAGCCATAGAGAAGGCCGGAAAACTCAAACCTGATGTCATTACTCTCGATGTAGAAATGCCAGTGATGGATGGTGTGACGGCACTAAAGCAGATTGTTAAAGTTTGCGATGCCAAAGTATTGATGTTGTCTTCGTTAACTTACGACAACGCTAAAATTACCCTCGACGCGCTAGATGCTGGTGCAACGGATTTCTTGCTTAAATCTTATGAATCACTGTCCAATGATAGCGATGGCTTAGTTAATTTACTGCAAGATAAAATCAGAGAGCTTGGTAGTGCTAAAACAATACGTCGTCCATCAGGGACGTCTGCCCCTGTTAGAAGCAAGCCCTTTCCGACATACAAGGCAAAAACAACAGTTTCTACCGATAAATACGGCTTAGTCGCCGTTGGAGCATCTACTGGAGGACCAGTAGCATTGCAAAAACTGCTCGCACCTTTACCGGCGAATTTTCCTTGTCCAATTACCATAACCCAACATATGCCGGGTACCTTTACTGGCGCTTTTGCGACAAGGCTCAATGGACTCTGCCAAATGACGGTTTGTGAGGCAGAAGACGGAATGTTGTTAAAACCCGGGCATGTTTATATTGCGCCAGGCGGTAAACAAATGGTTTTCGAAGGGCGAAGTCAATCTGCAAAAATTAGAGTTAGGCCCACTGACGCTAGGCTCAAATTTTCACCTTGCGTTGATGTGTCCTTTGGATCGGCCTCAAAAGTATTTGGTGGCAACATTCTTGCATTAATATTGACAGGTATGGGATCAGATGGAACCGAAGGTTGTAAGCTTATTAAAGCGAAAGGCGGAAAAATCTGGGCTCAAAACGAGGCATCCTGCGTTGTATATGGCATGCCAATGTCTGTCACTAAGGCTGGGCTATCGGAACGCGAATATCCGATAGAACAATTTGCTGGTGCAATAATGAAGGAAGTGTAATGGATCGACTAACAATTGCCGGTATGCTGATAGCACTTGCCGCAATTTTTGGCGGACAGGTACTTGGAGGGGGAAATGTTGCGGCATTACTCAATCCCGCCGCATTTGTGATTGTGGTTGGTGGCTCTTTTGGCGCAGTAATGGTTCAGACGCACTTTTCGACTTTTGTCCGCTCGCTAAAAATTCTGCTTTGGGTATTTAAACCGCCGGTGCAACCGATGGCCGAAGGGGTACTTAAAGTAACCGCATGGAGCCATTTAGCGCGCCGAGAAGGTTTATTAGGTTTAGAAAAAAGTATTGATCAGTCGCTAGACCCTTATATTTTAAAGGGGCTTAACATGCTGGTGGACGGAAATGATCCGGAAGCTATCAGGAGCGCGTTATATGTTGAATTGGATGTTAGTTCTAAGGAGTTAATGAATGCGTCCAAAGTTTATGAATCATTGGGCGGATATTCGCCAACCATTGGTATTGTTGGTGCCGTATTAGGACTAATTCATGTCATGGGTAATTTGGCCAATCCCGAGCTTTTAGGCTCAGGCATCGCGACTGCTTTTGTAGCGACTATATATGGAGTAGGTTTCGCTAATTTATTCTTTTTACCAATTTACCATAAATTAAGAGCGGTCATTGCAGAGCGTTCTCAATATATGGAACTAATGCTCGAAGGTATAGCTTGTATTGCTGAAGGCGAAAATCCGCGGGTCATTGAAGTCAAATTAGAGGGTTACGTCGGCCGATGAATCGAATGATTCTGAGATCATTCCTAGGTCGATTTTTATCATGCGACGAATTAGAAATAACATTGCAGTTGAAGAGCAGGAAGTTGGCCGCTGGTTGATTTCTTACGCTGATTTTATCACGTTGTTATTTGCCTTTTTTGTCGTTCTTTATTCCATTTCACAAGTTAATGCTAGTAAATATAGAATCCTTTCCCAATCACTTGAAGGCGTTTTTGATAATCCCAGCAAAAGTGAACAAATCATTCCCGTCGGTGATCCGAGTCGAAGTCTACAACCGGTTACCGGTGATGATGTGGAACAACCCGAATTAGATTCAGAAAGCCAAGCTACCGCAGAATTAGATTCTGAAAACTTTGCATCGACTGAAGCGTTTAAAGATTTGGAAAAAGGATTGGAAGCAAGTTTAGGCGACCTAATTGATCAACAATTAGCAGAAATAAACTCTGATGCTAACTGGATCAATATTGTTTTAAAAAGTGCCTTGCTATTTCCTTCCGGAAGCGATCAGCTAAATGATGGCGCAGAGCCTCTGATGGAAGAAGTCGCGAAACAGCTTAATGAGAATTTGCAGCTAATTTTAGTACATGGTCATACCGATAACATTCCGATCCAAACTGAAAAATTTCCATCAAATTGGGAGCTATCCAGTGCTCGCGGGGTGGCTGTGGTTCGAAAATTACAAACCTTAGCTGTTCAACCGAATCGAATGAGTGTTGAGGGACACGGTGAGTATCAGCCAGTGGCCGACAATAATAGCGTCGTAGGAAGACAAGAAAATAGGCGGGTAGTAATATCCATCTCTCGAAAACAAAAAGTCGCAAAATTAATAGTTGCAAATCCTGAGACGGATCCCGAAACGAAAATATCGTCAGTTGCCGACCCAACGGGCCAGCAAACTGATGCTCCACAAAAAGAAAAAGAACCAGAATTTGAAATTATCAAACTGCCCGGTGGCGGCATTCTAATCCGGGGCAAAGATTCTACTGAAAAAGAAGAGAATAATGAGCAACAATAGGCAAAGGTCGTTTGAATTAGCGTAGAATGAATGCGCCTAATAACATTGAGGATTGATTAGTGAAAGTCTGGACTGTCGCAAACCAAAAAGGCGGCGTTGGAAAAACCACCTCGGTTGCCGCGCTTGCCGGAATATTAGCCTCTCGTGGTTATCGTGTTTTGATGCTGGATTGTGATCCGCACGCGTCACTGACATCTTATTTTGGTTTTGATAGCGAAAATCTCAATTACAGCCTTTTTGATTGGTTTGCTCAACAACCAACAAGCCATAAACAGGTACAAAACACCATTATTAAGTTGGATAACGAAAATATCAGTTTGATGCCCGCGTCGCTTAGTTTGGCGACACTGGATAAAAAATTTAGTCACCGAGAAGGGATGGGCTTGGTGGTTAATAAAGTACTTGGCTTAGTCCAAGATGACTACGATTACGTATTAATCGATTGCCCGCCGATTCTTGGTATTCTAATGATCAACGCTCTCGCCGCTTGTCAATTTCTATTGATACCGGTACAAACGGAATTTTTAGCAATTAAAGGATTAGAGAGGATGATGGAAACCCTTAATATGGTGATAAAGGCGCAACATCATAGTATTGGATATAAAATTGTACCGACTATGTTTGACCGACGAACTAAGGCATCTATTTCGGCACTTAGAAATATGCGAGATGAATTTGGTGGTCATCTATGGGATCGAGTTATTCCAATTGATACTAAGTTTAGAGATGCATCGCGTTTACATCGTACGCCGAGCCATCTTTATCCGGATACACATGGAGTATCTGCCTATCAAAAATTGGCGGATACATTATTAGAAATGTCGAGCCAAACAAAAGTGGCTTAGAATACAGAACTTAATGAAACGACCAACGCAAAAATAATCTAAAGAATGAAGCTCAAAAAACCGACAGTGACTGAAAATCAAACGGAACTAGAAATTTACGTTGCTAGTCTGTTGCACGATCAATCAGTCGAAAACACATCGGTCAAAGACTTCTCAACAGTTACCAAACTAGCTGACGAAAAATTTCACCTAAAAGAAATTATTACCGAATACACGAGCGAACCATCTGTCAGCAATAAAATAGAAGAAGACGATAAAAGTATTTCTCAAAAATCGACTACTGTTAGCGATGTCATTCCGTTAAACAATAACTTTACTAATACCGAAAAACGCGATGATAGTGAGGAAGAACTGGATGAATCGCCTCGAAAAAAGATTAAGCCACAACCTCTAGAAAATGACGTTCTGGAAAGGAATAATAAGGCTAACATTGAAAATAAAAAGAGCGCCGAAAGTGCCAGTGAGAAAATTCCGGAAAGCAAAACCGCTATCGAACAAAATAACTCTTTGCAAGAAATTGAAGAAAAAAACTCGATAGAAAGAGCGCAAGCGAAAGAGGAACGAATTGCCTCCGAAGAAAAACTCGCGAAAGAAACTATTCAGCTAAACGCCAGTTTAAAAGAGAGTGCTGCCCAAGAAAATAAAGCGAGTGATCGAGAAACCGAGCACCATCAGAAGGTTAATCAAGAAGTCGCGGAATACAAAGAAAAAGACTTCCAAGAGAAAACAACAGATCCACGATTGCAGGGAGTCGAAAAACTACTATCAAAAATTGCTTTGGCAAATGTGGTTGCACCGGTAATTTCGAAAAAAGAGGGGACTTCAACCAACGATAAAACTCAGATCAAGAACAAAGGACAGACTCAAGCACAGCAATCATCCGATGTTAGTTTAGAAAACGCACAATCGTCTTTTGCCCACCGAGAAAACAAATCGCTTAAAAGCATATTGGGTAACGTCTTTCAAACGCTGGTATTTGAAGTAAATCGATTGCCTTTGGCAGTTCCGCTAGTTAAGTTAGGTGGTATTGTTAATATAAGCAAGTTAGATGTTACGCCTTTAGTCGGTACGCCAGATTGGTTTATGGGGCTGGTGCCTAATGAACGAGGTAATTTGATGGTGGTTGATACCCAAAAATTTCTTATGCCAGAACAAAAAGCTCAACCAGACAGAGAATATCAATATTTAATTATTTTAGACGATTCGCAGTGGGCGCTTGCCTGTCACGGTGTTGGCGATGCGAAAAATTTAACCCCCGACGATATCCGCTGGTCTGCCCGATCATCCAAACGTCCTTGGTTTGCGGGTATGGTAGTCGAATACATGAGTGCGTTAGTGGAAGTCGATGAGCTGATTAATATGCTGGCCGAAAATATAACCGATTAGCGATCATCAATCGATTTCTGTTTTGTTATTTTGGGATTCCGAAATTAATCAAGATGGATATTTAACTTTTCTAATTTATATCGCATTGCTCTAAAACTAATCCCTAACGCTTTGGCCGCTTTGGTTTTGTTACCGTGACTTTTTTCTAACGCCCGCATGATTTCTTCACTTTCAATATTAGCTAAATATTCATCTAATGGTAAATGATTTCTTGAAGAAACACTGTGATCTGTTTGAGCATGATTAGAAGAGGGCGACGGTAAGTTAAGATCAATGGTCCTGATGGTTTCATCTGACGCCATGGTAAGTGCTCGTTCCAAGATATTTTCTAGCTCTCGAATATTTCCAGGAAAGTCATAATCGCACAGTGCTAAAAAAGCTTCCTTTGTTATTGATGCCTGTTCAATGCCATGCGTAATCGCGAGTTGGTCCAACAAATAGCGGGCGAGTTTTTTGATATCTTCTTTTCGCTCTCTTAATGCGGGGACATTGATTTCAATGACATTAATCCGGTAAAAAAGATCTTGCCGAAAGTCGCCACTATGAACGAGTTCAAGTAGATCCTTATGACTGGCGCTAAGTATGCGAGTGTCGACGGAAATTTCTGAATCGGAACCAATAGGACGAATGCTTTTTTCTTGGATTGCTCTAAGCAACTTTACCTGCATAGCAAGCGGTAATTCGGCAACTTCATCGAGAAATAAAGTTCCACCTTCGGCAGCTTGAAATAAGCCTTTTTTATCAGCGACAGCACCTGTAAAGCTGCCTTTTTTATGACCAAAGAACTCGCTTTCCATCAATTCACTCGGGATGGCACCGCAGTTTACCGGAACAAAACTCTTTGCTGCGCGTGGGCCTTTGTGGTGAATTAATTTTGCCACGAGCTCTTTACCGGTCCCCGATTCACCGTTGATATAAACCGGCGCTTGACTTCGTGCGAGTTTAAGAATGGTTTGTTTCAGCGCTAGCATTATTTCGCTGTCGCCAATGAGTTGTTTCTTCGATTTATTAAGTTGCTGTTTGTTGTTAGTTGCCTGATTTTCTTTTGGATGGGCGTTAAGCTGTATCGCATTATTAATTAATGAACGAAGCGCAGTTAAATCGACGGGCTTCGATAAAAAATCAAAAGCGCCGGCTTTCATCGCGTCGATAGCTGTTTCCATATTGCCATGAGCGGTTATTAGAGCTACTGGCATTTGATTGTAGTTTTGTTGAATATGTTTGATTAAATCGATACCATCGCCATCTGGCAGTCGCATATCGGTTAGGCAAAAATCGAATGTATTCTGAGCTAATAACTCCCTCGCTTGAGTGAGAGTTTCAGCTTTTTTGGTATCAATATCCATGCGACTAAGGGTAATACCTAATAACTGCAAAATATCAGGTTCATCATCGACAATTAATGCAACCGGTGTTTTCTTCATAAAAATTCCGTTTAGTGGAGCTGTTGTTTAGTTACAGAAAAACTAATTCTGAAACAGGAACCGCCAGCCGTCAAGGGAATATAATCAAGTCTTGCCCTATTTGCTTCACAGAGCTCTCTGGATAAATATAAACCAAGGCCTGTGCCAGTTCGAGAAGTGGTGAAAAAGGGTTCGAATATCTTCTCTGCCTCTTGTGGAGGAATACCTTCTCCTTTGTCTATCACGTCTAGAAATGGCGTTCTATTTTGCGGCTCAATTCCTGCCATCACGAGAAGACGGGCTTTTCCAGAAAATAACTCACTGTAGCGCAGCCCATTATCAAATAGGTTAGTTAAAATCTGCCTTAACTGGGAAGGATCAAAGTGTACAATGATATTTTCGGATTGAAATTGTAGGGTGATTTCTGGAACAGGTGTTTTGTCCATCGAATATTCGCCGATTAATTTGTTGATGTATTCCGATAGATTAATTTCTTTTACTTGAGTGGTTTTTCGTACAGAAAGTTGCATAATATTTTCAATAATTTCATTTACCCGTGCGGCATTTTTTTCAACAATTTCTACTAAATCGAAATTAGCGGGATCGAGATCTTCAGATTCTTTGATTAATTGTGCTGCATGACTAAGTGCCCCCAATGGGTTACGAATTTCGTGGGCGATTGACGCTGTTAGTCGGCCTAGAGAGGCTAACTTCAAATTTTGTGCTTGTTGATTTAATACCGATGTATCATCTAAGAATATAATCGCGTTTTCTTTACTTTCTCCAATGGGGGAAAAATGGGGTGATAAGTTTGGACCTGTAGCAGTATTACGAAAAGGTTTAGAACGATAGTGATTTTTTTGTCGCCATAATTTTAATTGGCGAGCCAAAGGCGTTGCAACTTGTTCCAATTTTTTACTTTGGGTAGATTCGGGCATTCCTAAGTGAACCCAGGCCGCTCGATTGATAAGGCGAATATTTTGAAAACCATCAATAACAATGACACCGGTCGACATGTATTGAATAATTTCTTCGTTCAGCTTTTCCATGCTAGCTAAACCACGAATAGATTGTTCGGCTTTTCGTTCACTTTCACGAATACGACGAGAGAGATAAAAAGCCAATAAACCGGTTCCCAGAAAAGTAATAGTCAAAATACCAATTTGAGTTAAACCGCTTTCAAAGCGAATACCGTTTATTCGAGAATACGCTTCTTCAATAAAGACGATAACCGAAGCGAGTGCCGAATAACCAAGAGCAGACGGATTATTGATTAAAATGCTAGCGGCGGTTGTGCTCACAGCAATCAACATCCCGAGTCCACTTGAAATCCCGCCGCTCGCATGCATTAGCAAAGTGATTATCAGAATGTCAATGAGCACTTGTATTTGAATTTGTAAATTAAAATGAGCACGGTAGTAAGTTGCAACATGACTGCATATTGATGCAATTAGAAACAACGATGAGGTAACAACAAATAGATAAGGTTTGCTAGCTCCTAATAACTGAGTCGACAATTGCAGCTGCACAACGGCAACAAAGATAGTGGAAAGGATTAAACGGTAAATAGAAAATATCTGCAACGCCCGCCAGGAAGAGTTTTTGATGATTTTACTGGTTGTGTGAGAGATCATTGTTACCTTAACGATTATTTAAACGATAAATGACTAAAATATAGGAGTAACCAAAGCATGCAATTTAGTCGTAGATAGTGGGAATTGCTTGTCGTTTGTGTTCTGTTTTTAAAAAGATGGCCTGTATCTTTTCGTCAGCTATTAGATCATCGGATTTATTTTCTAAATAATCATCAATTTGTTGGTAAGACAATCCAAGCGCCTGTTCGTCAGTTTTTGCTGGAGAAAGGCACTCCAAATCAGCGGTGGGTGATTTTTCGATCAATTGCTGCGGCGCGCCTAAAACTTGCGCGATCTGTTTTACTTGACGTTTGCTTAGTCCAAAAAGCGGCGCTAAATCACAGGCACCGTCACCCCATTTGGTATAAAAGCCGGTAATATTTTCGGCAGAATGGTCGGTCCCTAAAACTAAACCGCCTAGCATTGCTGCAACGTCATATTGAGCCATCATGCGTGCCCTGGCTTTACAATTCCCTTTTACAAAATCGAGATGTTCTCGTTGTTCAGGTAATAATTCGATTTCGTTTAGTGCCTCGGTAGAGCTTTGATGAAGTTGATCGACAGTCGACTTAATGTTAATTGTAATTTGCTGATCCGGTTTGATAAATTCTAGTGCGAGCTGAGCGTCCGATTCGTCTGCTTGTTCACCATAAGGCAATCGAATAGCAATAAATCGAAAATCAGATTGTTGCAGATTTAGCTGATTGATTGCTATTTGTGCCAGTTTGCCAAGTGTTGTCGAATCTATTCCTCCACTAATGCCAAGTACTAAGGTTTTTATACCCGCTTGAGTCAGTTTTTCTTGAATAAACTTAACTCGACGTTCAATTTCAAAATCCGGGTCGATTTCTGGTAAAACGCGCATTTCGCTAATGATATCTTGTTTTTGCATACTGATGATTAATTTGATTCAAATTGATTTAAAGCTATTTTAGGACAAAGGCTTCGATTACTCAATCGATCAGAAAAATAGTTACTGGCGCTAGCACCTATGGACAGCCGTTATGCCTAAACATTCGTTTTATCTGGAGTTTTGGCTATGTTATTATTGCCCAATGATAAATACCGTCTCTGCTACCCCAATTGGACGTTTGATTGAAGAGCAAGATGTTTGCATGAGCAAAGCCAAATAATGAAAAAAATTGAAGCGATAATAAAACCATTTAAATTGGACGATGTTCGAGAAGCACTAAGTGATGCCGGTATTTCGGGAATGACGGTGACCGAAGTTAAAGGGTTTGGAAGACAAAAAGGCCATACCGAACTTTATCGCGGCGCTGAATATATGGTCGATTTTTTACCTAAAATTAAAATCGAAATTATTATTTCCGATGATCTGGTTGATATTTGCGTCGATACTATTATGGAAGTTGCTCGAACGGGTAAAATTGGTGATGGAAAAATATTTATTTCTGAAATTGATAAAATCATACGAATAAGAACGGGTGAAGAGAACGAAAGCGCAATTTAAAAAGAGAAACGCCTGTTTTTGGCATAAAAAAAAGGGTACATTGAGAAATGCACCCTTTTTTTTAGTCTGTAGGTTTAAATCTAAACTTAAATCTTATAATCTGGAAAATTGAGTAATAGTACTCGGCGACTGTTTTCTGATAACTCTGGTAAGTCTAGCAAGTCATAAGAAATCACCATCATTTCAAGCGCCTTAGGAACCGCTGGGGTACGCGGATAATGATCAACGACATATTTGGCACGGTTAGCCGCAGCCAAATAAGCAGCCCGTTGCATGTAATAATTAGCCACATGAAGTTCGTAATCTGCAAGCCTGTTTCTCAGGTATATCATACGTTGCTGCGCATCTTTGGCATATTTGCTGTTTGGAAAAAGCCTTATTAATTCAGCAAAATCATCAAATGATTGACGCGCTGCGCCGGCATCACGTTCTGATAGTGGAGCAGAGAATATTTCCTTGCCAAAACCTGTTTCACTAGAGAAATTAATTAGTCCTTTCATGTAATAGGCATAATCGAGATCTTTATGTCGAGGGTTTTGCCGAATAAATCTTTCTGACGCAGCAATACCAGAGCCAAAATCGTTAAGTTGGTAATAAGAATAGATCAAATTTAATTGGGCTTGATGCGAATACGCACCAAAAGGGTAGAGTCCATCAAGCCGTTCAAGGTATTCTACCGCGCTACGATAATTTCCTGAATACATTGAATATTGGGCTTTTTCAAACAATTTAAAAGCGTTATTAATTTTAGCCGCACCGGTAATGTCTTTAACATCGCTGGTACATGCTGCCAAAAGTGTTAGTAATATTACTAAGCAAGTGCTCTTTACTATTCTCATTGATTCTCAAAGTCGTTAAAATGGCTACTAGCCAACTATAAACAATTTAAATACCAGTTAATTACAACCATACGATCATTTAAACGGCATTTTATAATACAATTTGGTCACTGTAATTTTGGTCACTGTAATAAAGTGGTCTCGAGGTAACTTTCTAAGATACCAACGAATACGCTCGAATATAGTGGTTAAAATTTATTAGTAACATCAGGTGAAACACCCAATATTATTTAGTCGCAAGCCGTTATTTTACCTTAGGGCGTGGATAACTGCTACAGCAACCAACAGATAAGGCACATAAAGTGGCAGAAAGTTCCTCAAAAGATCCACAATCTGAACAAGAAGCAATTGAGTTTACCGTCGATGAGTCGTTATCGGGTGAACGGCTCGATCATGTCCTGTTGCATTATTTTCCTGAATTATCCCGTTCAAGATTGCAAAGTTGGATTAAAAATCAACAAGTTACTATCAATCAACAGGTCATCAGTAAACCAAAACAGAAAGTCAGTGGCGGAGAGTTAATGTGTGTGATCCCAACCTTGCAAGATCAAGGCGAGTGGAAGGCGGTTGATATTGATTTTGAGGTGCATTATCAAGACGACGATCTATTGGTGGTCAATAAAAAAGCCGGTTTAGTGGTCCATCCCGCGCCAGGGCATTACCAGGACACCTTAGTCAATGGCTTACTTTTTCGCTTTCCCGAATTAAGAAAACTTCCACGAGCTGGCATCGTTCATCGACTCGATAAGGACACTACCGGATTGTTAGTGGTGGCTAAAACTGCCGAGGCGCACAATCATTTGGTTAATCAATTACAATTAAGAGAGTTCGAGCGAGAATATATGGCGCTGGTTCACCATACTTTAGTGGCTGGTGATAGCATCGATTTACCGATTGGTCGGCACCCACAAGTACGAAAAAAGATGGCGGTGATTTCTGACGGTCGCTCACCGGCCAAAGAAGCGATAACTCACTACCGCATTGAGCAAAAATTTAACAATTTTACTTTGCTAAAAGTTAAATTAGAAACGGGAAGAACCCATCAGATTCGAGTGCATTTATCCCATATCAATCATTCGATTGTTGGCGATCCTCTTTATTCGATCCGAAACCTAAAACCGCGTGGAATGACCGCTGAATTTTCGCAAGTGTTTGAATCATTTGAACGACAAGCTTTACACGCGGCTAGTCTCGGTTTATCTCATCCCCGTACGGGCGAAAAAATGCTCTGGAAAGCAGATTTACCGAAGGATTTTGAACAATTGTTAGACGCAATTAGTCGACATGACGCCAATCAATAATTTGCATACCTATTTGGCAGTCGATTGGCCGGTTAGCGAAAAGGTTAAAGCCTACTCAACCACCCGTCAAGGTGGTATAAGCTGCGCGCCATTTGACTCTTTTAATTTAGCAAAACACGTTGGCGATGATGCTAAAACAGTAGAGCGAAATCGGCAGAAATTAATAGACGATCTTAACTTGCCACAATCGCCGCGGTGGTTAGAGCAAATCCATAGTACTAAAATTCTAGAAGTCAACGAGGTCGCGCTGGCGTCAGAAGGTGATCTTGCAAATCCGACTCAAGCGGATGCCAGTTACACGGCGAAAAGCAAGCAGGTTTGCATAGTGATGACAGCAGATTGTTTGCCGGTCTTGTTTGCCAGTCGACAAGGCGATTGGGTCGCGGCGGCTCATGCTGGATGGCGTGGTTTAGCCGATGGCATATTGCAGCAAACCATTGAACGCTATCCCGGTAATGCGGAGGACTTATGTGCGTGGATGGGGCCGGCGATAAGTCAAAAACATTTTGAAGTAGGACAAGCCGTATTCGATCGGTTTGTCGAAGTTAACCCAAGGAATCGGGCATTTTTTTTAAGGTCGGACAGCGGTCAATATTACGGCGACCTTTTTCAAATTGCGAACAATACAATGCAAGAAAAAGGCGTGCAGGTATATGGCGGCGAATTTTGTAGTTATGAAGATAAAGATCGCTTTTATTCCTATCGGCGCGAGCAAAAAACCGGCAGGATGGCCAGCTTAATTTGGATAGAAAATGAATAATACGCTGTTGCTGTTGACAGGCATTATTGTCGGTTTTCTTTTACTGATTTTTATCATTATTAAAGTCGGAAGAAAATACAATTTAACCAATTGGGGGCATCCGGTCACTAATATTGTGGATGGCTGGTTGCGATTTTATTGCCAGCATTTTCATCGTCAGGGTGACTTTCAAATAGCGCTACCGGACGATAAAAAATTAATTTTGGTCTGCAATCATTTGTCAGCCATAGATCCATTTTTAATAATCGCAGCGACCAATCGGCCGATTCGATTTATGATTGCCAAAGAAGAATATGAAAAACCGATTTTAAATCGACTTTTTAAGGCCGCTGGCTGTATACCTGTAGACCGAGGAGGGCGAGTTGAAGGCGCTTTTCGAAGTGCATTAAGAGCGATCAACGCGGGTGAATTGGTTGCGGTTTTTCCTCAAGGAGGAATACATAGCCAACAAACACCGCGGACGCGTATTAAACCAGGAATTATCAAACTTAGTCAGCTATCGGGTTGCACTATTTTACCAATTCGAATCAATGGGTTAGCTGCTCCAGGTTCAATGGTTAAGTGCATTTTTAAGCGCAGTCGAATTTTTCTGGATGTTAGCCAACCATTAAGCCCAAAACAAGTTCAAGCGAAAGAATTCCGGTCCATTCTGTCTGATTGGTTTATAGGAAAAAAAGCCAAAATCGAGCTATGAAAAAAACCGATTTCTTTCTACAATTGTAGTTCAAAATTTGACATGGATCAGTCCTCGCCACGTAGTAAGCTGTTATCTTGAATGCCTAACAATTAATTAAACTATATTTCGAGTCGATCAATGCAGCAGAGCAAATTAGAATGGGATGAATCCCTGTTGGCTAAATACAATATTTCTGGCCCGCGCTATACTTCCTATCCGACCGCATTGGAGTTTTCTGAAAGCTTTCAGTCTGCAGATTACTTGACCTGCCTAAAAGAGTTGCCGGATAACAAGTCGTTATCTTTGTATATTCATATCCCATTTTGTCAAAATATTTGTTATTACTGTGCTTGCAATAAAATTATTACCAAAGAGCGCGATAAAGCAGCTCAGTATGTCGAATACTTAATCAAGGAAATTAGATTAGTCGCGGCAGAAATTGGTGACAACAAATTGCGCCAGATACACTGGGGCGGCGGGACGCCAACTTACCTTTCGATCGATCAAATTACTGAGATTATGTCAACCATACGGCAAGTATTTGACGTTCCTCGGGAGGAGTCTACCGAAATATCAATCGAAATAGATCCCCGCGCCATCCCAATTGAAGATATCAAACATTTAGCCAAACTCGGATTTAATCGTATGAGTATGGGCGTGCAAGATTTTGACATGAAAGTGCAAAAAGCGGTTAATCGGGTTCAGTCCTTTGAAATGACAAGGGATATGATTGAAGAGGCAAGAGTATACGGCTTTAAATCGATTAATTTAGATCTAATCTACGGTTTGCCGTTTCAGACGAAAAAAACTTTCGAACAAACCTTAAAATTGGTGATGGATATTTCACCGGATAGAATATCGGTCTTTAACTACGCCCATTTACCCCATCGTTTTAAGCCTCAGCGGCGGATCAACAATGATGATTTGCCATCAGCCGTCGAAAAACTGTCAATATTCGAATATATTATTGAAAATTTGCAGCAAAATGGTTATCTCTATATAGGTATGGATCATTTCGCAAAACCCGATGATGAGTTAGCGATTGCCCAACAAGCTGGCCGCTTACACCGAAATTTCCAAGGTTATACCACGCATCAAGAATACCAGTTAATTGGGGTGGGAGTTTCTTCAATTGGTTCAATTAATGGTCAATACCACCAAAATGTTAGGGATATTGATGGCTATTACCAAGCATTGGACAAAGATAGCTTGCCCAGCTGGCGCGGTGTGAAAGTTAATGATGACGATCGATTACGAAAAAGAGTCATCTTTGACCTTATTTGCCATTTTGAACTGGATATTAAAGCGATAGAATTGCAGTTTGATATTAATTTTTCTCAATATTTTGCTAACGAGCTGGAGATGCTTAAACCCTTTGTCGAAGACCGACTCGTTGAGCTCGGCAATAATAGTCTTGCTGTGACTAATCGCGGACGTCTATTAATTCGCAATATTTGCATGCTATTTGACGCTTACCTGAACGAGTTACATGTGATCAATAGCTTTTCAAAGGTCATTTAAGTGACCGATTAGCAAAGGATAATTCCTACTATATCTACTGTTACTAATGGATAATGCTGGTATAATCGGGCCATTCTTCATTCGTTGGTTGATATCATTTGTCAGCAAAAATAAGCCTAACTAGTCAAATTAAATGCCAAACTTGCAGCATTCGACGCCTTTGTTTGCCGGTGATGTTAGCTGATTCTGAAATAGAGCATTTGGACAATATCGTTCAGCGCAAACGGGTTCTAAAAAAAGGCGAATTTCTCTTTAAAGCCGGTGATACCTTTGACGCCATTCATGCAATCCGTTCTGGCAGCTTGAAATCATACACCATTAGTCCGGACGGCATTGAGCAATTAACCGGCTTTCATTTACCCGGCGAAATGGTTGGATTAAATGCCGTCAGTACAGAAAGTTACCCCAGTTTTGCTAAGGCGCTAGAAACTTCGCTGGTTTGCAGTATTCCGTTTGATCGGTTGGAATCATTAGCGAGGGATTTACCAGGATTGCAAAGTCAGCTCTTTCGGGTGATGAGCGGTGAAATAAGAGACGAGCAAGATTTAATGATGTTGTTGAGTAAAAAGAATGCCGATGAAAGATTTGCTTCCTTTGTAATGAACCTTTCTGCTCGTTATCGTCGACGGGGATTATCGGAAAAGGAATTTTTTCTGTCAATGACTCGTAGCGATATCGGAAATTATTTAGGGCTTGCGGTGGAAACCGTTAGTCGTTTAATCACCCGTTTGCAAAAACGTGAATTGATTGAGATAAAAGACCGTTATTTGTGTATTAAAAACATTCATGAATTGAGCTTATTAGCAGGAACTTCCTGCCATCACTAGTAGTGCTGCCGGTAAAGCTTCGTTAGTCTAATGTTCGATGCTTAATCAATATTTTCTGTTGGCAGCATTTTCAGCAGAATTGTCTCCAGATAGTCACAATATTTATCTAAATAATTCTTACCATTATTTTCAGCGCTTAACCACGGATTCATTAAAGTATGTCGTAAGATTAAAATCTTATCGTCTTGCTTAGTACTGCTTTGTTTATCGAATAAATGAAGTTTTTTAAAGAGATTGGTTTGCTCTTGTTTACTCAGATTATTGATTGCCAAATGTGTTTTTGAACCTAAGAATTCTTTCGATTGTACCGGGGCATCGGCATCATGAGTTAAATGCTGATAAACATCGTCTGCGTATTGATTCATTCGTATAAGTGATTGATTGCCATGAGGATTAATCGCTATCGTTACTAAGTTACTGTCCGGTTCGAAAGGGATAGTCAAGCAAACTTTACCCGCTAGTTTTTTCTTAAGTACTTTTAACTGGTCAAAGAAGTATTCGGCTGATCGCACAGTTTGCCGGATCACTCGGCCAAAATTTTGATAGTCTAATGGTAGGATAGCATGGGCTACATAAGCGGCTGCGGCGTTTGCTCCGGGTTTAGACCCTTCCAATATATATTGTCCCACTTGAAGAAAGTCGGGATTTTCCGATTCGGAAAAAACATAGTCAGCAGTGGTACTTAAAAGTCTTACTATTTCTCGATTTCTAGCGATAAATCCACCCGTACCGAACGGTAGATAGCCTTGTTTATGTGGGTCAATGGTGACACTATCGACCTGTTTTAAAGCGGCAAACGCTTGATAAACGCGCTCTGAAGGAAAATAGTCGAGTTCTTCTTTTATTTCCTCAATAGGTACTAAATCGCCGCAAGGTTTTCTAAATAGGCTGGTCAAATAGCCGCCCCATGCGGCATCTACATGAGTATAGAAACAAAGCCCTTTACCCGCCATCGAGTCTCTTAACTTAATAATTTCATCAATGGGATCGATGGTGCCAAATTCAGTCGTTCCGAGAACGCCGACCACAGCTAATATTGGAATGTTTTGCGAGTGCAAACTGGTTACGATACGCTCGAGTTCTTTTTCATCCATACGCATTGAGTCGGTTAATGGCACTTTAACTAACGCAGCGCTGCCAAATCCCATTACCCGCATGGCTTTTTCCCAGGAATAGTGCGCTGTTGCTGGGACAATGACGACCGCCTGTTTTAGCTGCCAATGTTCGGCGCTAAATTGAGCTGGCCCGAGAGATTCTATGCGATTTTTTTCGATTTTTTGTCGAAATTCGATTAATTTCTCATCACCATATTTAGTGCGAACTGCGTTAAACGATAATTTTCTAAATTCGAGCACTTTTTCGATGGAGAAATTGATTAATTCCCAACAAGTGTAATCACTAAATGCCTTGAAATCGGCTGAATCTATCGCAAGGTCGACCTCTAATTCGAGCTGTTTAGCCGCCGCCACAATCGCGATAGGAAAATATTTAGCCGCTCTAAAATTCCATAAGCTTTCGTAGTTGGCGTTGGTGCCGCCGCTAGTAAGATGTCCCCAGGCGCATGGCGATTTTGAAGCGTCAATATTAAAGCCAAACATCTTCGCAAATTGCTCGCCAACCTCTAATTCCATCTTTAGGGTAACCGGTCCTGACTCCCCAGTAATATTATTGGGGTTATAGAAATTGGTAATAAGTTGGGCCAATAGTGCCGGCATCATTAAGTCTGAAGACATATGGCCAATATAACGAGGGTTGTAAAAGGGTACAGAGCGCTTTAGTTTGGCGGTTAGTGTATGTAGCTCGGTTCGTATTTTAGCCATAGCATCAAGATAGCTCGGCTCGTTCATCATTTGAGGCGTTATTGGCGGAGCGTCTTCGGGATGGAAGTTTCGTCGCCAGTAGATGTGATCGCGAACAAATTCGACTAGCAGATCCTCTAAAATATCATTATTTTCTCCATAAGCGCCCAAAAAATAGGGGCTGAGAAATTTCAAGTTATTGGTCAGATGATTCTTTGAAGATTGGTTGCTATTGTCGATATTCATTGTAGAATCCAGTTTGAGCCAAAATGAGCGCTTTGTTGTTCATTTGATAGATCTTAAGCTTAATCAATCTACATCGAATCTGTGTTGATCCATATCAATGGAATATTACTGCAATAGAGGTGACGTCATTGGAAATCGAAATGTTAGTACCAGAAAATATTACCGGACTGATACTCGCTGGTGGCGCGGGCAGAAGAGTTGAGGGTCAAGATAAAGGACTTCTCAGTTATAAAGGCGAAATACTAATTGAGCGGCAAATCAATTGGCTGAAGCCACAGGTCGCCAGTTTGATGATATCGGCTAACCGCCATGTTGAGCATTATTCAAAGTTCGGTTATCCCGTAATAACAGATGAGCCGTTAACTTCAGATGGTTCGACAATCAAAGGCCCAACATTTGAAGGTCCGTTGCGCGGGATTTATCAGGGGTTGCTTCACTGTAAAACGCCCTGGTTATTTATCCAACCAATTGATACTCCTTGTTTGCCGAATGATTTGTTGCAACAATTGATCGACAAAACCTCTCCATCCGGTGATTGCTATTATTTGCGAACAACAGAAAGAGCGCATTATTTATCTATGTTGATCCGTTCATCAATGAAGTCAACATTAAAGGAATTTATTCAATTGGGAAATCCGCGAGTCCGAGACTACCATCAATTGATAGATAGTCGGCCAATTGACTTGGGAATTTCCGAGGCGCAATTCAAAAATTTAAATCACATTCCCGACTATCACTAAAACCAATCTAAAAATCGAAATTAATATTGGAAAAATAATAATCAACCGGATCGTTTTGAGCGGCATTTTCAGTTGATTCAGATAAAATCACCCATCCATTAGCATCAATGAGTGGATGGATTTTAAATGATTCTTGGCCGGCTAAAATACTCGTTTTCAAGTATCCGTTCTCATCAATGCTTGCGTGAGCTTTTAGAATGTTTTTAAAACCCAATTTTTTGCGTTTACTATTTTCTAATTTCGCTCGAATAGGCTGTTCAGAAGGCATGTTAATCAGTCTGAGAATAAGATGTGATACAAAAAAACGTAAACCGATGGTTGCAGAAATCGGGTTTCCCGGCAGACCAAAATAATAACTTCCATTGGGGAATTTTGCGAACAAGATGGGTTTGCCCGGTCTGATTTTCGATTTGTGAAAAATAATTGTGCCGCCCATCTTAATGATGGTTTGAGGGATGAAATCGAAATCTCCCATGGAAACTGCGCCGGTACTAATAATAAGGTTAGTGCCTTTATCGAGCTGTTGTTGTAGCGCTTTTTGATAATGCTCTACGTCATCGTAGTTGGTTCCGGCATTGAAAACATCAACCGGTAATTTTTTCAAATAGTCGATAATATACGGCATATTTGAATTTCTAATTTGGCCGGGTTGAAGTTCGATAGTTGGATCATCGACCAGTTCTTTGCCAGTCGAAAACACCGCAATAGTCGGTTTGGATTTAACCGGAACTTCTGCAACTCCTAAAGACGCCAGAGCCATGACTCGATTAGAATTGATGATAGTATTGGCTTTTAATACCAGTTGCCCTTTGAGAAAGTCTTCACCGCTAGAGCGAATATGTGCGCCGCGATCAGGTGAGGAATAACAACTAACGTATTCGATTTCATCCTTTGCTTTTATTGGCTCGTCGGTTTTTCTATTTAAGACTTTTGAATTTAAACTGGTATTTTCTACCGGAATGATGGCATCGTAACCCTTTGGTACCGGCGCGCCAGTCATTATTTTCCATGCAGTTCCTTGGGGAGTTTGCGCGTTCGCAATTTTATCGCCGGCAGCAGATAATCCGGCTAGAGTTAATTCAATCGGTGATTGTCGAGTCGCTTTTTGTAAATCTTTATGGCAAACCGCGTAGCCATCCATAGCGGAATTATCGAAATTTGGGATCGACATAGGTGAATAAATATCCGCTGATAATATTCTCCCACTTGCGTTCTTCAATTCGACTGATTCATCAGCAACTGGCGCGCTATTTTGATCGATTAAAGATATCGCTTTAGAAAAGTCAATCATATAATGATTAGTGTAAGCGTCTTGGTTGTCATTCATCTAACGAGTACTCTTTGAATTGTTATCGGTTTTCTCGATTCGTTCGTATTGCCGACTATTTTCCTATTCGCTCCACTAACTGAATTGCTAACCACCAATCGAAGACAGGTTTGGTGTCACTCCGGTATCATTGTCGTGAAGGAAATGTTGTTTTCGCTTGTTTAATAATAATTCGCAGAGGTTTCGTTTGAGTAATTCTTTTTGCATTGAAGATTGCATTAAATCACGCAGCGGATATCCTTGCTCACCAAATAAACATAAGTGAAACTCGCCGGTCGAAGACATTCTTAGTCGATTACAACTGTCACAAAAACTTTCAGCATAAGGCGCGATAATCCCGAAACTTCCTTGATAGTCAGGGTGAATATATTCGATAGCCGGACCACTGAATTTTTGTTTTAGTTTTTCAGTCCATCCGTTCGAAAACAAATAATTTTTTAGCAATTGTGAGCTAACATGGTACTTGTTAAAATATTCAAGGTTGTCACCGGTCTGCATTAATTCGATAAACCGAATGCTAATATTTCGGTCTTTTAAAAAATGGGTATATTGATCAAATTGATGACTGTTGATGTCTTTCAATAGTACCGCATTTAATTTAACCTTTTTTAAAGGTAAGGTTAATGCGTAGTCGATACCCTCTAAGATTTCTTTGAGACGGTTATGGCCGGTTAAGCTATTAAAAAGATTAGCATCCAAGGTGTCGACGCTCACATTTAAATGAGTTAAACCGGCATCGACCCATTGGTTAATATTCTGTCGTAACTTATAGCCGTTAGTGGTCAGCGCAACTTGTTCAATGCCTTGGGTTTTAGAAATGATTTCAATACAACGGGTAAAATCTTTCCGGAGTGTTGGTTCGCCGCCAGTCAATCGAATTTTATGGGTACCGAGTTCTGCAAAAGCCGAAACGGTATTGGCAATTTCGTTCAAATTTAAGAAAGTCTTTTTGCTTTCGCATTGATAGCCGTCCGGCAAACAATAATCGCAGGAAAAGTTACAGACATCTGTAATCGACAAACGTAGGTAAGGGAATTTTCGACCGTGAGGATCGATCAATTGTTGGTTCTGTGATTGGTTCAAAATAAACCAAGCTCCTTTCCAAATACGGGAGGCAAAGAGATTTCTCACTTAACCCTGGCAATAGTCGACAATTCAAAAGATGAAATGTTTCTACTGCGGCAATAAAAACCTATTAGTGTTGATCATATTATTAATAAAATGATCACTAACGTAGCTAAATATCGCTCGGAGTTTTAATAATGCTTAGCAATTACTAGGGTTAAAATAACATCAGTAATACCAGCTGCTTGGGACTATTTTACAATAATGCCAAACAATAAACAATTTTAACCTGTTGATCCAAATCAGTGAATGGCCAGTCTTTGAATTTAAAAGAATTATAGCTGTCGCATAGGCCGTTTTCAGATCTACTACTTTAGGATTAGAAATAGCGTTATCTTTCTACCTATTAAGTGTTAGTCATTGTTTTGTAAGTCTTTTTTTTAGTTTGTGGGTGGTATAACTCTGCTGAAATAGGAGTAACCTTGACATGGATCAATGAGGTTAAGCGGCATGAGCGTAGATTAAAATAGCAATTAAGGAATTGCAAAATCAAATAAATTTTAATCACAATTTGCCTATAATTAGCTAGTCAAACCATATCCTTAGAAGGGGATTTGAAATGAAGAAATCTTTTAAGTTTAAACTAATCGCAGCTTGTCTAATGGCTGCGCTCTCTCCATCAGCTTTCGCCGAAGAGAGCCAATCCAATGAGATAAAAAGTACTGTCGATCTCAGTTTTCGCTATAGAATTGAAACGGTTGATCAAGATGGATTTACCGAGGATGCTCAAGCTTCAACCGTACGAACAAGGGCGACCGTCAAAACCCATTGGACGGATAGTTTAGACACAGTTTTTGAGTTTGACGATTTAACAGAAATCGGACTCGATGATTTTAATTCCGGCGCTGGTACGTCGCCCAATCGAGGGCAATATCCAGTAGTAGCGGATCCCGAAGGCACCGAATTAAATCAAGGTTTTATTCGGTATACTTCCGGAGATTCTAAATTTGCGGTCGGTCGACAGCGGATCCTAATCGGCAATCAACGTTATGTCGGTGGTGTTGGCTGGCGACAGAATGAGCAAACTTACGATAGTTTTACTTATCGAAGTAAGTTTTCGGAAGATTTATCGTTCGATTATTCCTATGTATTTAATGTTAATCGTATCTTTGGTGAAACGGTTGCAGCCGGTGATAACACCCATAATACTCATTTAATCAATGTCGATTACAAAGTCGCAGGCGGAAAATTATCGGGTTATTATTTTGCGATTGATAATGAAACAGTTTTAGGATTTTCTAACAATACTTTAGGTGTCCGTTACGCAGGAAAATTCGAAGATTTTTCTTATATTGTAGAATACGCATCACAGACTGATGCGGGTGATAATCCAAATGATTATAGCGCCAGCTATTATTTATTAGATGGTAATTACCAGGTAGGAAATGCTAGTTTTGGTATTGGTATAGAAACGCTTGGCGGAGATAGTGCAGGTGGACAAGGCTTCACAACATCTCTTGCAACTTTGCACGGATTTCAGGGGTGGGCCGATGTATTTTTGGCGACACCTACTGCTGGTATTGAAGACGTTACCTTAAAGGGTTCTTATAAAATGAACGGTTATACTTTGAAAGGGGTTTACCATGATTTCTCAACCGATGAAGGGGGAGTATCACTTGGCACAGAATTCGATTTTGTTGTCACAAAGAAACTAACCAATCATCTGTCTGGACTATTTAAGCTTGCCAGTTTTAGCAGTGACAATGCAAGTTATGCATCGCGGGATAAAATTTGGTTGATGCTAACTTACAAACTTTAAATTCTTAACTTTTGCAAATGGATCCTTGTTTAAACTTAGGCATGGATTATTAAGAGTTTCGTAGGGTGGGCACGATTTTTTGTGCCCACCATTTGCAATTTCCTTTGCCTAATTGGTGGGCAGTAAAAAATTGCCCACCCTACTTTTGATCCTTATTATTAAGCGAACTTAAGTCATTTCGACCGAACCAATGGACTTTAAACTCAAACACTAGAAGCCTACACTTTTGTAAGGATGGTAGGTTTGTAAGGTTTGTAAGGTTGGGCAGGTTCTTTTGTGCCCACCATTTGCAATTTCCTGTAGCCTAATTGGTGGGCTGTAAAAAATTGCCCACCCTACGTTTGGTCCTTATTATTAAGCGAACTTTAGTCATTTCGACCTAACCAATGGACTTTAAACTCAAACACTAGAAGCCTACACTTTTGTAAGGTTGGTAGGTTTGTAAGGTTTGTAAGGTTGGTAGGGTTGGTAGGGTGGGCAGGTTCTTTTGTGCCCACCATTTGCAATTGCCTGTAGCCTAATTGGTGGGCAGTAAAAAATTGCCCACCCTACGTTTGGTCCTTATTATTAAGCGAACTTTAGTCTTTTCGACCTAACCAATGGACTTTAAATTCAAACGCTAGAAGCCTACACTTTTGTAAGGTTGGTAGGTTTGTAAGGTTTGTAGGGTGGGCAGGTTCTTTTGTGCCCACCATTTGCAATTGCCTGTAGCCTAATTGGTGGGCTGTAAAAAATTGCCCACCCTACGTTTGGTCCTTATTATTACACGAACTTTAGTCATTTCGACCGAACCAATGGACTTTAAATTCAAACGCTAGAAGCCTACACATTTGTAAGGTTGGTATGGTTGGTAAAGTTGGCAGGGTGGACACGCTTTTTTATGCCCACCATTTTTATTGTGTACAGTCTAATCAATAAAAATGTCTAGACATTAAACTTCTGTGGTAACTTCCAAGCACCAAACATAAATAAAATGGCAATCCCTGCGGCAATGGCCAGAGACGGAATGTTATCAAATAATCCCCCAAACTTATCAACACCGGTGTCAGCTAAAGTTACTTTTCCACCCGCAATATTGTCGAAAAGCGAGGGGAAGGTTGCTTTTAACCAACCATAAACTAAAGTGAAAACGCCCGCACCAATTAAACCACCAAGTACAAAAAAGATAGCATCTTTACGACCACCACCAACACCGACTAAACAAGTCCCTGGGCAATAGCCACCGACCGCAAAGCCGATACCAAAAATAAGACCACCCACAATAACGCCGCCATAAGCTGCTTTAATACTGATATGAGATTGATCGATAAAACCAGTGGCAAGTAAAATAAATAAAGCCAGACTACTAATGCCAATGGCAAACAGTATTACTTTGGCTAAATGAAGATCTTGAAGTCTTAACATGTTAATAATGTGCTGTGGGTTTCCTGCGCCAACTCGGTGAAGAGCAAAACCGAAAGCGAGGCCGATAATGATAGCTAATGCGATACTCATGTTATGCAGCTCCTTTTTTTGAACGATAGAAGAAAATAGCAATTGGAATTCCTGCAGCAAATGCACCAAAGGCGAACAAGTAGCCACTTAATGAAGTTTGCATCATGCCACTCATCATATGACCGCTGGTACAACCGCCGGCTAATCTTGCGCCAAACAGAGTTAATGAACCGCCTAAAAAAGCATACATATAGCGGTTACTCTTTCCTGTTTCTCTGAAAACCTTGGGTGATTCTTTCTCTTTGTCACTTAGTTTATCTTTTTGAATGACTGAAGATAAAAATCCACCGGCAAACATTGCGATAACCATAATAAATCCATAGTTGATTGGATTATCAACGTTTTTAGCATATTTACCGCCGCTTTTTGCTAAATAGGCATTGTCACTGGTATAACCGTGTTTGGCTTGTTCATCTTCTTTTGCAACGTCGTCCGAGAATATATTCCAGACAATGCCGTCAAAAATAACGAATTGCGTTGATACGCCGAGAGGTTTTACTAATACCACGGCGAGCAAAAATACTGCCCCGAGTATCGCGCCGCCCTTTAACCAATCCCATTTTATTTGCATAACTAACCCCTTGATATAACGAAGAATTCTATAGTCATTTGTTTAATTAGATGGTGCTTTATTAGCAATGACTTATATTTAACTGTTAAAGTTACAATTTTTTCTAACCATTGTAAAGGGCGAATATTTGGAGAAATCGATTAAGAGAGGAATAACCCCTATTTTTCAAGGGGTTAAATGAAATGGGTCATTTAATGACAAAATGAAAAGTTTTTGTTCAAATATGGATATTTTCTTCGATAAAACGCATTGTTATTCCACTAATATCGGCGTTTTCTATTAGGTTTTGAATAAAGGCTTGAATGGCAAGGTGGGACGCACGGTGTGTCAAATAGCCTTTGACCTTATCGGCGACCATCGAATACTGCATTGCTTGCCCCTCTATTTTCCGAGTGACATTGACCACATGAAAACCATAGCGAGATTCTATCGGTTTGACGGCCAGACCGCTCGATAGTTTTACTAGTTGACGTTCGAATTCGGGAACGGTTTGTCCTTTACTCAATTGCCCTAGATTTCCATTAGTTTCTTTAGAAGGACAGGCTGAATATTGTTTAGCTAATACGCCAAATAACATCGGGTCCTTCTTTAGCTGTTCAATAATATCCATCGCGTTATTTTTGGCAACTTGTCTTGAAGGCAAATCATCCTTTGCTGCAGCAAGAAGAATATGATCAACTTCCATTAAAGGTTCCGTGGTAAATTTTTCACCATTGTTCTCAAAATAACGTAGACAATCTTCTTCTGTCGGGTCGCTGTAACTAACGCAGTCGGCAATCAGTTGCTGCAGTGCCTGTTCGTGATTATTGGCAGATATATCTATTCCTTGTTGCTTTGCTTCAGAAAGCAACAACTGTTTAACAACTAACGCCTGACCAGCCTGTTGGACCACATGTTCAAAGTTAGGGTTTTGATGATATTGTAGTTCTGCGGCTAAACTATCTTCTTCGATGGTCACCCCATCAACGCAAATGACTGGTAATGGGGCGGACGGTTCTTTTTGTGTTGCCGTTTGATTGTGTGTGCTACATGACATAGTAAATTCCCGGGTTTTATTAAAACTTTACAAAGCTAAGCTCGATACCCGAACCTAGCTACCAGCTCCTCTTTTCTAATACTAGCGTTGTCTTACAACTTGATATCGTCTACCTAAATACCAAACGGGAACACTAATAATGTGTACCAGCCGAGTGAATGGGAAAAATAGAATCATGGTTAGTCCGACAAAAACGTGAAGCTTGTAAATGATATGCACGTTTTCAATCGCTTGAGCGGCTGCGGCAGATTGAAAGGTTACAATGTTCTGTGCCCAGTTACCCAGCATCACCATGACTGAACCGTCCAAATGATCCAACGACACAATAATGGTCATTAAACCGAGTAACAATTGCACTAATAGCATCACGAGAATCATGATGTCAGAAAACTTGGAAGACGCTCTAACCCGAGCATTGGTGAGCCTTCGTTTTAGTAACATCAGCAAACCAATCAAACACAAAATACCGAAAAAACCTCCGCTGATCATCGCCACTAATTGTTTGTTAGCACTTGAAATGACATAGTGGTAAATCCACTCAGGAGTTAATAAACCAACAAAGTGCCCCATGAGTATAAAGATCACCCCGACATGAAAGAGGTTGCTAGCGATCCGAAAACCTTTACCGTTTAACATTTGGCTTGAGTCAGCTTTCCAGGTGTATTGCTCTCGATCAAATCGAATCCAACTTCCCACCACAAAAACCATAACAGCGATATAGGGATAGACCCCAAATAATAAATTATTTAAATTAGACATGTGATCTCCTTACAATCCTGATACTTGAGCGGCATCTTGGTCATGCCAATTAATGGGTACTTGTTGAACAAAATTAGGGTCAAGTGAATTGACTGATTTTTGCACCCCAGAGCTTGCACTTGGACATTGTTCGCCGGATTGACCATTGGCAGAAAGTGGGTCGTCAAATTTGATTTCTTTGTCTTCCCATTCCTTATCGATCGCTTCAATGGTATCGTCACGCGTCTCTTTCTTCACGGCGTCAGCTATCTCTTTTCTATCTACTTCGAGTCCAGAGAGATCGACTAATGAATCAAAAAGTACCGAATAATAGTTACAGCGGTCAATCAGTCTTTCAGAAAGCATCGTCATTAAGTGGCAAATATCACCTAACCACTCTTCGGAAAAATCGTTTTCTTGTTCACTTAAAAACTCGAGATAAAGTGGTAAATAATCCGGTAGTTGTGATGAGTCGACTTCGAAACCTTTGCTCTTGTACACATTCATTAAATTAACCATGGCCTGACCACGGTCGCGAGATTCTCCGTGAACGTGTTCAAACAAAAGTAGCGACAGTGAACGCCCACGATCGAATAACAAATCGTAGCTTTCCTGAGCATCATAAAGGTCTCTTGCAGTCAGTTGACGAATGAAAGCGACAATCGCTTGTTTATTTTTGTCGCTAAGAGCTGTGTCTCGTTCAACAACATGAATTAATTCATCGGAAGCGGCGAAAAGCGCTTCCGATGGATAGTCAAGAAGTCTAGAAATAACTTTTAGTATTAACATTATTATTCTCCAACATTGGTAATTTTAATGGTGTTGGTTTTCAAAATATGACGTTTGCTGATTTTCTTAGCACCGAACATGTTCATATCGCTATTACCGGTACCGCATCCGTTACCGAAACTAAACCCACAACCTGATTTTTCACCATACGCTTCCGGAACATTCATTTCACGATGACCGGTAGGGATCACGTAACGGTCTTCGTAGTTAGCGATTGCAAGATAGCGGTACATTTCATCGGCTTGTTTCTTACTCAAACCAGCTTGTCGTAATACTTCGAGATCTTCGACACCTTCGACATTTTCCGCGCGTTTATAAGCGCGCATCGCTAGCAATCTTTCAAGCGCTCGGATTACCGGTTCTTCGTCACCTGCAGTCAAAAGATTTGCAAGGTACTTCATTGGAATTCGCAAAGAGCGAACGTCAGGCAGAACGCCTGCCATGCCAAGCGTACCCGCTTCAACGGCATTTTGAATGGGACTAAGAGTCGGTACATACCAAACCATCGGTAAAGTTCTATATTCTGGATGAAGCGGTAAAGCGAGTTTCCAATCGACCGCCATTTTATAAACCGGCGATTTTTGAGCGGCTTCAATCACGGAATCGGCAACGCCATCTTTGCGGGCTTGCTCGATTACTTTAGGGTCATTGGGGTCTAAGAAAACTTCGAGTTGTTTTTGGTATAAATCTGTTTCGGATTCCGTGGAAGCGACTTCCTTTATTTTGTCTGCATCGTATAAAAGTACACCTAAATATCGAATACGTCCGACACAAGTTTCGGCACAAACGGTCGGCATTCCCGCTTCTATTCTTGGATAACAGAAAATACATTTTTCCGATTTTCCAGACTTCCAATTAAAGTAGATTTTTTTGTAGGGACAACCGCTGATGCACATTCTCCAACCGCGACATTTATCTTGGTCAATTAAAACAATGCCGTCTTCTTCTCGCTTGTAAATTGCTCCAGAAGGACAGGCAGCAGCACAAGCTGGATTTAAACAATGTTCGCACAAACGCGGTAAATACATCATAAAAGTATTTTCAAATTCGCCGTACATATCCTTTTGCATGTTATCAAAATTTTTATCTTTACTTCTTTTTTCAAACTCGCTTCCAAGAATTTCTTCCCAATTTGGACCCCATTCAATTTTTTCCATTCGCTTGCCAGTAATCACTGAGCGTGGGCGCGCTGTTGGTTGATGTTTGACTTCGGGAGCTGTATGTAAATGCTGATAGTCGAAATCAAACGGTTCATAATAGTCGTCAATTTCTGGTAAGTCGGGGTTGGCGAAAATATTGGCCAACACTCGAAATTTACCACCAATTTTTGGATAGATATCGCCATTTCCTTTACGTTCCCAGCCACCTTTCCATTTTTCTTGATTTTCCCATTCTTTGGGGTAGCCGATACCGGGTTTAGATTCAACATTATTAAACCAAGCGTATTCAACCCCTTCACGAGATGTCCAAACGTTCTTACAAGTAATCGAACAAGTATGGCAACCGATACATTTGTCGAGATTTAGTACCATGCCGATTTGAGATCTTATTTTCATCGCTCGGTCTCCTTAAGCTTCGTTAGGGTTAGTTGGAAGAGGGCGAGGCAAGCAGTCTGCTGATTGTTGATTGTCTGTCACCTTGTCATCAGATCCTTCTAACCAATCGACTTTGCTCATTTTGCGAACTACAACCATCTCATCACGATTACAACCCACCGTGCCGTAATAATTGAATCCCCAAGACTGTTGTGCGTAACCGCCAATCATATGAGTCGGTTTCATGACCACTCGAGTCACCGAGTTATGGTGGCCACCACGAGTTCCAGTCATTTCACTTCCGGGAACATTCACAATTCTTTCCTGAGCGTGGTACATCATTACCATGCCTTGCATAACGCGTTGCGAGACAACCGCGCGACAAGCTATTGCTCCATTCGCGTTAAACACTTCAACCCAATCATTATCTTCAATGCCCGCATCTTTCGCGTCGACCTCACTCAGCCAAATAATCGGCCCACCACGAGAAAGTGTTAGCATCAATAAGTTGTCAGAGTAGGTAGAATGAATACCCCATTTTTGATGCGGAGTGATCCAATTTAATAGAATTTCTTTGTTACCATTTTCTTTGGATCCTTTCACCATGTCGATTGTTTTGGTATCAATTGGTGGTCGATAAGAAACAAATTGTTCGCCGAATGCCTGCATCCATTGATGATCTTGATAGAACTGTTGACGACCGGTAATTGTTCTCCAAGGAATATATTCGTGAACATTGGTATATCCAGCGTTGTAACTCACATGCTCATCTTCTAGCCCCGACCAAGTGGGAGATGAAATAATCTTGCGTGGTTGCGCTTGCACATCACGGAAACGAATTTTTTCTTCCTGTTTTGGTTTCGCTAAATGAGTATGGTCTCGACCAGTGAACTCACCGATTGCCTCCCAAGCTTTAACCGCAACGGCACCGTTAGTTTCCGGCGCTAAAGTTAGAATGGTTTCTGCTGCGTCAATGGCTGATTCAATAATCGGACGACCTTCGCTAATCCCTTCATCGGTATTGCAATGGTTTAATTCGCCGAGTAATTTGACTTCGGCATCAGTATTCCAACTAATTCCCTTGCCACCGTTGCCGAGTTTCTCGAGCGCAGGCCCTAAGGAAGAGAACTTTTTGTAAGTGTTGGGATAGTCTCGTTCAACTACGACCATATTCGGAGCGGTCATTCCCGGAATTAAATCACATTCGCCTTTCTTCCAATCTTTTACATCAAAGGGTTGCGATAATTCTCCCGGTGTATCGTGTAACATTGGAACGGTGACAATATCTTTTTCTTTGCCTAAATGACCTTCCGATATCTCCGAAAATTTCTTGGCAATTCCTTTATAAATTTCCCAATCGGATTTAGCTTCCCACGCTGGATCAACCGCGGTTGAAAGTGGATGTATGAAAGGATGCATATCCGAAGTATTCAAATCATCTTTTTCGTACCAACAGGCCGTTGGCAATATAATATCGGAATACATACAAGTGGAAGACATTCTAAAATCGAGCGTGGTCACTAGATCAATTTTTCCGCGCGCACCTTCGTCAACCCATTCGGCTTCATCCGGTTTAATACCGTCGACCATACCAATATCATCGTTCATCACACCGTGTTTTTCAGCGCCCAACAAATACTTAAGCATGTATTCGTGTCCTTTACCCGACGATCCCAATAAGTTGGAACGCCAAATAAACATATTGCGTGGAAAATTTTCTGGTGCATCAGGCGCTTCGGAGGCAAATTTAATTCCGCCGCTTTTTAATTCTTGGACCAAATAATCCTTTGCGTCCATACCGGCTGCTTCCGCATCTCTAGTGACTTGTAAAGGGTTACGATTGAGCTGAGGCGCAGATGGCAGCCACCCCATTCGCTCTGCCTTAATATTGTAATCTAGCATGTGCTCAGGAAATTCTTTTTTATCGGCCAAGGGTGAAAGTACTTCGTGGATACTGACTTTTTCATGCCGCCATTGTGATGAATGATTATAAAAGAATGAGGTTCCATTCATTTGTCGAGGCGGGCGCGACCAGTCCAATCCAAATGCAAGAGGCAGCCAACCGGTTTGCGGACGCAATTTTTCTTGTCCTACATAATGTGCCCAACCTCCACCGGATTGACCAATACAACCACACATCATTAACATATTGATGAGGCCGCGGTAGTTCATATCCATGTGGTACCAATGGTTCATTGCAGCGCCGACTATGATCATCGACTTACCTTTGGTTTTATTAGCCGTGTCAGCAAATTCCCGTGCGATACGAATGACCTTGTCACGTGAAACACCGGTAATTTTTTCTTGCCATGCAGGAGTGAATGGAATGTCATCATCAAAACTTTTAGCAACATTTTCGCCGCCTAGTCCTCGATCTAACCCGTAATTGGCCATCATTAAATCGTAAACAGTGGCGACTAAATATTCTTTTCCATCGGCGCCTTTAATTATTTTGGTCGGAACATTTCTAACTTGAATGTCTTCTCGGTCGCAAGCATCCCAATGGCTGTTAGAGGAATCAGCCGCAAAGTGAGGGAAGGCCACCGGCGTCACATCTCCACCAATTAATGAAAGTTGCAGTTTTGTTTCACTGCCTTCTTTTCCTTCTCTAGCTTCGATATTCCATTTGCCTTTTTCGCCCCATCGATAACCGATAGAACCTTGTGGCGAAACTAAAGATTCAGAATTTTCGTCTATTGCAATCGTTTTCCATTCAGGATTGTTTTCTTGGCCTAAATCTCCAGCTAAATCTGATGCGCGTAAAAAACGGGTCGATTTAAAAGCCTTGTCGTCATGTTTTTCCAGCGTGACTAACATCGGGAAATCGGTGTAACGACGAACGTAATCGGTGAAATATTCGCTCGGGTTTTCTAAATGAAATTCGCGCAAGATGACGTGTCCAAAGGCCATTCCGAGTGCCGCATCAGTCCCTTGTTTTGGGTTTAACCATTCATCGGTTAATTTTGAAACTTCGGCATAATCGGGAGTAATGGAAACCGTTTTAGCGCCTTTGTAGCGCACTTCGGTTAAGAAGTGTGCATCGGGTGTTCTAGTTTGCGGCACGTTCGAACCCCATGCGATTATATAATTGGAATTATACCAATCAGCAGATTCGGGAACGTCTGTTTGCTCGCCCCAAATTTGCGGAGACGCCGGTGGTAAATCACAGTACCAATCGTAAAAACTTAAACAAACCCCTCCAATCAATGACAAGTAGCGAGAGCCTGCTGCGTAAGATACCATCGACATCGCTGGAATAGGTGAGAAACCAATAATTCTATCGGGGCCGTATTCTTTGGCGGTATAAACATTTGCAGCAGCAATCATCTCATTGGCTTCTTCCCAACTAGAGCGCACAAAACCACCAAGGCCGCGTTTTGATTTATAAGAATCAGCTTTATTCTTGTCTTCAACAATCGAAGCCCATGCTTCGACCGGTGGCAGTGTTTTTCGAGCGTCTCGCCAAAGTTTCATTAACGGCTTGCGAATTTTTGGATACTTGAGCCGATTGGCGCTATAAAGATACCAAGAATAACTTGCGCCACGTGGACAACCGCGCGGTTCGTGGTTAGGAAGATCCGGACGTGTCCGTGGGTAGTCGGTTTGTTGAGTTTCCCAAGTGACTAAGCCATTTTTAACGTAAATTTTCCAAGAACAAGAGCCAGTGCAATTCACCCCATGAGTAGAGCGCACTACCTTGTCATGTTGCCAACGCTGACGATAACTATCTTCCCACTCACGGCTTTCGTTGGTGGTTTCACCATGACCGTCTGAGAATTCGCCAGTTTTCTTTTTAAAAAACTGCAAGCGATCTAAAAAATGACTCATTGTTTTCTCCAATAGCTGAGATGATAATTTCGCGAAACTTAAAACTTAAAACTTAAAACTTAAAACTTAAAACTTAAAACTTAAAACTTAAAACTTAAAACTTAAAACTTAAAACTTAAAACTTAAAACTTAAAACTTAAAACCTAAAAATCTTTTACCACAGAGCCACAGAGAACACAGAGTACAAAAATAACTAGCTTATCTTTTCTTTTCTCTGTGTCCTCTGTGCCTCTGTGGTGAAATGTCTTTTATCCTTTTTACGCTATTACGGATTATGATGTTCTGCGTCTGCACGTAGATAAAACCACCAGTTAATACCGATACAAATGGCATAGAATACGGCAAACCCAATGAGTGCTGTTTCCGGTGTGGTCGCTTTGATTTGCTCACCTAAAACTTTCGGGATATAAAAAGCGCCGTAGGCGGCAATTGCTGAGGTCCAACCTAAAACAGGACCCGCTTGCTCTTTATCAAATACCATTGAAATGGTTCTAAAAGTGGAGCCGTTGCCGATGCCGGTTGCAGCAAAAAGTAATAAAAATAGTACAAAGAATTGAACAAAATACTCTTCCGGAGTCGCTGATGCGTAAGCCGCTTTCATATAATAGGCAACCCCAAGCGCGCTGCCTACCATAACAATCGCGCAAATTTGTGTGACTTTCGCACCGCCGATTTTGTCGGCAATCCAGCCGCCAACAGGGCGAATCAAAGCGCCGATAAACGCTCCCATCCACGCAAACATTAGTGCGCTAGGCCCGTTGGCATTAACCGTGTCGTGCGTCATTACGCCATCGACCATGATATGCTGGTAACCAAAAATAACCTTGATAGAAAGCGGAAAGGCTGCGGCAAATCCAATAAAGGAACCAAAAGTCATAGTGTAAATAACACTCATCACCCAGGTGTGAGGATTATTAAATATCTTGTATTGATGTTCCAAATTAGCCCGAATTTTTCCGGGTAAAAATTTCAACGTCATCACAGTGGCGCCCACCACACCGATTAATACCATCTCTTTTGGCACGCCAAATCCAGAACCATTAACGGCTTCCGGTAACATCATCCACAAGCCTGCCACGGCGGTTATAAAACCAATCAATAACATAACGCTAATCATGCCAAACGAAATGACGGCGTTAGGCGCGTCGGGTGAAACGTGGGATGCTCTAATATTATTCATACCAAACCAACCTACGACAGCAAGTGGTACCAAGAAAAATAACCACACATAACCAGCGTTAAAAATCCAAGCGTCGGAGCCTGCTGGAATCTTTCCAATCAAAGTGCCGGAGGTGTTGACTAACGTCATTGGGTCGCCGCCAAAAATTCCAAAGGTCATTACTAGTGGAACGAGTATTTGCATGGTAGTAACACCAAAGTTCCCTAATCCGGCATTAAGCCCGAGCGCCAAACCTTGTTGTTTTTTTGGAAAGAAAAAGCTGATGTTAGACATAGACGAAGCAAAGTTACCGCCGCCAAAACCAGATAATAATGCAAGCCCTTGGAAAACCCATAATGGCGTGTTTTTGTCTTGCAATGCGATACCCGCGCCAATAGCCGGTATCATTAATAGCGCGGTGGTAAAAACAATGGTATTACGGCCGCCACAAAGGCGAATAAAAAAGCTACTGGGAATTCGTAAGGTCGCTCCGGTTAATCCGGCGATCGCCATCAAGGTAAATAATTCTGGTTTAGCAAATGGAAAACCGAGATTTAACATTTGAACGGTAATTATTCCCCAGTATAACCAAACTGCGAAACCCGTCAGTAAACTCGGTATGGAAATCCACAGATTTCGATTGGCAATTTTTTTGCCTTCTGATTCCCAGAATTTGGGATCTTCAACATCCCATTTTTTTATATCTGACATGAGTGTTTAACTCCTAGTGTATTTAGTTAAGTTTGCATGCTTTGTTTAATTTATTGAGGGCTTAAACAAAGCATGCAGTTTTGTATCGGTACTTCTATGGTTGAAACTGATCTTCTGTTATAAAATTTATAGCGCTACAATATTTCACTTTCTTTCTTGGCATGAATAATCGAGTAGTTCATCCAAATCATGCAAATGGCGACTAGTCCAAACATCAACATAAAGTTGGAGGAGCGAATATTGCTATAGTCTGATAGCAAGCCGAAAAAAATCGGTAAGGTAAAGCCGCCAAGGCCGCCCAAAACACCGACCATTCCACCGACGGAACCCATATTGTCTGGATAATAGTCATTGATTAGTTTATAGACACTGGCTTTTCCGAATCCTTGGGCAATTCCAACGATAAAAACGAGTGCGGTAAATAGCCAAACATTTAGGCCAATATTGAATTCAACGTTTCCGTCAACACCTTTAATAATAAAACTGGTTTCGGGGTAGGATAAAAAGAATAAGCAGGCCGCTGAAATCCAGAATACCCACCAGTTAACTGTTCTAGCACCTAGCTTGTCAGATGCGTATCCACCCAGTGCTCGGATCATTCCGGAAGGCAAGGTAAAAATCATGGTGATTAAAGAAGCTGATTTTAAATCCAACCCATATTCACCCATGTAATAACGGGGCAGCCATAATGCAAGTGCGACAAACCCACCAAAAACGAAATAGTAGTAGAGCCCAAAGCGCCATACTCGAAGCTCTTTAAGTGGAGCGAGTTGTTCAGCGATTGTTTTGTGAGTACCTTTGGCTTTTCTTTCTTGCTGATGCGGATCGTTGTAAGTAAAAAACCAAAAAACGATTGCCATAACAGCCATCGCAATTGAATAATAAGTAGGAACCATTCTCCAGCCAGCTGCAACAACAATCATTGGAGCCACTAAGTTAGTGATAGCCGCGCCGGCATTACCAGCACCAAATATTCCCATCGCGGTGCCTTGCTTATCTTTTTCAAACCAGGCGGAAGTGTAGGCGATACCAATAGCGAAAGAGCCGCCGGCTAAACCGACGAACAAACCTGCTACTAAGTACTGCCAATATTCGGAGGCGAATGCAAGACTATAGGTCGCTAGAGCGACTAAAACCATTTGGATAAAATAGACAATTCGACCACCAAAATAGTCAGTTAATATGCCTAGCGGTAAACGGGTAATCGAACCGGTTAATATTGGAGTGGCAACTAACACACCAAACTGGGTATCACTTAAGCCTAATTCTTCTTTAATTTTAAGACCGATAATTGAAAACATCGTCCAAACGGCAAAATTAAACGCAAAAGCAATGGTATTCATTGCAAGAACGGTGTTTTGCTTGGTTTTGTAGCTAGCCATAATAAAATTCCCTAACAAGTGATTGTTGGCTCTTACGGGTTTATTTGCCGTTAAATAACGTCAGCTAAATAATTGTCGTTAAAACCAAATTGTTAAAAATACGAAAATCTCTAGCGCTATAAAATTCATTCCAATCGCGCACACGCAGATTAGCCAGTTTCAGGTCGACTCAGATTGACCCAGATCAAGTAATTAGAGTTACGATTATTCAGAAATGAGCTAATCTACCTATAAAGTGGTAGAGTGTACTTAGGCTTAGGTTATTGTTATTATTGATAAAATTTAATTGAAGGGCTGTGGTTAACTTTATCTCGTTAAGCACTAACTATAAATAGGTATTCACCGTTAAATCCGAGAGTTTGAGCAATAAAACAATGCCCAGTACAATGAATACAATAAGAAATGAGAAGAATTTTAGTCGTTCGCTGATTACTCGAGCAGGCCAGATCATGGGGGTCATTATTGGGCTTGGCCTCGTTAGCATGATTTCGTCGATGTTGGTGGCCGAGAGTTTAAGTGGTGACGCGCAAAAAATAAACCGAGCGGGGGAACTTAGAATGTTAGCGGTTAAGGTTTCTCGCGAAATCCTTAAAGACCGATTCAAAAAGGGTCAAGGAAAAGCTGGTATCGTCCAAACTGAGCTGTTAGCTTCAAATCAATTGATTTCTATTAATAAAGCTCGGGCTAAATTCGAAATTGCACTGGAGAATGTTTTTAAGGGAGGTTTATCTGATCCGTTGAGTAATACCGAGATTAATCAATCGCACCAATTAGTATTGCAACAATGGCAACAACTGAAATCGCTTGAGTTGTCAGTAACGATGGAACAGTTCGATCAATTCGTCTCGCAAATTGATCATCTGGTTTTACTTTTACAGCGTCAATCAGAAAAGAAGATCAGTATTTTAAGGGCGATCCATAGCGTTAGCCTCTTATTGGTGGTTCTGGTGGCATTTGTGGTATTAACTCGCATCAATCGGAGTATTATTTTACCTTTAAGAGAGTTAATCGATGTGGCGGCGGCAGCGGGAAAAGGCAACTTCGAAGCGCGTAGTCACTACCATGAAGACAATGAACTCGGGCTGCTTTCCAATACCATCAATCAAATGTCAAAAGAGCTGCATTTAATGCATCTTAATTTCGAGCTTCGAGTTAAGGAAAAGACAAGTGCCTTATCTAACAGTAATCGAAGTCTTGAGTTACTTTATAATACCTCGAAAATATTGGTTAATGAAAATTATCATCAGCAAGAAACCACTCTATTAGTTGATTTAGCGAAAGTGCTCGGATTTGGCGATGTGACCCTAGAAACAAGTCTGACCCAAGAAGCTAGTCTGACGCACAAAGGAAGTCTTGCTATCGATGTCGCTACACTTGAGAAAACTCATGATAATATATGCTATCAAAAACTGTTAGTCCCTTTGCGCAAGAAGCAAAAAAACTATGGTAGTTTATGTTGGAGTTATCCGGTCGATCAGCAAGCAGCAGCGTGGCAAAAAAACCTGATTGAGTCTGTTGCAGAAATGATGGCAATTGCGCGTTCGCTCGAACAAAAAAGAGTGGCAGAAAATCGCTTAATTATTATTGAAGAGCGCGCGGTAATAGCCAGAGAACTGCACGACTCTTTAGCGCAGTCACTTTCGTATTTAAAATTTCAAGTAACGCTTTTAGTTAAAAAAATGGATCGCAAGCTTCCAGAAAATGAAATCGATGAAACCATTGGTGATATTAAACAGGGACTCAATCGTGCCTATTTACAATTACGCGAACTGCTAACGACTTTCAGATTAAAACTCGAAGATCCATCGTTGCAAGGCGCACTAAAAGGTACTGTGGTTGAGTTTTCGAGTAAGTGCGAACATCCGGTGAATTTGAACTATGATCTTGCTGGTAATATTTTGACTGCAAGCCAAGAAATTCATATTTTACAAATTGTTCGCGAAGCACTTTCTAATGTTCACCGTCATGCCCGCGCTAGCCTGGCTGAAATATCTGTTTATATCAAAGATCAAACCTGTTATGTCGAAATTGTGGATGATGGTGTTGGAATGTCAGATAATCACGCCAGTGAAGGGCATTTTGGCATGGGTATTATGAAAGAACGTTCGTTAACGTTGAATGCTAAACTTAATATTGGGAAGAGTGAAAAACAAGGCACTAAAATCAGTTTGTCGTTCGCAATTTAGTTTTTAATCTATCAATCGTCGCCAAGCTAATAACAATGAGCTATTTATTATGAACCAAACGCACTTAGTAAAATCGATTATGTTGGTGGATGATCATCCAATGCTACGACGTGGCGTCGCCCAGTTAATTGATTTAGAGTCGCATTTAAAAGTAGTAGCGGAAGCCAATAATGGTGATGAAGCCATTCAGTTGGCTATAGAACATGAACCCGATTTAATTTTGTTAGATTTAAATATGAAAGGGTTGAGTGGAATAGAAACTTTGTCGGCATTAAAACGCGCCGAAGTGAAAGCGAAAATTATTATTTTTAGTGTGTCCGACAGTGAGTCAGACGTTCTTCAAGCGCTAAAGTTTGGCGCGGCGGGATACTTACTAAAAGATGAAGAACCCGAAGCACTTATCGGAAATATTAATCGAGCGTTAAACGATGAAATTATTCTTAGCTCACCATTAACTCAAATTCTAGCTAGAGCGATTCAACCGTCGAAAACTAGTCAAAATCCATTAAGTCAATTAACCCCAAGAGAAATTGATATTCTCAAAGCGTTGGCGAAAGGAAAAAGCAATAAGGCCATTGCCGTGGAGCTTTCAATTACCGAAGCGACGGTTAAAGTCCACGTTAAAAATTTACTGAGAAAGTTAAAATTAAAAACGCGAGTTGAAGCGGCTGTGTGGGCAGTAGAGAGTAAAATTTAAGATACAGCTTGTTGGTAATTAAAGAAAAAAATTTATTTACGAGTCATATCTTTTATTAATAATCCCATTTCTGCGGAATAGCCCGCCGGTTTTCTAATCCAAACCTTATGGCCCGAACCGGGCGCAATAATCATTTCACCGCCATATTGATTGGTCATCGATTCTAGAGTGGTGGAAATATCACCATTCGGCGACATAAAAATCAGTGAGTCGCCAACCTGAAATTTGTTTTTAACCTCAATTAAAATTTCATCATCTCGACTGTCAATCACTTCACCCACAAATATTTGATGGTGTTGCTCGGGACTACCATTTAGATAATTTTGATAATCATCATGTACATGCCGGCGGAAAAAACCTTCAGTGAAACCGCGATTGGCCATACCTTGTAAATTATCCATTAATTGCATCTCAAATGGTTTACCAGCAACCGCATCATCAATTGCGTGACGGTAAGTTTGCGACGTTCTTGCGGCATAATAATAAGACTTGGTTCGGCCTTCTATTTTTAAACAGTCAATGCCTATTTCTATGAGTTTTTGAACGTGTTGGATCGCGCGTAAATCTTTAGAGTTGAAAATATAAGTGCCATTTTCGTCCTCAAACATTGGCATGTATTCACCGGGGCGTTGTTTCTCTTCAATAAGTACCAACTTGTCAGTAATTTCACCGACTCCGGTGGCAGTGATTATTGTCGGTGTGCTGTCGCCTTTAATGTTTTGTTGTTTTTCGGCTATTTGAATGTCACCATTATCTTGCTGCTCGGCTTGATGAACATCGTATCCCCATCGGCACGCGTTTGTGCAAGAACCTTGATTGGGATCGCGATGATTAAAATATCCAGATAATAAACAGCGTCCAGAATAGGCAATACATAAAGCGCCATGAACGAAGACTTCTAATTCGATGTCGGGGCATTGTTGTCTAATTTCGGCCACTTCATCTAATGACAGCTCGCGGGATAATATGACCCGCTTCACTCCCATAGATTGCCAAAATTTTACCGCTGCGTAATTAACGGTGTTCATTTGTACCGATAAATGAATCACTGCTTCAGGCCATTTTTCGCGCACCATCATCATTAATCCAGGATCAGACATAATGAGTGCGTTGGGCTGCATTTTGACCACTGGTTCTATGTCTTTTAAAAAGGTTTTAACTTTTGAATTATGCGGGGCAATATTGGCGGCCACGAAAAACTGTTTGCCTTGGTTTTGCGCTTCTTTAATACCGATGCCTAGGTTTTCGAGGTTAAAACTGTTATTTCTAACTCGCAAACTGTAGCGGGGTTGGCCGGCGTACACCGCGTCGGCGCCATAAGCAAAGGCGTAGCGCATGTGCTTTAACGATCCTGCGGGGGCTAATAATTCTGGCTGCATTGATATTTTTTTGCTGTCGGTGGTTGAGTTAATGGCAATATTTTGGCGGTGGATTATATCAACCGGCAGCTATAAGCGCTGTTAGTAACAGGCTAACACTTGATCTGGGACAATAATTGATTATAATGCGCTGCTTATTTATTGTTCAAATGAGTAAGACTTATCCCGATTTTTCAGAGAAGAATGCGGGAATAACCATAAATCAAGCACTGGATTTACGTTCCAGTCAGCTGAAGGAAAGCAATATGTCTCACATAGTCTGTGCGCTATACAAGTTCGTCGCGCTCGAAAATTACCAATCACTCCGTCAACCGTTATTAACATTCATGAAAGAGCATGAGGTTTGTGGCACTCTTTTGCTAGCCAATGAAGGGATCAACGGTACCGTTTCTGGCTCACGAAGCTCAATCGATTTGTTATTGCAATGGTTAGAAAATCAGCCAGGATTAGATGCCATTGTTGTTAAAGAGTCGATGACAAATGAAAAACCCTTCAAACGCACCAAAGTAAAACTGAAAAAAGAAATTGTGACTATGGGGGTGCAAGACATCGATCCTCGGAAAGTGGTTGGTACTTATGTTGAGCCTAAAGATTGGAATGATTTAATTAACGATCCAGATGTTTTGTTAGTGGATACTAGAAACGATTATGAATACCAAGTGGGAACTTTCGAGCACGCGGTTAATCCCAATACGGTGTCTTTTAGAGAGTTTCCCGATTATGTGAAAAATAATTTGTCACCCAAAAAACATAAAAAGGTCGCGATGTTTTGTACTGGCGGCATTCGCTGTGAAAAATCCACCGCTTATATGAAACAACAAGGGTTTGACGAGGTTTATCATTTGAAGGGCGGCATTCTAAAATACTTGGAAGAAGTGCCTAAGGAGCAAACGACTTGGAAAGGCGAGTGTTTTGTTTTTGACGATCGGGTGACGGTGGATCACGATTTAAAACCGGGTCAGTACGACCAATGTAACGCATGCCGAATGCCAATTACCAAAGATGAGCAGTTAAGCGAAAAATACCAACAAGGTGTGAGTTGCCCACATTGTTTTGACACTACTAGCGATGATCAAAAAGCGCGTTATCGCGAACGGGAGAAACAAATTCGTTTAGCCAAAGCGAGGGGAGAGCAGCATGTGGGCGGTGATGCGGAAGCGCATTTGATAGAGCGGCGTGCTATGAAAAAACAACAACGTGAAAAATTACGGGCGTTGAGTCAGGAAGAATAGCAATCGTCTTAATATAAAACGCGTTTGAAAAAATTGATTTTTAAAAATCGATTGGGCTTTTAATACCCGCGTTTCCTTGTTTCAATACGTGTGTATAAATTTCGGTCGTTGCAACGTCAGCGTGACCTAAAAGCTGCTGTACTGTCCGAATGTCATACCCTTTTTGCAGAAGTTGTGTAGCAAAAGTGTGTCTGAAGGTATGGCTGGAGGCTTTTTTATTTATGGCTGATTTTCTAATGGCTATAGTTACCTTTTTAGTCAAGATCGATTTATTTAAATGATGACGGCGAAGCATATTGCTTCTTGGGTCTTTGCCTATTTTTCCCGAAGGAAATAAATACTGCCACTTTAGCTCTATATTAGCATTTTTGTATTTTCTCTCTAGCGCGTTCGGTAAATAGACGTGACCAAATCCGTCATTCAAATCTCGCTTATGAGCGATTTCTACCAGAGTAATTTGTTCTTGAAGTTGTACTATGAGTCTCTCTGGCATTAGGGTGATCCTGTCTTTATCACCTTTTCCGTTTCGAACAATTATCTGATTCATACCAAAATCGATGTCTTTTACTCTCAAGCGAATGAGTTCCGATATACGTAATCCAGTTCCATACATCAACCTCACCATAAACTTGTATTTACCGGTTAAATGACTAATAACAGCAAGTGCTTCTTCATGGGTAAATACGGTAGGTATGGCTTTTTGCCGTTTCGAGTTAATGAAAGCAAAATCACCAAGGTCATCCCGGCTCATAAATTGTTTGAATAAAAAAACAATCGCATTCAATGCAGTTCTTTGAGTCGATTTTGAGCAAAATCGTTGTACTGCTAAGTAAGAGAGAAAAGATTCAATTTCTGACTGGTTCATATCCTTTGGATGTTTCATTTTGTGAAAACGGATAAATTTCACAATCCAAGATACGTAGGTTTTTTCGGTTGCGTAAGCAAGGTTTCTGGCACGAATAAATGTTCTTAACCGGTCAATGAAACGAGCGGAATCTGGCGCTATGTGTATTGGGATATCGTCCATGTCTAATTCACTAAACAAAATACAACTACTCATTAAAGTAGTGGTTATGCAGGCAAAAATCAAGTAAAAAAAGTGATAAATTACAGAAAACTAAGGCGAAAAGCCTCTTTTGTCCCATTTTGTAGAATAAGAAAATATTTAACTCATTGTTTTTAATGTAATTACCGTTTTTCTGTTGCTCCGTCGTGTTGGGGTGACTAAGTAAGAAAACTAAGGCGTAAAGCCTTCTTTTACCTAATAGCTATCAGTTAATCGAAAACCTGTACATAGTAATTATCTCTTATCGAGATGAAATTAATGTGAGATTTAGAATCTTAAAAGTTGCCTAGAATTCAAAGTATCATTGGGCTAGAGAGGTTTTGAACGCTAATTTTTCGTTGCATATTGTCGAAGAAAAATGAGCCCTTGAATTGGAGACCATAAGAAAGTAGTCTTTGCCTACCAAGAAAACTAAGGCAAAGGGTAACATGCTCTTTTAGCCTTCGAATCAACTGTTAAATTCAATTGAGGATGATTTGTGCGCACAATTATATTTTCGTTTTTTTTGTTAATTGTATTTCCGGCTTTTTCGTTTGAAATTACAGATACGGAACTTAGTAACAAAATTATTGGTAAATGGCGAGCAGAATATAGTGAGCCAAATAAGTCTATAGGTGAAGGAACTTACTTTTCCAATGGTACACACAAAGGTAAAATGAGGTTCTATGAAACCAATGGCACTGTCACCCAAATTACAGTCAATTTTCGATGGTGGATAAAAGATGGTCAATTGTTTTCCACTGAAAGCCTAGGTGAAACTGAAGCCTCAAAGAAAGTAGTGAGTATTGATACCATAGTATCGATTAATAGCGAAAAAATGCTTCTGAAAACACCGGACGGTCGAATATTAATACGAACACGGATCAATTAAAATCGAATTTAACCATCACCGGTTTGCGAAGCCAAACTGCCGGCTCGCAAACGGTCGGCGTTATGTATGAAAATATAATATAAGGATATTTGATATGTCGAGTTACGTTAATGTCAAAATAACCAAACCAATTAATTTCCTGAGAAATCTATATTGGCGTGAAGGCAGTTTGATTTTGATTGCTTTTGTAATCAACATATTTTGCGCAAATTCTCATGCAGAAGAAAAAACGATTAAAGGTGCAATTCCTCTGGAGCCAGAAAATACAATTATTGAAGCATTTAGTTCGCATGATATCGTTGCACTTGGCGAAGGTGGGCATACAAATGAGCAATCTCACTCCTTTCGGATAAATTTGGTCAGCAATCCTCTTTTTCAACAAGCTGTTAAAGATATTGTAGTTGAGTTTGGCAATTCATATTATCAACCAATGATGGATCGTTTTATCGCAGGCGAGGAAATACCACACGAAGAAGTCAGAAAGGCATGGCTATATACAACTCAGCTAAATCAAACTTTAGACAATCCTGTTTATAAAGAGTTTTTGTACAAGATAAGAGAACTTAATAGAGCTTTACCTGAAGGCCAAAAGTTTAAAGTTTGGCTTGGCGATCCTCCAATGAACTGGAAAAATATTAATACCAGAGATGATTTGAATACCGCGCGAAAATATCTTAATAGAGATGGTTTTGTCGTTCACCTTATCAAGTATGAAATCTTAGCCAAAGGAAGAAAAGCAATTTTATTATATGGTGACAGACATTTCCATCGTAAACGTCTCTATTGGAATTTTAAGAACACCGAATATGCTGATGACTATTCAAAACAATCCACTAATTCAATAGTCAATCAACTAGAACAAGCTAATGCTAAAGTATTTTCAGTAACAACCAATACCCGTCACGACTTAGCATCAATCCAAGGTTCTATAAGTAAGTGGCCAAAACCATCTATAGCAATATTAAAAGGAAATATTCTGGGGGCAGCTCCTTATGCTGAATATTATCCATTTAGTGTACATCCCATCAATGATAAAGGAGTTCGTGTACCTGTAAAATCAATACCTGATAAATCGCCCAGGATGGAAGAGGAATATAATGCAGTGCTATATCTCGGACCAGTAGAGTCTATAACTTTTCGAAAACTCCCAAAAGAAATATGTCTGGATGAAGAGTATCTAAAGATAAGACTAAAAAGCTTGAGGTTCATGAAGAATGAAAAATCTCTATTAGATTTTTGTAAAAATGAATAATAATTTTTCTATAATATGGCGAAAGCTGTCAAAGAAACATAACCAATTCAGGTTGCCGAAAATTAACTGTTTACTCCTTCGTCGTAAAAGTACACTGCGCCAACTTCGGACGTTAGTGCGTCAAGCGAAGCTTGGTGCATCTTGCAGGGTGCAAGTCCCTGTCGGGTAAGGTTTAGCCAACCGCCCGTATCGAGTGTTGCGCCTTTGGCGGAGCTTGAGACAATATTGCAGTGCTT
>Ga0316209_1000256_pt1 | contig 107016 bp, 91 predicted proteins | sample 6monopyrite_MG_FD_204945 | JGI IMG/M metagenome (GOLD analysis project Ga0316209, IMG submission 204945) | Microbial mat bacterial communities from mineral coupon in-situ incubated in ocean water Damariscotta River, Maine, United States -... | ecosystem: Environmental > Aquatic > Marine >... | reverse complement strand
TCCTTCAATTTTGTAATTTATATTATAAAATAGCTTTCCAGAATTGCTTTCTTGAAGTGCAATCGCAACTTCTTTTTCCTTTCCGCCTATTTTCACAGTTCCTTTTACAAAGTATAAAAACCTAAAGCCTTTAGTTGTAGAAGGAAGCTTTTCTATGTCAACAAGTTTTGCTTTTTTTATCAGGTCAGGAGCGATAGGAAGTAATTTGATTTTATCAGACCTTGCCGAACTAGATTTAAACTTGTCTCTTCCTCGCTTTGTAAATTCAATATCACCAAGTACTGGGTTATTAATTTTTGTTCCAAGCAGCTTTGAATTGTAATAATCAACGGCTGCTTTACGCAGTTGTTTTACATCATTTTTCAAATCTATTCCGCTGAATTTATCCAGCTCTTTACCTGATAATTTTACGATTGGTGATGCGTCTAGTTGAACAGCTTCCTTTGTTATTTTTACAATACCGTTTTCTTTAAACCGGGTTTTCATTGACGATAATAATTCTGATCCAGCTCCGCTTTTTTTTACATTCCTCACGGCCTTCGTGGTTGCTCCACCACCTGCTACCAGCGAAGCGATATCAAAACTTGCTTCATCGACTTTTTTTATAGCGTCGGGGTCTCCTGATAGTGCAAGCGGGCCGTATCGATTGATTTTTTTGATATTGGTTTCGATATCATTTTCTATACTTATGGCAACGGCTGTTGGGGCATTCCATAAATCACTTAACTGTGGATCCCATGCATCATAAGCAGGAATTAATTCTTGTTCGAAGGCTTGTCGTACCCAAGTCGCAGCCCGCTGATCCTGTAGTGATCTCATAAATGGTGTTTGTTTGTAATATTCCGCAGGATCGTCGCGGGCCATTTTTTCAAATAATTGATCGATATTTTCTTCATTTTGCAGAGTTGTTTTAACATTTGGCCTGTCCTTCAATAATGGCGTGGGATTATCAACAGGTGCGGCAGTCATGGTCGGATATAATTTATCAGCCAACGTTTTGCCGGTATTGGCCGGGTTTGCGACAGGCCCGCTACCGGTAAAATCATAAAAGCCCGGTTTGGCGTTGTCGGGATTATCAAAAATCCGGTTGGCGGCGGCGATGTGATGGATCGAGCATGATTTGCGTTCCTGTTTGTTGGGTGTGGGATGTTTGACACCTTCATTATAATCGCAAAACAGGAACTTTTACGTAACGCGTTACTATTTCTCCAAAACGTATTCACCAATTGCCAAACACGAGGTTAATCCGGGGCTTTCGATGCCGTACAGCGCGATCAGTCCGGGGACGCCGTGGTCATTTTCATTTTGGATAATGAAATCTTGTGCCGGTTCGCCCGGCCCCCGCGTTTTGGGACGGATGCCGACATATCCGGGGTTAAGCGCACCGTCGGGTAATCCCGGCCAATAGCGGCGAATGGCATTATAGAAACCATCCCGTTTAGATACATCCACATCATAATTGATTACGTCAATCCAATTGACGTCCGGTCCAAATTTCGTTTGCCCACCCAGATCAAGGGTTGAATGCGTACCTAATCCGCCCGGCACCGGCACCGGATAAATCAAATGTTCAAAAGGCGATTTTCCGGCCAACGTGAAATAATTTCCTTTGGCATAATACAGCGGTGGGATGGTTTTTTTATCTAATCCCGATAGATTATGGGCGATACTTTGTGCGCCTAATCCGGCTGAAATAATTAGATTTTTACAGGTGATTTCGGTTGCTTCATCCCCGCCCACAGACAGCAGAAAGCCACCGTTTATAACGCGGCTATTTAATACCGGGCTGTTGAGTGCCAGCATAGCCCCGTTGTTTTCCGCATCCCCTAATAACGCCAATGACAACGCGTGGGCATCAACAATTCCTGTTGATGGAGAAAATAATGCGGCTGAAGCTTTGAGTTCAGGTTCTATGTTCTGTAAATCCTTAGTCTCCATAAAAATAAGATCATCAACGCCCGCGTCCCGTGCTTTGGCACGGATGAGGTCTAAGGATTTAATCTCATCATCTGATGTGGCAACGATCAGCTTGCCAAGCCGTTTGTGGGGCACGCCGTGGCTTTGGCAATAATCATACATCCGTTTTTTACCGGCCACACACAGGCGTGCTTTCAAGCTGTCTTTCGCATAATATAGACCTGCGTGAATAACTTCTGAATTGCGTGCGGTGATGCCGCCGGCGATGGTCTCGGCCTCATCCAATATGATGATATCGTGCCCGTGTTGGCTTAAACTGCGGGCAATGGCAAGCCCGACTGCGCCCGCACCAATGATAATTGTTTCAATATCGTGGTTCATGATAAAATGGTTTTCTTTATTATGGACTTATTAAATGATCGCAAAACCGTGATACCCATTGCGTTGAGTTCAGTGTATTCTATCTATATCAAAGAAAAGTCGAAGAAAAAAGTCGAGAGCGAAATATGAAATGGTGGCCGAAAAACAAAGTGAAACGTGTGTTTGTGGTGATATCGGCGGTGTTGTTGATGTCATTTGCTATTGCATTGGAAAAACAATCATCGAGCGGTGCCATGGCTGCTGATTGGCGTAACGCTAGGCGTGATAGCGCGGGCATAGCCCCTGATCCATTAAAAGTCAGCGAAGCCGTGGTGCAGGTTTATGCGGCCCGCGCTTTTAGCTGGCGCGGGTATTTAGGAGTGCATACGTGGGTGTCGGTGAAACCGACCAATGCCACCGAATTCAAAGTGTACGAAGTGGTTGGGTGGCGCGTTATGCATGACCAACCCGCCGTTTCTATATCCAACCGTCCCCCCGATGGTCGTTGGTTCGGCGCTATGCCGACGTTATTAATCGATAAACGCGGTGATGGTGTTGATGACATGATCAAACGGATTGATAGCGCCGCGCGCAATTACCGCTATATGAATCAATACCGCATTTGGCCGGGGCCCAATTCCAATACATTTACCGCCGAAATCGGTCGCGCCGTGCCGGAATTGAAACTTGATTTACCGTCCACGGCCATCGGCAAAGATTTTCTGCCCGGCGGGGATTTTGTCGCCGGAACACCCAGCGGTACCGGGTACCAAATGTCATTGTTTGGCTTGTTCGGGGTGATGCTCGCCCGTGAAGAAGGATTGGAATTAAACCTTCTAGGCTTGACTTTTGGGGTCGATCCCGCTGATTTATCGGTAAAACTACCGTTCGCCGGACGGGTCGGTTTCTAACCATTATTTAGTGGGCAGATTATATTATGAGTATTTGGGGTAAAGTCATCGGCGGTGTCACCGGTTTTTCTGTGGGCGGACCGTTGGGCGCGATTTTGGGTGTGGCCGCCGGTCATGCTTATGATAAAAGCCAACAAGAAATGTCCGACCCAAGCGGGTTTCAGGGCGGATTTAACCAGCAATCAAAACAGGTCGCATTTACTACGGCGATTATTGTGTTGGGTGCTAAAATGGCCAAAGCCGATGGCCGCGTGACGCCTGATGAAGTCAAAGCCTTTAAACAGGTGTTTCAAATCCCGGCTAGTGAAATGTCAGCCGTTGGCCGTGTTTTTGATGAAGCCAAACAAGAAGCCACGGGGGTTGAGCCTTATGCCAAGCAAATTGCTGATATGTTTCGTTTTCAACCCCAAGTCTTAGAAGAGTTATTAGGCGGGTTGTTCCACATTGCCAAAGCCGACGGTGTCATTCACCCCAAAGAAATTGAATTTTTACAAAACATCGCCGGACTATTCGGTTTTGATGACCACGCTTTTGAACGTTTGAAGTCGATTTATTTGGGCGATCAAGAGGGCCGAGATGATCCTTATAAAGTTTTAGATGTTGACGCCAACATCAGCGATAAAGATTTGAAAAAAACCTACCGTCAATTGATCCGTGAAAACCATCCCGATAAATTAATGGCCGACGGTATGCCCGAAGAATTCATCAAAGTTGCCAACGAAAAAATGGCGATCATCAATGCCGCTTATGATCAAGTCGCCAAACAGCGTGGTTTGAAATAATATGGCGATAAAACCACTTGATTATTTGGCGATCTTTGCTGTGGTTAGCATTTGGGGCTTGAACTTTGTGGTTTTTAAATTAGGTGTTGTATTGTTGCCGCCTATGTTTTTGGTGGGCGTGCGGTTTGTATTGTCCGCCATTATTTTACTACCCTTTGTGACGTTCCCCAAAAACCGCTTATTGGATTTGTTTTATTTGAGTTTAGCCATGGGCGTTATTCATTTCGGTTTAATTGTCACCGGTCTGACAAAGGTTGATGCAGCTGTTGTCGCCGTTATTATTCAACTAGGTGTGCCTTTTAGCGTGCTGTTCGCGTGGGTGTTTTTTGGTGATAAATTTGGGTGGTACCGTTGTTTTGGCTTGGTTGTCTCTTTTTCAGGCGTGGCGTTGTTGGCTGGGGAACCGAAAGGAGACAGCGATTTAGTGTATTTGATTGTGGTTGTTTTTGCCGCCGCTGCGTGGAGTTTGGGTAATATTATGATTAAACGGTTATCCGGTGTGCCGCCGCTATCAATCATTGCCTATATGTCGTTGATGTCTGCACCCATGCTGTTGATTATATCTTATTTTACGGAACCAAATGGCTGGCCCATTTTGGTGGCAGGTGATTTAAAAATGGCCGCCGTCGTTATTTATACAGGTGTCCTTAGCACTGTTGTGGCTTATGGTTTGTGGTACGGTTTGTTAGGAAAATATCCGGTTAATAAAATCGTACCATTTACGTTATTAGCGCCGTTGATCGGTATGGCGGGTGGCGTTTTTATTCTCGGTGAAACGCTGGGTGAATATGCTTTATTGGGCGGGGCGTTAACTTTGTCGGGGGTCGCGTTCATTCAATTCCGCCTGGTTAAAAAATCTTTGCCAATTATCAGAGAAACCGGGGATTGATTACATGTTTGAATTAAAAATACCACCGTTGCTGTTGGCCGGAGCCATTGCGGTGGCGATGACGGTTGGTTTTTTTATGACCTCAACTTGGGATGTGATCGACCCCGTGCGGATAGCCGCGGGCGTTGTTTTGGCGTGTGCAGGTTTGGCAATCATGTTCACAGGGGCCGCTACTTTTCGTCGCCACGGCACAACGTTTAATCCGAAAAAACCGAATGAAGCATCGCTTGTTGTCAGAACGGGCATTTATGAGAAGACCCGAAACCCCATGTATTTGGGCATGTTAGTAGGGTTGTGCGGGGTCGCCATTGTTTTGAGCGGTATGGTCGTTTGGTGGGGGCCGTTGGTTTATTTTCTGTGGATCAATTTTTTCCAGATCATCCCAGAAGAGCGCGCCATGGAAAAAAACTTTGGCAGCGATTATCTGGATTATAAAAAAACCGCCAAGCGTTGGATATGATTTGAATGAAATACACTGTATGAATTTATGTCCCCGTCAATTTCACCAAAACACATTGGATGACTTTCTATGGCAATGATACCGCATTCTAACGAAAATTTTTATGAATTGGCTTGGCAGGCACGATCACAAATCATTGACGGTATTATCAATGATGGCGAACAAAGTTTATACCGGGTTTTAAAATTATTTGAACAGTTTGAGGCAAAAAAAATAACCCGTTTTGAAATGCATGTCGAAGGCCAAGCTGAAAATGGTTCTCATCCGGGGGGCAGTTTTACGGATCAGCGGAAAAAATTCTATACAGGTCGCGGTGCGTTGTTTGATCGTAATTTAAGCGTCGAAGAAACCGGACCTGAACGGTATAAAATACGAAAACCCATTGTAGAAGACGGCGTGCAACGGGACGTGCTTCGCTATTCAGATGCGGTGACGGTCCCGGCGCGTTGGGTTGCTGATATGGCAGCCGACGGTTATGATGCGATCGTCGAACTGGGCAGCGGCTATGGTCGAAATTTATTTGAAATTTATTTTGCTGGGGGGCCTGAAAACACCCGCTATATTGCTGCGGAATATACAAATTCCGGGCGAAAATTGTGTGAAAAATTAGCGGATCTAGAACCCGGACTGCCTATGGAAACGGTTTTTCTAGATCATAAACAACCTGATTTTTCTTTTCTTTCCGGGATGAAACGAGTGTTAGTTTTTTCCTGTCATTCCATTGAACAAGTGGCAATATTGCCCGATGATTATTTTAAAAAACTGGTGGCCGGTGTGCCGTTTATCCATGGCATTCATTTCGAACCGTTTGGATTCCAAATGGGGGCGGATAGCGATATCACAAAAGCACACGATCAATACATTCGTGGCCGTGGTTATAATTTAAATCTGTACCCGTGTTTGCAAGCGGCCCTTGAACAAAAAATCATTGATGATTTGTGGACTGTTAAAGAAGCGATGACGCTTGAAGCCATTAATCCAACTTCGATTGCCGTATGGACTGCGACGGGTCGTCCTATTTCAGAAACAAAAGAAGCCTAATTGATGAAAAGTTGCCCATCTCCGAATTTTGATGAACGCGGTAAAAATGTGCCCATCGATATGTTGGTGGTGCATTATACGGGCATGGAAAGCGGCCAAATGGCTCTGGACCGATTATGTGATGAAGCCGCCAAAGTCAGCGCCCATTATTTAATCGACGAGGACGGTACACTTTATCAATTGGTTGATGAACAAAAACGCGCGTGGCACGCAGGTGTGGCAAGCTGGCGGGGGGCGACGGATATTAACGCCCGTTCCATCGGTATTGAACTGGTCAATCCAGGTCATGAATTCGGTTACCGTGAATTTCCCGAAAGCCAACTGATGGTTTTTAGGGAATTGGCAAAAGACATTATTCATCGCCATACTATTCCGCCCCGCAATGTGGTTGGCCACAGCGATGTGGCACCAACACGTAAATCTGATCCCGGTGAATTTTTCCCGTGGCAAAAAATAGCCAATGACGGCATCGGTGTGTGGCCTGAACAGTCTGATTTTCTGGACATGTCCTCAGGCGGTGTGAAAACCGCATTGGAAACGTTTGGTTATAATTGTGAAAACCTAACCGCCGCTATCAAAGCTTTTCAACGACGGTTTAGACCCAAACGGGTGAACGGGCGAATTGATGGTGAAACCGCGCGTCTGGCTTTGGGGTTAACTGATTTGGTAAACGGGCTGGACCAATAAGCTTAAGGGCGGTAAAACAAGCTTGTCAGATGGCCGGATAGCTGCCCTTCTAACTGTTCGCAGTATTTAGGGAGGAAAGTCCGGGCTCCACAGAAACACGGTGCCGGGTAACGCCCGGCGAGGGTGACCTTAGGGAAAGTGCCACAGAAAGCAAACCGCCCGGATTTAATTTTCGGATTTATTCCGGGTAAGGGTGAAAGGGTGCGGTAAGAGCGCACCGGCGGTCCGGCGACGGACCTGCGCACGGTAAACCCCACCGGGAGCAAGACCAAATAGGGACGACACGCTGTGTATTCAGCAGGCAGTGTTTTTGGGCTGTCGTCCGGGTCGGTCGCGCGAGGCGGTTGGTAACAACCGTCCCAGATGAATGGCTATCTATTATGCTTTAAGCATAGGGACAGAACCCGGCTTACAGGCCATCTGACACTTTTATTCTCGGAATAATCTTAAAATCATAATCTTTGTTGATGCCTGTCTGTTTCCTGTTGCATTGATTGGTTCCCCTCCGACAAAATTTTCCAATCGAAACCCTTTGTTAACCCACAATAATGCATACTCTACCCATTGACGCCCATAGCTACCCATGCTATCCCAATTACACCCAAGTTTTATAAGGGATGGTTTGGGGCAGCACTTAGGTGGGCTGAAATAGCACCATCCATTGTTTGGGTGGCAGCAGAAGGCCTCTGCTGATCGATGTATTTAGGGGATTAAGATGGCATTATTTGTTGGCAAACACGTCAACAAGGTTGACAAAAAAGGGCGGGTATCCGTGCCTAAGGTCTTCCGCACGTCATTATTAGGCGAAGGCTTCTCCGGTCTTTATGCTTACCCTTTGTTCAAACACCAAGCCATCGAAGCCTGCAATGAAGACTTCCTTAAGCGCTTAAGCGACAGCCTTGATGATTTGGCATTATTTTCCGACGAACAAGACGATTTAGCCGCGGTTATTCTGGAAAACGCTCATCCCCTGACGTTTGACCCCGAAGGCCGCATTACTTTGCCTGCTGACCTAATTGACCACGCAGGCATCACCACTGAGGCCGTTTTTGTCGGTCGCGGTGCACGTATGCGGATTTGGCAGCCAACGATTTACAAAGAAAATAATGCTATGTCATTTGACCGGGCCCGCGTGCGCGGTGCGACATTGGCGTTGCAGCCGGCTAATGGAAAAGGGGATGCACCATGACTTTGTCCCCGCATTACTCTGTGATGTTAAAAGAAGTGATGGCGGCCTTGTCGCCCAAAGACGGCGCGCTTTATGTGGACGGGACTTTTGGTGCAGGTGGTTATAGCCGCGCTTTGTTAACAGCGGCTGATTGCATGGTAATCGGCATCGACCGGGACCCGCACGCCCTTAAGATCGGTGCAGAAATGGGCCAAGAATTCAAAGGTCGTTTGCGGGTTTTGTCCGGATGTTTTGGCGATATGAAAAATTTATTAAATGCCCAAGGCATCACAAAAATCGATGGTTTGGCTTTGGATATCGGTGTCTCATCCATGCAAATTGATGACCGCCAGCGCGGTTTTTCTTTCCAAGGTGATGGGCCGTTGGATATGCGTATGGACCAAGACAATTCATTGGAAACCGCCGCCGACGTGGTCAATACCATGGATGAAAATGAATTAGCCGATGTTATTTATAGATTTGGCGAAGAACGCGCATCCCGGAAAATTGCCAAAACCATTGTCGATGCGCGCCTGGAAAATCCAATCACGCGCACCGATGAATTGGCAAAACTGGTGCGTTCCGTTGTTTATAAATCCAAAGACGGCATTGATCCGGCGACACGGACGTTTCAAGCTTTGCGCATTTATGTTAATGGCGAATTGGATGAATTGAAATCAGGGTTAGTTGCGGCCGAAGCTTTATTGAACCCCGGCGGCCGTTTGGCCGTGGTTTGTTTCCATTCATTAGAAGATCGTATTGTTAAAGATTTTCTGCGTCATAAAAGTGGACTTGACGCCAACCCGTCCCGGCATCATCCACAGTTAGCGGAAAAAACCGCCCCCGCGACATTTAAATTATTAAAACGTGGAACGATTAAACCAAGCGCACACGAAACACGAATTAACCCGCGTTCCCGTTCGGCCCGGCTGCGCGCCGCCGAACGAACCGACACCCCTTATCTGCAGGCTGCATAGAAAATGGAGCGATAACATGTTCAGAACAACAACACTTTTCAGCATTCTATTGGCGGCGGCCTTAGGGTTTTCGTTGTTTTTATTGAAATATGAAGTGCAATCGGTTGAAGACGAATTGATAGCCCTTGATAAAAACCTGATTAATGATCGCCAAGCCATTCATGTTTTAAAAGCAGAATGGAGCATGTTGAACGATCCTGAGCGACTACGGATTTTATCGGAAAAATATTTAGGCCTGAAACCGTTAACCGCTCAACAAGTCACTACTGAAAATAATTTATCAAACCTGTTGCCGGTTATCGGAACTGAAAAACCAGAAGCAGTTGCGGCTGAGGAAGATGTTCAGTCAACAGCGCCGCATAGCCAGAAAATTAACGTCACCTTGAAAAAGGATGGGCAACCATGAAATCGTGGTTGATGGATAATACACCAAAACGTAAAATTGATGGCGCGCAAAAACAAGCCCTTGAAACCGGACGTACACGATTGTTGGTCACGGGCATGGTGTTAACATTGGCGTTTACAGCCGTGTTTGCTCGTTTGGTCGATGTTAGTGTTATGCAAGGCGATGGCGAGCCCAGGATGTCGCGCAACATCAGTGCAACGCCAGAAATCGTGGCGCGGGCCAATATTATAGACCGCAACGGTGTAGTTTTGGCGACCAATTTGCCCACTGTATCGTTGTATGCCGATCCAAAAATGTTCATTGATGCCAATGCTGCGGCGCAAAAATTAATCTCCGTCTTACCGGAATTGAAGCTAGATGAGGTCTATAAAAAATTAACCGGCAAAGGACGATTTACGTGGTTGGCACGTAACCTGACACCAAAACAACATTACGCCGTCAATAAACTTGGCATTCCAGGCTTTGCTTTTTTGCGTTCTGAAAAACGTATTTACCCAAATGGATCCGTTGCATCGCAATTGATGGGCATTACCGATGTGGATGGTAATGGTATTTCCGGGATTGAAAACCGTTTTGATCAATCACTAAACAATGGCAAAAAGCTGCAGTTGTCCATGGATGTACGTGTCCAAGACGTGATGCGCCGGGAACTTGAAAAAGCTATGGTTGAATTTAGCGCTATTGGCGCATCCGGTGTGGTTATTGATGTGGAAACCGGGGAAGTGATTTCGTCCGTTTCGTTGCCTGATTTCAATCCAAACGATCCGTTAACCGCCAAAGGCGATGCATCATTTAATCGCACCACCAAAGGGCTTTATGAAATGGGCTCAACCTTTAAATTATTCACTGCTGCAATGGCTTTGGACAGTGGAGCGGCCGACATCAACAGCATCTATGATGCGACGGAGCCGTTAAAAGCAGCACGCTTTGTGATCCGGGATTATCACGGTAAAAAACGCCCGCTTAGTTTGCCTGAAGTCATCGTATATTCATCAAATATTGGTTCTGCGAAAATGGCATTGGATGTGGGGACGGCGGGTCAACAGGATTATTTGAAACGCTTTGGTTTGCTTAATGCGACGGCTCTTGAAATCCCGGAAACATCAAATCCATTGCGCCCTGAAAAATGGCGCGAAATTAATACCATGACCATTTCATATGGGCACGGTATTGCCGTCAGCCCGATCCATTTAGCCGGCGGGGTAGCGACTTTGGTCAATGGCGGTGTTCGTTATCCATCCACATTGTTAAAAGTAAATGGCAAACCTAAAGGCGGGGTCCGGGTGTTAACGGAAAAAACATCAAAAACAATGCGTCAATTAATGCGTTTAGTGGTAACGCGCGGAACCGGGAAAAATGCCGATGCCAAAGGGTATTTGGTCGGCGGTAAAACCGGAACAGCGGACAAACCCGACGGCGGGAAATATACCGACCGGGCGTTAATATCATCATTTGTCGCTGCGTTCCCGGTAAACAAACCGCGTTATGTCGTGTTTGCATTATTGGACGAACCGGTTGGTACTAAACGCACATTCAATTTCGCAACCGGCGGCTGGGTTGCGGCCCCGGTGATTAAAAAAGTGATTAGTCAAATTGCACCAATGTTGGGTGTCGCCCCGGATTTAGAAACTGAAATGGACACGCCGTTTATCCCTAATGATAAAAAAATGGCGAAGCTTGCAAAGCGCAAACGCGCACAAAAAAAAATATCCAAGGAAAAACTGTTGTTGCGACAAGCGTCTGGTGGGCCGGTTAAACAACCTCATAAAAAAGCCGTGATTAAAAGGGAACCTACACCTAGGCCGTCGTTAAACACGGATGATTTTGCCCAAAGTATTGAACGTGCGTTAAAAAAACAACCGGCTAGATTTAAACTTATTAAAACGCAAAACGATAGACCAGCTCAAGTCCCTAAGCGCTCAACCAAGGAGCAGGAACTTGCATCTCGGTGATCTGATAAAAGGCATAAACGTCAACATGATGGATACCAATGGACCCATCGACCTGAATATAACCGGCATAACCTGCGACAGCCGACAGGTGCAGCCGGGTTTTCTGTTTGCGGCCATGGTCGGATCAAACAGCAATGGTGGCGATTTTATTCAACAAGCCATTGACCTAGGTGCTCTTGCTGTATTGACCTCAAAAGATATGGAACCAATCGATTTAGATACATCAACTGTTTTGATGTTAAGTGATGATGTCCGTCATGATTATGCAAAATTAGCCAGCCAGTTTTACGGCCAACAACCGGAAACGGTGGTCGCTGTCACCGGCACCAACGGTAAAACATCGGTCGCGGGATTTATCCGTCAAATATGGCAAGCCAATGGTTTACCCGCCGCCAGCAGTGGTACAATGGGTATTGAACTGGCAAATATTGATGCCGCCGATGACCTGAAAACCAAATACCCGTCAAAGTTAACGACACCCGATAGTGTCGATCTGCATAAAATGTTGGCAGATTTAAAAATGGCAGGCGTTGATCATTTGGCATTAGAAGCATCGAGCCATGGTTTGGATCAATGTCGCCTTGACGGGGTGCGTATTTCAACGGGTGTGTTTACAAATCTAAGCCGTGATCATTTGGACTACCACGGAGATGTGGCGACCTATTTGAATGCCAAGCTAAAATTATTTGATGAATTGATCGTAGACGGCGGCAGTGCGGTCATTGATATGGATGATCCTTTTGCCGATGATTTTATTGCAGCCGCTCGTGGGCGACAATTACGGGTATTGACCTACGGTGTTGATGGCAAAGACGTTCAGTTGTTAAAACAACAAGCGCAAGGAAATCATCAAGCGTTAACATTAAAAGTGTTTGGCGAAACCATGCCCTGTAAATTGCCTTTGATCGGTGATTTTCAAATATCCAACGCACTGGCGGCACTGGCTGCTGTCTTGGCTGATAGTGGCGATCCCATAAAATCGGTTAAAGCTGTTGAAAAATTAGCTACCATCCATGGCCGTCTTGAACTTATTGGCGTAACCAAATCCGGGGCGGCAGTTTATATAGATTACGCCCACACGCCAGCAGCACTTGAAACGGTATTGATGACATTATGTGATGTTACTGTGGGTTCCGTTGATGTTGTTTTTGGATGTGGTGGAGATAGAGACACTGGCAAACGCCGGAGTATGGGTGAAGTCGCAGCACGGCTAGCTGCTCGGGTCTATGTGACCGATGATAATCCCCGGTTTGAAAATGCGGAAAAAATCCGCGCTGAAATTATGCCGGGTTGCAAACAGGCAATAGAAATTGCTGACCGCCGGGACGCCATCAACCAAGCGATCAATAATTTATCTGCAGGTGACGTGTTGTTAATTGCTGGCAAAGGCCATGAAACCGGACAAATTGTAAACGGAACGACAGTACCTTTTAACGACGCAGATGTGGTGCGTGATATGCTGAACAAGGATAAGTCATGAGCGTCACCGTTAACCATGATTTATGGACAGGATCTGAGGTGGCGTTGGCCGTCGGTGGACAGAGTGTTAAGGGCAATTCAAATTGGTCGGCCGGTGGTCTATCGATTGATAGCCGTAGTTTAGTCGCGGGTGATTTATTTGTCGCGTTAACCGGGCCGAAGTTCGATGGGCATCAATTTTTAGGCTCCGCATTTAAACGGGGTGCTGCGGCTGCGATTGTTGCTCAAGACCCGGCCACGTTATCTGGCATAAATGACGCATGTCCTTGTTTGCGTGTTGCTGATGGTTATCAAGGGTTGGTTGATTTAGCCAGTGCCGCGGTAAAAAGATCGCCTGCTAAACGTATCGCGGTGACCGGTAGCGTCGGCAAAACAGGAACCAAAGAAATGTTGAAGGTGGTGCTTGGAAACCAAGGCCAAACAACAGCCACCATCGGTAATTTAAATAACCACATTGGACTGCCGTTGAGTTTGGCAAGGATGCCAGTAAGTACCCAGTTCGGTGTGTTCGAGTTGGGCATGAATGCCGCTGGTGAAATCGAAATGTTATCCAAAATGGCTAGGCCGCATGTGGCGATCATTACCCGCGTTGAATTAGTCCACAGCGAATTTTTTAAATCGCGCCAAGACATCGCCCGCGCCAAAGCTGAAATATTTAACGCAATGGATAAAGACGCTACGGCTATATTGAATGCCGATGATATGGATTTTGATTTGTTAAAAAGCTTGGCGGACCAAGCCGGTATCAAAAGCATCATTACTTTTGCTGAAAATAATTCAAGCGATATCCGGTTAATAAATGTTCAGCCAACAGCAAATGGCCAGTCCATAACCATCTCATTTTTTGGCCGGTCCATGTCATTCAGTTTAGCGCTGCACGGTCGTCATTGGGCGATGAACGCCATGGCCGTTTTGGCCGCCGTTCACAGCGTTGACGGCGATGTAAATAAAGCTGCCAATGATTTAAAGCAAATGACCGCATTACAAGGCCGAGGTTTAAAAACGTCGGTTCAATGTGCTCTGGGATCATTTGATGTCATTGATGAAAGCTATAATGCGAGCCCTGCATCTATGATCGCGTCAATCGGCGTGTTAGCGGGCACCCAACCCGTTGAACAAGGACGGCGCATTGCCATTATCGGCGATATGCTTGAACTGGGTAAATTATCAAAAATGCGACATGCGGAATTAAACAAAGCCGTTGTTGGATCGGGTATTGACCTGTTGATCTGTGTTGGTAAAGACATGAAATCTTTATGGGATGTCGCCATCGGTCAAATCAATGGTAAGCATTTTGAAAATTCTAATGACGCCGCGGATTACATTAAATCAGAAATTAAAAATAACGACGTGGTGATGGTCAAAGGCAGCAAAGGCAGCCGCATGGACTTAGTCGTCGATGCGTTGAATGCCTTGAATGAGACGCAGGTCGCAGATTTCCCCTCAGCTTTGGAGAATAAAAGGTAAAAGCCATGCTCTATAATATTTTGTTCCCCCTTGCCGATGAATTTTCCGTACTCAACGTTATTCAATATTTAACGTTCCGCACCGGGGCTGCGGTGATGACAGCCTTGATCATCAGTTTCCTGTTTGGCCCTGTGTTGATTAATTTATTAAAAAGCAAACAACGTGGCGGGCAACCAATCCGCGAAGACGGCCCGGAAAGCCATTTGTTAACCAAACAAGGCACGCCGACCATGGGTGGGTTTTTGATTTTATTAGCGGTGGTGATTTCGACCCTGTTATGGGCGGATTTGGATAACCGTTTTGTATGGGCATCGTTGGCTGTGACCATCGGATACGGAATTATTGGTTTCCTTGATGACTACATGAAAGTCAGCCAGCGCAGTCATAAAGGATTATCGGGGCGTTTGAAATTATTATTACAGGTGGCCATTGGCGGTGTCGCGGCTTTTTCAATTTTATATGCCATGCCAGAAAACCTAGGCACAACATTAGCTATTCCATTTTTAAAAGGCACCCTGATTGATTTGGGCTGGGGATTTATCTTGTTTGCCGTATTGGTGATGGTCGGGTCATCCAATGCGGTGAATTTAACGGACGGTTTGGATGGCTTGGCCATCGTTCCGGTGATGATCGCAGCCGGCGTATTTGCCCTGATCGCCTATTTAGTTGGCAACGCGGTTTTTGCCGGATACTTGCAAATTAATTTTGTACCCGGCGCCGGTGAATTAGCTGTCTTCAGCGGATCACTTGTTGGCGCTGGCTTGGGATTTTTATGGTTCAACGCACCGCCTGCCAAAGTGTTTATGGGCGATACCGGGTCATTGGCTTTGGGAGGGGCGCTCGGTGTGATCAGTGTCGTCACCAAACATGAATTGGTTTTATTCATCGTCGGCGGTTTGTTTGTTTTGGAAACCGTATCAGTAATTGTGCAAGTGGTGTCATTTAAATTAACGGGCAAACGGGTTTTTGCCATGGCACCGTTACATCATCATTTCGAAAAAAAGGGATGGGCTGAAAGCACCATCGTCATTCGGTTTTGGATCATCGCATCCATTTTGGCCTTGATCGGCCTGTCAACATTGAAGTTAAGGTAAATTTATGATCGATGCGTTTCCATTTGCAGGGTATTCAGTAGGCATTTTGGGTCTTGGCCGGTCCGGATTGGCGACGGCTTTGGCCATGATTAAAAGCAATGTTGAAGTGTATGCGTGGGATGATGATGAAAATGCCCGCAAAATTGCAGCAAGCCAAGGCGTCACCATCCAAAATTTAATGCAATTGGATTGGCGCGAAGTACCGACTTTGATCGCGGGTCCCGGTGTACCATTAACCCACCCGGAACCGCATCCAGTGATCAAAAAAGTTTTAAGCGAAGGTGCCGAGGTCATCGGCGATATCGAAGTTTTAGGACGCACCGAACGCAATAGCGCCTACATCGGCATTACGGGTACAAACGGTAAATCAACAACCACATCCTTGCTGGGTCATATTATGCAATTGGCTGGTCGTGAAATTCAATTGGGCGGTAATTTAGGCACCCCGGCATTAGAATTAATGCCCATGGGATCGGATGGCACGTTTATTCTGGAAATGTCGTCCTATCAATTGGATTTAACCAAATCAATCACATTTGATGTGGCCGTTTTATTAAATATCAGCCCCGATCATTTAGATCGGCACGGCGATATGGATGGGTATATCAAAGCCAAAAGACAAATTTTCAACCGCCAAACCGATCCGCGCACCGCGATCATTGGGGTTGATGATGAACATAGTTGTAAACTCTATAACGACTTATCAGCCAAAGCCGAACAGCGTGTCATTGCCATATCGGGACTTGGTAAAATTCCGGGTGGGGTCTACGTCGAAGACGGCATTTTAATAGATGATCTGGAAGGCCAGCAAACACCAGTTTGTGATTTAAAAAACATTCACACATTGCCGGGGTCGCACAATTGGCAAAATGCTGCGGCAGCATTTGCCGCCGCCCGTGCTGCCGGTATTCAGCCACATGTGATTATGGCTTGTTTGAATAGTTATCCGGGATTAGTGCACCGTCAACAAATGTTGGATACGGTTGACGGTATTCGTTTTATCAATGACAGCAAAGCCACCAATGTGGATGCGGCATCGCGCGCCCTTGGATGTTACCAAAATATATATTGGATTGCGGGCGGCCGGGCCAAAGAAAAAAACCTGGACGGATTGCTGGATCAACTCGGCCAAGTCAAGCGTGGCTTTTTAATTGGCGAAGCGGCGGATGAGTTTGCAAAAAACTTAAGCAACAAAATTCCGTTAACGATGTCTGGTACGTTGAAACAAGCCGTTGCTGATGCGGTCAGGTGCGCTCATCAAGACGGGCTTGAAAATGCGGTGGTGTTGTTATCGCCAGCCGCCGCGTCTTTTGATCAGTTTGACAATTTTGAAATTCGCGGTGATGTGTTTACTGATTTGGTTGAAAAACTGGATGGTGAACACATAGACCCTTATGAAGACGCCGTCCAAGATCAGGTTTCAGCCGTAGCTCCGCAATCCGGAGGTCTGCATTAATGGCTATTCGTTATACCCGAACCGACAATTCACGCCTGACCAGTTGGTGGTGGACCATCGACCGTTGGACTTTGGTGGCGATTATAGTGTTGATTTTAGTCGGCGCGATTATGGTCATGGCGGCGTCACCTGCGGTGGCTGTACGTATCGATATGACGCCGTTCTATTTTGTTAAACGCCAATTTGTTTATTTGGCCGCGGCAAGTTTAGTCATTGTCGGGGTGTCGTTTTTATCACCCAAAGGCGTGCGCCGATTGGCTGTGTTGGCCACCGGCGGGGCCATTTTAATGATGATGATAACCCTGGTTGTTGGTGAAGAAGTCAAAGGCGCGACACGCTGGATCACTTTTGCTGGGTTATCGTTGCAACCGTCAGAATTTGTCAAGCCGGGTTTTGCTGTTATGGCCGCATGGATGTTTTCGGAACAATCCAAGCATGAAAAATTTCCCGGCTACTTTATTGCCATTGCATTGTTTGTCTTTATTACAGCATTGTTATTGTTGCAGCCTGATGTGGGCATGACCTTGGTCGTCGCGGCCGTTTGGGGAATACAATTTTTTATCGCAGGCCTACCGTTATTTTGGGTGTTAGGCATCGTTGGCGTCTTTATGTCGGGTATTGTTGGTGCTTATTTTATGTTTGGTCATGTGCAAAGCCGCGTTGATCGGTTTTTGGATCCCGATCAAAGCGAAGGCTACCAAGTATCCCGCGCATTAGAAGCTTTTCAAAACGGTGGTTGGATCGGTCGTGGACCGGGTGAAGGCAAAGTCAAAGAAGTCCTGCCCGATGCCCATGCCGATTTTATTTTTGCCGTCACTGGCGAAGAATTTGGTTTGATTGCCAGTATGATTTTGGTGGCACTGTTTTTGTTTGTTGTCCTGCGCGGTTTTAGCCGGACCTTTAAAAGTGGTGATTTGTTCCAATTATTGGCGGTGTCCGGATTGCTGTCACAGTTCGCTATTCAGGCCTTAATTAACATGGCGTCGACTTTAAATTTAATGCCACCCAAAGGCATGACGTTACCATTTATTTCCTATGGTGGCTCATCAACCATGGCATTGGCCTTGGGTATGGGCATGGTTTTGGCGTTAACCCGCGATGGTGCCGATGATCGGCGGTGGTCATGATACCCGAAAAGCGTCCGTTAATCGTTTTAGCCACGGGGGGGTCCGGCGGTCATGTGTTTCCGGCCGAAGCGTTGGCTAATGAGTTAGCCGCGCGTGGATACCGGTTGATGTTGATCACTGATAATCGGGGCAGCACTTTTGCTGGGTTAATGAAATCCGTTGAAACGGTCCGGGTTCCGGCCGGTGGGCTGGCGTCTAAAAATGTATCGCGCCGAGTTTTAAGCCTGATTGAATTGGCCTTTGGCACCATCAAAGCCATTACTGTGATGATGAAAAACCGTCCTGCCTTGGTTGTTGGTTTTGGCGGATATGCGTCGGTGCCTGCAATGTTGGCGGCCCGGCTGATCGGTACGCAATCCATGATCCATGAACAAAATGCTGTATTGGGTCGGGCTAATCGATTGTTTGCTGGAAAATCAAAACGCATCGCCACGTGTTTCGATACGGTCAAAAATATTGATGAAACGGACCTTGGGAAAATTGTTAAAACCGGGATGCCCGTGCGTTCTGAAATTTTGGAGGTCCGCGGTCATGACTATCCTCAACTGGATGACAATAGCCCTATTCATATCCTGATTATGGGCGGGTCCCAAGGGGCCAGAGTGTTAAGTGAAATCGTGCCAAACGCCATTATACAGTTAAACGATAATATCAAAGCACGTATTAAAATTACACAGCAATGCAGGGCTGAAGATTTGCCCGCCGTCCGTACACTGTATGAAACTCATGGTCTTAACGCTCAACTATCAACCTTTATCGATGATGTGCCCAAACGGTTATGCGAAGCTCATTTGGTGATTGCCCGTTCCGGGGCGTCAACGGTGGCTGAAATTTTATGTGTTGGTCGTCCGGCAATTTTGGTGCCGTACCGTTTTGCTGTTGATAACCATCAGGATTTAAATGCCCACAGTTTGGATGATGCAGGGGCCGGATGGGTGATGCCGGAAACGGCGTTAACCGCCACAGTGTTAGCGGCGCGGTTAGAACAATTGATTGAATTGCCAGCGATTTTACAAAAAGCGGCACGGGCTGCTAAAAATACCGGCGTTAGTGATGCAGCATCTCGCCTAGCCAATGTGGTCGGGGAATTGTCTGCCGTTAGCGAGGCTACATAATGCGTGCGCTACCATTAAATATTGGCACCATTCATTTTGTCGGTATCGGCGGTATCGGCATGAGCGGTATTGCCGAAGTCTTGTGTAATTTAGGCTACCAAGTCCAAGGCAGTGATATTGGCGACAATGCCAATGTGGAACGGTTACGGAAACTAGGTGTGGATATTGCCATTGGTCACCATGCGGATAATTTAAAAGATGCCCAGGTGGTTGTGGTGTCAACAGCTGTGACATCGGAAAATCCCGAAGTCGCCGCCGCCCGTGCGCGTTTGATCCCGGTTGTACGTCGTGCCGAAATGTTGGGCGAACTGATGCGCCTGAAATGGTCAATTGCCGTCGGCGGCACCCACGGTAAAACCACCACCACATCGTTAATTGCATCGATGTTGGAAAGCGCCGACATGGACCCGACAGTGATCAATGGCGGCATCATTAATGCGTGGGGATCCAACGCCCGACTTGGCAGCGGCGAATGGATGGTTGCCGAAGCCGATGAAAGCGACGGCACGTTTTTGAAATTACCAGCAACCATTGCTGTGGTCACCAATATCGATCCGGAACATCTGGAACATTACGGGAGTTTCGATAATTTGCGTGATGCATTTGTTCAGTTCGTGGAAAACATCCCTTTTTATGGGTTCGCTGCCTTGTGTATTGATCATGCAGAGGTTCAAGCCATGATCCCGCGCGTCTCTGACCGTCGGTTGGTCACTTATGGTTTTAGCCCACAAGCCGATGTGCGAGCGTTAAATTTAAAAACCGACCTTATGGGCGTTGATTTTGATGTCGTTGTCAATGACCGCAAAACGGGCGACGTCCATGAAATTAATGGGCTACGGTTGCCCATGGTTGGTGATCATAATGTTTTAAATTCTTTGGCGGCCATCGCCATTGGCCGGGAAATGGGCGTAACGGATGAAAAAATTCGCGAAGGTTTAACCAGTTTTAAAGGTGTCAAGCGTCGCTTCACCCGTGTGGGCGAAGTTTACGGCGTCACCATTATTGATGATTACGGACATCATCCGGTGGAAATTGCCGCTGTATTGAAAGCCGCCCGCCAAGCCACCGATGATAAAGTTATCGCCGTTGTTCAACCACACCGTTATTCCCGCTTGCGCGATTTGTTCGAAGACTTCTGTACCTGTTTCAAAGACGCAGATGTGGTCATCGTCACCGATGTGTACGAAGCCGGAGAAACATTGATCAAAGGCTACACTCGGGACGATCTGGTCAACGGTTTGATGCATCATGGGCAACGCGTTGTGATGGGGCTTGAACATCCTGATCAGTTGGCTGCATTAATCCATCTAAACGCAAGCGCTGGCGACATGGTTGTCTGTTTGGGTGCGGGCAGCATATCGGCGTTTGCTCATAAATTACCGGACCAGTTAACCGTGCTGGGCCCGATGGTTTCAAGCCGTGAGGATGAAACATGATAGCTGCTGAAAAAACCGTATCCACATTAATGGACCGCATGCCGCTCGTGCGTGGACATATCGAAGCCGATGTACGCTTAGCACGGTTTACATGGTTCAAGGTCGGAGGCGTGGCCGATATTGTATTCTCACCAAAAGATGAGCACGACCTTGCGGATTTTTTAAGCCAAAAACCCAAAGATGTGCCCGTCACAGTGATCGGATTTTCGTCAAATTTAATGATCCGTGACGGCGGTGTTCGCGGCGTGGTGATCCGTTTAGGCGGGGAATTTACAAGCATTAAAATTGCGGGCGACCGCATTCATGCTGGGGCCGGGGCAGCCAATTTGAATGTGGCACGTAAAGCACAATCAGCCGGTCTTGGTGGATTTGCATTTCTATCAGGTATACCTGGTAATATTGGTGGCGGCGTTGTCATGAACGCCGGGGCTTATGGATCGGACATTTCAAAAGTGCTTGAAAGCATCACTGTTGTTGATGGTAACGGCCTCATTAAAACCATCACCAACAAAGAATTGGCGTTTACATACCGTCATTCATCAATTGATAAAAATTGGGTGATCACATCGGCTACTTTACAAGGCCAGCCGCAAAAGCAAATTGCCATCGCCGCTGAAATGGCTGAAATTCAAAGCATGCGCGAACAAACCCAACCGGTACGGAGTTTAACTGGCGGGTCGACTTTTAAAAATCCCGACGGCTATAAAGCGTGGCAATTAATCCAAGATGCCGGATGCCGCGGATTGACTTATGGAGCGGCCGAAGTATCCAATCAGCATTGCAATTTTTTGATCAATCGGGGGGGGGCGACAGCCGCCGACTTGGAAAGCTTGGGCGAAGAAGTACGACGCCGGGTGATGGAAAGATTTGGCATTCAGCTTGAATGGGAAATTCATATTATCGGCGATACAGTATCCGCTGAAATTAATGAGGTGACAGCATGAGCAAGTCCATTAAGCATGTAGCCGTTTTAATGGGGGGGTGGTCGGCGGAACGTGAAGTTTCACTCATCAGCGGCGCACCTTGTGTCAAAGCTTTACAAGAAGCCGGATATGACGTCACCCCGATTGATGTGCAACGGGACATGGGCGCGTTATTGACAAGGCTTTACCCAAAACCGGATGTGGTTTTTAACGCGCTTCATGGGCGCTTCGGCGAAGATGGATGCGTGCAAGGGTTGTTGGATATTCTAGCCATTCCCTATACTCATTCGGGTTTGATGGCATCAGCCATTGCCATGAATAAACCGATGGCAAAAACATTATTTAAAAATGCCGGGTTGAATGTGGCGGATCACGTAATCACCACATTGCCGGAATTACTTGAACATGATGTCATGGAACCACCGTTTGTCATTAAACCCGTGAACGAAGGGTCCAGCGTCGGGGTACATGTTATTTTGGACGGGAATAATCGCAGCGAATTGGACAACGGATCGTTGGCTGGTGAAACCATTATGGTCGAGACGTTTATCAAAGGTCGGGAATTAACCGTGGCGGTGATGGGTGATAAAGCTTTGGGTGTTACCGAGATTACCACTGAACGCGGCTTTTACGATTACGACGCCAAATATGTAGACGGTGGATCGATCCACGTGGTGCCCGCCCAAATTGATAAAAAATTATATGATCTCGCTATGGAGCACGCGGTGACTGCCCATAATGCGTTGGGATGCCGGGGCGTTAGCCGCGCCGATTTCCGTTATGACGGCAAAAATTTATACATTTTAGAAGTCAATACACAGCCGGGCATGACACCAACGTCTTTGATCCCGGAACAAGCGGCCTTGGTCGGATTGTCGTTTAAAGATTTGGTCTGTTGGATGGTTGATAATGCGGAGTATGACCGATGAGCAAAACATTAAAAAAATCGAAAGTTAAAACGGCCACAGAAAATGCTGCTAAACCCCGCAAGCGGGTGCAAAAACGCTGGTCGAAACGACGCCTTAAAACGACCATTGGGGCTGTCACATTTAGCCTTGTTTTGGGTTTGGGTTGGTGGTCGGTTAATTCTGGAATGATGGGACGTGGGTTTGAAAGCCTGCGTTGGAAAATGATCGCCATCAGCGCCGACATGGGCTTAATCGTTGATGATATTCTGGTCGTTGGTCGCAAACAAACATCACAAGCTGTGTTGTTGAAAGCCGTGCGTTTGGCGCGCGGTGCGCCAATTTTGGCATTTAATCTGAATGCGGCAAAATCCCGGGTTGAAAATTTGCCTTGGGTGCGTACAGCCACCATTGAACGCATGTTCCCGGGCACCGTTTTGTTGCGTATTGATGAACGTAAACCCTTGGCCTTATGGCAACAAAAAGGGCGATTTCATTTAATTGATTTTAATGGCGACATTATCAAAGGACAAAATGTCGCACGGTTTGCCGATTTGCCCGTGGTTGTTGGCACCGGTGCTCCGGCACGGGCGGCTGAATTAATAGCCACCCTTTCCAGCGAACCTGAAATGATGAACCGGGTCGAAGCCGCCGTTTGGGTTGGCGAGCGGCGTTGGAATTTAATGTTAAAAGGCAACGTTGATGTGCGCTTGCCTGAAGAAAATGCAAGTGCGGCATGGAAACGTCTGGCCGATTATCAGAAAAAACATAACTTGCTGGAACGCGGTGTGCGGGTATTGGATTTACGCATTCCAGACCGTTTGATTGTGCAAAAAGTTAAACCCGAACGACAAATCAAAAAAGTCAAAGGCCAAGAAACATAATCGTTAACTCTTATCAACAGCGAAAAACAAATTCAGGAATAGTGCCGTGGAAGAAATGCCAAATATGATCAGAGGACATGAGCAGAATATGCACCGTGGCGACTTAGTGGCAGCCCTTGATGTAGGGACAACAAAAATTTGTTGTTTGATCGGGCGTTGGCAAGACCGCAAAAATGATAAAGCAAGCGGCCCGGCTATCGTCGGGTTTGGCCATCAAGTGTCGATGGGGATCAGGGCCGGCACGGTTAACGATATGGACCAAGGCGAAACCGCCATCCGTGCCACTGTCGAAGCCGCCGAATTGATGGCCGGTGACAATATCAAAGAGGTTTTTGTTAATGTCAGTTGTGCTAATGCCACATCCAAACTGATTGCCTATGACGTGGCATTAGGCGGTCATGAAATTAGCGATGCTGATTTGCGCCGGGTGTTGGATCCTAGCGTTTTAGATAAAGAACTAAGCGATGACCGTGAATACATTCACCGTATCCCCGTAGGCTATACGGTTGATGGCAGCCGGGGTGTACATGATCCACGCGGTATGTTTGGTGATCGTCTGGGGGTTAACATGCATGTTATTAATGCCAAAAGCGCGCCGCTTCGCAATTTGGAAACAACTATTTCACGCTGTCATTTAGGTCTGGCTGGCAAAGTTTCAACGCCGTATGCATCGTCTTTATCCACATTGGTGGCGGACGAAAAACAAATGGGTGTGACGTGTATTGATTTAGGTGGCGGCACAACAACAATGGCGGTCTATTTTGACGGTGAACTGGTGCACACCGATCAAATTGCGATCGGTGGCGATCATGTGACACGGGATATCGCACGTGGACTATCCGCCCCGTTAGAATACGCCGAACGGATGAAAACACTTTATGGTAACGCCATGCCATCGGCACGCGATGACAGCGAAATATTACATGTCCCCTTGGTTGGCGAAGAAAATATGAGCGACGTTAATCAAGTGCCGCGTTCGATGTTGGTCAGTATTATAAAGCCTAGGTTAGAAGAAACCTTTGAATTGGTTCAGCAACGGCTAACGGGTGCCGGGTTTGGTGACGTTGCCGGGCGCCGGGTTGTGTTGACGGGGGGTGCCAGCCAATTGTCTGGATTGCCAGAATTAGCCGGGCGCGTATTGGATAAACAAGTGCGGATCGCACGGGTTCGTGGATTGCATGGTTTGCCCGAAGCCGCTTCTGGTCCGGCGTTTGCGACTGCGTCAGGGCTATTGCATTACGCGTTTTCTAACACTAAAGAGATTTCAGGCGACATCGAATTACCGATCAAGCCGCCGTCTGGTCGTTTTGGCCGGGTAAAACAATGGCTAAGGGAGAATTTTTAAATGCATCTCTTAACTATTTTACAACCAATTTTAGGGTATAAAACCGTAACGTACATGCGGATAAACAGGAAATACTTACAGACAACGTTCAGCACAACACAACAAATTTCAATCACACATAAAACAGGAGCATGACGATGGGTATCAATCTTTCCGTCCCGCAAACAACAGAAATTTTGGATATGAATCCAAAAATCACAGTCATCGGTGTTGGTGGGGCCGGTGGCAATGCCATTAACAACATGATCCAATCGGAATTGGGCGGTGTTGAATTTGTCGTTTGCAACACGGATTCACAAGCTTTAGGCCAATCCAAATCAGAACGTCGTCTGCAACTGGGGAACACATTAACTTCCGGTTTAGGGGCAGGCTCGAAACCCGAAGTCGGCCAAGCCGCCGCCGAAGAAAGCATGGATCAAATTATTCAGGAATTACAAGGTTCCCACATGGCGTTTATCGCAGCCGGCATGGGCGGGGGTACAGGCACCGGAGCCGCACCGGTTATCGCCAGAACCGCCAAAGAGTTGGGTATTTTAACGGTCGGTGTGGTGACAAAACCTTTTCAATTCGAAGGCGCGCACCGTATGCGTTTAGCCGAAGAGGGCATCCGTGAACTGGAACAATATGTCGATACCCTAATCATTATCCCTAATCAAAATTTGTTCAGGATCGCCAACGAAAACACAACTTTTGCCGATGCTTTTAAAATGGCTGACGATGTGCTGCATAGCGGTGTTCGTGGCGTCACTGATTTGATGGTGATGCCGGGGTTGATCAATCTTGATTTCGCCGATATTCGTTCAGTGATGAGCGAAATGGGCAAAGCCATGATGGGCACGGGCGAAGCCCAAGGCGAACGCCGGGCACTGGATGCAGCCGAAGCAGCCATTGCCAATCCATTGTTGGATGACAGTTCCATGAAAGGCGCCAAAGGCGTTTTGATCAACATTACTGGTGGATCAGACATCACATTGTTCGAAGTTGACGAAGCCGCCAACCGGGTTCGCGATGAAGTTGATGAAGACGCTTATATTATCATCGGATCGGCATTTGATGATACCATGAACGGTACCATGCGCGTATCTGTCGTGGCAACAGGCATTGATGCGGGCGTCGCTTCGCAATCAAGGCCGACTATTTTGAAAATTGATGATGCCATTACACCCGTGACATCAACACAAATCGCCCGTGAAATTGGTGAATTGGCAATTGCTGCAGAAGCCCTGGGTGCAGTAGAAACGACAAGCGAAGCCGTCACTGAACACGTGGCTGCTGAAAGCGATTTGTTGGATCCATTAAGTGATCTGGAACACGCTGAAACGATGGGTAATGATAGACCCGCCATTGAAATGATGGTTGATGAAAATACAACAAATGAAAACGGATTGGCCGCTGAATTGGACGGTAATGAAACCCCAGAAACGACAACGGGTATCGCACCCAATGGTACGCCGTCACTTAATCAAACCGATGCCTTTATCCCGCGGGAAGCTATGGCGGCAACGTCAACGCAATCGCCATCTCCAGATGTTTTTGATGCCGCCGATATGATCAATGGTGCTGGACATGAAAAATTGTCAGAACCGGCACCACAGGCCACACCACAAAAAACAGAAAAACGCAGCTTGTTTGAACGGGTCACAGGGTTGCGGAAAAACACCGACACGCAATCATCTAGCCCATCAAGTGTGATGCCGTTTATGGTCCGTAGCGAAAAAAGGGCAGCACCTGAAAACAAACCACAACCAGCGTCGACGGATGGGGTGCAAAATCAGGCTGAGCAAAGCAGCGCGGAAAACCAGTCACATCTCGGTGGATTAGAGGCCACAGATCGGGTCGAAAACATGGATGTGAAGGATGAGTTATTGGATATTCCGGCATTTTTACGCCGCCAAGCTAATTAACAAGGGATTAAGGTTAAGTCTCTGTAATATAGGGTAACATTCGGAAACAAAGAGTGATTTGTATGGCTCTCAATGAATTGTTAGAACAGTATTGAGAGCCGTTCATAAAAGCCTGAGTTTAAAGCATAATATTAAAAAATGGCTCAACGAAAGTCAGGGCAAGCTCTGGCAAAGTGATTTAAGTATTAGGTTTTAATTAATGGCATGCCCTTATTTGCCGAAAACAAAGAAATGGTTACCAATGGGTTCTGTTGAACAGTCTGTTCCGACAACAAATAAAACAATCAATACTGCGTCCAATAAATCGATGGGCACAGATGCACATGCTGTGATTATGCAGCGTACACTTAAAGGCGCCATGTGTTGTGATGGCGTTGGTTTACATTCAGGATCAGTCGTATCCGTAACATTTTGCCCGGCACCTGCTAATCATGGCATTGTATTCAAACGGATGGATTTAGACGGGCAACCGTTAATCCCCGCTTTATGGAGCCATGTCAGCGATAGCCGTTTATGCACAACCATTGCCAATGATGAAGGCAACAGCGTCAGCACCGTTGAACATTTAATGGCTGCCTTAGCTGGATGTGGTATCGATAACTTGTTGATCGAAATCACGGGCCAAGAAGTGCCGATTATGGACGGTAGCAGCCAACCATTTGTATTTTTAATCGAATGCGCTGGTGTCATTGACCAAAATATGCCGCGCCGGGTCATCCGGGTTTTGAAACCGGTTCATGTTAAATCCGGTGATTGCCAAGCGTCGTTAACGCCAGCGGATAAACTGTCCTTGGAATTTGATATTGATTTTGGCAATAATGCTGTGTCTGCGCAATCCATGAAAATTGGCTTGGTGAACGGATCTTTTTGCAAAGAAATTTCTCGCGCCAGAACATTTGGCTTCCTTCACGAAGTCGAAGCCATGCAAAAAGCTGGCCTTGCCAAAGGTGGGTCCCTTGATAATGCCATCGTTGTGAATGGCGATACCATTATGAACAAAGACGGTCTGCGTTATGACGATGAATTTGTCCGTCATAAAATTTTGGATGCGGTCGGCGATTTATATATGGCCGGTAGCGTTTTATTGGGCCGTTTTTCAGCAAATCGGTCTGGTCATGCGTTAAATAACCAACTGTTACGAGCGTTATTTGCCGATGACGACGCGTGGTGTTATGACGAAATCCGTGGCCAAGACGTAAAAATGGCTATTGATGGTGGTATCGTTGCCGAAAATGTTCATGCTGTTCTATAATATCAACGCTTTTTCTTGAATTCAAAATCTGCTAAATTTCAACTTGGAGATCAGGTATGTTAGCCTGCCATCTATTCACCATATTTATGTGAATAGTGTGTTGGTGGTTGGCATGGGCTGGTCGTTGTTTGAATTCGTGTTAGGTTGAGTTCGTAATTGAAAGTCTGATTGAATATTTATCATGAGCATCGATTTTAAAAGTATTCCGTTTCCATTTTTGAACATGTTCCGCGGACGGCCATTTCGTATGATGGTTGTTGTGTTGCTTATTGCCATTACCAGTGCATGTGCGCAGAAAAAAAAGGCTTATGTAGAACGCCCCGTTGATCAATTATATAACGAAGCTTTGAACAAGCTACAGGAAAAAGACTACGGGGCTGCCACGGAAAAATTCGACGAAGTGGAACGCCAACATCCCTATTCAGTTTGGGCGACCAAGGCGCAACTAATGTCGGCTTATGCCTATTATCAAGGCAGCCGTTATGACGATGCGATCATTGGCTTGGATCGGTATATCCAATTACATCCATCGAACAAAGACATCCCCTATGCCTATTATTTAAAAGGATTGTCTTATTACGAACAAATATCCGATGTGGCTCGCGATCAATTAATGACGGAATTGGCTTTAAAAACATTAAATGAATTAATAACCCGATTCCCTAATAGCCAGTATGCCCGCGATGCGAAAATTAAAATCGATTTGACTTATGACCATTTGGCAGGCAAAGAAATGGAAATTGGTCGCTACTATTTGAAACAAAAACAATACTTGGCGGCCATCAACCGATTTAAAACGGTTGTCGATAATTATCAAACGACGACCCACGTGCCCGAAGCTTTGCACCGATTAACGGAATCTTATTTAGCATTAGGTGTCGTTGACGAAGCGCGTAAAACAGCGTCTGTATTGGGATATAATTTTGCTAATAGTGAATGGTATGTTGACAGTTACGATATGTTAGGTGGTAAAAAATTCAAACGTAAATCTGTCAAAGAGCCTTGGTATAAAATCTGGTAAGACCGAAAGTCAAATTACACAATGCTTGAAAGTCTATCCATCCGCGATGTTGTCTTGATCGAACGACTGGATTTATCATTTGCGGCTAATTTATCCGTATTAACAGGTGAAACCGGGGCCGGGAAATCAATCTTGCTGGATGCTTTGGGGTTGGCATTAGGCCAACGGGCCGAAGCCCGCCTTGTGCGCAGCGGTTGTGATAGATCTGTTGTGGTGGCAACGTTTACCATAGCTGAAAATCATGTCATTTTTAATGTGTTGTGCGAACAGGGCATAGATGCTGATGACCCGGGCGTGGTCATGTTAAAGCGAATATTAAATAGCGATGGTCGTTCCAAAGCTTTTATCAATGATCAACCTGTTAGCGTTTCGTTGCTTAAATCGGTCGGGTCCATGTTGGTTGAAATTCATGGTCAATTCGAAAGCCAACGTTTGTTAAGTCCATCCATGCACCAAGGATTATTAGATGCCTATGGCAGTAAGTCCGATGCGCTTATCCAGACGTCCACCACATATAACCATTGGCGGCATATTGTGGGTCAACTTACACAATTAAAAACGGATATTGAGGCCGCTCGAGAAGACGAAGATTACCTGCGTCATGCCTTATCTGAGTTGCATGAACTTGCCCCTGTCGAGGGCGAAGAAACGTTATTGTCGCAACAACGCCAACAAATGATCCACGGTGAAAAACTCATCGAAGCCATTGGTAAATCACAATCATTGATCACCGGGCACCGTCAAGGCGAAGACAAATTATCGAGCGCTATTCGTGAACTTGAAATGGTCGCTGATAAAGCCGACGGCAAATTAGATCCGGTGATTGCAGCGTTTGACAGGGCATCCGAAGAAATGGCCGAGGGCTTAAATTTATTAACCCGTTTTCATGATGATTTGGACATCGATCCTGGAACATTAGAAAATGCCGAAGAAAGATTGTTTGCATTACGCGCATTGGCGAGAAAACACCGTTGCCAGGTGGATGAGCTGGCAGGGTTTGCGGAACGAATGGAACAACGTTTGCAAGCTGTCGATAACAGCGAAGCTAGGTTACAAGCGTTGATTGCATCCGAACAAAATGCCCGCGATGACTATATCAACGTATCTGGCAAGTTAGGCCAAATCAGACACGAAAACGGTGACGCATTATCCAATGCTGTTGACGGTGAACTGGATGCTTTAAAATTGGGGAAAGCCCGGTTTTTTGTTGTCATTGATGAATTGGTTGAAAATAATTGGAACGAATTTGGCCGTGAAAGTGTGCAATTTCAAGTGCAAACAAACCCGGGTGCAGCACCGGGGCCCATTCAAAAAATCGCATCGGGTGGGGAAATGGCTCGTTTTATGTTGGCTTTAAAAGCCGTTCTTGCCGACGCTGATAACATTCCAACATTGGTCTTTGATGAAGTTGATGCCGGCATTGGTGGGGCGGTGGCCAGCGCGGTTGGTGAACGTTTATCGAAATTGGCCAATACTGCACAAGTTTTGGTCGTTACCCATTCACCACAAGTGGCGGCACGGGGACAACATCATTTGAACATCAGTAAATCGGCCAACGGTGATAAGGTCAATACCCACGTAGCTTTATTGCAAAAAAATGGTCGATCCGAAGAAATCGCCAGAATGTTGGCAGGCAGCCAAGTCACTGACGAAGCCAGGGCAGCCGCCGAGCGATTGTTAGCGGGTTAATCATTGATGGATGATTTGCGTAAAATTCCGGCTGACGATTTGACGCCGCTTGATGCCGTTGTAGAATTAAAATTATTGGCCGCTGAAATTATATCCCATAACCGGGCTTACCATCAATTGGATCAACCATCCATTACGGACGCTGAATTTGACACATTGGTCAAACGCAATAGGGATATTGAAAAAAAATTCCCAAACTTGGTGCGCCCGGATAGCCCGTCATCAACAGTTGGCGCGCAGATCCAATCAGGCTTTTCTAAAGTCACACACAAAGTCGCTATGTTGTCATTGGGGAATGCATTCAACAAAGATGATGTCGAAGATTTTCATGGCCGGATCAAACGTTTTTTAGGCGTTGCCAAAAATGTTGAAATTACAATGGTGGCGGAACCCAAAATTGATGGCTTATCGTTTTCCGCACGCTATGAAAACGGCAAACTGGTTCAAGGGGCGACCCGCGGTGATGGCAAAGTTGGCGAGAATATTACACAGAATTTGATGCAGGTAGAAGATTTGCCAAAAACCATTTCGGGTGATGTGCCGGATGTCATCGAAGTGCGTGGCGAAGCCTACATGACAAAAAAAGATTTCATGGCGTTAAATCAACGGCAGCAACAAAATGGTGCAAAAGTTTTTGCCAACCCTCGTAATGCTGCCGCCGGAAGCCTGCGTCAATTGGACGCCAGCATTACGAAATCAAGACCTCTGTCTTGTTTTGTTTACGCATTAGGTGATCTGTCTGATCCCGTTTTTGATCGCCAGTGGATCATGTTTGAGCGTTTTAAAAACTGGGGTTTCCAAGTCAATCCGTGGACCAAACAATGCCGTTCTGTTGATGAACTTATCGATGTCTATGACACTGTGGCCGCGGCCCGTGCTGATTTGGATTACGACATTGATGGCATGGTTTATAAAGTTGACCGATTTGATTTGCAAAAACGTTTGGGATTTGTCAGTCGTGCACCGCGTTGGGCGATTGCCCATAAATTTCCGGCGGAATTGGCGGAAACTGAAGTCGAAAACATCGTTATCCAAGTGGGGCGCACTGGTGCGTTAACACCTGTGGCTTATTTAAAACCGATTAGTGTGGGGGGGGTATTGGTATCACGGGCCACGGTGCATAACGAAGACGAAGTGGCACGCAAAGATATCCGTATTGGTGACAGGGTGATGGTCAGGCGGGCCGGCGACGTTATCCCACAAATTGTCCGAGTGTTGATGGATAAACGACCTGACGATGCCACCGCTTTTCAGATGCCGACGGCTTGTCCTGTATGTGGAAGTCATGCCGTGCGTGATGAAGACGAGGCCGTGCGCCGTTGCACCGGGGGTTTGGGGTGTCCCGCCCAAGCAGTCGAGCGGTTAAAACATTTTGTTTCTAAGTCGGCATTCAATATCGATGGATTAGGTGCCAAACACATCGAAGATTTTTTCCGTGACGGATTAATTACAACGCCTGTGGACGTATTTACACTGGAACAACGGCGTGATCAATTTGTTGGCAGAGAAGGTTGGCAAGAAAAATCACTGAACAAGTTATTCCAAGCCATCAACGCCCGAAAAAAGGTAGAATTATCGATCTTTATTTATGCTTTGGGCATAAGACACGTTGGTGCTGCCAATGCCCGGTTGTTGGCAAAAAATTATACATCATACACGCAGTTAATGAATAAATTGCGGGACGCAGCAAAAAATAAAGGCAGCGATGCTTACCTAGATCTGGTCAATATTGATGGCATTGGGCCGGCTGTGGCCGATGCGTTAACAGGGTTTGTTAGCGAGCCTTTGAATATGCGCATATTGGATCAATTGGTCAATGTTTTGAATGTTACCGATCAACCAAAAGGCAACATCGAAGGGTCGGAAATCGCTGGAAAAGTGTTAGTTTTTACTGGAACGCTTGAACAAATGAGCCGGGCCGAGGTTAAACATCTAGCTGAACAATTAGGGGCCAAGGTTTCAGGCTCCGTGTCAGCTAAAACTGATCTTCTGATCGCTGGTCCCGGGGCAGGGTCAAAACGCACAAAAGCTGAAAAATTAAATATTTCAATTATAAATGAACAACAATGGCTTGAATTACTGAAACGCCACCCTACATGACAAAAATAGCCCGTTTGTTACTGAAAACGACTTAATGCTGTAATTTCATATTATTTTGTGTTAAATCTATAATTGTAGGGAATGGGAACTGTGAAATTGAAGCAGGTGAATAGCCTATCATGTCTGTTATTCAGTTTAATCTTTTGATTGAAAGGGACGAACATGCCACACATTACTGATATCCACGTAGGACAGAAATTGCGCGAAGCACGCCTTGCCAAAGGTATGAGCCAAACAGAACTCGGCAATGCGCTGGGGGTTAGTTTTCAACAAGTGCAAAAATATGAGAAAGGCACAAACCGAATTGGTTCCAGCCGCCTTTGGGACGTTTGTACCGTATTGACAGTTCCGGTCAGCTATTTTTTCGAAGGTTTGACTGGCAACAAAGTTCAAGAAGGCCCGCTTAGCACACGCGCCATAAAACTCGCTCGTGAAATTGACAGTCTTGCCGATGATGATGTGAAAACGCATTTCTTACGTTTGATCCGGTCTTACGCCAAAGCCAGCTAACGAATAATGGCACGAATACATTTAAAAAGGAGCTCGGATCATGGAGCCCCTTTTTATTGTACGGTCAATTATGCCAATAACCTGACTTATTAATAACCTGACTTATTAATAACCTGACTTAGCGATGCCTTGTTATTTTGGTGATTTTGGACGTTTTCTTTTAAGTGGTGCCGCCCCACCGGGATCAGTGTTGTCCAAGGTTTTTCCGTGTTGTTTTGATTTTATGGAATCGGCTGACCGTGACGAATAAGGTTTTTTATTTTTAGCACTGCCGGGTTTATCGCGTCGAAAAGACGGTTTGCCAGACGGTTTGCCAGACGGTTTGTCGGATTTAAACCGATCGTTTTCTTTGAAAAAATCGTCGTCGTTTAATTTTTCAGGGGTTTTGAACTTTTTGCTTTTGAATTTATTGCCTCCTTGAAAAGAGGTTTTTGGTTTGCCCTTAGATCTATCGGATTTGCCATAATCGTCCGATTGCTGTGCGCGCGGTTTAGTTTTTTTTGTGTCACGTTTTGACCCGGCGTTCAGAGCGCCTTCTTTAACTTTTGGGCTCCAGTCTTTGTCACCATGATCCCAATCATCACCGCTGGCTGCTTTTTCTTTATATTTTCTGACTGGTGCGGCTTTGCGATCACCATCAATTTTTTCGGATTTAGAAAATTTGCGTTTTTTATCGTACGACCGTTCATCCGATGATTTCTTCTCATAGGGCTTTTTGCCATAACTACTTTTTTCCGAAGACCGTTTTTCGTAAGCGCGTTTTTCAAAAGAACGTTTTTCTGATCCGCGGTCCTGCAACTTAGGCGCTTTGTCTAACTTCGTAATTGTAATGGTTTTTTCTATGATTTGATCCGGACCGATCATGGTCATGAATTTATCAATCGAACGGCGATCAATTTCAACAAAAGTTTCTTTGTCTTGGATACGAATAGCACCGATATCTTTTTTCGATAAATCACCTACGCGGCATAACATGGCGAGCATACGGCCGGGTTCGACCCGATCACCACGGCCAATCGATAATGAAATCCATTGGCCATCGGAAAAATCATAACCTTGTTTGGATTTTAGCTCAGTTGCGGGCACGTCTAATAAATCTTCGGGTGCCGATTGACCGGATCTGTGTAACCTGACAAAAGCGCCAGCGATTTGTTCAGGCTCAAAGCGTTGTAATAATTCGGCGGCGAAACTGCTTTCTTTTTTATTTAGCGGTTTGGTTAAAGTTTCATCGGATAAAATGCGTTCATCATCCCGTTTTAAAATGTCTTCGGCCGATGGTGGTTTGTCCCATGTGGCTTTGATGCTGGCATTTTGCAATAACCGTTCCGTGCGTTTGCGGGCTTTGAAAGGCACAATTAATACGCTGACCCCTTTGCGTCCGGCGCGTCCGGTACGGCCGCTGCGGTGTAATAATGATTCTGGATTTTTAGGTAAATCCGCATGGATTACCAATTCCAGTTTAGGCAAGTCAATACCACGGGCAGCGACATCGGTTGCAATACATACTTTGGCACGGCCATCGCGCATGGACTGTAATGCGTGGGTGCGTTCATTCTGGCTTAATTCACCGGACAGGGCGACGACCGAAAATCCGCGGTTATTAAAACGTGCGGTCATGTGGTTGACCATGGACCGGGTCGCGCAAAATACAATGGCGTTTTGCGCGTCATAATACCGCAGTACATTGATAATAGCATTTTCCTGATCTTTGGGGGCAATCGTCAATGCGCGGTAGTCGATATCTAAATGTTGTTTTTGATTTTCCGAAGCCACAAGCCGCACGGCATTGTTTTGATAGCGTTTGGCTAATGATGAGATTGAACGCGGCACGGTGGCTGAAAACATTAATGTGCGGCGATTTTCTGGCGCGGCATTTAAAATGTATTCCAGTTCTTCTTGAAATCCTAAATCCAGCATTTCGTCGGCTTCGTCCAAAACAATGGCGCGTAAAGTCGATGTATTAAAAGCTTTGCGATTGATGTGATCACATAAACGTCCTGGGGTGCCGACAACAATATGTGCGCCGCGTTCCAGGCGCCTGCGCTCATCACGGGCATCCATGCCGCCGACACAGGCAACAACTTGCGCACCGGCATCTTTATACAGCCATTCCAGTTCACGCTGCACCTGCAGGGCCAATTCACGGGTTGGGGCGACAATTAATGCAAGCGGGGTTTTGGCTTTTGTAAAACGCTCACCATCATCCATCACTGTCGGTGCGATGGCTAATCCAAAGGCCACGGTTTTACCGGATCCCGTTTGCGCCGATACCAGCATGTCTTGGTCGATAAGTTCAGGCGCTAAAACGTCCTGTTGAACAGGCGTTAATTCATTGTAGCCGCGGTTTTGCAAAGCCAGATCTAGCGTCTTTGGGACGCCATTAAATGTTGTCATTGTATGGTCTTTCGGAATGATATAATCGCGCGGTTTTAGTGGACGCGCATGTCTTAGAACTAAATCTATAGACGGTTAAGCACTGTGTGCGTATTCAGTACGAGGACTTTTATATAATGATTGGGGCGATGTAAAGGATATCCGCGGTTTGTTGGATGTTGTTTCTCTGTAGGGGGCTTAAAAAAAAGGAACTCAATTTAAGTTCCTTTAATTTATATGCTGATATTGTAAATTAATGGCTCTACTATGGGCGGATGTAAGACCAACCTTGTTCTTGGCGTGTCATGAGTTGAACCACACCCGATGGAACCATGCGGGCTTCGGAAATGATTTGTATTTTTTTACCGGACTTGGCTTCCATTTTTGCTTTGGTATTGCCACAAGCTGCGAATGAAATATTATCTAACTTTAAGCTCATGGCCGCGATGCGGGTTTTAACAGGCGACGTATCTTGGCGGAACATGTTCAGGCCCGGCCCATAGGCAACGACTTCAATGGCGACTTTTTCACCTTTACTTTTATAGTAACTGGTTAAATTCTCGGCATTATTGAGGGCCAGATTCATACGTTTTGCATCGTTTTCATCCACATGAATGACCACTTTATGATCTCTGGCATCGGCCATTGCGGGGGTTGCGATTTGAAAAGCAAGTATCAAGGCGAATAGGGCTGCTGTTGTTAGCTTGAAAATTTTTACCATGTTTTCCTCATTTGTGATGTGTTTATTGCCCAAAATAGGCGTGGTGGTGGCATTATAAGTAAAAAATATCATTGCATAAGTTGTATTATCCGTGTTTAATTTCTGTAATTTAGAGCCGTTATAATTAATGAAATTACATGACTATAATGGTGCACATGAAATGAAAGTGAATATTTTATGTGTTGTTTGAAAGTTAATGATTAAATATATTGTGTATATGTAATGTATCGCAACTGTTTTGTTTCTTTTTGCCGATTTTGCATTTATCGCAAATTTGTATCTAAAACCGGATATTAAAATTAAAAGTGCTATAAAAAATGCATAAAAAATGCATAAAAAATGCATAAAAAAAGCATAAAAAGAATATAAACAGTAAAAAGAATATAAACAGAATGCTCTATGAAGGTGTGTGATAATTGTTATGAAAATAAATATCGTATATTGGAGCTTTCCGTATGAGTAGCCGTCTTTTATTCTCCCGCAAACCATCGATGCCTATGTTACGTGCCCGGGCCGCTAATTTAGAAGGTGAATGGTGGATCGATGATGATTGTAAATGGCGTCCTGTTGGTCATGGTCATGACAATTCTGGCGCGTCAATATTGATTGGTTCTAGTATACTGGATCAAAATATTGCATTGCGTTTGATGAATATGGCGCGCATTAAAATCTATAAAGATACAGTTCACATCCGATGGGATGTGAAAGACGTTAACCCAAACACGATTTCAGATATTCTTAATTATCTGGGAGATGTGAAATCTAAACGCATTACGCTTAATTTTTATTTTGGTGGTTGGGTAACTGAAAGATATAATTTTGGAAAACAAGCAATTTTAAGAATTTTGTCATTACAACAACTTGAAAATGTATATCCCCTAGAAACAGTATTTATCGCGTCACATGATGTTAAGGATAAACATAAAAAAACGAAACTGTTGCGTCGGGGCTCAGATTTTTTACAGACCATTAAAAATGGGTTTGACTGCGTATCAGACCAACAGTTAGCTGATTTCTTGCCACATAACCTTGTCTTCGGAAAAAATAATCCTGATGCGCCCATAACATTTTCATATATTGGATCAAAATCAACTTCTTCTCGGGTATATGGACAAGACTGGTCAATAAATTCTATAGACGCTATTTCTGACAAAACATTAACTGAAAGTAATCAAGAATATGACCGCCGGGTTAGTTCAGCTTATGAGGGTGTTCTTGCAACTGGTGAGCCACGTCTGGATCATATTCGTGCGCTCATGCATTTCGAAAGTGCGGAACCAGAGTGGGTGTCCTATCAACGGTTGTTGTATAAGGTAAAGGCCTCAAACGGTAAAGCATCAGTTTTTTGTTTATGTGATCGTACTCAATACCTTAATATTGAGCATTTGAAATTGCCAGAGTTTGATTAAGCTCTTGGTTATCAATCCAAGATAGCCATTCATTAAAATATACTATATTGCCTTTCTCGTTAAAAGCCTTCTTATGATTATTTATTGAATCGTTAACAGTATCTTTAGTTATTACTTGTCGCCATTGAATTCCTTTAGGGTGCATATGTAAATAACCATTGCGTACGGAAAACCCTGTTCGCATTACGCGCGGTACAGATAGACAAAACATGAAATCAGGTGCCCATTTCATCATCGAGATGGCCATGGCCATCTGCGCTAATGGCGATGCTATACCTTTGCCTTGCATACCTCCGGATTTTGGAGACATCCATAATTCACCGTGATAACACACGGTGCCGGTGATGTTATGTGCTGCGGGCACGTCATCAAACAAGGATAGGTCCGGATCAAAACCTTTGTTCGGTGTGCAATATAAATGTCTGTTTTGGTATAAATGTTGTGACAAAGTAAATTGTTCTAACCTTTGCATGCGAACAGCTTGTAGGTGGACAATCTCTCCTTCGGCATTGACGCCTTTTATCCAAAATCCGTTTTTTTCACTAATTATGCTCATATCTGGATTGAAAATGGGCGTCAATTCTGATCTGTTCGGTAACATTGGTGATATCCGGGTTAATTCATGAAAGTCGGTCTCTAAAGTTAAGGTTATGCCTTTGAGTAAAGCGGTTTTTTCTGTTTCTAAGATAGCTTTTGCAAGGGATAGTTCGTTGTAAATGATAGTCATAATTTGTCTCCATAAATCCATTAGGTTCAACCAATGATCCTATTGAAGACAAAAACTGTTAATAATCATTAAGTGTAATGAATATTTTTTACATTCTATTGTAGGTATGTTTAGACTGTTTCTAAAAATGTTGGTATGACAAATAAATTAAGCCCTTGGAAAACAGAACAAAAAAAGCTCCGGCATTAAACCGAAGCTTTAATTCTAATATAATATCTGGAGTAGGGGGGGGCAGAACGCCGCCTGAAAATTAATGTAGTTGTCCGCCCAAATTATCAATCGATTGGTTCAAAATGGCCGTGCCTTGTTTGGCAGACAAGTTGTTGCGCAAAATAGTTTCTGTGGCTTTAACAGCAAGGCGCGCAGTTTCGTCACGAATTTCATCTGTTGCCGCAATTTCGGCTTGTTTAATGCGTAAAGAGACCATTTGTTCCCGGCGTTTAAGCGCGGCGTCCAATTGGGTTTTGCCCTCAACCAACATACGTTCGGCTTCTTCTTTGGCATGATTGACAATGTTTTCGGCTTCTTTAACGGCTTCACGTTGTTTTTTCTGATAGGTGCTTAATAAATCCTGCGCTTCTTTGCAGAGTAATTCAGCTTGTTCGATATCAGATTTGATTTTATCGGCCCGGCCATCCAAAGAACGGCCGACCATGCCCGGAACTTTTAGATAAATAAGAACAGCAAAAAAGCCAAAAAACGCCGTGGCAATAACAAAAGTTGGATCTGAAAATAAATGCAGCATAACGCTTCCTTTGATTAAGCTATGGCATCATCGACGGCTTTTTCGACCGTTGATGTGTCCAATGGTTCTCCGATTAATTTTTCAGAAGCCGATTGCGCCACGTCGATGGCGATAGCACGCATATCTTTAAGTGCATCTGTTTTGGCGCTTTGAATGGCTTTCTCACTCTTGGCTAGTTTTTTGTTTAGCTTCTTAGCCAGTTTTGTTTCGCTTTCCTGTGTCATCGCAGCAATAGCGATTGTCGCGTCACTGACGGCTGTCACGGCTTCAGCTTTAGCGTCAGTAAACGACGCTTCATAGGCTTCAATAGCGGCCTCGGCTTCTTTTTTAATGGCTTCGGCACGGTTCAAGTTGTCGTCAATTTTATTTTGACGCGCTTCGAGCACACCCGTAATTTTTGGGATCGCAATTTTCCACATAATGATAAACAATGTGGTAAATGTGATCACAAGCCAGAAAACCTGTGTCGCGAATGTCGATACGTCGAGCTGTGGCATATGCTCATTCTCCCGAAGAAGCGGAGAGCAGTTTACATCAGGTCAAAACCTGCTGCTCTCCGTATAGAATTGCTGGTTATCAATTAAACGGGCAAACCGCCCACTTGAAACCTGAATTAACCAAACAGGATGACGAGTGCGATAACCAACGCAAACAATGCGATGGCTTCAACTAGGGCGAAGCCTACCATGGTCATTGGCATCACAGCAGCTTGTGCAGCGGGGTTGCGGCCAACAGCCTGAATGAATGAGGCGAAAATGTTTCCGATACCAATTCCGGAACCGATAACACCGATAACAGCAAGACCAGCACCGATCAATTTTGCGGCTTCAACTTCCATGAAAAAAATCCTTTCTGAGTTTTCGTTCGTAATATTTAAAAACGGTTGGTTGATTTAAACCCTGAAACATTTGCCTTAGTGCAAATGCAGGGCGTCGTTGAGATAAAGACAAGTTAGAATAGCAAATACAAAGGCTTGCAGGAACGCAATGACAAATTCAAGTCCGGTTAAGGCAACAATGAACAACCACGGCGCGACACCGGCTACACCCAAGGCAAAAACAAAACTTGCGAACACTTTTAACAATGTGTGACCCGCCAACATGTTGGCGAACAAACGCATGCTTAAACTAATTGGACGTGATAAATAAGAAATAATTTCTATGGGGACCATCAACGGGGCGATCATTAAACTGACGCCCGGTGGCATAAAGAAAGTTAGAAAATGCCATTTATGTTTAACGATGGCAATAATCGTCACACCTAAAAAAACCACCAAAGCCAAAACAAACGTGACGATAATCTGGCTTGTAAACGTATAACTATACGGCATCATACCCAACATGTTGCCAAACAGCACAAACATAAAAATTGTGAAAATAAATGGGAAATATGGACGTCCGGACGGGCCAACGGTGTCTTTAACCAAATTTGCTATGAATACATAACTCAATTCGGTAATCGATTGCCAGCGACCGGGAACGGTTGATTGGCGGCGCATACCCGCGATTAAAAAAACGCTGATGGCAACGACTGTTAAAACCATCATCAGGGATGAATTGGTAAACGACACATCAACATCACCGATAAAAAATTCTTTTAACGGTTTAATTTCGAACTGCTGAAGCGGACTTTTGTTTGCTACGTTAGCCACTTTAAAGAATTCTCCTGACTTTAGGTGCCGATTACGGCATCCTTTTTACTAAAATCGTTTTATTTGTTATCAGTATTTGTGTCTTTGTTTATATCTTTTTTAATCGTTTGACCATTTTTAGTTTCATCATATCCAACCGCGTACCCAAATCCACGAGCCATTCTGAAAACATTCAATATGCCCGCCGCTCCACCAAGGAGCAAAAAAACCAACATGAACCAAGGTTTTGTATCAAATTGATCATCGATTAACCAACCGATGCCAAAACCAACAGCGACGGCGGAAACTAACTCAACGCCCACCCTGAATGCAAGACTAAGTGCACCACCTTTTTTATCTTCTTTTTCAGAAACGTTGCGGGTGGGGTCTTGGTGCAGCCGTCTGGCGTCCTTTAACCGGGCGTCCAATGCATCGATCGGGTCTTTGTTTTGTTTGGAAATCATAGGTTTTATCAATAAAAAACAATAAGTTAGTTTAATTAACGCGTGGCGGTAAACTGTTTTTCGCCACCTAAGAATAATGATTGGTCCCGTGTTGTAACAGATATCGGTCGACTTTCAAGGGTGGAAAATAATTGAAAAAAAATTAAAAAAAATTATAGAAAGCGGCGAAAGAACGACTTTAAGAGCACTTTTTTCTTAAGCAGGGCTATAAAAAAGCAAGAATCAAGTTGTTAATTCTTCGGCTTTTTGCAAATCAACCGAGACCAATTGCGAAACACCCCGTTCGGCCATGGTCACACCAAATAAACGGTCCATACGGGCCATGGTCATGCGGTGGTGGGTGATTACTAAAAATCGGGTTTTTTCTTGTTCGGACATTTTTTCTAACATTGTACAAAACCGGTCCACATTGGCATCATCTAATGGTGCGTCGACTTCATCCAAGACACAAATCGGTGCCGGGTTAGTCAAAAACACGGCAAACAATAATGACAACGCCGTTAACGCCTGTTCACCACCTGATAACAATGACAAAGCTTGTAATTTTTTTCCAGGTGGAGACGCCATAATTTCAAGCCCGGCCAACAACGGATCTTCGTGGTCGGTGAGTTCCAAATAAGCTTTGCCGCCGCCAAACAATTGTTTGAACAAATCCTGAAAATGTTCGTTGACCTGTTTGAATGACGTCAATAAACGCTGCCGCCCCTCACGGTTGAGTTCGTTTATAGCGTGGCGTAATTTGTCGATGGCTTTAAGCAGGTCTTCGCGTTCATTGACCAACGTATCAATTTGTTCGATCATTTCTGTTTGTTCTTGTTCGGCGCGCAAATTCACGGCCCCCATGGTGTCGCGTTCTTTAAGCAATCGTTCGACTTTGCGTTCAATGGCAAAAAGTTCCGGCACATCGTCTTCGGATTTAAGCCCGGCTACGGCAAACAATTGATCCGTGCGGCAGGATAATTTGTCTTTGACCCGCTCCGCAATGCTTAAACAATTCTGACGGGCCTGTTCAACGGTGCCTTGAATACGCACCATTCCTTCGCGGGTGCGGCCCAATTCACTTTCGGCGTCGCGTAATGTGTGTTCGGCTTGGCGGTGGCCTTGTTCGGCTACAGCTAATTCGTCGGCAGTTTTAGTGCGGTTTTCTTCGGCTTTGGTGATGCGGTCTAATAATTCCTGGCGTTGGGCTTCGATGGCATCAGGGCGCGCGGTTAATTTAATAATTTCACTGTCGGCAACCTCAATACGGTTGTTCAATAATTCTAATTGTTTGGATGCATTGGCGTGGCGCGTGGTCCACGACTGGGTTTCGCCTTGAATGGCTTTTAGGCGCCTAACTTGGTCATCTTGGGCTTTGGTTAACGTGGAAAAATGGCTTTGGCAATGGACTTGGCTGTCGCGTTTCTCCGTTAATTCGTTGCGCAATTGTTCCACTTGTAAGCGTTCGGCGGTGGTGTCGGCCAAATCGCTGCGTTCACGGGTGACGGTTTTTAACAGGTTCTCTGTTTCTTCGATATCGGCTGCGACCCCACGCAGGGCTTCTGATAAACTTGCCAATTGTGATGAATGGGCGCGGGACTGTTCACGGGCTTGGTCTTGAGCATCACGGGCTTGGTTAAATTGGCGGTCGGCATCCGTTGTTGCTGTACGCGCTTGGGTGAACTGATCGATGATTGTTTGTTCGTCGATTTTTGCTTTTTCCAAGGATTTTTCTAGATTAAAGAAGTTCTTTTGGCTTTTACCTAATAAAACGCGCGCTTCTTTTAATCTGTTTTTTTGCTCTAACCGGGCGGCGGCTGGCGTTGACGCGGCTGATGTGACGGTAAATCCATCCCAGCGCCACAATGAACCATCTTTTGAAACCAATCGCTGGCCTTGTTTTAAATCCACACTTAAGTTTTCGCCCATGTCATCATCATCGACTAAGCCAATTTGTGATAGCCGCCTAGATAACGCCGGTGGTGCTGTGACCGTATCCGATAACGGTGTTGCGCCGTTTGGCAAATCCGGAGTGCTATCCAATGGTTTTAATGTTTTCCAATGGGCTGGGGCGGCTTCGTCAGCGGGCAGGGACAAATCTTCGCCCAATGCAGCGCCCAATGCGGCCTCGAACCCGGGTTTAACATTTAAAGCATCAATTAAGGGCGGCCATAAATCTTCGTCGGCTGAAACTAATACTTTAGCCAGCGCTTGGGCTTCGGCTTCGAGCTTAGTTGTTTCATTGCGCGCGTCTTGTAATTCGGCGGTGGCTTGGCGCACATTTTCAGCCGCATTTTGGCGGTCTCTTTCAAATTTTTCTAATCGTTTGCGAGCCTGATCCAAAGCATCGCGGCTGGTCGATAATGTTTGTTCCGTTAATTCCAGTTGTTCGGCGTTGGGATTACCGGTTTCCAATTGTTTGTGACGATGATGGATGTCTTGTTGGCGATGGTTTAATTTTTGCAAACGTTCGGTGAGTTCGCGAATGCGGTTTTCAAGGCCGTTTTTACGGGCTTCGCTGTTGACAACCTGTTCGGTCAATGCGGTCAATTTTTGCTCTAATGCAGCCACTTCCTGGTTAACGGCTATCAAGTCGGCTTCGGCTTGCTGGCTGATCTGTTGTTGATCTCCTTGGGCTTCTTGAATGGCTTGGTTTTCGGCTTTTAATGCATGCAAAGCCGTGGTCGCATCGCCTAGTAAAATCTGTTCGCGTTGCTGGTCAGCTTTAGTATGTTGCAGTCGGTTATGGGTTTCGCTGAGTTGTTGATTGAGCCTGCGTTCTTCGGCTTCTAATCCGTCGCGGGTGTGCACCAGTTTTTGTAACGCGGCACCGTCACGGGCTTCTTTATGGCGTAATTCCGGCAGTCCTTCACTTAGATCATTAAGCTGCGTGTGGGCTTTGCTGGCCAGCACTGTCATTTCGGCAACGGCTTTTTCGACAACGCTTAACTGGCTTTGCTGTTCGCCCAAATTGTTTTCAGCCGCCGTCCATTTCAAATACATCAACGCGGCTTCGGCTTTGCGGATGTGGTCGCTTAGATTGCGGTACCGGGTTGCTTGGCGGCTTTGTTTTTTTAAATTAGCCAACTGATTATCCAGCGTGATCAGGATGTCGTCTAAACGTTCTAAATTGGTTTCAGCCCCCTTTAAACGCAACTCGGCTTCATGACGTCTGGAATGCAGCCCTGTGATGCCAGCGGCTTCTTCTAATAAAGACCGCCTTTGCGTGGGTTTGGCATTGATCACAGCCCCGATGCGACCTTGGCTGACCATTGCCGTAGACCTCGCCCCCGTCGCACTATCAGCAAACATTAATTGCACATCACGAGCACGGGTTTCTTTGCCATTGATACGGTATGTTGACCCTTTTTCTCGTTCAATACGGCGGCTGATTTCAACCTCGTCTGATGTATTGTATTGCGGCGGTGCGGTGCGGTCAGAATTATCCAGACCTAAAATCACCTCGGCCACATTGCGTGATGGTCGATCAGATGTGCCGCCAAAAATTACATCGTCCATAGCGCCGCCGCGCATTTGTTTGGCTGATGTTTCGCCCATAATCCATTTCAAGGCTTCGACCAGATTGGATTTACCACAACCGTTGGGCCCGACAATACCCGTCAGGCCCAGCTTGATTTCTAAATCCGTGCTGTCGACAAAGGATTTAAATCCCGTCAGGCGTAATTTATTGAACTGTAACAAGGTGGCTCACAAATTCTAGTTCAAGGCTTTATCAAGAATGGTTCTAAGCTCGGCATATGGAATGTTGCCAGCAATCAATTGGCCATTGATGATAAAAGACGGCGTTGAACGCACATTATGATCGGTGGTCGCTTGTTCTGCACCGGCGCGCACAGCACTGATTAGTTCCTGATTGCCAATACAAGCTTTGACGTCTTGGTCTGTTAACCCGCCAAACCGGGCGATTTTGGTTAATGCCTGTAACGGGTTTTTGGCGCGCCGCCATTGGGCTTGGGATCGGTAATACAAATCTATCATACCAAGGCGACGTTTAGGCCCTGCACAACGGGAAATCATGGCCGCAGCCAAGGCCGATGTGCCTAATGGGAAATCCCGGTAAATCATTTTGACTTTTCCAGTATCGATATAATGTTTTTTTAATAAGGGATATGTGTTCAAGTGAAAATCGGCACAATGTGGGCACCCCAATGATGCATATTCAATAAGGGTGACGGGGGCGTTTTTATCGCCGATCACCAATTCTTGAAGGCTGGACCGGGTATCGACAATGGCCGCTTGTGCGGTGGCTGTTATGGTGCCTGCTATGGCGAGAGTAATTAAGACCGTAAACACAAAATCTGGTATATAACGCCGCACAATTTCATCCTTTGCACACTATATAGATTAGAATAACTCGTTAGCTAGACTATAAGGCCGCCCATCGCTCGAAGTCCATGTTTTTCACACCAACTTATCCACACACACCGAAATTTCTGTTGATTATTTAGGTTTTTTTTGGCCAATCACGGCGCGTCCCAATTTTTCAAAAATTTTCAGTAATTCCGGGTCATCAATGTGGCTTAAAGTTTCCGCTAGTTGCTGTTCTTGATCGGCGTTTAATGGCTTTGGCGCGGTTCGTGATCGGAAGCGGGGACCTAAACGCGGATTTAACGGCGCGTGGATAATTTTTAATCGGGCGACGGCTGCATAGCCAAAATACGAATTAATGCGTTCTATGATCATCGGTTCTAGATGCTGAATTTGTAAAGCCATAGCTGAATGGGCAATGCGTAAATGCAAACACCCGTTTCCTTTGGCCCGCATGGGATAGACAATACGTTCCGGTGCTGTATTTTTTGATAATTCATCACCGATGATATCGCCCCACCGTTCGCTGATGGTCGAACTGGCTAAGCCTCGGCTCATGAAAACATGGCGGGTTAAGCCGCCAACCAGACTGCCTAATGCCGCCGTTTTAAAACGCCGTTTGGCACTGGGGGCTTTTTGATAATGCACAAATTTTTTTTTGCTTTTTTCGGGCTGCTTCATGGTTCATCGTAGCCGTACTATTCCCGTCAGGCAATCTTATTCAAAGTTCAAAGAGCATGGACGCTAAGCAAAAAATAAAAACGCCACAAAATATCGTCAAAAAACTGTTGCAATGGTATGGCGACCATGGCCGAGATTTGCCGTGGCGATGTGATGATAGGACCCCCTATGGCGTGTGGTTATCCGAAACCATGTTGCAACAAACAACCGTGGTGACGGTTGCACCGTATTATCTTGAATTCCTTCAGCGTTGGCCATCGGTTGGTGATTTGGCCTCAGCCGACCTAGATCAAGTTCTGCATGCGTGGCAAGGTTTGGGATATTATTCACGGGCTCGAAATTTATACAAAGCCGCATGTATTATTGCCAAAGATTTGAGAGGAGAATTCCCGGACAATGAACAGGATTTATTGAAACTGCCGGGAATTGGGATATACACCGCGGCGGCGGTGGCAGCCATTGCTTACGAGCACCCGACAACACCCGTTGATGGTAATATCGAACGGGTGATGGCCCGGTTGTTTAATGTACATGAAAATGTGCGCGAAAAAACGGGCCGGCAAAAAATACGCGATTATGCTGTTCAATTAACGCCCGAAATTGATAACCGTCATTGGGTACAAGCTTTAATGGATTTGGGCGCAACTGTCTGCAAACCTAAAAAACCGGACTGCCTAGCGTGTCCGTTGATGGATGTCTGCCAAGGTTATAAAATTGGCAGCCCGGAACAGTTGCCGATCAAACCGCCTAAAAAAAAGCGCCCGGTTCGTTATGGCACGGTGTATTGGCTGGTTCAGAAAAATACTGGTGCCGTATTGTTGCGACGCCGACCGGAAAACGGTTTATTAGGCGGTATGATGGAATTTCCGTCCTGCGACTGGTTAGAACGGTCAACGCCGCCGCTTGGACCAGATTACGGTGAACAGCCTATCATAACAGAATGGCGGCCATTGCCAGGCCACGTACGCCATGTGTTTACGCATTTTGAATTGCGGTTGGCCGTTGTCCACGGCACGGTAAACGATGGATTGAATTTAGCTGAACACTGTTTGTGGTGTTTGCCCGATGATTTTCATAACCACGCATTACCGACGGTTATGAAAAAAATCATCACGCATGTGATGTCCAAGATCTTATAAAAAAAACCTAAGGAGAAATAGTGACAATGCTGGAAAAGTTTGAAATTTCCAACATTTTTAGAACTTGTCCTGAGGGGGATTTTAATTCCAGCTTGTTACTCCCTATGTCGATCATTTCATTCATCAATAAAAGCATGCCTAATCCGGCACTGTCGATGCCCTGCAGGCCGCTTAGATCAATGCGACACTGTGTGCAGTTTTGATTATTAACTTCATTAATGATTTTTTGCACAGCTTCGTTGTCGGAAAATTCGAGTTTGCCGTTGAATGCGACAATGTATGTCGTGCCGTCTGATTTTGATGAATATTCCACGTGGTGTAACTCCTGTTATTTTAGGTATAATATTGAGATGTAGAAATTAATCTGATTGCACAGTGGTCAAAAATGTTTTCATTTCAGATGAAAATTCCCCAATAGTTCCTTCAAGCGAGTTGGCTTGCCACAACATTTGAATGGACTTTCCGGATGCCTTCGCGGAAGAAAGTGTTAACGCCCCAACACTGTCAAGGACAAGCCGGGCATCGGTGCTGACGCTGGCGGCTGTGGCGGCGATTTCTTGTGTCACAACTTTTTGTTCATCAACGGCACTGGCAATATTCGATGACATTTCATCTATATCGCCAATGACGGTCCCAATGCGTTCGATGGCTTGTACGGATTGCCCTGTGGACCCTTGGATATTGCCGACCATAGATGAGATTTGTTCGGTGGCTTTTGCTGTTTGTGTGGCTAAGTTTTTAACTTCTGATGCAACCACGGCAAAACCTTTGCCGGCTTCACCGGCGCGGGCGGCTTCGATGGTGGCGTTTAATGCCAATAAATTGGTTTGTTCAGCGATATCCGAAATCATTTCAACAACCTCGCTAATTTTTTGACTTTCTTCTTCTAATCCTCGAACCATGTCCGTTGCACCGTTTACCTCATTTACGGCATCGGTGGCCATGGCGGAAGATTTGATGGCTTGTCCGGAAATTTCCGTAACCGATGCCGATAATTCTTCGGCCGCCGCCGCCGTTGTCGAAACGTTTTCCGATGTCCGTTCAGCTGCTTCGGAAACTTCGAATGACCGGCTGCCTGTGGCCACGGTTTCGGTACCTGTGGATTTTGTTGACGATATAATATTGCTAGCGGCCGTTGTGACCATGTGCAACATTTCATCGGCCCGGCCTTCGAAATCGGTAACGATTATTTCGATGCGTTGGGACCGTTCCATTTTCGCGGCTTCTTCGGCGCGTTGTTGTTCTGCTAAAACATCGGCTTCGATCATGCTTAGTCGGAAAATTTCGACCGTAGCCGCCATTTCACCGATTTCATCACCGCGTTCCCGTCCGGGGACATCAATTTGTTTGTCACCGTCGGCCAAGCTTTGCATGGTGAATTTGATGTTGTTGATGGGGCCGCTGATGACGCGTCCTAATATGATGGATAGAGCAATACCTGATGCTATTCCAATGATCGATATGATAATCAGCATGTTTTCAGCGAAGGTAATGCTTTCTCCTGCGTCGTCGGCCGTTTCATTCGAGGCTTGCGATGCAATCTGCTCTATGGTATTCGTGTTTTTAAGGATAGTCGCCGTGAATGTGGGCATTTCCACATCCATCAAGCTGACCAGTTCTATTTGATCTCTTAACACATTTTCATAAGTCTTTTGGTATTTTTTCAGCAAGCCCATTAAACTGTTGACGAGTTTTCGTTCTGTTTCATCCTTTGCCGATGCTGCGATGTCGTTAAGGGTTTTATTGAAGGCAATGAATTCTTGAACAATTGTTTTTGCATATTTTTTATTACCTTCAAACAACAGCCGCCCCGTATCAACCTGTATAATAAATGCGTGTTCACGGGCCTGATAGGCAATGGATGCAAGTTGGTTGTTGTTTTCTTCTATTGCATCTGTGATTAATTCATCTAGTTCTTGGATCATTTTATCAGCGGCGGGTTCTAGTTCATCACGCACTTGGGTGTCGAATTTATTTTTCTTTTCCAGAACTTTCGCCAGATCGTTTGAATATTTCTGAAAAGCTTCTTCGATATTTATAACGAAAGGAAGTAAGTTTTCTCCTTCTTCTGCGTGTATGGCGATGCTTGACGAAGCCGCTTCTTCGGCTTCAAGCCTGCTTTTGATTACTTCGATGGATTCTTTGGTTTTAATGACGGCTTCTCGGGTGGCCTGTTCCGACGCTTTATCGCCTTTTTGCAAGAATAACCTTGCCGCCCGGCTTAATTTTAAAAACTCGACTTCGATTTCACCAACAAAAGCCAATTCTTTGTTTGTATCGGTCATTGATGTGACTTCGTGACCAACTTTGACAAAGTTGTAATAGGCCAAGCCGAGGACGAGGATAAAAATTAAAATGACGATACTAAAACCGGACAAGAGTTTATTTTGCAGGCGCATATCGGCAAAAAAATTAGATGCCTTTTTAGTGGACAGGCTGTTAATTTCAGACACGTCGGCGCTCCCATATGTAATAATGTTAGAATCAAAGAAACTTTTATATTTATTCCATTAAAATGATATAGGGACTAAATTGATAGTCAAAAGGTTTTTTTATTAATTTTAGGGATATTATTAAACTATTAAGAGAATCAGGGAATAAATGTCTAAATTATTAACCACAAGATTGATGTTTAAAATATTTGATCAATTTATGCTTTGTGATTTGGCGCGCCTTCACAGCGACCATGACGTTATGCAATACATGCGTGGCGGGGTCGAAACGCCAGATCAAATTTTTGATACATTGGCTGAATATATCGAAAGCTGGCAACACCATGGTATCGGTATGTGGGCGTTACATGATATATCGTCAGGTGAATTTGTCGGCGAATGCGGGTTCCGCTACCATGACGTTGTTGGCGGCATGGCGTTACGGTTTGGTTTGAAAAAAACCTATTGGGGTCAAGGCTTGGCCCAAGAAGCCGTCAGCCAAGCCATTGAATTTGCTTTTACACAAACGGTGATGGCCCACGCGCACTCCATTGCGTTGGATGTCAACGTGCGGTCATGCCAAATCATGGAACAGTTTGGTTTTAATTTGATCGCCACCGGGGTGCGCGATACGCCGGGGCTTAGGTTATACCGATTGTCCAAATCCGATTATTTGAAAAACCGTTAATCATCAAAACAAATCAAACTTTCAAAAGGCACTCCGTCCAATTTGTCGCGGCCATTTAAAAACGACAATTCGATGATACAAGCCGCCCCGACCACTTCGGCACCCATTTTACGGTACAAATCGATTGATGCGCGCAACGTACCACCGGTGGCGAGTAAATCATCGACTAAAAATACCCGTTGGCCCGGCTTAACCGATCCTTCTAACACTTCGATAATATCGGTGCTGTACTCCAAATCATATTCCAATGCGACGGTGGCGCCCGGCAATTTGCCTTTTTTACGGACCATATGAAAACCCATTCCTAATTTCAAAGCCAACGGGGCGGCGACTAAAAACCCACGGCTTTCAATGCCCGCCAAAACATCTGGATGATGTTTGATAACCATGCGTGCCATGCGTCCCATCGCCACGCCCCATGCATCGGGATGGGCCAGCAACGTTGAAATGTCGTAAAATAAAATGCCCGGTTTTGGGAAATCAGGGACGGAACGGATGTGGTTTTTTAAATCCATGTGAAACTCTCAAAAAAATAAAGGTGCGGGGAAATAGGCAGACATTTTGGCATAGTATGGAATGCAAGACTTTGTTGCAATTATTTTTTTGGGCCTCTGGAAGTCCAGACCTAATGCGGGTTGACCAGAATTTCTGAATAACGTCTGTTATTTTTTTGGGTCTCTGGAAGTCCAGACCTAATGCGGGTTGACCAGAATTTCTGAATAACGTTCGTTATTTTTTTGGGCCTCTGGAAGTCCAGACCTAATGCGGGTTGGCCAGAATTTCTGAATAACGTCTGTTATTTTTTTGGGTCTCTGGAAGTCCAGACCTAATGCGGGTTGACCAGAATTTCTGAATAGCTACACTGTTTGTTCCTGCATTATGCTGCATTCTCCTGTTGCGGGTTGACCAGAATTTCTGAATAGCTACACTCCAACTCATGCCAAGGCGGTAGAGTTGCGCGTTGCGGGTTGACCAGAATTTCTGAATAGCTACACTGTTCAGGTTTAACATTGCCCACAATCTGATGTTGCGGGTTGACCAGAATTTCTGAATAGCTACACTTTTAACAATGAACAAAGTGGGTGTGCCTGCGTTGCGGGTTGACCAGAATTTCTGAATAGCTACACTTCTAGGGTTTAACGGTCTAGGTTGCTGGCAGTTGCGGGTTGACCAGAATTTCTGAATAGCTACACTTCACATTGAACAACGCAAAGGCACATACCAGTTGCGGGTTGACCAGAATTTCTGAATAGCTACACTTGTTCGGCAGACTGTCCACATTGGCCGACAGTTGCGGGTTGACCAGAATTTCTGAATAGCTACACTCGTATGAGCTGCCCGCAGCCGTTGGCGTCTGTTGCGGGTTGACCAGAATTTCTGAATAGCTACACTTCAATGCCGTCCGGCACTTGGCGAACCGTGGTTGCGGGTTGACCAGAATTTCTGAATAGCTACACTAATCCAGTATGGCGTGCCTGTATCAAAACCGTTGCGGGTTGACCAGAATTTCTGAATAGCTACACTAAGCCGCAATAGTTTTCGGGTTGACCACTCGTTGCGGGTTGACCAGAATTTCTGAATAGCTACACTTTGTTGGCCCTGAATTATCGATGACCGGTGGTTGCGGGTTGACCAGAATTTCTGAATAGCTACACTAGAGCCACCTCACCAAATGATATGAAGATGTTGCGGGTTGACCAGAATTTCTGAATAGCTACACTCGGTACCGGTGGCCACAGCGACCGCACCCGGTTGCGGGTTGACCAGAATTTCTGAATAGCTACACTATTTCAATGATTTTGAAGACCAGGACGATCGTTGCGGGTTGACCAGAATTTCTGAATAGCTACACTGCTTTGGGTTTGAAGGGCTTGCGTTGTCATGTTGCGGGTTGACCAGAATTTCTGAATAGCTACACTCGTTGCGGTAAATGTTGCGACCTTTGCGGTGTTGCGGGTTGACCAGAATTTCTGAATAGCTACACTCCTTCTGCATATCGCGTGTAGTAGAATGGAGTTGCGGGTTGACCAGAATTTCTGAATAGCTACACTAATTAGGCATATTAAAAACTACACAGTGTAGTTGCGGGTTGACCAGAATTTCTGAATAGCTACACTAACCACGGTGATCAGCAACCACACATTTGGGTTGCGGGTTGACCAGAATTTCTGAATAGCTACACTGGCGCAGAGGAATAAGTACGCTAATTGCCAGTTGCGGGTTGACCAGAATTTCTGAATAGCTACACTCTCGCTCTAGCTGTTAAGACTAACTACGGGGTTGCGGGTTGACCAGAATTTCTGAATAGCTACACTTCTGTGATAATCGTTATTTTTCAAAGGGTTGTTGCGGGTTGACCAGAATTTCTGAATAGCTACACTAGGAAGGGAACCCAAAACCCCGCCTAAGCTGTTGCGGGTTGACCAGAATTTCTGAATAGCTACACTATCGGCCAATTTATTCAACCGGTCGTCGGCGTTGCGGGTTGACCAGAATTTCTGAATAGCTACACTAATCGGTGCTGGCGGACAGGCCGCCCGGCAGTTGCGGGTTGACCAGAATTTCTGAATAGCTACACTTTGCCATTGGAAAGCGATGCTAAACGTACAGTTGCGGGTTGACCAGAATTTCTGAATAGCTACACTTCCCGGTGGCAGCCCCGGTGATCGGGTCAAGTTGCGGGTTGACCAGAATTTCTGAATAGCTACACTCTTCGGCCGTCAATACTTTCATTATCCCATGTTGCGGGTTGACCAGAATTTCTGAATAGCTACACTGAAAGTGACATCCCTATTGTAAGCGCGATAGTTGCGGGTTGACCAGAATTTCTGAATAGCTACACTGGATAGGCGTTAATTGATTGAAAACATTGATCAATTAACGCTTCTTCCATTTTTAAATGGTCAGAAGCATAGCTAGAACAGTAATAGCTGGGATGGTTTTTCATTGTCTTCGCGCCGTTTCCCTATAAAAACTTTCATATTTTCGTACTGTTTATCGGTGATCATTAAAATATTCACCGAACCATATTCGGGTAAATTTTCGACAATGCGTTTTTCAATCGTTTGCCCACGGTCTTTGCCTGATACCATACGATAATACACGGAATATTGGGCCATGGCAAAACCTTGGTCCAATAAATAATTGCGAAACCGGCTCGCCGCGGTACGATCAGTTTTGTCCAGCGTCGGCAAATCAAACATCACAAGTGTCCACATAATTTCATACCCACTTAACCATCGATCTCGGTCCCGTATCATACTAAAACAAGCGCCCCGGTTTTTTAAGTTCAGGAAATTCCAGTTTGTTTTCTTTGTCATGTAAACTGGTAACAAATGTTTGCGCCAACCGATGAAGCGCGTTCATCACCGAAGATGTGCCTTTTTCAAGTCCCACATCCAAATCAAGAATTTTTGATAAATTGCGTTTGATGTCTGGTGTTAAATCGTCGGCTCCTACACCGGGTTGATCAACGATGTCTTTTACTGTTTTATCTACCAACGGGCGGAACGGTTCCATCAAATCATCCACCAGCGCAAATGCATTTTTGCGGTTATGATGGTGAATGCCCAAAGCCGGTGTTAATCCGGCCCCACATACGGCCCGCGCCGTGGCTGCCCGCAATACGCTGTAGCCATAATTGAGCAACGCGTTTTCAAACCCTGTTTCAAAATCTCGCCTAAAATCTTTGCCTAACAAACTTGTCCAATATAACCGCGCGGCTTGAGCTTCCATATTTTCTGGATCACCCGATTTGACACGGCGTGACAGGGTATCCAGTTCCGAAAGCGTTTTTAACGTTGGGTCAAAATAGCCTAAGGCCAGTCTTTGATTATTGATTTTTTCCCGGACCACCGATTGCCAGAGTTTTTTCATCAACGGTTTTGATGCATCAATTTGCGCCCAAAGCACGCCCGTTTGGTCATGATGGTTACCGTAAGGCAGGGCCAATGAAAGCGGATGATAGCTTTTCCCGCAAGTGATAATCGGTGCTTTACGTTCGGCCAGCGCCATCATTAAATTTTTCGATAAGGTAATTTGATGAGCAGATAATATTAGTGCTGTCATATCATCTAGCGGCACCCGGCCAATTTCATCATCACCTCGTTTGACGATCATAAACCCTCGGAATTTGGACAGGTAATGACCGTCTTCGGTAATTTCCACAACGTGTGTGACCATGATTTATCCTTTTCTTTTTCCGCTTTCATCAAACATTAATTTGCGTGGGGAGTGCTGCCATAAAACATTTATAGAAACAAATTTCCTCTTGCCTTCGGTATGATACTGTGGACGTAAATCAATTTTATTGTTTGTCGTGCTGAACCCGGCGACTTTCATGATGATGGTTTGATCGCCTTCGATAATTTCTATCAGGTCATTTTTAAACAAACGGGTGATGAATTTGGCTGCCGGGTGGATCGGTTGCCCTTTGATCAAACCTTTGTTTTTATCAGGGCTTTTGCCACCACATTGATCATAGGACCAATAGGCACCATGCCATTCATATTCACCTGTTTTCCATTGGCCAACTTTGCCCTTGGGCAGTTGCCAAATATCGACACAGACAAACGACGATGGTGCGTAGGCTTTGTAGGGTGCCGATGGGATAACCGTTGCCGATTGGTTGGATACCAGTATACGAATTGTTTTAATGTTGTTGGCCGCGCCAAATTCGGCCAGAACTTTGGCGAGCGCGTTTTTATCCAGTTTTCCCAATCTTATGCGTGCCTGTTCCACCTGCTGAACAATTAAATTCCGCCAGCCCGGATTACGGATAGCATGGATTTCTTCTTCCGAAAGGGCGTCAATTTTTTTCCGCGTAACCAGATTATAACCTTTTAAATCCGCATCCTGTTTGTTTTTGGCGACAATGCCATAAGCCGTTTCATTAAACAGTTTTCCGGTTGTGCCATGGTCCGGTTTATAGGATACAATGATGGTCCCTAGCCGTTCTTCCAATTGATTGCGAAGGGCCGTAATATCGGGCAATTTAATGTGAACCCGATCATCGGCACCGCGCGCGGAATGCGTTGAAATTTTTTGCAACAAACCCCGGTCCGTCAACCCAACGACAAAAGCATCAATGATATGATGGCGGTGATCATTGCGTTCTTTGAAATTATGATCATTCAATAAAGTATTCAAATACCATTTGCCGCGCATCATGGCGGTTAGGCCGCCGGGGATGGTGACAATTTTATTTTGATCACAAATATGTCCCAAATAGCGTTTGGTGGTTTTGGCAATGTGGGCGTTGTCGGTCAATTGCCGGGCGATAAATCCATTGTCTTTGTTAAATCGTTCCATGGCGTCTTTATCAAACCGCCAGCGTTTATTTTTCGGCAATGATTTGGCGCGGTCGGCAATTTCTGACCAGACCATGCTCTGATCAGCATATTGGTCGCTAGAAAAAGCATCATAGGGTGTGCGGTCACCTTTTAATTGGTTGGCGTTAGGCATGGATATCGTCAAATTCGATGCACCGTTATCCAACGTTTTTGAAAACGGCAGGATATGTTCGATTTCCGCTTCGCCATTAAACAACATGGCGGCTGAAATAATTTTTCCTGTATACGGGCATTGCCGTGCTAATTCATCTTTGCCTAATTCTTCCCACAGGCGGATTTTTTTTAAATCTAAGCCCGATGGATTCTGTCCGCCATTCAGTTCCCGGTAAATGTCTGCACGTTTTTCATTGGCTTTGGCAAATTTTGAATTTTCCTGTGCTAATTCATTGCGGACTTTGGCTGATTTTTTTAAATCCCGTCCCAATTCTACATGAATTTCAGCGGGCGGTCCAAAACGTTTACTTAACACATTGACCAGCTTCCTTAACTGGTTTAGCGCCACGTGTACGGTGGGGTTGTTGATTTTTCCATAATGCTGTTCCGGGTGAGTGACGGCATCAAATTGGGTTGGTTTTCCGCCAATGATGCTGCCTTGTAATAGTTCACCATAATAGGGCAGTTTTTCCATCAATTGATCAACGGTGGTATGGCTGTGGTGTAGAAAAACTCCGTCGTCGTCATAGACGTGTGTGGTGGCATCCACATAACCGATTTTTTTATCATGCATAACATCGGCGCAGCGGGACATGAATTTACGCGATAAACTGCTGGTGGCGGGTGACAATTTAAATTTGGAAACCGCTTTGGCGTGGTTTTTATCCAATTCAAACCGGGTCATTAACTGATTAATTAATTCGTCGTTTTCCTCGGCGTCGTGCAGCATTTCCACCACATCGTTTTGGTCGTCTTCATCCAAACCGTCCCAACGGTCACCAAACAATTCGGGTTTACGCATGTCTATGGCTGTGGCATTGCCTTTTAATTTATCGCGCGGGCCTTCTTCTAAATTAAACAAGCATCCGCGTGGGAATAATAATGTGCCATCCGGGTTTTTCAGTTTGCGAACGCTACCAAATGACATGGTTTTTTGTGCATCGAGCGCTTCTAATAGTGCGGACCGTTGTTCATCGTTCAGGATATATTTATCGCTGTCATCATAGTATTGCAGGTTGGCGGTTTCATTTAAAATTCGAAAATCTTGGGCGATGGGCAAATCTTTATGGGCGCGGAATTCTTGGGTGAAAAATTGACAACGGCCGCGTTCAACGGGTTTTAATGGACGTTGGTAAAACAAACCATCAAAAGCTTGGGCTTTGTTGCCGTTCCGTAAATCATTCCAATCATCATCCGATAAACGATGATGGGGTTGTTGTGTTTTTTGGATGATATCAAATTCTTGTAAATACATATCCCGGTTGGCGAAAAAATCACCGTCTTCGCCACGAAAACGAATGGATTTTCCAGCTATCAAGCGCTGGTGCATCCATTGCCCGAGAGTTTGTTCGCCCAAGGCTTTCTTAAGCTCGGAAATTTTCGGCTTGATGGTTCCCGTTTCGTCGTCGCCATCGCTTTTGCGGTTGGATTTAAAACCCCGGCGTTGGCTCAACTGCATCAACACCCGGCCCAGCTCGTAGGGTTGCAAGGCACTGTCAACGGCTTTGGCGCGCAAGCAATAGGGATCGTTTTGCGTGATGGTTTCTTGTTGTGCATTTTTGTCGCCGGGTATCAGCCCAAGTTTGATAAGCCGTTTTAATAATTTTTGTTTGCGCAAATTTGTTCGGTCCCGGTTACGCCGTATTCCGCGGGCAAGGCGGCGTTCGACGGCCAAACTGTCGCCAACCCGTCCCTTGGCTGCTGGTTCCCGACCATCATGAAAAATCCGCACCCCAGCATCCAGCAGTTGCTCGACCTCGCCCGAATGTGTTAATGTAAAAGCCGCCCACCCCAGTGAGTTTGTGCCCATATCCAATGCTAAACGCCATGCCATTTGGTATTCCTTCCCGCCAATTTGATTGTTTTTATTTAATAGATTTATATTGACGGATACAGTTAAAGGATGCAATGTGTTTGCTGAGTGTAGCTACTCAGAAATTCTGGCAACCTGTTAACAAGGTTTATCCTTTATTGGATTTTTACCAGAAAATTTAAAGGCCGGGTCCGCCCGGTCTTTTTTTTGTGGCTTTTTTTGTGTTTCCCGCAGGCGCGCCTTTAAAAACAAACCAAATGGTTCAATAGAAATTATTTTGGTTCACTTTGTTGCATTTGAAATTTGCTTGGTCTAGGGTCTTAGCCTTGGGGAGCAAAATGGATTTTAATCAATTGTCCAAAACCATGGCCGACAGCTACGCTGGCCTAAGCCCGCAATTACGCCGGGCGGCAGATTATGCGTTGAACGCACCCGAAGACGTGGCGTTGATGTCTATGCGTCGGTTGGCTGACCGGGCCGGGGTGCCACCATCAACCATGAACCGTTTAGCCCGGCACTATGGATTTGATGGTTTTGTTGATTTCAGGCGCGTTTTCCAAAGCCGGGTCCGTCATCAATCAACCGGGTACGGTGAACGTGCGCGTGGTTTACAAGGTATGGCAGGCCGCGTCGATGATTTGGTGAATTCGGTGCATAATTCAGGTCGGGACAATTTAGAAAAAGCATTTCAAAACAATGCGCCTGAAAATTTTTTAAACGCCGCTAAGGTGCTGGCAAAGGGCGAACAGGTTTTCATCGTCGGCTTGCGCAGTTGTTATCCCATCGCCCGCTATTTTAATTATGTTTATGGTTTTTTTCAAAGCAACGGGCAGTTGCTGGATACCGAAGGCGGGGCGTTTGCCGATGGCTTGCGGTCTTTGAAATCTGGCGACGTGATGTTCGCTATTAGTTTTCATCCTTATGCGCGGGAAACTTTATCGGCATTAGAATTTGCCAAATCAAAGCGATGCAAAACTGTTGTGTTGACCGACAACCCGTTGTCCCCGTTGGTTTCATTTTCTGAAAACCCATTGATTGTGGATAACCAGACGCCGTCTTTTTTTCATTCGTTGGCACCGGCCTTGGCTGTGGTCGAAGCCTTGATTGCCGTTATGGTCGCCGAAGGCGGTGATGAGGCTTTGAATGCGATTTTGGAAAGTGAACGCCAGTTACAAGATTTTGATGCCTATTGGCAAAGCGCCAAAGTGTTAAAAACAGCCCACCAAAAAATAATCGATGCCGGTAAAATTGAAAAGGAATTGTCATGAGCCACATTTTTGGCCGTACCACAAAACATAACCTGCCGGTAGCCGTATCAGGCGACGGTATTTATATTATTGATGAAAATGGTAAACGCTATTTAGACGCATCCGGCGGGGCGGCGGTATCGTGTTTGGGTCATTCTGATCAAATGGTGAAAGACGCCGTTTGCGGGCAAGTCCAACAATTGGCTTTTGCCCACACTGGATTTTTTACATCACGTCCTGCGGAACAATTGGCTGATGTGTTGGCAACGGCCGCCCCCGGCGATATCAATCATGTGTATTTTTTATCCGGCGGTTCCGAAGCCGTCGAAGCCGCATTAAAAATGTGTCGGCAATACCATTTGGAAATGGGCGAGCCAAAACGCCACCGCTTTATCGCTCGCCGCCAAAGTTATCATGGCAACACGTTAGGCGCATTGGCGGTCGGTGGGAATGTCGCTCGCCGCGAAGCTTTCCAGCCGTTATTAATCGAGACGAGCTTAATCGCGCCTTGTTATCCGTACCGCGATCAACGGGATGGTGAAACGGTGGAACAATACGGCCTGCGTATTGCCGGTGAACTGGAAACGGAAATATTAAAACGGGGGCCAGAAACGGTCGCCGGATTTATTGCCGAAACTGTGGGCGGGGCGACAGCCGGTGTATTGCCGCCCGTGCCGGGGTATTTCAAACGTATCCGTGATATATGCGATCGATATGGTGTGGTCATGATTTTGGACGAAGTCATGTCCGGCATGGGCCGCACGGGAAAACATTTTGCTTGTGAAGACGATGATGTGGTGCCTGATATCATCTGTATCGCCAAAGGTTTGGGAGCAGGGTATCAGCCCATAGGCGCGACTTTGGTTAATGACAAAATCTATCATGCATTTAAAAATGGCAGCGGTGCGTTTCAGCACGGTCACACCTATATGGGCCACCCAACAGCAACGGCTGCGGCGTTAGCCGTGCAACGGCGCATTATTGATGATGGCTTGTTGGAAAAAGTCCGTGATCAGGGCGAAAAATTACAGACGCGTTTGCATGACACATTTGACGACCATGACCACATTGGCGATATCCGTGGCCGTGGGTTATTTATCGGTGTTGAATTGGTGTTGGATAAAACTACCAAACAGCCATTTGATGTAAAGTTAGGGTTGGCCGCCAAAATTAAAGCACAAGCATTCGAACGCGGTTTGATATGTTATCCCGGCAACGGCACCGTTGATGGACTATCGGGCGATCATGTTTTGTTGGCCCCGCCGTTTATTATAACCGATAATCAACTGGATGAATTGGTTGAAAAATTAGCAGCCGCTATTGATGCGGCTTTGGCGGACGGGGTTGTGTGATGGATTACAGCCAGACGCCGCCACAGCCAGTCACCGCCCCTTGGGAGCCGTTAATTATTACCGTAGCGCCCAATGGTGCACGGCGCACGCAAGCGGATCATCCGGCGTTGCCAATCTCGCCCAATGAATTGGCGAAAACGGCTAAGGATTGTTTGTTGGCGGGGGCTGCGATGATGCATGTTCATGTGCGGGATGATGATGACAAACACAGTCTGGATGTGGGCCGATATAAAGCCGCCATTCAAGCCATCCAAGATGCCGTTGGTGATAAACTGATTATTCAGGTGACGACCGAGGCTGTCGGTATTTATACAACGGATCAACAAATGAACATGGTCGAACAATTAAAACCCGAAGCCGTATCTATGGCGGTGCGGGAATTTGTGCCGGATGCAGCGTCTGAAAAGGCGGCGACTGAGTTTTTCTTAATGTTGGATCAACAAAACATTATGGCCCAATACATTTTATATAATGCGGACGAAGTGGCCCGCTTTGCCAATTTACGAGAGCGCGGAATTATTCCCGGCGACCATGTTAATGTATTGTATGTGTTGGGACGGTATGCCGCCCATGAACGTTCCGATCCCACAGATATATTACCGTTTTTAAACGTCGCAGGTCATGATCAATGTCGCTGGGGTATTTGTGCGTTTGGTCCGCGCGAAGGGACGGCGGCAATTACGGCTACAGCATTGGGTGGGCATGTGCGGGTCGGATTTGAAAACAATCGTTGGCGGTTTGATGGTACGATGGCGAATAACAATGCAGAACTCGTTGGGCAAGCGGCGATGGCGTCAATAATGATGCATCGTCCTTTGGCGTCAGCAGATGATGCACGGTTTATGATGAGAGGGGCTTGGTGATGTATTTTATAAATTGTAAAACATCGATAAATAGTCCTGTTAATGTACTATTTTCTGAAAATTGCTTGTTGCGCCCCCTGTTGACTGTGCTAGACTTTTTGTCAGTTAAAAGACGCCGCATACAAACCCGTGACTATAAATGGGTATTGAGCGTTATGGGGTTGGTCAAAAATTTGATCAATGGGAGCAACAATTCAGAGGACGTGAATAACGCGCCGAATGGTGCGTGTTGGCGGGTTCATATTATTTTACTTTTAATGACATTATTAAAAAATTTATCATGGCTGTTAACGTCCGTGGTGAACCGACGGGCGACTGCCCGGCGGAATCCTAGGCTGGGTGACTGTTTCGCTTGGTCTCCGGAGTGTGATTTCCTATGTTTAGGGATCGCGCGCGGTTATTTTTTTAACCAACCGGGTAATCTATAAAGTAACTAACAAAGACAATTATCACCTTTAGGAGGCAAGATTATTATGTTTATCAAAAAAACTTTGGCCACAGGAGCGGCTATTATCGGCATGTCGATGTTGGCACCGCTTAGTGTGCAAGCACAAACAACGGAATTTATCACCATCGGCACCGGTGGTGTAACAGGTGTGTATTACCCAACGGGTGGTGCAATTTGCCGCTTGGTTAATAAAAACAAGAAAAAATCAGGTGTGCGTTGTTCTGTGGAATCAACAGGCGGATCTGTTTACAACATTAACACCATTCGCGCTGGTGAATTGGATATGGGTGTTGCTCAATCCGATTGGCAATATCATGCCTATAATGGAACGGGTAAAAAATCGTTCATCAAAGCCGGACCGTTCAAAGAGTTACGGGCTGTGTTTTCCGTACACGCTGAACCTGTTAGCTTGATCGCTCGTGCCGATGCCAATATTAAATCAGTGCGTGATTTGGTTGGCAAACGCGTCAACATCGGTAACCCCGGTTCCGGTACCGAAGCCACATGGAACGTTATGTGGAACGCATTTGGTTACACCAACAAAGACTTGAAATTGGTTGCTCAAATGAAATCTGCTGAAACACCACAAGCATTGTGCGATAATAAAATCGATGCGTTTTTCTGGTTGGTGGGCAACCCCAGCGGCTTGAACAAAGAAGCCACAACTACATGTGATGCCAACTTTGTCGAAGTTTCCGGTGCGCCAATTGACAAATTGGTCAAAGAAAATTCTTTCTACCGTTATGCAACGATCCCCGGCGGCATGTACCGTGGAAACCCAAATGACATCAAAACTTTTGGTGTGGGCGCCACTTTCGTATCGTCAACTCGGACATCTGCAAAAACAGTTTATGCTGTTGTTAAAGGTGTGTTTGATAACTTTGAAGCGTTCAAAAAATTACACCCTGCATTTAAAAACTTAAAAGAAAGCGAAATGATTAAAGATGCGCTTTCTGCACCACTTCATGCCGGTGCTATAAAATACTACAAAGAACGTGGCTGGATGTAGGTCCAACCATCAACGGTCGGAGGGGAACGGTCGTTCCTCTCCGATTGCTTTTTTTATTGTATACATTTTTAAGCCGTTTATTTCCCAAAAAAGCCCGAAACCAAAGAGGCTTTATGGTCATAAATTTTTTTTACCACTGGCTATAATTGATTTTCTGTTAAGGGGGACTCCATGAGCGAGGAAGCAAAAAACGTAGGCATTGCGTCAAGCCAAAGCGATTTGGAAGACATGATCGCTGAATCCGATACCGGGGCGCGTAACCCCAAAGGAATCCCTGCCAAAGTTTTATGGACAGTGCCTTTGCTATGGTCAATGTTTCAGTTGTGGTTGGCTTCGCCATTACCATATATTTTCAATATTGGCCTTTATAATTCAACGATGGCCCGTTCCATCCATTTGTCCTTTGCCATTTTTTTGGCATTTTTGGCATTTCCTGCTTTTAAAAGCTCTCCCCGCAAATACATCCCTATCCAAGACTGGGTGTTGGCCACCGTCGCCGCATTGGCGACCGGTTATATATATATATTTTATTATGATTTAGCCGAACGCCCCGGGATTCCGACACGCGAAGACGTCATCGTCTCTGTGATCGGCATCGCCTTGATACTAGAAGCCACCCGCCGGGCTTTAGGGCCGCCATTAATGGTCGTCGCTATGGTGTTCTTGGCCTATACATTTTTTGGTCAATACATGCCCGAAGTCGTCGCCCATAAAGGCGCCAGCTTGAACAAAGGCATGTCGCATTTTTACCTAACCACCGAAGGTGTGTTTGGTATCGCCTTGGGTGTGTCCACATCGATGGTGTTTTTATTCGTTTTATTCGGATCGTTATTGGAAAAAGCCGGAGCCGGTAATTATTTCATCCGCGTTGCCTTTGCTTTAATGGGTCACATGCGCGGCGGTCCTGCCAAAGCCGCCGTTGTATCATCGGCATTAACCGGATTGGTGTCGGGTTCGGCCATCGCCAATGTGGTGACGACAGGTACATTCACCATTCCATTGATGCGCAAAGTTGGTTTTTCCGCTGAAAAAGCAGGCGCCATCGAAGTGGCATCATCCACCAACGGGCAATTGACGCCGCCGATTATGGGCGCCGTTGCTTTTTTGATGGTTGAATACGTCGGTATTACGTATTTAGAAGTGATCAAACACGCGGCATTGCCAGCGTTGATTTCTTATATCGCGTTGGTTTATATCGTGCATTTAGAAGCCATCAAAGCCGATATGAAAGGCTTGCCACGTAAAAATCCCCCTAAATTTATTCAAGCTTTGATCAGTTTTTTAACCGTGTTTTTAGGGCTCGTTGTATTAACGGTGATTGTTTATTATGGCCTCGGATGGATGAAAGATTTCTTTGGTGATGCGACCGTTTGGATTGCCAGTGTGTTGTTATTCTTCAGCTACCTGGGTTTGTTGAAATATGCAGCCAAGTTTCCGGAACTGGATACGTCGCTTGAAATCACTGAACTGCCGGAAACCGGACCAACGGTTAAAGCCGGACTTTATTTCTTGCTTCCGGTGGCTGTTTTGATTTGGTGCTTGACCGTTGAACGTTTATCACCGGGCCTATCGGCTTTTTACGCAACATTATTTATGTTGGTGGTGTTGGTTACTCAACGTCCGTTAAAAGCCGTTTTCCACAATACGGACGAAGATGTCATGGCTTGTTTAAAACAGGGTTGGACCGATATGCTGGACGGCATGATCGCCGGGGCTCGCAACATGATCGGTATCGGTGTGGCAACGGCGGCGGCTGGTATCATCGTTGGCACCATTACGTTAACCGGTGTCGGTGGCGTGATGGCTGAATTCGTTGAATTGGTTTCCGGCGGCCAAGTATTGTTGATGCTGATCTTTACTGCAATCTTAAGCCTGATTTTGGGTATGGGATTGCCGACCACGGCCAACTACATCGTGGTATCATCATTGATGGCGCAAGTAATTGTAACGGTCGGGGCGGCTAACGGATTAATCGTGCCCTTAATCGCGGTGCATATGTTTGTATTTTATTTTGGTATTTTGGCCGATGATACGCCACCGGTGGCGATGGCGGCTTTTGCGGCCGCGGCCATATCCGGCGGTGATCCCATCAAAACCGGTCTCCAGGGTTTCTATTATGATATCCGCACGGCAATTTTACCGTTCTTGTTTATTTTCAATACGCAATTGTTAATGATCGGGGTCGATAGTTGGTACCTGTTGTTATCAACCATTGTCACAGCGATTATGGCGATGTTGTTGTTTGCAGCGGGAACCCAAGGGTACTTCCTGACCAAAAGCCGAATATGGGAATCCTTAACCTTGATCATGATTGCATTCACCATGTTCCGTCCCGGGTATTGGATGGACCGAATAACACCGGAACTGGATGCAATTCCGGGTACGGGGATCTATGAAATCGTTGAAAAAATGCCCGCCGGAACACAAATCCGTATCCGTGTGGTGGGCGAAGATTTAGAAGGCCGCAGCGTTGATAAATCATTAATGTTGCCGGTAGGAAAACCGGGGTCTGGTGCCGAGCGTTTGCAAGAAGCCGGTCTTGAGTTACGCTTTGAAGAGGGTAAAGCCATTGTTGATAGCATTGTTTTTGGCAGTGCTGCTCAACGGCAACAGGTCGATTTTGATTATGAAATTGCCAATGTTTTGGTCAAAGCCGACAGGCCACCGAAACAGTTGTTTTATATCCCGGCACTATTGGTGTTAGGGTTTATCATCATGTTGCAACGGCGCAGGATTCGCGCCGCCGAATTGGCCACAGCGTAAAAAGGAGATCAATTATGTATAATAATATCTTGTTAGCCATCGATTTAGAACATGATGATAGCTGGGTCAAAGCGTTGCCAGTGGCGTTAAGTTTATGCGAAAAATATGGATCAATACTGCATGTATTAACAGTGTTGCCTGATTTTGGTATGAGTATCGTCGGACAATTTTTCCCGGATAACTTCGAAGCAGACATGGCCAAAAATGCTTTGGAAAAATTGCAAAACTTTGCTGCGGAAAAAATACCAAGTTCGGTTAAAGTACAAAATATTATCGGCAACGGTAATCCCTATGAAAGCATTTTAGAAGTGTCTGAAGCCACTAAATCGGACCTGATTGTTGTTTCTGCACACCGGGCGAAATTGAAAGACTACTTGTTGGGGCCAAATGCCGCACGGGTGGTTCGCCATGCCAATTGTTCGGTTTTGGTGGTCCGTGATTAATTGAGATTAATTCAATATTTTAAAAATTATGCCGTTGGTGAATATATCGCAATCGGCATTTTTTTGGTCGGTCAAAAGGTCGGTATGCAGTGTCATCGTTAAGCAAAATATGCATAAAACGAGGGTTTGTAAATAATTTTTCCCGACCTAATTGAACATCATTAAGCACATTTGCATTACAGAGTTGATGAAGGTAGATGGATGCTGTTTGCTGTTTTGCGGCGTTAAAATAATTCATGTGCATCTTGTCAGGAGACGTTTTTATTGATAGCGAAATTAATGAAATAAGATGAGACTGTTTTTAATTTGGTTATAATCGACATTTTAATAAATGTGTCGATAAAATTAAAAATATAAACATTTATTGCCTATGTGTTTATGGTGTGCACATGTTCATTGTACTTGTTTAAACCATGGCCCATGCTGAATTGATCATAAAAAAAACGCTACGAAGGAGACCTTTGCAGCGTTTTTAATGACGGTATTAAAATCGATTACATTTTTGATTTTAAATAGGCAATGACGTTTTTACGATCTTTTTCTTTTTTCAAACCACCAAAAGACATTTTGGTTTTTTTGATGAATTTTTTAGGTTTTTTAAGGAACCCATCTAAATTGGCATCATCCCAAGTGATGTTGGCCGCTTTCATGGCTTTGGAATATTTGTATTTGGCAACGCCAGCGGCAGGTTTGCCATAAATACCCGCTAGGTTAGGACCAAATTTATTCTTTTTAAAGCTGTGGCAGGCTTTGCATTTATTAAAAACTTTTTTGCCTAAGGCGGCATCACCGTCGCTTGAAGCCATCGCTGTTGTTGATAATGGACCAGCCAAAACAAAAGCCGCGCCTAATGCAACCGCCATAGTGATTTTTTTAAATGATAACATCGTGTGTTCTCCAGTGGTTTATTGAACAATATGAATAAAAACAGGATCTAAAAAATCGGAAAGTAATGTTCGACAGAATAGAATTAATTTATATCAATCGCATTATCACGTTGAATTCAAATTATGCAACAGTTTGCGGCAAAATAATGACGTATTTTATAAATCAAATATCGTTTATGCCTAAGCAGCTATACTATGCATCTGTTATTGTTAGGGTCAAAGGCGATAAAACTGATTTTATTGACCTTAATCGGTGATGGGTTTTAACTGGAATGCTGCGTGTTCTAAGTCTTCGCCTAAATCTTTGACTTGTTTTTCCATGATGTAATCGTCGGCATCTTAATACCAATGAATGGTTATGATGTTTCCGCGTTCGGCCATTCAGTTTAATTGGTCAAAAATGTGTAAAATACCCCGGCCCCAGCCGTAGGCAGTTTCCAAACCCATGGCGTATCGGGTAAAAACCACGATACCAAGACCAAATACCAACGACCGAAAGACCGAAAGGCCGAAATAGCTGATCACCTCTACGATTTTTAACGCGCCAAGCCGGTTAAAATCAAAGCCAACTGGGTTAATGGAATACAATGCGCCGTATTTGCTGTCATCGTCCGGGGTTGGATGTCGCCACCGGAATGTAGTGTTTTATGAACAATTCATTGGTTATTAAATTAACGCCGAAAATATAACCCACCAACGTCAACAAGCCCACGGCTGTACATAATCTGACAGCCACCCGAAATCCAAGCGTTATGGTTTTTACGCAGACAACAACCCGATGCCGGTTGTCCCGGATGTTATCATGTATTTTTTAATTATTTCGTTAGCTTTGGAATGATTATAAATGACATTCCAAACCCCCATTTTTGATAGCGCACATATTATCATTCTGAGTAAACAAAAAATCGAATAACGCGCATATAAGCTATGCTAACTGCACATCTATATATATGATAAAATATGGATCTTAAGCATGGGAATAGATCATGATGATTATCATCCGAGTTTTTGTCATCAGTATAACACTGTTAATGTTATCATCACATGTGCGCGCCCAAACAATAAACACTACAGACAGCGAAGGACCGGTGTTCCGTTGGCAAGGGGATGGGTTAAAGTTTGAAACCGCGGCGCGACCCGCCGTGAAAGCGCTTGCTTTTTACATGGGGCGGGGTTTTTCCGCAGACACGGCTAAAATCTTAGTTAATGAAGGTTGTATTTTCAGGTCCGCCATTGGCAGCGATAAAAAAACTACGGGCGGCAAACCTGTGTCCGTTGATTTAAACGATTGGCGTGTGATCGTGAATGGTGAACAAAAAAAAATTCGTAAACGGGATGATTGGGATGCGGTTCTGGATCGTTTGAATGTTAAAAGTGGGGCGGCTCGCATTGCTTTTAAATGGTCACTGTTCCCGCCTAAACAAATTTTTTTGCTCGGTGATTATAACTGGGGATTGTTGTCGTTTGCGTTACCGCCTTTAACCCGGTTCGACTTGAAAATTGTTTGGCGATTAGGCGGCAAGAAACAAACGCAGACTTTCAAAGGGTTAGAATGCGGCTCATGAAAAAATTAATGTTTGGATATTGTCTGCGGCTTCAGTTTATAGCCATCTTCATTGCGATCATTGTGATGTTCACTAATGGTCAAACATATGCCCAACAAACCATGCAGGCCATGCCCGGCAATCCGGTGGCAAAAGATTTTAAGCTTAAAAATCTGGATGGTGAATTTGTATCCTTATCCGATTTTAAAGGCCAAGTGGTGATGATTAATTTCTGGGCCACGTGGTGCCCGCCGTGCCGCAAAGAAATGCCGTCGATGCAGCGGGCATGGGAACAGTATCAAAAAAACGATATCATGATGTTGGCTATTCACATCGGCGGAAATGTTGATGAAATATGGTCTTTTGTCAGCGAATATAATTTGGATTTTCCGGTGTTGATTGATGGCAACTCGAAAGTGAGCAACGCGTGGCCAATTCTGGGGATACCCACATCGTTTGTCATCGATAAACAAGGCCGCATCGCTTATCGGGCCATCGGTGGGCGGGAATGGGACAGCCCGGAACTTATGCAGATGATGCTGTTGTTAAATAAACAATAAGCGCGTCTTCGACACGACAAATAAGCGCGTCTTCGACACGACAAATAAGCGCGTCTTCGACACGACATAGATAATCTGTATGCGGCGCTTTTTAACCCACTTTTGGTAAATCAATTGTCACCGTGGTGCCTTTGCCAAGCACGCTTTTGATATCAAGAGCGCCATCATGTAATTTGATCAGTTGATCACAAATGGCAAGGCCTAAACCGACGCCTTCTTGGGATTTATGAGGATTAACTTCGTGGCGGGAAAAGGGGTTTGTCAATTCAGCGATTTTATCCGCCGGGATACCTATGCCGGTGTCGTTTATTTGAAAGTGGTGCCTTTTAGATGTTGCGCTGATTTTCAATATGACACTGCCGCCTTGGTCCGTGAATTTAACCGCGTTTGTCAATAAATTAACAAGAATTTGAAGAACGGCTTTACGGTCTGCATATATCGGGCTTAGCTTGCCTGTGATCAGTAGTTTTATCGACTGGCTTTTGGTTTCAGCGCGCCGTTCAAGTAGTTTTACAGCTTCTTTTCCAAGTTCTAGGGCATCAAAATTTTCTTTAAATAACTCGTAATTTCCGGACTCGATTTGCTCGATATCAAGAATGTCATTAACGAGTGCTAATAAATGAAAACCGCTTCGTTCAATATCTTTGGCATAGTTTGCATACATTTCATTGCCGATAGGCCCTAAATACTGATTGCTGATCATATCGGCAAAACCAAGTATGGCGTTTAATGGCGTGCGTAATTCGTGGCTCATATTGGCCATGAATTCTGATTTCGCCTGCGTTGCTTTGATGACGGCATGCATGGCGTCATGTAATGTTTTTTCGGATTTTTGGCGTTCGCTAATATCCGTAAATACACCGACGATGCCACCGTCCTGAAGCGGATTCAAAGACAATTCAATGGCGCGGCCGCTGGGCATGGTCTCTATGAAAGTGGATGGTTTTTTGGGCTGGTAGGCTTTAAAAATACTGGGTAAGTCATTTAGTTCTGGGTTATTTTCAAAATCCCCGCGTCCGAAACGTAATTTAATAATATCTAAAAAAGACTTTCGGGATTTTACCATGGCTTTGGGCAATTGATAATATTTATGAAATTTCGGGCTTGAAATCAGGATTTGCATTTTTTTATCAACCATAAAAATGCCCCCTGACATATTATCTAGGGCTGATCTCAGGATCGTTTCATTTTCTAACAGTTTTGCTTCGACTTTTTTTTGTTCAGAAATGTCGGTATTGATATTGCCGATGGCGATAATGTTGCCCTGTTCATCATTAACCGGAAAATTTTGACAAATGATTGGAATGATGGTGCCGTCTGTACAAGGCATAAAGTCTTCCCAGGTTTTGCTTTTCCGGGTTTTGAGAATTTCCTGATCTTGTTTTGTTGTTTTGTCGGCCATTTTTTTACTGGTGATGTCATAGACTGTTTTCCCGGTAATGTCTGAACCATCCGGATTAAACCAACTATTCCATTTTTTATTAGACATGAGATAGCGTCCATCCGGTGCTTTCATCAAAATGGCTGATGGCGAATTATCAATCAACGATTTGAATTGTTGTTCTAATATTTGGCGGTCGGTTGTGGCTTTTACTTTTTCAGCTTCTAATTGTTCATGCCTGCTCATATCGACTAAAATAACGCTAAAATGAAGCTCTGCTCCTAGTGTTATTTTTGAAACAGATACAAGGGCCGGAAATGTGCTGTTGTTTTTATGCAATCCATAAATTGATGTGCGGTCATTCATATTTAACCGGTTTTGATCAGAGTTGATAAAGTTTTGAGTGTGTTTTTTATGAAAGTCATCCGGGATTAATTTAGATATGGACGCGCCTATGATTTCGTTAGCCTTGTAACCAAAACAGTTTTCAGCCCCTTTGTTAAACATTTTAACTGTCATGTTGCTGTCGAATAAAATCATCGCTTGGGGGGCTAAATCTAAAATGCTGGTAAGGTGTGTTTTAGATGCCTGTAATTCTTCGGTGCGTTTTTGCACCTTTAACTCTAATTCGTCATATGCTTGGTTAAGCGCGGTTTCACGGTTTTTTAGATCAATAGTACGCGCTAATACATCGGCAATGTTGAGCAGAAAATCTGCTTCGGCATCATTTTTTTTGTGTCCGGTGGGCAAATATATTGTGAAAACGCCAATCGTTTGGCCTTTTAATATGATTGGCACATTGTAATGGCCGTGCGGCTCAATGCCGTGGAACGTGTTTTCGTGACGATGATCAACGCAACTTGAATGAACAAGTTTTTGTGTTAACGCCGCACGCCCACATAAACAGCGACCAAATTTGACACGGTCGCACATTGATATGATTTGTTTGTCCATGTTGCGTTCGGCCGCCAAGTACAAAGTGTCGCTTTCAGGGACCTTTAAAAAAACGGCAATTTTTGGCAAAGCCTGCAGCCAATTGATTGACAACATAATATCCAAGCATTTTTCGAGTGTATCTTTCAGCGTTTCAGGTTTTACGGCAAGGCTTAAAATTTCATTCAGGACTTGGGCATTGGAACGCAGATATTTGGTGATATCCGAACAAATACCGTGGTAGCCTTGAAAAGTTCCGGCATTGGAAAAAATCGGTGTACCGCTAATGCGGACTGTACGTTTCGGACCCGTTGGTGATATCAGCTGATATTGAAAATTGCGAAATTCTTTATGATCATTGAGATCAATTATATGCTTTTTCCAATGCGGAGCATTGCGTTCTTCGATCGATAAAAAGTCTGAGCGTTTATGACCTAAATAGGTATCGGGTTTGATCCCAGTGGTTTTTTCCAACCCTTCGGAAAAAAAGGAAAACCGTAACTGCGCATCCATTTCCCAAACCCAGTCCGAAGAAATATTGATGACGTCTTGGTGGAGCCGAGCATCGTCATCAGGTTGATTTAATTTTGTTTCCAGACTTTTTTTGATCATATCCGGTATCACCGTCAGATATGTTTGTTTGTCGTTTTTTATAACATAATGCATGACGCCAATATTCATAGCTTGTGCGGCAATTTCTTCGCTGCCTTCCGCTGTGACCATGATTGTGATTAGTTCCGGCGTTTTATGTAAAAGCTGTCGAGCAATTTCAATCCCGTTCATATCCGGAAGTTGATAATCAATGGCGATGACGTCAAACGGTTGCTTTAAATGGGCATTAATGCCCGCTTTTCCGGTCATTTCTGTTTTGATTTCATATCCCAGATGATCTAGGGAAACTTTGAATAATGCACACAGTTCTTTGGCATCTTCGATGTAAAGAATACGGGGCTGCGTCTTTGATTCTCGTTTGTTTTCAAGATTCATTTTCTAGAACTTCAACATATGATGACTTCTGTATATGTAGTGTTTCAATCTAAGCCAGTAATTTCAAGTTTTTTCAGTAGAATAACATCGCCTTATTGGTGCCGCCGTCCAACCAATACCAATGCAACGCCGCCTAATGTGATGATGGTCGCCAATGCCAGGCGCCATGTTAACGGTTCGGCCAACATCACCACACCGCCCAATGCAGCAATGGCGGGCACGGTTAATTGCACCGTGGCGGCTTGGCCTTGTGATAAATGCTTTAATGCTTTGTACCAAATGGCATATCCACAACCGGATGTAACCGCGCCTGAAATTATGGCGAGAATTATCCCATTTTGGTTTATGAGCCGATCTGGCCAGAACCATAAACTGACCACCACCACTAATGGCACGGCATAGATGAAACTGCGTGATGTGATAGCTAATGGGTCATTGGACGATTTACCTAAAAGCGAATAAACGCCCCACGATAGACCGGAAATGGTCATTAACAAAGCCCCCACGGGATCAGGGGCAGTGACACCGGGAAACAACAAATAGACCAACCCACCAACGGCCATGATTAGTCCCGACCATGCTAATACTGTATACCGTTCGCCATTTTTTATAGCCACAGCGAACATAGTGAATTGCACAACAGCAAATAAAATCAACGCGCCGGTGCCCGCATTTAATGATACATAGGCAAAGGAAAAAAACACCATGTAGCAAAATAAAGAGACCGACCTTAGCCCGTTTTCAAAAACAATGTCCGGGGATTTTACAGCTGGGTTGCGGCGGATTAAAACGATTAAGCCTAATACGGCGGCACCGGAAATCATACGTACGCTGGTGAAACTCGCGGCATCGATCAGCCCGCCCCCCAAAGCCGATCTGTTTAATAACGAATTGGCGGCAAAAGCGACCATGGCAATGGTTGTTAAAAATATTGGACCAAATAAAACTGTCACAGCGCGTTCCCAATCATGATTAAACCCATTCATCATGCATGATTAATGCAGGCTGTCTATATCTTTGCTTGCGTCAATGATCAGATATCCTTCACAATGGATAGGCAATTTCAATGCGTTAAGGATCAGGATTAAATGGCCGAAACAACTTCAGAAAGTGTCACGGGCGTTATGCGAAACGAATTGGAAACGGTAAGTAAATTACTGGATTTGTTGGTTGAATTCGCCGTTCAATATGGTTTTCAAATTCTAGGGGCCCTAGTTTTTTTGTTTGCTGGTTTGAAAATCGCAGGTTGGGCCGGGCGCCGAGTTGCCGTGTTGGCTGAACTCAAAGCTTTTGACCTGACTTTATCTCGGTTCATTGGTAATGTTGTAAAAATTGTTATGGTCGTTTTTGTCGTGATCATAACGTTAGGCAATTTTGGCATTTCCATAGCCCCGTTGATTGCATTGGCAGGGGCCATGGCATTTGGTGCGACTATGGCGATACAAGGACCACTTTCAAATTATGGTGCTGGGTTATCGATTGTATTAAGCCGTCCGTTTGCCGTCGGTGATACCATAACTGTTAAAAATATTAGCGGCACCGTCAACGATATTAAATTGGCCGCGACCCAATTAATAGGCGAAGACAAAGAACGCATCACCATCCCCAACAAAGAAATCGTCGGTCAGGTCATCGTCAATTCACATCAAAACCGTATTGTTGAAATTGAAATTATTGTCGATTATGCCGCCGAGACGGATAAAGCCATTGCAGCCTTATTAGGTGTGCTCAAAAAACACCCTCTAGTGACGGATACACCCAACGCCCAAGTCGGTGTGCAAGATTTTACCTATGGCGGGGTAGTCATTGGTTTGCGGTTTTGGGTGCCAAGTCTGAAATATTTTCAAACCCGGTTCGCGGTCAATGGTGATTTGTTAAAAGCTTTGCGCGATGCCGATGTTCGGTTGTTATCAGCCCCGGCATTATCTATGCCCGTGAAAAATAATTCAACCAATTTTGATTGATTTTTACTGCGCTGTGGGCCGTGAAATTGGTTTTAGCGTTGAACCTAAAATATGAATTTGGTTGTTGATCTGTATCTTTTATACGGTTTATGATTGTATATAATTTGGTGCTTCTATTTAAAAAAAACATAAATTTTTTTTTAAATCGACGTGATATTCGGGCTAATTTATAGGGCTGAATAATTAGGGGGAAAGATGCAAAAAAACAACATGCTCGGTCTTTTGGGGATGGTTTGACGCATAGGTTTCACACAAAATCTGGGGAACTGACTATTGAATTTTCTGAAAATACAGCTTGATAAATGACTGGAAATTTTTATTCAACAGATATATGGCAGGGTTTTTAATATGCGTCACGCCTTTCCGTGCACTTTATGGCTGGATGCTGATGATCTGTTTAAGGTTAGTTTCCAAGACTTTCCCGAGTTTGGTGAAACGGCTACGGATACTGGAAATGTAACTGATGCTTTTAAAGTAGCAACACATGTTCTGGTGATGGTTTTGAAAAAATATATTGAAATGGGGCGTGATATTCCTTTGGCATCTCCGATGTTGGATGATCAGTACCTGATTGTCTTGCCGAATGATATAGAGCATCAGTTGATGTTCTATAAAAAAATTCGGGACTGAATTTTAGGCGCATCAGGATTAAAGTCATATACTAATGGATTACGATTTCACTGGCATCGGACAGGGGAATGTGATGGTCACAGTTGTGCCAACGCCTTTGGTGCTTTGGATAACGAACAAACCGTTTTGCGCATCAATCAAAGATTTGGTGATGGTAAGCCCTAGCCCGGTGCCTTGTTGTGCTAAGTGTGGGTCCGGCGTGGCTTGAGTGAACGCTTCTGTAACCTGGAATAATTGATCAGGCGCGATGCCGATGCCGTTATCTTTAATAATGATGATCAATTTGTTTTTATTTATCGTGGCGTTCAGCGATATGGCACCGTCGATGCCTGTAAATTTAACGGCATTGGATAAAATATTAAACAAAATTTGATTAATTGATCTCTTGTCCGCATAAAGAGTGGGCAGTGTCGCTGGTAAATTATGGGATAAATGGATGCTTTTTTGTTGCGCCATTGGGGCCATTTTATCCAGACAACCTTTGATTATATCTGCAACATTAATGTTTTCTTGAACAAAGGCGCGCTTTCCTGCTTCGATCATGGAAATGTCTAAGATGTCGTTGACTAGGGCAAGTAAATGTTCCCCGCTTTGATGTATGTCATTGATGTAATCTGTGTAATTTTTTGACCCTAGCGGACCGAAATATTCACCTTGAATTAATTCGCTAAAACCTAAAATAGCATTCAGTGGTGTTCTGAATTCATGGCTCATGGTGGCTAAAAAATCGGATTTAATTTGATTGGCTTTTTCGGCTTGGACCAATGCAAAATGGGCAGCACGTTCAGTAGTTTTTAAATCCGTGATGTCTTCGTGGATGATAATAGCACCATTAACCGACGCGTTTTTCATCAACGGAACGCTGCGGAAATTATAATGAAAAATTTTGCCGTCACGTCTTTGGATGTAACTTAATCCCAAGGCAATAAAAGGTTTTTTATTTAATGCGTTTTTGTAAACATCGACCAATCCGGCTTCGACTACGGTTGGTACGGTTAAAATATTAAGGCCTAGGTATTCATCGCGTGTATCGAAACTATTGGCATAATTATCGAGATGAAAGCTGTTGATATCAATGATTTCATAATTTTTGTTAATAACAATGACCGACACGGGGATGGATCTGAATAGTTCTTGAAATCGTTGTTCGCTTTGGCTGATGGCTTCAAAAGATGCTGTGATGTCTTTTTTCATGGTGTTGATGCCTTCAACAACATCATCGAGTTCATCAAATTTTCCCGGTGCTGAAAAGGCGCGTTTCAACTTTAATGGCGCAATGTCGTTCGCGACTTTTAAATCACGCACATATCCCGCAATATCAGATAAATGGCGGGTGATTAATCTGCCAAATAAATAAAAGATAAAAATCGCAACTAAAAAAGTTTTAATGGCATTGTTAACCAATATCACGACTAATTTTTTCACCAATCGTTTGTAGACCGCATCTAAACTGGCAACAATTTTTAATGTTCCAATTGTCAGGTTTTTACCTAAATTATTGTATAAAAGCGGAAATTCGTGTGTGACTACATAGGTTGATGTTTGTTTGCCGATGGACCAACCTGTAATGCCGACACCGGTGATTGAAAGTTGTTCAAAATCAGGAATATTGGCTAAGCCCTGTAACTGTAATTGGATGAGTTTTGCATCGACCACCCAAACGCTGGCGGTCAAACTAGAAAGCTGGGTACTTTCAACTTGTTGAATTTTTTGATCGAGCCATTTTAATTCGGTTTTATAATCCAGATAGATTTGTATTGTGGTGGCAAAAATTGTGATGAATGAACTAAATAAAATGATTAATATAATCATTCGTTTAGTGATGCGCCGGGTCGATGAGGGCGCGTCCAGTTCATTGTTTGTCCCCATTGTTTTGCGATTGCGAGTTGACGTTTGTGTATACGAGATATCTGTCATTCGGACACTTTTGTTTCGATTTGAATGAGTTTATTAAGCGCGCGTTTTTGTGCACGTTCCAGTCGCCCATCTTTTTCCATGGCCTTTAATACCTTGTCAAGTGGTGCAACTAGGGTGGCATTTTTTTTATGTAACAAATGATATAATGGAGCTCTGAATATAGGCATAGGTAAACGCGAAATTACATTAGACCTAGGATCGATTGCCAATGCCCTGAATGCCGGTATGCTGAGCCCGATGGCTTGATCAATGCGTTTGATGTGTAATAACTGAAATAGTCGTGCGTAGTCGGGGACTGTTTCAACATTCATTCCTTCGGTGGCTTTTTCCGCATAAATTTCACCGCGGATAATGCCGACGCGTTTGCCTTTTAAATCTTTCCATGATGTTGTTTTGATAACATCACCTTTGCGGTAGTAAACATAACTTATGATTTCTAATAGCGGCGTGGGGACAATCATCAAGTTTTTAAATTTTTTGGTCACCTGTTTTATACGAGCGACTTCGCCGTCACAATAACCTTCGTTTGCCATGATAAGCGAGCGGTTGCTGGGAAAAGGGGAAAATTCAACTTTTATACGGGCATTTTGATAGACTTCTTGTAAAATCAAGTTGCCCATAAAATGAACGGAAATAAGATTTGCCATACATAATTTTATGGGATTTGTTTGACTGTGTGCGGCCTTAGGAAAAGTTGCCACAGCCGCCATAACAGTGGTCAAAAAAATAAAAGAAATTGCTGAATTAAAAACAGAGCGCATGATAAATTCCAAAAATTTGGTATTTTTTACGTCTTCTATTGTCGCCTTCTATTGTCGCCTTCTATTGTCGTTAATTTTGGCCTTCGGTGCAATTTAGTTAGGGCGGCAAAACATGTTTTTGATATTTAGGCCCTATTTTATCATTTTCTGTTGTTTGTTTCAGGAAGTAAAATCATCCTTACCCACAAGTTATATCTTGCCATTTTAGCAATTAAAGTCACGTTATTGATGGTGTTTTATTGCGCAAATGAATGCTGAAGGATTAATGAAAATTCTTTCATTGCACTAGATTATGCAATGACGGATGGGTGTTTGTGACATCTTGTAATATAACAATGATTGTTTTGTTGTGTGCTTTTACTGCTTTTCAGAGATACAGCAGATTATTTATGGATGAAATTTATTCAATGTATGACGTATTTCCTCTGATTTACCGCGCGCATAGGGAGCTATTTGAACGTCCTCTTTGATGATATGATCAAATAACCAGGTTCTTAAAAAACACCGCAAAAGCTCCAGTTTCTCTTCATCCTGATGTTCTGTCCAATTTTGTGCCAAGCGGTTAACTTTTGTCAGCAGGTTGGCATGTCGCTTGCGATGATTGGTGATGTCTGGATAATTACAAACTTCCATGACCCGTTCTTCGCGTTTGAAATGATAAACGGTGTAATCAATCAAGTCATCGATGATGCCTGTGATGGCAGGATCATTGGCTTCAGTAACGGAAGCTTTGTTGAGTAATAAAATAAGCGCCTGATGATCATTGTCGATGGCGTCAATGTCCGTTCGCATGGCTTTTGTCCAAATCAACGCGTTCTGGTTTGATGCAAACGGCAATTCGATCCAGAACGTGCTGCCGATGCCTTCGCCGCTATCAAATCCGATTTTACCAGCCATACGTTCAACCAACAACTGAGTGACGGTCAAACCAATACCGGCTCCTTCTTTATATATCATTGGGTCGGCGTTCAAGCGACTGAATTTATGAAACACTTTTGCATGGTCTTTCTTGGCGATACCAATGCCCGTGTCAGTGACGGATATACGTAAAAAATTTTTATCCGTTTGATTGCCGGAAATGGTTACTGTTCCCATATTTTTATTGAATTTTACAGCATTGGATATCAAATTGATGAGGATTTGTTTTAACCTCATTTCATCAGTTCTGATGGTGGGTAATGTTTCATCGAATTTATTGATGATTTTGATGCTTCGATCCAAGCCTAATGGTTTGCTAAATTTAACACAGTTTTCAATCACCGCCGTTGCATGGACTTCATCAATTGATAAGTCCAGCTTGTCGGCTTCGATGCGAGCCAGATCAAGCACATCATTGACCAATTCCAGTAAGTGCGCCCCTCCTTCCAAAATGCTTTCGACGTAGTCATTCTGTTCTTTTTTTAAAGGGTTTTTAGGGTCAAATTGTAACATTTGTGCAAATCCAAGAACGGCATTCAAAGGGGTGCGCAGTTCATGAGACATGCTGGCTAAAAAATCGGATTTGGCTTTGTTCGCTTCGTCGGCTTTGGCTAATGCAAGGTGTAAACTTTCTTGGCTTTTTATGCGCTCTGTAATGTCGCGAAAAAAAGTAACCCGTAACACTTTTTGGTTGCGTTCGAACAAGCGTGCTTTGATTTCTGCTGGAAATAACGTGCCATCCTTTTTAATGGCGGTCACTTCGTATTCGTCTTCGATATCATTGATCATATGATCCATAACCGAGGCCAAATCTGAGCCTTTGATCAAATCTTTTGGTGTCAAGGCTAGGAATTCATTGTGGCTGTAACCAAACGTGCTTTTTGCCGCTTCGTTGCAATCTAAATATTGCCCTTTGTCGCTGATGATGATGCCTTCGGATGTCAATTCAGAGAAAAACCGGAACCGGTCATTGTTTTCCTGCAATGTCATCTTGATTGTTTTAAGATAAAAAATTAATGAAGCCGTGATGCAAATAGCAAATATGGCCAAACCACGGTTGGTTGCTTCGATCCACATCATCCCGCCCGGCGGAGACATGAAAAACCCGGTGAATGTAAGTGCCGTGCTGATTAACGCCAGATAAACAATATGGCGTCGCTTAGGCAGCCATGTACCCGTTAACATCAACGCCACATAAAGAACGCCACCTGCGACACCTAATGGCAAAGTTAAATCAATAATAAATGCTGAAACAGCGACGACGGATGATAATAAAACGGTTCTGATTTTAACTTGTTGGATCATGTTAAAAGAAATCTTTGTGAAATGTTTTTCATCATTTTTTATATTTCAAAGTTCAAATATGAATGCAAAATATATTTGAGCTCGTTAATTGCCCACAAATCAAGTTGTATTAATATGATTTGGATCAATCAATTTGCATGGATACATGGTGAAATATATCAGTAATAAAGTGTTTGTTTTAATTCATAAGATGCTTTGCGTGAATATAAAGCCCGCACTAATAGTTTTGGCAATTAATATTCCCGGTCGATACAAAAATCGATGAGCTGCAAAAATGCTTTTTTGTAAGGATTATCTTTGAAAATTCCCAACGAATCACGGGCCATGCCGCCATAGTGCCGGGCTCGCTCGACGCTGTCGACCAAGGTATTGTGTTTATCCATTAACTGAAGGGCTAAGTCAAAATCACCGTCTTGTTGATCTAAATCTTCTAAAGTGCGACGCCAGAACGTGCGTTCGTCGTCATCACCCCGACGGAACGCTAAAATCACGGGCAGGGTGATTTTTCCTTCTTTAAAATCATCACCTATATCTTTTCCCAATTTAGCTTGTTTAGCGGAATAATCCAATACATCGTCGATTAATTGAAATGCAATGCCTAAATTCATTCCGTAATTTTCCAACGCGTCTTCTTCGACACGGGGGCGCTCGGCAACCACGGCCCCGATGCGGCAAGCGGCTGCGAACAATTGCGCGGTTTTTGATTTAATGACGTCTAAATAAGCGGCTTCGCTGGTTTCCGTGTCATTGGTGGTCATCAATTGCAGGACTTCGCCTTCGGCAATGACCGATGATGCGTGGGATAAAATGCCCAACACTTTTAACGCGCCGTCTTCGACCATTAATTCAAAAGCGCGGCTGAATAAAAAATCGCCGACCAAAACGCTGGCTTGGTTGCCGAATAATGCGTTGGCCGACGCTTGGCCGCGGCGTTGATTGCTTTCATCGACGACATCATCGTGCAGTAATGTGGCGGTATGAATAAATTCAACGGCTGTAGCCAGCGTCACGTGACGCATGTCGTCGTGACCGCACATGCGTGCCGCGGCCAACGTCATCATCGGGCGCATACGTTTGCCGCCAGCATTAACTAAATGTCCTGCTAATTGGGGGATCATTTCAACGGGCGATGCCATGCGTTCGACGATCAACCGGTTGACCAATTTCATGTCATCCTTGACCAAAGCCGTCATATTATCAAGGGCCGATGACACCTTGGCTTTATTGTTTAGATTGACAACGACACCCAATGGATTGAGCTCCTCAGTGTTTTAAATAACACGATTTAAAAAATTTATTTTTTGCATGTGGCTTGCTTTAATCACGCTTGCATTATTCATGCCCCTTAATCATTATATTCAAGCATATGAATGCAAACAGGTATTGGCAAGCGCGACCTTATATCTAAGTCAACAAAATTGTGAAAGACCCCTCCATGAAAGAATTAACCCGCTCCAATGACCCTGTTTTGTTGTCATGGTTAATGTCTGGATTGGATGATATGGGCATTGATGCTGTGATTTTTGATCAGCATACCAGTATTATGGAAGGCTCCATCGGTGCTATCCCACGGCGCATTATGGTCGCTGATGATGATCACAGGCGCGCGGAACAATTACTCGAAGAAGCCATGGCTATTGAAAATGCCCCTGCCCGATGACATCGCAACAGATAGTTCTCTGACCACGTTATTGGGTGGACGCGTGCAGTTACTGCAACCGATTAACGGTTACCGCACAGCCATCGATGCCGTATTTTTAGCGGCGTTTTGTTTAGCCAAAAATAACGACCACGTTTTGGATGTGGGCTGCGGCAATGGCTCGGTCGGGTTTTGTTTAGCCGCGCGCCAAAGACACGTGCATGTGACGGGGTTGGAAGTGCAGTCTGAATTTTCCGCCCTTGCCGAACAAGGTGTCATCGCCAACAGTTTTGATCGCCGGTTCCGCATTTTTAACGGCGATTTGTTGGCGCCGCCCAGGGATATTCTTGACACGCTTTATGATCATGTCATTGCCAATCCGCCCTATATGAAATCCAGTGACGGCAATCAACCAAAATACGCAAATCAAATAACCGCCACCGTCGAAGGAAACGCAAGCCTTGGCGATTGGTTGTCGTTTTTATTAAAACGCACCAAACCAGGCGGCACGGTCACGGTTATTCACCGCGCTGATCGATTGCCTGATATCATGGCGTGGTTTCGGGATCATCACGCCAGCTTAACCGTATTGCCGATTTTACCAACTAACAATGTGGCCGCCAACCGGGTGTTGGTACGCGCCGTTAAATCATCCAAAGCCCGTTTTCAATTACAGCAGGGGTTGGTTGTTCATGACGGAAACGGGGATTACAGTGAAATGGCGTTAAAAATTTTACTTCAGGCCGAAGCCATTTAAATTTTTTCTAAGGGATGCCAGCGATCAAGTCTTGACCCGGCAATAACGAAAGCATTAAAACAAACACATGCTTGGATTTAGTTTAACAAAATTATTAGTGACGGTCGCGTTAATCGCTGGTGTTTGGTATGGTTTTAAATGGATAGCACGGATGCAGGAAATGCAGGCCGAACGCAACCGCGAAAACCGGAAAGCCGCAAGTGCGCGCACGAAAAACAAATATGGTCATAATGATGCCCCCGATGAGGGCGTCGAAGAGATGGTGCAAGCCGCCGATGGCACGTGGGTGCCCGCCTCCGAGAAACAAAAATACGACCGCCGCTAAATAGATTGACTAAAATCAGTCTGATTTTAGTGTTTTCTTTCGCAGGTGCACAATAATTTCATAAATACGTCGTTTTCTGGTGTTCTGCGCCTTGACCAAGGGCCGGTGGCTTTGTAGTTTTGCCCAACGTTTATTTCTGCCGACATGAAAGCGCCACTAATATGGCTAGCCTTAAAAGTTTTCAGCACCTGATTTTGACCCTGCAAACCTATTGGGCGGACCAGGGCTGTGTATTGTTGCAGCCCTATGATATAGAAGTGGGGGCGGGCACATTTCATCCGGCCACCACATTGCGCGCCTTGGGTCAACCGGACGATGTCTGGAATTGTGCTTATGTTCAACCGTCTAGGCGGCCAAGCGATGGCCGTTATGGTGAAAACCCAAACCGTTTGCAACATTATTATCAATTCCAAGTTTTGCAAAAACCATCCCCCGATAATATCCAAGACCTGTATTTAGGTAGCCTGAAAACCATCGGCATCGATCCTGAAAACCATGACATCCGGTTCGTTGAAGACGATTGGGAAAGCCCGACCTTGGGCGCGTGGGGACTGGGTTGGGAAGTCTGGTTGGATGGCATGGAAGTATCCCAATTTACCTATTTCCAACAAGTCGGCGGCTATGATTGTCATCCGGTTGCTGTGGAATTGACCTATGGTTTGGAACGTTTAGCCATGTACGTTCAAGGCGTTGAAAACGTTTACGATTTAGATTGGGATGGGGTCGATAAAGACAAAGGTGGTAAAACATACGGCGATATTTTCCATCAAGCCGAAGTTGAATATTCAAAACACAATTTTGAATTGGCCGACACCGACATGCTGACCCGCCATTTCGCAGATGCGGAAAAAGAATGTACGGCTTTATTGGATCAGAACCTGACATTGCCAGCCTATGATTATTGCCTGAAAGCCAGTCATTTATTTAACCTGTTGGATGCCCGTGGTGTCATTAGCGTCACCGAACGCCAAGCCTATATTGGCCGGGTTAGGACTTTATCCAAAGGCGCTGTACGCCAATGGTTGATTTCCCAAGGGGTTGAGGTCCAGTAATGGCTGAATTTTTACTTGAACTGTTATGCGAAGAAATCCCGGCCCGTATGCAAATCCAAGGCGCCCGCGACATCGCCGCGAAATTTCAAGCAGCCCTAGATAAAGCTGGATTAACCCACGGCCCAGTGCGCCATTTTTCAACGCCTAGGCGCCTGGTTTTGGTCATCAATGATTTAATCAACGCCCAACCGGATAGCACGGATGAACGTCGCGGCCCAAAAATTGACGCCCCGGAACAAGCCATCAATGGATTTTTAAAATCCGTTGGTAAAACCCGTGATCAAGTGGTCGAGCGCGAAACTAAAAAAGGCGCTTTTTTATTCGCTGAAATCCACACCAAAGGGCGGTTGACAGCTGATGTGTTGGCTGAATTGTGTCCTACCATTTTGGCCTCGGTGGGTTGGCCTAAATCCATGCGTTGGGGCTGCAATACATTCACGTGGGTGCGCCCGGTGCATTCTGTGTTGGCTGTATTCTCTGGTGACGTTGTTGATTTTGAATTCGCCGGTATCCGGTCGGGAAAGCAAACTGTCGGTCACCGTTTTTTAAATCCCGCATCGTTCACAGTCACGGATTATGAAGATTATCAGCAAAAACTTAGAAATGCTCATGTCATTGTTGATCAGGATGAACGCCGTCAATCGATTAAACAGGCGGCCACTGATTTGGCAATCGAGCACGCGTTGACCTTGAAACCCGATGATGGGTTATTAAACGATGTCGCCGGATTGGTTGAATGGCCGGTGGCGTTAATCGGGTCTATTGATGATGCGTACATGGATTTGCCTGTAGAAGTTCTTGAAACTTCGATGAAAAAAAATCAATTTTATTTTTCAACCCTTGATCAGAACGGCAACCTTGCCAACCGCTTTGTCGTTATTGCCGCGACCGAGGCCCGTGACGGTGGCCAAAAAATTATAGCTGGTAATGAACGCGTATTGCGCGCGCGGTTAGCCGATGCCCGGTTTTTTTGGGACCAAGACCGGAAACAAACGCTATCAAGCCGCACACCGGCTTTACAAAAAATTACATTTCATGCCAAATTGGGCACGTTGGATGAAAAAACCGACCGGGTGCAAGCCTTGGCCACCGAAATTGCGGACCAGATAGATGGTGCCGACCGAGATTTGGTGCGGTCGGCCGCGCGCTTGGCCAAAGCGGATTTAACCACGGGTATGGTTGGTGAGTTTGCCAACTTACAAGGCGTCATGGGTCGTTATTACGCATTACAAGATGGTGAAAAGCCGGCCGTCGCCAACGCCATCCAAGACCATTACGCGCCACTTGGCCCTGATGATTTTTGCCCGAAAGCCCCTGTTAGCATATCGGTCGCCATGGCCGATAAAATTGATACGCTTTGCGGGTTTTGGTCCATTGATGAAAAACCAACAGGATCAAAAGATCCCTTTGCTTTGCGGCGCCAAGCTTTGGGCGTGATCCGCATTATCATGGAAAACAAATTGCATGTATCTTTGTTGCCGTGGTTTGAAAAATCTACAGGGGATAAGAATATCAGCTTGTCGTTGTTGCAATTTTTCGCTGATCGGCTGAAAGTTTTCCTAAAAAACCAAGGCGTGCGTCATGATCATATTGATGCGATTTTTAAATTAAAGCCCGAAGACAATTTATTGCGTTTATTGGCACGGGTGGATGCCTTGTCAAAATTTTTGGCAACAACGGACGGCGACAATTTATTAACGGCTTACCGGAGGGCGGCCAATATTTTGCGCATCGAAGAAAAAAAAGATGGTGTTGTTTATGACGGTGACGTTGATGCGAACCTGTTTTTGGCGAATGAAGAACACGCCGTGTCGGATGCTTTGGAGAACGCCAGCGACTGTATAAAAATCCACTTGGAAAACGAAGAATTCACTGAAGCTATGACCGTTTTGGCAACGTTGCGCGCCCCTGTGGATGCGTTTTTTGATGACGTTATTGTTAATGACATTGATGCCCAAATTCGGCGTAACAGATTAAAATTATTATCCGGCATTCGCACCGCTCTTGATGGGGTTGCGGATTTTTCATCGATCGAAGGTTAACGTTAAAGGATACCGAACACATGGCAGACAAATGGGTTTACAGTTTTGGCGACGGGGCTTCCGAAGGCCGGGCTGATATGAAGAACCTGTTGGGTGGCAAAGGTGCCAATCTTGCAGAAATGTCCAGCATTGGTATTCCCGTGCCACCGGGATTTACTTTAACCACGGATGTCTGCACGGCCTATTATGATGCCGGGGAAACATATCCGGTAACCTTAAAATCCGAAGTTGATGCGGCATTATCTGTGGTCGAAGGCTTAACCGGCCGCGGCTTTGGCAACGCCCATAATCCGTTGCTGGTTTCGGTCAGATCCGGTGCGCGGGCATCCATGCCGGGCATGATGGACACGGTTTTGAATTTGGGTCTTAATGATGAAACAGTTATTGGCTTGGCAACCGGGTCCGGTGACGAACGTTTTGCCTATGACAGTTACCGACGTTTTATTCAAATGTATTCCGACGTTGTTTTGGGTGTCGAACACCACAATTTCGAAGACATTTTAGAAGACTATAAACAAGACAATGCAAAATCGTTAGACACTGATTTAAACGCCGATGATTGGAAAAAGGTCGTCGCTGAATTTTTAGAAATGGTCGAACACGAATATGGCCAACCGTTCCCGCAGAACCCCCATGACCAATTGTGGGGGGCCATCGGTGCGGTGTTCGGATCGTGGATGAATGCTCGCGCCAATGCGTATCGCCGCATTCATAATATTCCAGCAGCTTGGGGAACAGCGGTTAATATCCAAGCCATGGTTTTTGGTAACATGGGTCAAGATAGCGCCACGGGGGTCTGTTTTTCGCGCAACCCGGCAACCGGTGAAAATGCATTTTATGGTGAATTTTTAATTAATGCCCAAGGCGAAGACGTGGTGGCTGGAATTCGCACACCGCAACCGTTGACCGAGGCTGAAAAACAAATCAGCCTCATTGACCTGCCTTCGATGGAAGGCGAGATGCCGATTATTTTCAAAGAACTGGATGATATCCGCTCGCGTCTGGAAAATCATTACCGCGATATGCAGGATATGGAATTCACGGTTGAACGATCGAAACTATGGATGCTGCAAACCCGGAACGGTAAACGTACGGCCAAAGCCGCATTACGTATTGCCTGTGATATGGTGGATGAAGGTTTATTAACGGAACGCCAAGCCATCGACAGCATTGACGCTCATCAATTGGATCAATTATTACATCCGACTTTGGACGTCAACGCCGATAAAAAAATCATTGGCCGGGGGTTACCATCCAGCCCGGGGGCGGCCACTGGACAAATTGTGTTTACCGCCGAAGACGCGGAAAAAGCCGTTGAAAATGGTGTCAAAGTTATTTTGGTACGTACCGAAACCAGCCCCGAAGACATCAGCGGGATGCACGTTTCCGAAGGTATATTGACCACCCGTGGCGGCATGACATCGCATGCGGCGGTGGTGGCGCGCGGCATGGGCATCCCCTGTGTATCGGGGGCGGGAAATTTGCGTGTGGATATGAAAAACCGCACGCTGACGGCCGCTTCAATTGTTTTAAACGAAGGCGATATCATCACTATTGATGGCGCTAGCGGTGAAATTATTTCAGGTGCCGTTGCTATGATTTTACCTGAATTAACCGGTGATTTTTCCAGACTGATGGAATGGGTGGATAAAGTCCGCACATTAAAAGTCCGGACCAACGCCGAAACCCCAGAAGATGCAAAAACCGCGCGTAAATTTGGTGCCGAAGGCATTGGGCTTTGCCGTACGGAACACATGTTTTTTGATGCCAAGCGCATTATCCATGTACGCGAAATGATTTTGGCGGAAAACGAGACCAACCGCCGAATTGCTTTGGATAAATTGTTGCCTTTTCAACAACAAGATTTCACGGATTTGTTTTCCATTATGGAAAGTTTGCCGGTGACTATTCGTTTGTTGGATCCGCCATTGCATGAATTTTTGCCGCATAGCGAAAATGACATTAATGATGTGGCCGCGGCCATTGGTTTTGATGCAGGCATCATTCGCGAACGTTTAGATGAATTATCTGAGGTTAATCCCATGTTGGGCCACCGGGGATGTCGGTTAGGTATCACCTATCCTGAAATCTATGAAATGCAGGCCCGCGCCATATTTAATGCGGTGGCTGAATTGGCGAAAAATGGTCATACGGTGGCACCTGAAATTATGATCCCGCTGGTTATCGATGAACCAGAATTTAAAATGTTAAAAGCGGTGATTGACGGCGTTGCGGCTGAGGTTGAAAAATCATCTGGGCAAACGCTTAACTACACCGTTGGCACCATGATTGAATTACCGCGTGCGGCACTCCGGGCCGGTGATATTGCTAAAACGGCCGAATTTTTCAGCTTTGGCACCAATGATTTAACGCAAGCCACTTTTGGTTTTTCCCGCGATGACGCAGCCAAATTTTTAAACATTTATTACCAAAAAGGTGTGCTGGCGATGGACCCGTTTCAAACCTTGGATCAAGACGGCGTTGGTGAATTAATACGCATAGCCGCCGAACGCGGGCGCGCGACACGCCCGGATATTAAACTGGGGATTTGCGGTGAACATGGCGGCGATCCGGCATCGGTGAAATTTTGCCATGATGTGGGTTTGGATTATGTGTCATGTTCCCCGTACCGGGTGCCCATTGCACGGCTTGCCGCAGCGCAGGCTGTTAAGTAACCGATTGTTTTGGTTGGTAAGGCGAAGAATTTGTGTTTAATCCTTTGTTTATAGGTTTTCTGCATTATATTAAATAAGCGTAGTCGGTGGATATTTCTGTTAATCAATGGCTTAGGTATTTATATTTTGAAAAATTCTTTACAAATTGAGGATTTTTTGCTACATTTAGTGCGTTCTAGGGTTTTAATTCGTAAATAAATTTTGACAAAAAATAATCAAATGACAATTGAAAGGAATGTTCTAATGAAAAACGGTGGAGACGGTCTCGGTTAATAAAGTAATTTTAAGTTTGCTTGAAAATACTTGCATCTAGCATTCTGTTTCAAGATGTGCAATGAATAACTCTTCTACCTTTTGGGGAAGGGTTTTTTTGTGGGAAAAAATATAATAGAAATTGTTGCAGGACTTGTCTTTGCAGTTTTGTTACTGGCAAGCATCTCAGCGGGTTATGAATTCATTACGCGCCCCGGCGGTTGGAACACAGATTTCACCATAGATGATTTGTATGGTTTTTTATACTTACTGCCAACCATAGCATTCCTTGTTTATATCATTTTTTCTGAATCGGGTGGCATAAAAATAACAATTACCGACAAAACGGGTGATTTTCTTTTTATGGGTTCGATTACCCTAATTGCAATTTTCTTTATAATTGCGACATTAAAAATTAAGCCTGAATCCATTGCGATTATTGGAGCCACCGTATTTGCCACAATTGGTTGGTTATTTAATAACCGCCAAACAGCCAAGCACTTTATAAAAAAACATACATTCGATACTGTAATTGAGTTTCGGTCCAGTTCAGAGATGTATAAACATCGCTGTAACATTTTCCTTCACCATGAATACGGTAATGGATTAAGTGAAACAGAATATGATAAATGGAAAGAATCTAGAAATAACAAATGGGCCAAGGGCGAGGGTGTAAAAACATGTAATCCGTTTTGTGAAAATCAGGCGGCGGATCAATTGTCGGTTCCCCCTTTAGATTCCCTAGTCTATATTCTCAATTCATATGAATATATGGCCTATGGTATTGAGCACAAAGAATTAGATTACACCATAATTCGGGATAATATTGGCTCGTCTATGTATAACTTTTTCAATTTGTACCGGGTCCATCCCGAAACGGTTAATGGAAATAATTCAGATACCTATAAGTATTTGATTGATTTGATGCAGCGTTTTCGTAACGATAAAGTCCTGTTTCCGGAAGGTCCCCCTGATCTATACAATCCCAACGGTGTTAAAGCTTCTGAATAAGATTTGTAATCATTAACCTTGTCCTAAAAATCAATTATTCCCGGCGGATAAAAATAGTCCAATCGGGCAAGGGTTTATCAATGGACAGCCGCACGTTGCCGGATAAATGTTGGCTGCAAAAATCAAAAAAAAGTTTGGGGTCAGCGTAATACAGCCCTAAAAATTTATCAGGCGTGTCATGGTGCAACATGTTAAACACCAAACCTTTGCGGCTGGTGCGCCACAATCCAGATAAACTGGCTTTGACATAGTCCGTCCATTGATTATCATCCGTTCCCATGTGCATATTATAGGTCCCGGAAATAAACGTGTAGTCGACGGTTTCCGTGGCTTTTAGGTGCCTGACAAAATGCGCGCGCGGATCTTGAATACCAAATTGCGCGGCCTCGATCATTTTTTGTGACATGTCGGTGCCGATGTACCGGCTTTTTTGCATCACCGGGTGATCTTTTAAATATTCAAATAATGCACCATATCCACAGCCAAAATCATGGATACTGATGCCGCCTGCTTGATCGATATCATCAAATATATCAACTAAAATTTGATAGCGTTTTTGTTGCATGTCATGGTTCAGCCAAAACACGGCGCGGGCTTCGGGGCCGAATTCGCTCAACCTATTTTCATAAGCTTTGGTCGCCATAGCCAAAACCGGCGTTGCATTTTTTAAAGCGATTTGTTGATTATCATCCATTTGGGTTGGGCGTTACTGTGGCTGTCAGACAGGTCATTGCATCAGTGTTATCGAGCGCGTCAATGCGCAATAAAGCCAATCCGATGCCTGATTGAGACGATCTCATTTCACCAACATTTTTTTCATTTTGCATAATGTCAGCACCAATATCGGGTATGGGGCCAGAAATAGTGACCATAGTCATGCGTTTTTTGACCAAGCCACGGTATTTCGTACGGGCAGTTAATTCTTGGCCCATGTAACAGCCTTTGTCCCAATCAATGGCGTTCAATTCTTCGTATCCACTTTCCAAAAGCGTCGATTTTTCTGGTGTTAAATCTATACATCCATCGGGTAAGCCTAATTTCAAACGGTGTAAATTATAATCGGTTTTGGTCGTTATTGAATAGCTGTTATCGGTTGACAATTGTTGAATAGCCGAACGCGGCAAGACCGCCCTGAACCCGGCCTCTGGTTTTCTCGGGTCAATATATAAAACAGCCTCTGGGATATTCAAAACAGGGGGCGTATCCGTTGTTTGGTCATAAATTGCGACCACAGATAAATTTTGCGATAAATTAGTTATTTCAACATCGGAACGTAATTTATACAGACGTAGTTTTTTCATCAATGTATCGGCGACCGATGCATCACAATCCAACATCACGCCATTTTTGTACGGCATAACAAAAAAATCGAATAAAAATTTACCTTGTGGGGTTAATAATGTAGCAAACATCACATTACCTTCCGCCACTTTTTTCATATCATTAGAAATTAAGCCTTGTAAAAAATCGCTGTGATCGGCCCCGGTGATGGCAATCAATGCACGGTTATCAAGGATTGTTAAGCTGTTGGTTGGTAATTGGGGCATTGGCAAAATCAAGTTCCTGTTGGATCGGTTAAACATACCTAGGGTCCATACTCATTCAATTTATGCAATTCTGTTTGCAAAACAAGGGATTTAGCCAAATGAAACAGCTGCAGGACATGTATAATATATTCAAGGCTGTTTTTATGCCAGATCAATCGTTTGTTTTACACACCCAAACGGGCACGTCATATATATTCACCAAATGTGTCAAAAGGCCTTGAAAATGCACCATATTTCCTGCATTATTTATTCTGTTTGGTGAACAAATCTGCTCGCGCAGAATGGATGAATTGCCAAGGGGACAAATGAGTATGGACCCTGTATCGGGTTATCGGCAGGCTTTTCAAGAGCACTGTGACAGCTTATAAACGTGCAACGATAATTAAAGGTCCATAATGCGTATTTTGTTTATATCATCAACCCGTGTGGGCGATGCGGTTTTATCAACAGGCTTGCTCAATAAAGTTTTAAGTGACCATCCGGGGGCTCGGGTGACGATTGCCTGTGGTCCGGCGGCAGCCGGGGTGTTTACCGATGTGCCGGGCTTAGAACGCCTGATCGTGTTGGACAAAATGGTATTTTCATTTCATTGGTTGAATATGTGGTCACAAACCATTGGCCATGTTTGGGACATCATGATCGATTTACGCAATGCGCCGTTATCATATTTATTGGTCAAGAAAAAAAGTTACCGCATGGTTCGGGCGCGCACGGGCGGTCATCGGATCAGGCAAATTGCACAAATTATGGGTTTGGCCGATACTCCGCCTAGTCCAAAAATGTGGATCGGAAATCAACACCGGGCACAAGCTTTGCAATCTATACCGGACGGACCACCCGTATTAGCCATCGGGCCGACGGCCAATTGGGTTGCCAAAACATGGTCCCCGGATCAGTTTTTGGAATTGGCATTACGGTTAACCGCCGCTGACGGTATTTTGCCGGGTGGCCGTATCGCCCTTTTTGGCCGTGATGATGAACGCCCGCAAGCTTTACGTTTAATCGAAGCCATCCCTGATGATCGTTTAATCGATTTGGTTGGCCGGGTGGGATTATTGGATATCGCGGCCTGTTTCAGGCGGTCCGCATTATATGTTGGTAACGACAGCGGTTTGATGCATATCGCCGCCGCCTGCGGGATACCGACTTTGGGATTATTCGGTCCCAGCCAGTTTGAACATTATGCGCCGTGGGGCAAAAAATGTGCAGTGGTTTCGACAAAAATCCCTTTTGAAAAAATTTTCCCGGCGAATTTTGATCACCGTAATACAGGGTCTTTGATGGACAGTTTGTCCGTTGATGCTGCTGAACAGGGCGCGCGCAAATTATGGGATAAAGTGGGGCGTACGGTATGAACGGTGTTCATTTATCTGCCGTCATCAGCGTGCATAACGAACAAGACCAGCTTGCTGCTTGTTTAGAAACCCTATCTTTTGCTGACGAAATTGTTGTTTTGTTGGATGATTGCAGTGATGCATCAAAACAAATTGCTGAAAAATTTACCGACCGGATCGTTTTTGGTAATTGGGCCATCGAAGGTGACCGCAGGAACGCAGGTATTGATGCATGTTTTGGTACATGGGTTTTTGAAATAGATGCTGATGAACGTGTGCCTGAAAACTTGGCCCAAGAGATTTTGGCGACTGTTAAAGTCAGCAAATACGCGTGGCATGAAATTCTGGTGGATAATTACATCGGCGATCGGTTGGTGCGCTGGGGTTGGGGCGCGTCGTTTGGCAAAGCGGCCTATCCGGGATTGTTTTTAAAAACCGCCAAAATTTGGGGGCAACAACGTGTGCATCCACAATTGGCATGGGTCGGGGATAAAGGCCCAATGCTAAAAAACCGGCTTGATCATCATGTGGACCGTAATATTTCCGACATGATCAAACGCTTGGATAATTATTCAAATGCCCGGGCTCGCGATTTAATCGACAGCGGCCAAATAGGATCTTTAGCCAATAACGTGCGGCGATTTTTCTCACGTTTTATCAAATGTTATTTTTTCCGAGGAGGCTACCGCGAAGGCGGATATGGTTTGTTAATCGCATTGTTTGCAGGCTTGTTTCCATTGATATCCCACCTTAAAGCGAGAGAAGAAAAAAATAGCTGATGGCACGAATTTTATTGGCCGATGACGGCATTGAATTTGATGGGAAAACACCTCAAACGTCACCTTTGGGCGGGGTCGAAAGTTCGGTTGTAGCGCTGGCAACTGAACTGGCAGCGCGTGGTCATGATGTCTTTGTGCGCAATAATTGCGGGCAACCTCTAGACTATAAAGGCGTCCATTGGCATCCCATTGAAGACGGACAGCCTTGGCCCGACAATATCGATTTATACATCGCCAACCGTGGTGATAAGCTGATCAATAAAATGCCCGGTGCCGCACGCACGGTGTTTTGGATCCATAATCCGGCGACTTATTTATTAAAATGGCGTTATCAGTGGAAATTATGGCGCAAAAAACCAGCGATTATTTTTATCGGCGATTATCATAAAAAAACCTATCCCATCTACGCTATGGGCGGGGATCGGATTGTTATTCCTTACGGCCTTCCGGATCGATTTTGTCACGCATCAAAACGGCCAACACCGGATGCCAAAGCCATATTTACCTCTAATCCTTTGCGCTCATTAGATTGGTTGTTGGATCGGTGGCAATATGACATTCAACCCCATGTGCCACATGCCAACCTGCATTTATTTGCAGGATCGACAACATACGGCCATGTGGGAGAGGGAAAAAAATCTGCCATGGATGTGGTTTTGGATAAAGCTCAGCGATTAAAAAACAAAGGCGTGATCCTTAGAGGGCCGGTGGATAAACAAACGCTGATTGATGAACTGGAAACGTCCCGGATCATGATTTACCGTGGTGATATCAACGAAACTTTTTGTTTGGCCGTTGGCGAAGCCCAAGCGTTAGGCGTACCAACGGTGGTTCAAAATTTAGGCTCTGTTGTTGAACGTGTAAAACATGACCTTACAGGATATGTGGCCGAAAATGATGATGCGTTTTCAGCCGCCGCGATTAAACTATTAAAAGACGATGATTTGTGGCAACGTCAACACCAAGCGGCCCTTGATCAACAGCGTCATTGGCGGTGGGCTGATGCAGCGGCGGAATTTGAAAAATTGATCACCATGCCTAAAGGTGGGGAATAGAAATGAAAATTTTACAAGCCATAGCTGGAGCAGAATTTGGTGGCGCCGAAGCTTTTTTCGTGCGCTTGGCTGGCGGTTTTCAGCGCGCAAGGTTAGATCAACGCGTATTAATCCGCGACCATCCGGCGCGCGTCAAACTCTTAACTAACCAAGGCGTCGATGTCACTCAATTGCCATTTGGCGGGCAGTTTGATTTTAAAACCAAACGCGCATTTAAAGCAGCGATTAATGATTTTAAACCGGACGTTGTTTTAACTTGGATGAACCGGGCGACCCGGTTTTGCCCAAAAGGTGACTTTCAACACGTGGCGCGGTTGGGCGGTTATTACGATTTGAAATATTACCAAAACTGCGATCATTTAGTGGGTAATACCAATGACATCGTTGATTATTTAACCAACCGTGGATGGGATAAAAACAAAGCCCATTATTTGCCAAATTTTGTCAGCGCCGATCATGGTGCAGACGCATTACCGCGTAAAAATTTCTATACACCCAAAGAAGTACCATTGATTGTGGCTATGGGGCGGCTGCATGAAAATAAAGCTTTTGATGTTTTGCTCAATGCTCTGTCCCGGGTGCCTAATGCCTATTTATGGATCGCGGGCGAAGGCCCAAAACGCGGCGAATTAGAAACGCTAGCTGAAAAATTAGCCATTAAACCAAGGGTACGGTTTTTAGGCTGGCGCGATGATATTCAATCGTTGATGAAAACGGCTGATTTGTTTGTATGCCCATCTCGCCATGAACCGTTGGGCAATGTGGTCATCGAAGCTTGGGCATTGGGTGTGCCCGTTGTCGCCACCGACAGTATGGGGCCGGGTATGTTAATTGATCATTTGGAAAATGGATTGTTAGCCCCCGTTGATGATGCCCGCGCTTTATCAGAAGCCATTCGCTACGTGTTGGACACACCCGGTGTGGCATCAAAAATTACCGAAAACGGTTTGAAAAAATACAATGATCTTTTCACTGAAAATAAAGTGGTAGAACAATACATTGACTTTTTTAACAAGGTCACTGATTGATGTGTGGCATTGCCGGATTGATGGCTTTGCAAGGGGCGAGCCCGTCAATTGATGTATTATCGACCATGGCCGATCAACTGCAACACCGTGGCCCCGATGGACGCGGTCATTCTGTGATGGGTGATACCGGATTGATCCAAACCCGGTTGGCGGTTATTGATCTAGCTGGTGGGGATCAGCCTTTATTTTTAAATGCCGATAACGAACAAGACCGTTTGACGTTGGTCGCCAACGGTGAAATTTATAATTACCGTGAGCTTAAATCAGGTGACGCGCCGGGTGATTATCTGACTCATTCTGATTGTGAGCCACCGTTATATTTATACCAAAAATACGGCATCGATTACGCCATACATTTGCGCGGCATGTACGCCATTGCTATTCATGATGGGCCGAAAAATAGACTGGTCATATCGCGGGACCCGTTTGGTATCAAACCGCTTTATTACGGCATTAACCAAGATGGGTTTGTTTTTGCGTCACAACCATCAGCATTTACCAAAACCGGATTAGCCACGCCAACCCTTAATAAAAACCGCGCCCTTGAATTGTTGCAATTGCAATTTTCAACGGGCCGGGAAACTTTGTTTAACGGTATTTACCGTGTTATGCCCGGCGAAACGTTAGTGGTTGAAGGCGGCCACGTCACGGAAAGTTTTCAAGTCGCCGCCCTGCCAACGGACGAGCCTTTAAAAGTGTCTGTGAAAGACGCACTGAAACAATTAGATCAAACTTTTGAAGAAAGTGTTGATTTCCACCAACGCTCCGACGTGCCTTACGGTATGTTTTTATCGGGTGGCGTTGATAGCTCGGCATTGTTAACCATGATGGCGCGGCTCAATGACCGACCTGTTGAAACGTTTACCGCTGGGTTTTCCGGAACCGATGTGGCCGATGAACGGGATCATGCGAAAACGGTCGCTCAATCGTTGGGTGCCAACAACACCTGTATTGATTATGGGGCCCAAGATTTTTGGACAACGTTGCCGGAAATTGCCCGTATCATGGATGACCCTGCGGCAGATTACGCTTTGTTGCCAACCTATAAGTTAGCGGCGGCGGCTAAAAATGCTGGATTAAAAGTGGTGTTAAGCGGCGAAGGCGGTGATGAATTATTCGCAGGCTATGGCCGTTATCGGCGGGCATCACGGGCGCGCGTTCTGGGGGGGCGTCCTATGCGTCAATCGGGGGCATTGGATGCATTGGGTGTGCTCAAAAATGATGGACAAGGTTGGCGCGACGGCATTACCCAACAAGAACAAAACTTGCCGCCCTATTTGACCGAACTGCAAAAAAACCAAGTGTTGGATTGTCATGATTGGTTGCCCAACGATTTATTGTTAAAACTCGACCGTACTTTGATGGCTCACGGTGTTGAAGGTCGGGTGCCGTTTTTAGATGCTAAAATGGCGGATTTTGCCTTTCGGTTGCCGGATAACTTAAAAAATAGGCGTGGTCATGGTAAATGGATTTTGAGAAAATGGCTGGAAAAACATTTAGCTGTTAGTCAACCGTTTTCGTCTAAAAAAGGTTTCACCGTGCCCGTTGCCGGATGGATCGCGGATAAAGCCCAGCACTTGGCACCGTTGGTTGCCCATCAACCGGGTGTTGAACAGTTATGCCACGGCCCAGCCGTTGAAAATTTGTTCATTTCTCTGGCAAATGGTCCCCAAAATAAACACATTGGTAAAGCCGCGTGGCACCTTTTATTCTATTCTTTGTGGCATCAGTCCCATATTATGGGCATCAAATCCGGCGGCGATGTATTTGAAACGTTGACAGAAATATAATGATGACTGATAAACAATTGACAATAATCCAGCCCGACGATTGGCATTTACATGTCCGCGGTGGTGACGTTTTAAAAACTGTCATGCCTTATACCGCACGTACATTTGCGCGCGCTATCATTATGCCCAATTTAAAAAATCCGGTAACCACAGCCGCGCGGGCGCGAACTTACCGTGATGAAATCATGGCTTGTGTTCAGGATGGTGTGAATTTCACGCCCTTGATGACCAGCTACCTGACCGATGATACGGATGCATTCGATTTAGAACAGGGATTTGCCGCCGGTTATTTTACAGCCGCCAAATTGTATCCAGCGGGCGCCACGACCAATTCCGAAAACGGCGTGACGGATATTAAAAACATCTCCACGGCATTGCGTGTCATGGAACGCATCGGCATGCCGTTGTTGGTGCACGGCGAAGTAACGGATGAAAACGTTGATATTTTTGACCGCGAAGCCGTCTTTATAGAGCGCATTTTAACCCCGCTGATGAATAATTACCCCGCATTAAAAATTGTATTTGAACATATCACAACCAAAGACGCCGTTGATTTTGTTGTTGGGGAAAACAACAATATAGCCGCCACCGTGACGCCGCATCATTTGATGGTTAACCGAAATGCGTTGTTCAAAGGCGGGCTTAACCCACACATGTATTGCTTGCCTGTGATCAAACGGGAACGTCACCGCTTGGCATTGCGGGATATTGTCACCAGTGGGCACAAACGGTTTTTCTTGGGCACCGATTCCGCGCCGCATTTTACTCGCGACAAAGAAACGAACTGTGGATGTGCTGGCATTTTTTCTTCTTATTCAGCCCTTGAACTCTATGCCCAAGTGTTCGGTGAAGAAAACGCCCTTGAAAATCTTGAAGCTTTCGCCAGCTTAAATGGGCCTGAATTTTATGGCCTGCCCGTTAATGAAAAGCGAGTGACGCTTAGCCGAGTACCCTATGTCATACCCAATGCTATTGATGTTGGCAGGGACCAGATACAGCCGTTCATGGCGGGGGAAACATTAAACTGGTCGGTGACCGATAATGGTTGAAACGCATCCCGCATTGTTGGCCGAAAACATCCATAAATCTTTTGGCCCTTTGCATGTCCTGAAAGGCGTCACGATGAGCGCCGACGTTGGTGATGTGATCTCGATCATCGGCAGTTCCGGGTCGGGCAAAAGCACGTTTTTGCGCTGCATCAATTTTTTGGAAACCCCGGATCAGGGGCGTATCGTGGTTGGCGGCGAAGAAGTCCGCGTTAAAACGGATAAATCAGGTAACAGCACAGACGCTGATTCCAAACAAATTGATCATTTGCGCACACGTTTGGGCATGGTTTTTCAAAACTTTAATTTGTGGTCGCATATGACCGTATTGGAAAACGTGATCGAAGGCCCGGTTCATGTGTTGGGTCAGGATAAAAAACTAGCCGTCACAGAGGCCGAAGCTTTATTAGACAAAGTTGGCATTGCCGAAAAACGTCATCAATATCCGTCGGAATTATCTGGCGGGCAACAACAACGTGTGGCCATTGCCCGGGCGCTGTGTATGCATCCGGATGTGTTGTTGTTTGATGAACCAACATCGGCACTGGATCCTGAATTGGTCGGTGAAGTTTTAAAAGTCATGCGCGATTTGGCAAACGATGGCCGCACCATGATTGTCGTCACTCATGAAATGAGCTTTGCCCGTGATGTATCGAACAAAGCGATTTTTTTAGACGACGGCCTGATTGCTGAACAAGGCACACCGGATCAACTGTTCACTAACCCCGAAACCGAACGCCTTAATAAATTCCTCAAACGTGCGTTATAAAAAACGCGGGTTAGTTATCGTAATAAACGCGGGTATATTTTTGTAATAAACGCGGGTATCTTTTTACAATAAACGCGAGTACACTGTTTGCTGATTTATTCATGTTGATTGATAATGAATACAGGAGACAGCAATGCTAAACTTTTTTCCTAGATGGCAATATACTACGATTAAAAGGGCAGCAAACGAACGCCGTGTATTGTTTTTGGCCGGGCCGCGTCAGTGCGGTAAAACCACGCTGGTAAAACATTTGAATATGCCGAATAGCGAATATCGAACTTTGGATAATGAAGCATTGCGTGAGGCGGCTAAGGCAGATCCACATGGTTTTGTTGACCACAAAAAATCGATGCTTATTATCGATGAAGTTCAACGTGTCCATTCTTTACTCACCGCAGTCAAGCTAGTTGTTGATGATAACCGAAAGCCGGGTCAGTTTTTACTAACGGGTTCGGTTAATATTCAAAGCCTGCCAAGTGTCAATGAATCGTTAGCAGGGCGAATATCAAAAGTCAGGTTGCGTCCTTTGACCGAAGGTGAAATTAGTGGAGGAGAGCCCAAATTTCTGAACAAAGCATTTGAACAGGATTTTGCGTCTTATTCTGTAAGAGGATATGGCCGTGATGATGTATTTAATGCTGCGTTTCGTGGCGGATTTCCTGAAGTCATAAAACTTGGAAGTCGAGAACGCCGCCGCTGGCATAATGATTACATGGATGCTTTACTGGAACGTGATCTGAAAGATATAGCAAATATCCGACGTAAAGATGCCATGGCCGAACTTGTTAAAGTATTGGCTTCATGGTCGTCAAAATTTATGGACATATCATCGATCCAGTCGAAATTATCCATTCAGCGGCAAACGCTTGAAACTTATATTAATGCGCTTGAGACCCTGTTTATCGTCGAACGAGTTCGACCATGGACAAAAACCGATTATCAGCGGGTGGGAAAGCATAGTAAGAATTATTTTACAGACAGTGGCCTTATGGCTTCGGTCCTGAAATGGCGTGCAGATGACGTTCGTTTGAATGCGGACCGAATTGGTAAATTATTTGAAACTTTTATTTTTGCCGAACTTTCGTCTCTTGTTGATATGAGCGATGGGGAATATGCGCTTTTTCAATATCGTGACCGGGAAAAACGTGAAATTGATTTTATTATAGAACGTGATGATGGCGCATTGCTGGGTATTGAAGTCAAAGCATCATCATCGTTTCAAAACAGTGATTTTAAACATTTAAAATGGTTTAGGGATAACCTTGCCGGGGACCGTCCGTTTGTTGGCATTGTCCTTTATGCGGGTGTATTTCCCGCCTCTTTGGGAGAAAATATCCACGCCATACCTTATGGTTATTTATGGTAGACAATTGAATTTCTAACTGATTGACGTCTTTGAAACCGTCCAGACATTAAGACCAGAGTTTGACGAACGCCATAGATCGGGTAAGCTGCATCAGTAAAATAAAACAAAGGGGAAATTTAATGTATAAAATAATTCTATCATCACTGTTTACTGTCGCTCTATGGGCCGTGCCGGTATCAGCGCAAATGTATAAATCCATCACGGTGGCGACCGAGGGCGCGTATGCACCGTGGAATTTTAAAGACGCATCCGGTAAATTGATCGGGTTTGAGTTGGATTTGGCGCGGGATTTATGTAAACGCATGAACGTTAAATGCACGATTGTTGAGCAAGCTTGGGACGGTATCATCCCGTCATTAAAAGCCGGCAAATATGACGCGATTATGGCTGGCATGTCGATCACGGATAAACGTAAAAAAGTCATTACGTTCTCTAGGTCTTATGCTGCGACACCAGCCAGTTTCGTTGTTTTGAAATCCAGCAAAGATGCTAAATTTATGACACCAATGGAAAACATCAACTTGCAAGAGGTTGATAAACAAGAAAAAACGACGTTGGACCTGACCATTAATCAGTTCAAAGGTAAAACCGTTGGCGTACAAACCGCCACCACACATGAAAATTTTCTAAAAGAATATTTTGGCAAAGACGTCACTATTCGTTCTTATGATACACAGGAAAACCTTGATCTGGATTTACAAGCAGGCCGCGTTGATGCGGCACTGGCATCGATGAGCTATTGGAAACCATTGTTAGATTCCGATAAAGGTAAAGACATGAAAGCCGTGGGGCCATCAATGACAGGCGGCCCGTTTGGTGCTGGTGTCGGTGTCGGTATCCGTAAAAAAGATCAAAAATTGGCCGACATGTTTTCAAAAGCCATTAACCAGGCCATTGCCGACGGCACGACCAAAAAAATGGCTGTCAAATGGTTCGGTTTTGATGCATCTGTTAAATAGGTCGGTTTAAACGAAAGCCCTTGCCATGGATTTATCATTGTTAAGTTATGGTGACCAAGGCTGGGGTGATGAAATGATATGGGGCGCGGTGATGACTTTGGTTGTCGCCGTGTCTTCTTTTTTGGTCGGCATTATTTTGGCCGTGGGTTTTGCCGCCATGAAATTATCCAACTATAAAAGTTTAAAATTAATCGCCGATATCTACACAACCGTGTTGCGCGGGATCCCTGAATTACTCGTTATTTATCTTGTGTTTTTTGGTGGCGGCACGTTGCTTCGCATGGTCGCAAGCGGTGTTTTTGGCTATGATGGATACGTAGATTTACCGATTTTTGTGACGGGTGTGATTTGTATTGGCGTTAGTTCCGGGGCGTATTCTACCGAGGTTATTCGCGGTGCAGTGCTGACCGTGCCGAAAGGCCAAATCGAAGCCGCGCGCGCCATTGGAATGGGGAAAGCAACACGGTTCTGGCGTATATTGGTGCCGCAAGTGGCGCGGTTTGCCTTGCCCGGACTGGGTAATACCTGGCAGTTAACCTTAAAAGACACATCGTTAATCTCGGTTATTGGTTTGGTTGAAATTATGCGCCAAGCTGCGGTCGGTGCCGGGTCTACCAAAGAACCATTTACGTTTTATATCACAGCATTCGTATTGTATTTAGCATTGACCAGTATCACCAATCGCGGTTTCTTGCGTGCCGAAATCTGGGCCGCGCGGGGTGTGAGAAAATCATGATCGGGCGGGACGTATAATGGATTTCCAATTGATGCAGGAAACATGGCCGCAATTATTGGACGCTGTTCCGGTGACGTTGATTTTGGCCGTGGTGTCTTTGGGTTTGGGGTTTGTCCTTGCCATGGGTATCGCCATGTTGCGGTTATCAAAAAACCGGGTGCTGCAAAATAGTGCCTATGGATTTGTTTATATTTTTAGATCAACCCCGTTGTTGGTGCAAATATTTTTGATCTATTACGGGTCCGGTCAATTCAGAACATTTTTTGACGATATTGGTTTGTGGGTGTTCCTAAAAGAACCTTGGTTTTGCGCTATTTTGGCGTTGACTTTAAACACCGGGGCTTATTCCAGTGAAATTATCAGGGGCGGTATTCAGTCCGTCAACTGGGGGCAAATCGAAGCCGCAAAATCCATCGGTATGTCCGCCGTTAAACGTTTCCGCCGTATTGTTTTCCCGCAGGCTTTGCGCCAGGCTTTGCCGGCTTATGGCAATGAAATTATTTTAATGGTTAAATCAACGTCACTCGCCAGCACCATTACGATTTTAGATATTACAGGCATTGCAAAAAAAATCATTGCCGAAACGTGGAGCCCCATCGAAGTGTTTATCATCGCTGGGGCCATTTATCTAAGCCTAAACTTTATTGTCACACGGGCTGTAAATTGGCTGGAAATTAATTTATCGCCCGAACAACACCGTGGCCGGGTATCGATGATTGGCCGCCTTCGTTCGGTAATGTTAAAGCGTTAATAAATTTCCGGTGCGGTATGGCAATGCATGGCAGCCAGCGATTTTAGCTATTAAATCACCGGGATGGACAAATGATTGCGCGCGCCGGGCGAACATCATACCTGATGTTTGTGCCGTGATGGGTGTGCGTTTTCGATCGGCGTCATCCATATCCAACAATTCACAAATTACGTCGCCTTGTTGTACCCTGTCGCCGATATTTTTTTGCCAAATTAATAATCCGGATTTAGGGGCTTTGGGTGTATCGACACCGTCCAGTGGCGTTGCGTTACAGGATGCCGGGGGCAGGGGGCCGGGGTCACCATCAATCACGGCTTTGCGCATTAAAAAATGATATATGGCGTGGGCGTCCCGAATGGCTAAATCATCATTGATATCTTGTTCGCCGCGCAATTCGACGGTGGTCGAAAAACATCCGTCGGGGATCGGTGTTTCAGGTTTGGCCCGCTTTGCAATATTGATCCACGGTGCGTGGTGGGCTTCATCAAACGGTCCACCGCCGGGACTGTTTTCCAATAACAATACAGGGGACCCTAATTCGCGGGTTAAAATTTCCGCATCGTCTACTTGGGCTTTGTTTGCATAGACATGGAGTGTCGCAATGCGGTCGCAATGCAAATCCAAAACAATGTCGCTATCAATGGATAAATTTAATAAAGTGGCGCGCAGATTTTCTAGTTCCGTTTGCCTAGGCAATGATGACACGGCGTGGCGCAACGCATCCCTGATCAATACTGAATTGTCATTTCCATCATCAGTTAATTTGTTTTTGATCCGCCTCCAAACGGTATCCGTTAAATCCGGCCAATTGCGGTTAAAATTACCACCTCCGTCCAAATGATGACGCGCGGAAATTAAACCATTAACACGTTGCCCTAATCCGGTTGGGTTGGCAAAGGGCACAATGATAATTTCGCCGATAATTTTGGCCTTATCCAACAGCCGCATCAAATGATCAATGACCAATATGCCCGGCCATTCATCGCTGTGCAGACTGCTTTGGATATAGGCTTTGGGTGCCATCCCCGGTTTGCCAAAACGGTGCACGGTTAATGTTCTTGTGGTGCCTGGGCTGGGAGCGGTTAAAGCGATTTTATCAGTTTGGTGATGTTTCATGCCTGACACTAACATAACGATTGTCTTTTTGACCAGAGCGAGTAATATTTTTTGCTGCACTGCAAAATTTATCATCAGGAGACACCCGAATGAGCGCCGATATCACTACCACAGACAGCCATTTTAAAGCACTGTTATTGGAACAAGATGCTGACCGTAAGGTGAGCAATGAATTGGTTCAACTTAGCAACGACCAGCTGGGGGAAGGCGATGTCACTGTGGCCGTTAAATATTCGACGCTTAATTACAAAGACGGATTGACGGTCAAAGGATTAGGCCGTTTGGTGCGTGATTATCCACATGTGCCGGGCATCGACTATTCAGGTGTTGTTGAAAACTCCGCATCCCCTGATTTCAAACCCGGCGACGAAGTTATTGTTACTGGTTGGCGGGTTGGTGAATTGTATTGGGGCGGATTTGCGACGCGGGCTAGGGCCAAATCCGAATGGTTGGTGAAAAAACCAGACGGGTTAACCTTAAAGCAAAGTATGGCCATCGGTACGGCGGGACTAACCGCGATGTTAGCCATCATGACATTAGAAGAACATGGCTTAAAACCTGAAAACCAAGGTAACGTTTTAGTCACCGGTGCGGCGGGTGGTGTGGGATCGATTGCCACGGCCGTGTTATCGAACTTAGGCTACGACGTCACGGCCTCGACTGGGCGGGAAAGTACGCACGATTATTTAAAAAATTTAGGGGCGGCTGACATCATCGACCGTAATCTGTTGCTTGATCCACCACGTGGTCCTTTGGGCAGCGAACAATGGTCGGGTTGTGTCGATAACGTTGGCGGCGATACATTGGGCCAAGTGCTAAAAAGCATGTCTTACTGGGGTACAGTGGCATCGGTCGGTAACGCCAGCGGTATTGAATTTACATCCAACGTGTTGCCATTTTTATTGCGCGGGGTGAATTTATGCGGCATTGACAGCAACACCTGCTCTATTCCAAGACGCATCCAAGCGTGGGACCGCTTGGCGGCTGAATTGCCGATGGATAAATTGGATGCCATGACAACCACGGAATCTATTGCCCGGTTGGATGAGTTGGCGGGTAAAATTTTACAGGGCCAAATCCAAGGCCGCACGGTAATCGACGTGAATAATTAATATACCCCCGAGGTAACACATTGATATTAAACGGCGGTTCATTTTATTTGGGCCGTCGTTTTTTGTTGGCATCATATCTGCATTGTTCTGATAACTGACTGGATATGAAGGAGACATAAAATGTGGTCAAAAATATCAGCCGGATGGGTATTAAGTTTGTTGGCGGCCTGTGGATACGTTAACAAATACGAAGAAGCGGTTTATGACATGGAACCGGTTTATTGTTACCAATCCATTGGCAAAGCGACGTGCTATGATAAACCTAGCGCCGTTGATGGTCGCCGCTTGGTGAATTATTTTGGACCCCACCCCAGCCGTTATGATCTGGAAAAACCGGAACCATTTGATGCCTCGGATTTAGACGCCCCGCCTGAAATCGACACTTGGGCCAAAGATCCTGAACCTGTGGTTTTAACAGGCAACGCTTTGCGGAAACGTCACTTAAAAGACATCGTCGCCGATAAAAAATATATGCGCCAAATTGAAGCCGCCTATGGCCGTAAACGGGGGCGTGTTAATAACGTAGGAAAATATAGAAAAACCGCGCGTTGGCTTGGCCCAAAACCCGGTGTAGCGGAAAAAATTACCTATCAAACGTTGTTGGATGGTACTTCTGGTCAGCTGAGCAGCACCCCACAGCCCGGTTCGGTTGCGGGCAATGCCACGGTGTCAAAAGGCGTCGACATCGCCCCGCCCATAGAAGCCGAGGTTGATTTCAAGTAATATTTTGAATTTGATGTTGATCGTTGCTTGACAGAGCCCGCCTGTGGGGACTATTACCGCCTTTCTGTTTATTATAAACAGGCCCATATGGGGGCGGAGTAGCTCAGCTGGTTAGAGCAGCGGAATCATAATCCGCGTGTCGGGGGTTCGAGTCCCTCCTCCGCTACCAATTAAGCCCTTGAAAACATTATGCTTTTTGAGGGCTTTTATTATGGAAAATAAAGTGTTTTCCAAACAGTCCGTAATTGTTTTCCAAAATGATCATTTTTTGTTCTTTTTTACGGGCTTCTCAAGTAAGTGAATTGCGGCTTTCGATCCCCGTTTTTTATTGGCATCACGGCGGTACCGTTGCGCCATTGTAGCGGTTTTTTGTCCTAATATAGCTTGGATCGTGAAATCATCCGCACCGGCATTTGCGAGCCGCGTTCCGACTGTGTGTCGTAATCCGTGAAAAGTTAAACCGTTGCCGATTTCTTTTGCCTGCTCCAGTTGTCTAATGATCTTGAAAAACCGTGATCTGAACCCGGCTTCGGCAAATGGTCGTCCGCGTTGGCCAATGACAATGGTGGTGCCTTTACGGTTATCTAATTGGCTAGCGGCATCAATCCATTTAACCAAGTCGCGGTGAACTGGAATTTCCAGCGCTTCACCTGTTTTGTTTTGTCGCCAAATCAATAGACCGTCTTTGACGGCGTTAAGCGGAATTGATAATACATCGCCCTCGCGCAATCCGGTATAGGCACCGATTGCCACCGCCACGGCGATTTCTGTCGGGGCGTTTGTCAAAACAACATCAAGTTCATGGTCTGACCACGCACGGTTCTGTTGGCGCATGTCGCGGGGGCGTTTAATCTTCGGGACTTTTTCTGTTGGGTTAATGTCGGCAAACCGTCTGGGTATGCCAAAATTGAACATCACCGACATAACGGCCAATGTATAATTAGCAAAACGCCATTTATGTTTATTCAATGCCTTGTCGCGAATATTCAAAACGTATGCTTGGTCAAAATGGCCGATGGCGACATGGCGCAGGGGTTTAAGGTAATTTAAAACTTTATTGTAGTCCTGCCGAGTTCGGTCAGCCAGATTGGAAAATTCGGGGCTGGCGCGGTAGGCGTGAATTAGTCCGCCTAAGGTTCCGGGTTTAGGTGCTGGTGTTTTGTTTTTGGCGTTGGGCCCGGCGCGCAAAGTTTCCAGTTCGGCCAAAAACTCGGACGTGCCAAAAGGTGCAAAAATACGCTTGCCGGTGATGCGGTCATAATAATATATTTCACCGGTTCGGCCTGTGGCTTTTTTAATATGCTGGATTTTCATTTCAACCATTTAACGCATCCAAGGCCTGTGAAGGA